>OFTX01000827.1_pt1 | contig 13670 bp, 16 predicted proteins | sample 1775051 | NCBI WGS metagenome assembly OFTX01 (sample SAMN08195772, study PRJEB24354) | sludge metagenome | isolation source: sludge from phenol fed wastewater aerobic bioreactor A | place: India: Nagpur | collected 2016-09-15
CGGCGTCGTTCTCGTCGAGCGCTCGCAGGGCGGTATCAACATTCCTCAGTTGCGCCGTGATCTGGCCAAGGACGCGTGCTCTCGACCATCACCGATGGCGCGCTGACACGCCTGTCGCGTGGCAACCGCGCGTTCGTGAACCTGCCCCCGGAACTCCTGCTGGAAGGCTCCGACGTGCTGCTGCACCAGCCTCGCCTCGGCGTGGTGCTGCGCCCGGAAATCGCCAACGACCCGGCGCGGATGAAGCTGGTGAAGCAGATGGCCCAGCGCGGCTGCCAGATCATGATCGATGCCAGCGACTCCGCCTTGGACGACAGCCTGGCTGTGGAAGCGCTGCTGCAGACCGCACAGTTCGTTCGTCTGGATGCCGACCGGCTGTCGCCGGAGGCCATGCGCGAACGCAGCTCGCAGCTGCATACGCGCGGCCTCGGGGTGATCGCCGGCCAGGTCAACGAGCACACCACCTACCAGCGCTGCCTCGAGCTTCCGCTGCAGGCGATCCAGGGCCGCTACCTGCTGATCCCGCAGCCGGTGGAAGTGCCGGCCGTGCTGTCGGCCAACCGCCTGAGCATGCTGCGCCTGATGGCGCTGCTCGAGGAAGGCAATCCCGGCCCGGTGGAAATGGGCAAGATCGTGCGCGACGACGCGGTGCTCAGCTACAAGCTGCTGAGCTGCGTCAACTCGGCCTACTTCGCCCTGCCCCGGCAGCTGAAATCCATCGAGCAGGCGGCGATCTTCTTCGGCGCCACGCGCATGCGCAACTGGATCAACACCATGGTCATGTGCACCATGGACGACCGGCCGCCGGAACTGCTGCGCGCCGCGCTGATCCGGGCGCACATGTGCGAAGGCCTGGCTGGCGGCATGCCGCGCGGTTCCAGCGAGACCGCATTCACCGTGGGCCTGTTCTCGCTGCTGGACACCCTGATGTGCGCGCCGATGGAGTTCCTGCTGACCCAGCTGCGCCTGAGCCCGGAGATCAGCGACGCGCTCACCGGGCGCGGTGGTCCGTTCGGGCAGCTGCTGCAGGAAGTCGTGGCCTGGGAGGCCGGCGCGCTGAACAGCGGCAACACCGCGCCGCAGCGCATCCGGCGCATGGCCACGGTGTACCTGGAAGCCACACAGTGGGCCGACCAGGTGTTCAGCGTGGCCAGCAACAGCCGCGCGGCCAACTGAGGCCCGGCTCCACAAAACTGCCACAGGCGCGGACGCCCGCGCGACCGCGGGGGCTCCCCTATGGGTGGGCGGCACTCCTGCGGATCTGCCGCCGGCTCACACGCGGTGGTGCCATTGCCACACCGCGAGCAGGGCCCCCGCCACGGCCACCCCCGCCCACCACATGGCATAGCGCAGCTCATGGCCAGCCCAGATCGTGGCGGCCACCGCACCAACCACCAGTGCCCCGGTGCCGACCGCGAGCAGCAGATCGTTCCGGCGTTGCCGGCGCAGTGCCGACTGGGTTGGCGCCACCATGACCTGGCGGCGCACGGTCAACAGGGTGAGCGCGCCAAGTACGGCCAGCAGTATGCTCAGCGCGCGCTTCCAGTTCACCGCCTCCGGAGCCGAGGGCAGGTCGGGAAACAGCTCGTGCAGGCGGACATCGCCAATGGCGACCTGATAGCCCTGTCCGTCCGCCGTACCCTCGGCCGCCACCAGCTGGTCCCCCTCCAGGCGCGCGACGACGGTCATCAGGCGGGGTGGCACCTGGTCCCAGCCCACCCGCACGTCGCCAAGCTGTGGATCGCCGGCACGTTGGCTGGTCTGCAGGTAATTGCCCTGGCGCACGAAGCTGGCTGCCAGGTTGGGCGGCAGCGCCGCCACGTCCGGTGCCACGCTGGCGGAGCCGGGCAGCGCACGGCGGATCACCGGCGCCAGACGCAGGTTGCCGATCTGCACCACCGACGACTCGAAGCGCTCGTCCTGCAGCGGCAGGCCATGTGGATTGGCATGGCCCTGCGGCTCGCGGAAATCGCGGTCATCGATCCAGTGGTCGGCCCAGTCCAGCTCGTACTGCACGTTGGCGCCGAGCTGCACCTCGTGCCACTGGAACATCTCCACGTGCCGGGACAGGGTCGGGGTGGCGACGCTGAAGTTGAACTCCGGATCGCGCGCGGGCTCCACGACGTGCGGGGTCCCCACCACCCGCACCATGTGCCCATCGGGCACCGTGCCCGCAACCGCGTCGCGCCCCAAGTCGATCACCTGTCCGCCGTGCAGGGCGGAAACCGCGTCGAACTGCAATACCGCGCGTGCAGTCACCGCCACCAGGGCGATGCCGGCAAACACGAGCGTCGCCCCCAGTACATTCAGCAGCAAGGTGCGCAGGGTCACCAGCACATGCCAATCAGCCATGGACGCGTATCCAGCCCGGGGCTCACCAGGGGCACGGATGGTGCCCCATGGATGGCCCGGCCGACATGCAGCATGCGGCCGGGGCCCTGGTCCGGTCAGATCTGCACAAAGCGGAACGTCGCCCCGGTGGGCTTGACCGCGTCAGACACGCGCGACTCGTCGGCCTGGTCGCCCACGAACAGGACGATGACGTTCTTCAGCGAGTTCGGCTTGGCGGCCTGGAACGCGGAGATCAGCAGATCCGCCGTGGCGGTGGAGTCCGGGCCGGCGAAGGCCAGCAGGTTGCCGCCGGTGACGCCACGGCTCACCACTTCCTGCACCGCCTCCAGCTGGCGCGCATTGTCCGCCTTGGCCTCGTCATTGATCGGCGCCTTGACCATGTAGGCAAACGGCTGGGCGGCGGTCATGCCTTCCATGTTCTTCACCACGATCGGCCCGAGGTAGGCATTCCAGCCCTTGGTGTCGCCCGGGTCGGTCGGCTTGACCGGAGCGGCCGCCGCGGCATCGGCCGCCGGCTCGGCAGGCTTCTTGTTGCACGCGGTCAGGGCCAGGCCGGCCATGAGGACCAGGGCCACGAGGAGAATGAGTTTACGCATGATGATCACCTTCCAGTTCGGGTTTTTTGTGGAATCCGCTTTGACCGCTTTGACCGCTTTGCCAACGTTGACGCATCGCCTGTTGTACCGCCGGATGCACGAAGCTGGAAATGTCGCCGCCGAGGCGCCCGATCTCGCGCACCAGGGACGACGAAATGAAGCTGTACTGCTCCGCCGGGGTAAGAAACAAGGTCTCGGCCCGCGGAATCAAGTGGCGATTCATGCTGGCCAGCTGGAACTCGTATTCGAAATCGGACACGGCGCGCAGGCCGCGCAGGATCACGCCGGCACCGATCTGCTCGACAAACGTGGCCAGCAGGCAATCGAAGCCGCGCACTTCCACGTTCGGCAGGTCGGCGACCGCCAGCCGTGCCAGCGTGATGCGCTCGCCCACGCTGAAATGCGGGCCCTTGCTGGAGCTGTCCGCCACCGCCACCACCACCTTGTCGAAAAGCGGCGCCGCGCGGGTGACCAGATCCGTATGACCATTGGTGATCGGATCGAAGGTGCCGGGGTAGACGGCGATGCGCGGGTTGCTCACGGTGTTGCTCGCAGGACGAAGATTGCTTCCCCATGCCAAGCTTAACGGAAGCGGCCGCGTTGTAGGAGGTGTCCTGGCCGATTGCACCCCGCGTGGAGCGCGCTCCGACAGCCACGCAGCAACAACCACGCCGCGCCATTCAGGCTTGCATCAAGACGTAATGCACCGCGCCAGCCTGGCCCTGGCGATGCATCCGCCAGCTTGCCGGCAATTCCGGGGCCGCCGGACCCGACCATTCGACGTAGGCCAGGGCCCCCGCCGCCAGCCAGCCTCCGGCTTCCAGTTGCCGGGCCAGGGCCGACCACAGCCCGAGCGCAAACGGCGGGTCGAGGAACACCACGTCATATGTCTGCGGGGCTCCCCGCAGCCAGGTCTGCGCATCGGCCACCGCCACCTCGCCACTCACGCCCAGGCGCCCGAGGTTGGCACGCAAGGCCTGCGCCAGCCGCGGGTCGCGTTCGACGAAGCTCACCGCGGCAGCCCCACGCGACAGCGCCTCGATCCCCATGGCGCCGGTGCCAGCACACAGGTCCAGGCAACGCGCCCCGGCGATGACCGGCGTCAGCCAGTTGAACACCGTCTCACGCACGCGTTCCGGAGTCGGTCGCAGCCCGTCGACGGCCACCACCGGCAGACGCGAATTGCGCAGGCTGCCGCCAATGATGCGCACGCGACCCGGCCGTGCCTGACCGGCCCGTTCAGCCGGCATGCCAGGCCCCCCGGGCTGCGTCAGCGGAGAGTGTGGGAGGGAGTGTTAGCATCCCGGCATTGTCTTGGATTGTCCTGCCCATGCTCAAGTTCTGGAAGGCGAAGACGTCGCCCGCACCGACCCAGCCGCTGCCTGCCGATCCTGCCGCGATCGACAGCGGCGTGCCCGGCGTGCGCGAGGCGCTGAGCCAGATGCCGGCGCCCGAACCCGAAGACCACCAGCGCTTCGTCGCGCCCGACCTCGACCCACCGCCGCCACGCCAGACCAGCCGCCAGCCGCCGTTTCCGTGCCCAAGGATGCCGCCGGCGCCAGCGCGCGCCGCAGCTGGCGCGAACGCCTGGCCGGCAGCGGCTTCTCGCGCACCCTGACCTCGCTGTTCGCGCGCAATCCGCCGCTGGACGACGAGCTGCTTGACGAACTGGAGACCATCCTGCTCAGCGCCGACGTCGGCGCCGCAGTCAGCACCGAACTGGTCGAGGACCTGCGCAAGCGCATGGAACAACGCGAGTTCGCCAACGCCGCCGCGTTGCTGGCGGCGCTGCGCGCGGTCCTGATCGAGCGGCTCGCCACGGTTGAGGTCCCGTTGCGGATTGCCGCCAACAAACCGTTCGTCGTGCTCGTGGTTGGCGTCAACGGCGCCGGCAAGACCACCACCATCGGCAAGCTGGCCAGGCGCTGGCGCGATGAGCAGCGCAGCGTGCTGCTCGCCGCCGGCGACACCTTCCGCGCCGCGGCGGTGGAGCAGCTGAAAGCCTGGGGCGCGCGCAACGAGGTACCGGTCACCAGCCACGGCCAGAACGCGGACGCCGCCAGCGTGATCTTCGACGCGCTGCAGGCGGCACGCGCACGCCACATCGATGTGCTGGTGGCCGACACCGCCGGCCGCCTGCACACCCAGGGCGGCTTGATGGACGAGCTGGCCAAGATTGGCCGGGTGCTGAAGAAGCTCGATCCCGAAGCGCCGCACGAGGTGCTCATGGTGGTCGACGGCACCACCGGCCAGAACGCGATCCGCCAGGTGCGCCAATTCCGCGACAGCGTCGGCGTCACCGGCCTGGTGGTGACCAAGCTCGACGGCACGGCCAAGGGCGGCGTCCTGTTCGCGTTGGCCCGTGAATTCGGCCTGCCCATACGCTACGTCGGCCTGGGCGAGGCGGCCGGCGACCTGCGCGTGTTTTCCGCGCAGGCCTTCGTCGACGGCCTGCTGCCGGCGACCCTGAGCATCAGCAAGCCCGATGCCGCCTGAGACGCGAAGCACGCGGGGCTGGCCCCTGTCGCGCCGGCTGCGGCTCATCCTGTTGATCTGCGGCGGTGTCGTGCTGGCGGCGCTGCTGGCCCTGGTCGTCGTGGTCTACCTGCTGCTGCAACCGGAACGCTTCACCAGCATGCTGCAGGCCCAGGCGCACAACATCGGCCTGGAGCTGCACCTGGCCGAACCGGCCAGTCCATCATTGTTTCCCAGCCCGGCGCTGGAGCTGCGCGGCATCACCCTGAACGCGCAGCGCGCCACCACGCCGATCCTGCTTGCCGCGCGCGGCCGCCTGGCCCTGCCGTGGCGCACCCTGTTCGGCGGCCCAACGGTGATCTCGCAATTGCAGATCGAGGCCCCGCGCGTGGACCTGGACGCGCTGCAGGCCTGGCTGGACGAGCTGCCGCCGAGCAAGCCCGGCAAGGCCCTGGACATCCCGCGCATCGATACCGGGGTCAGCATCAGCCGCGGCAGCATCGTGCGCGGCAACGCGCTGCTGCTGGGCAACCTCGACCTGCAGGCGGGGCACCTGGTGTCCGGGCAGCCGTTCCCGCTGCAGCTGTCGGCGCGCACGCCATCCGGCCTGCCGCTGACCCTGCGCCTGTCGTCCACCCCGCGCATCGATGGCGGCATGCTGGAGCTGCAGGACATCGCACTGCACCTGGAACAGGGCGCCCGCCTGGCCATGCGCCTGCGCGGCAGCGCCCGCTGGAACGGCGCGGCGCACAGCGCCGCCAACCTCACCGGCACGCTGGACGAGGCCGACGCCGGGCAATACCAGGTTTCGCTGCAGCTCACACCGGCCACCGCCACGCAGGCCTCGCTGCTGCTGGCGAAGTTCGATGGCCCCGGCAACCACGCCGACCTCCAGCTGCCGCCGCAGGAGCTGGCGGCCTGGTGGGGCCGCATCACCAGCAAGGACGATCCGCAGCTCGCCCTGCCACCAGGCGCCGCCGACATCCGCATCGACAAGCTGCAAACCGGCAGCGTGAGCGTGCAGGGCCTGAGCATCACGACGGTCGCCGACCAGCCGGCCGCTGCGGCCAGTGCCGGGCCCGCTCCCGCCGGGAGTGCAGCGGCAGCGCCGAAGGCGGCGACGCCAGCCCGGCGATGAGCGATCCGCTGGCCGCTCCGCTGCTGCGCTGGTTCGACCGGCACGGGCGCAAGGACCTGCCTTGGCAGCGTGCCGACGCCTCCGGCCGACGCGACCCGTACGCGGTGTGGCTGTCCGAGGTGATGCTGCAGCAGACCCAGGTGCGCACGGTGATCGGCTACTTCGAGCGGTTTGTCGCCGCGCTGCCCACAGTGCGTGCGCTGGCCGCGGCCAGCGAGGACCAGGTGTTCGCGCTGTGGTCCGGACTCGGCTACTACCGCCGTGCGCGCCACGCGCACCAGGCGGCGCGCATCTGCGTGCGCGAGCACGGCGGCAAGCTCCCGACCGACTTCGCCGCGCTGCTCGCCCTGCCCGGCATCGGCCGCTCCACTGCCGGGGCGATCCTGGCCCAGGCCCACGGGCAGCGCTGGCCGATCCTGGACGGCAACGTCAAGCGCGTGCTGGCGCGCTACCACGGCATCACCGGCTATCCGGGCGAGGCCGCAGCGGAGAAGGAGCTCTGGCGCTGCGCCGACCTGCATACGCCGCAGGCGCGCGTCGCCGACTACACCCAGGCGATCATGGACCTGGGCGCCACCATCTGCCTGCGCGGGCAGCCGCGTTGCGCGCAGTGCCCGCTGGCCAACGACTGCGTGGCGTACCGCGACGGTCTCACCGCCGCCCTGCCCGCGCGCCGCCCGACCCGGGCCATCCCCACCCGCAGCACCTGCATGCTGGTGCTGCGCGATGCCGACGGCCGCGTGCTGCTCGAACGCCGTGGCGCGCGCGGCGTCTGGTCCGGTCTGTGGAGCCTGCCCGAGGCGGACGACGCCGCTACCGCGCGCTCGTGGGCAGGACAACATGCGCGGATCGCGGGCGGCGAGGCGCTCGACGCCTTCACCCACGTCTTCACCCACTATCGGCTGCAGGTCACGCCGCTGCTGTTCCGCTGCAAGGCGCCCAGCGCCGGCGTCGCCGATCACCCGGAGTTGCGCTGGTATGGCGCAGACGAGCTGGAACGTCTCGGCCTGCCCTCACCCGTGCGCCGGCTGTTGTCGCGCATCAACGACGCGGCTGCCGCGACCGCGGCAAAATGAGCGGTGGCGTACGTGGCGCCAACACCGCAACGGAATATCCAACATGAGTCGAACCGTCCATTGCGCCCTGCTCAAGACCGAGGCCGAGGGCCTGGACTTCGCGCCCTGGCCCGGCGCGCTCGGGCAGCGCATCTACGAGCAGATCTCCAAGCAGGCCTGGCAGCGCTGGGTCGCCCACCAGACCATGCTGATCAACGAGTACCGGCTCAATCCGCTGGAGGCCAAGGACCGCGAATACCTCGCCGACCAGATGGAGCGCTTCCTGTTCCTGGGCGAAGTCACCCACCCGCCCGGCTACGTCCAGGCCCACCTCACCCCGACCGACCCGGCTTGACGCCAGGGCGTGCATTCGCTGTAATGCGCGGCTCATGTGACGCAAAGCCACATGCCCGCCAGACCCTGGCCAGATAGCTCAGTTGGTAGAGCAGAGGACTGAAAATCCTCGTGTCGGTGGTTCGATTCCACCTCTGGCCACCAATGATTTCAACCAGTTGCAAAATCCGCGGCTTTGGCGGTCGCGGCCCTCCTGCGGATGGCCGTGCTGGCTGTGGCGTGTCGATTACGCGCTGGCCCGCGTCTTGTTCGAATGCTTCGGCTTCGGTGTCAGGGACAAGCGCAGGTCACAGTCCAGCGCGTCAGCGTAGCGGCGCAGGGTGGCAATGGACGGCGCATGCTTGCGACTTCCGGCGCTGGCTTCGAGCCGCGCCACGCTGGCTTGTGCGATGCCCATGCGTTCGGCCACGTCGGCTTGCGTCATGCCTGCCGCCTTGCGTGCGCGCAGCAGTTCGCCCAGCGCAGCGAATTCGTCGGCGAGCGCATCGTAGGCTTCTGCAAAGCCCGGACGCTTCATCCATCGCCGGTGTGACGATTCCAGGTCCAACGGGACAGGTTCGTAGCGGTCACGGGTCATGGTTTCACTTCCTTCAATCGTGCGCGGGCAATCTCAAGTTCGCGTCGCGGCGTTTGTTCGGTCTTCTTGGTGAAGGCATGCAGGACCATGATGCGCTGCCCGACTACGGTGCAGTAGAACGCGCGCCCAATGCCTTCGCGGCCCTTGGCGCGAATCTCGAACAAGCCGCCGCCCATCGCGCGGGTATACGGCAAACCCAGGTCAGGCCCATGTTCCAGCATCATGTGTGCGATCCGGTCGAAACTGGCAAGGATGCCAGTCGGCCATGCTTCCACCAGCGTGGCCACCTTGCGGCTGTAGTAGGTCAATTGCCATGCAGCCATCATAGCATCCTTGTTATGTCGTGATACTGTGCCGCATCCGTACAACCTTGGCGCCTGCGCCACTCAGCAGGCGCAAGCGCAGCGCCGCGTACCGTGGTGTTTGGGTACGGTGCCAGTACGCGCGAAGTCCAGCCAGGGAAAGGGCGCAGTACGTGTCCGGTTTGTGCCTACAATCGGTGTCAGGTCGCGGGCAGGGTTGGCCATCACCTTCACCGCGTGCCATGGGGTACTGGCCCATTCGCCTGGCTTCAATGTGGCAAGCGTGCGCGCGGCCGATGGTGCCTGCTTTCGTGCCTTATCCCCACGCGCGCCGGTGCACTGCCGCGACCAGGGTACCTGCCGCGCCCCCGTCCTGACGTCCTGGACGTTTTCCGGGTACAAGCCGGACGGCACGATGCTCGCGGCAGGTGAGTGGAGCTTACCCGTTTGCGGCACATGCCTGACCGCGTAGCCAGTCCGCGCGCGGTGGCCCACCCCCTGGCACGACATCCCGGCCAGGCCGCGCATCGGGTCTTCGACCACAGCCGACGCGGCGGCGCCCTCCCCGCGCGTCGGCACCGGCAGGCAGCCCCGGGGTTGTCATCGCGACGGGCATTGCCCGACCATGGGCCGTTGCAGGCAGTGCGCGGACGAGGTTTTCGGCCAATGTTGCGCAGTGACCCGCCCCACGACCTTACGGGAAGCCGATGAGCGCACTTGCCAACCTGCTCGACACCTTCCGCGCCACCGCCCACAGCGAGCGCGAGAAGGGCAGCTACTTCGAGCGCCTGGTCAAGGCCTACCTGCAGAACGAGCCGTACTACCGCGACCTCTACGCCGGCAAGGTGTGGTTGTGGGAGGAGTGGCGCAAGGAAGCCGCCGGGCGCGGCACGGGCGACGTGGGCAGTGACGCCGGCATCGACCTGGTGGCCGAGACCGCCACCGGCGAGCTGCACGCCATCCAGGCCAAGTTCTACGACGAGGAAGCCACCCTCAACCTCAAGACCTTCTCCACGTTCCTCACGGCCGCCGGCAGGAAAGATTACAGCCACGGGCTGATCTTCCTCACCGCGACCAGGAGCACCGGCCACCTGCGCGATGCGCTGCAGGGCCAGAAGACGCCGATCAGCCTGGTCACCCTGCACGACCTGGAAGCCAGCCAGATCGACTGGTCGCAGTACCAGCCCGGCGCCAAGCCGGTGCTGAAGGCGCAGAAGACCCTGCGCCCGCACCAGCAGCACGCCCTGGCCGACGTCAAGGTCGGCCTGGCCAAGGCCGAGCGCGGCAAGCTCATCATGGCCTGCGGCACCGGCAAGACCTTCGTCGCGCTGAAGATCGCCGAGGAGATGGCCGGCAAGGGCGGCCGCGTGCTGTTCCTCGTGCCCAGCCTGGCGCTGATGTCGCAGGCACTCACCGAGTGGACGCAGGAGAGCGCGACGCCGCTGCACAGCTACGCCGTGTGCTCGGACAGCGACGTCGGCAAGAAGCATGGCAGCGACGACTTCGAGATGCTCAGCCACGAGCTGCAATACCCGGCCACCACCGAGGCCAGGCACCTCGCCGCCGAAATCGCCTCGCGCCACGACGGCAAACACATGGACGTGGTGTTCAGCACCTACCACTCCATCGACGTCGTGAGCCGCGCGCAGAAGAAGCACGGCCTGCCTGACTTCGACCTCGTCATCTGCGACGAGGCCCACCGCACCACCGGCGCCACCTTCGAGGACCAGGACGAGAGCCACTTCGTGAAGGTGCACGACGCCGGCTTCATCAAGTCGGCGAAGCGCCTGTACATGACGGCCACGCCGCGCATCTACTCCGAGCACGCCAAGGCCAGCGCCAGCCGCGACAACGTGGTGCTGGCCTCCATGGACGACCCGGCGACCTATGGCAAGGGTTCTACCCCGATTTCACGGACACTTACGAGAAGGCCGATCGAGGCCATGAGGAGTGTTCATGTCGAAGCGAAGGAAGTTCAGCGTCGAGTTCAAGCGTGGTGCAGTTGAGCAGGCCAGCCGGCCGGGTGTCAGCTGCGCGCAGGTGGCCCGCGAACTGGGGATCAGGGACAACCTGCTGACGCGCTGGAAGCGGGAGGCCCAGAGTCAGGGCAAGGTGGCGTTTGGTGGTACCGGCGTGCCGCGGGATGAGGAGCTGGCGCGTCTCAAGCGCGAACTGGCCCGCGTGCAGAAGGAACGGGATTTTTTGCGAGAAGCGGCGACGTTCTTTGCCAAGGGATCATCCCGAGGTATCGGGTGATCGAGCGTTGCCGCGATGAGTTTCCGGTCCGGTTGATGTGCCGCTGCCTGCGGGTGTCGGCCAGCGGCTACTACGATTGGAGCAAGCGATTGCCCAGCGCCCGGCAGGTTGAAAATCAGCGTTTGCTCGGCCGGATCGGCGAGCTGTACGAGGACAGCCGGGGCACGCTGGGCGCGGGTCGCATGCAGGAGGATCTTGCCGAGGAAGGCCGGGCAGCGAGCCTGAACCGGGTGGCGCGCCTGATGGCGGCCCATGGCCTGCAGGGCTGGCCGCGACCCAAGCGGCGTGGCCCGCGTGGCAAGCCCGTATTGACGCCGCCGGGCGTGCGCAACCTGCTGGAGCGGGACTTCAATGCACTGGAGCCGGAGACCAAATGGGTCACCGACATCACCGAGATCAAGACACAGCAAGGCAAGCTGTACCTGTGCATCGTGCTGGACTTGTTCGACCAGCGGATCGTGGGCTGGTCGATGCACCACCGGCAGGATCGGCAGATGGTGATCCGGGCCGTGCAGATGGCCATCTGGCAGCGGCAGGAGAACGGCAAAGTGATCCTGCATTCGGACCGCGGCAGCCAGTTCCGAAGCGGTGACTACCAGAACTACTTGAAGGCCAACCGCTTGATCTGCTCGATGAGCGCAGTGGGCCACTGCGGCGACAACGCCGCATGCGAAGGCTTCTTCGGCCTGCTCAAGCGCGAGCGGATCTACCGTACGACGTACCCGACACTCGATGCCGCACGAGTGGATGTGTTCGAATATATCGAGCGGCGCCACAACCCACGGATGCGACGAAGAGTCGCCAAGCAGGACCAGAAGTTTTCAGCCCTTTTACAACCGTCCGTGATTTCGGGGTAGAACCCCAGTGTGTTCGGCGGGCAGGCCATCGAACTTGCCAGGCCACTTCTTTAACGACCAGGCAATTGCCTGAGGCACGTAGTACAGGCCGGCGTGGGCGGTCTGCAGGTCGCCCTTCTCCGTTGCATAGACCAGCCGCTTGCGAACCTTGTCGATCGTGATTCGCAAGGGTTCGCCGGTAGGTTGGATGCGCAGGGCAATGAGCAGTGCCATCTCGGCAAGTGGGCAAAAAAGCTGGTGTCCCTCGCGCAACTCGTTTGTTGATTCCGGCATGAAGGGCCCACCCGTGGTGTCTGGGAGACGAGGACTCATGGCATGCTGCCACTGTTGCTGGTCATAGAGATAGGCGTTTTGGATATCGAAAACATCACAGCGGGGGATAACCGTTGGTATGCCGGTATCGGCTCCCGCGACACACCTGAGGCTGTGCTTGAACTAATTGCATGGATAGCACAGCGACTGGCGTGCCATGGGTGGGGCTTACGCTCTGGTGGTGCACGCGGGGCGGACACCGCTTTTGAGCTTGGAGCGCTTCAACAAGGCGGGCCGACGGAAATCTTCCTGCCGGAGGCCGGTTACGCAAACCGCACCATTGGCATTGACGCCTCGACCTTACCTTGTGCCGAACGCGCGGCGCAGCTGGCTGAGTCCTTACACCCCAAGTGGCACCGGCAAAATGCACTGGGTCGCCGGGTGATCACGCGCAATGTCCACCAAGTCCTTGGTGAGGACCTGGAGAGCCCGGCGTCCTTTGTTTTGTGTTGGGCGCTTGGTTCAATATGGAGGGGAGATCAGATCGTCAACGTATCTGGAGGAACCGGGCTGGCTGTTCGGCTTGCGGCGACTCGCGACATACCCGTATTCAACTTATGCGTGCCGGAACATCGCCAGCGCATAGAAGGCTGGTTCGGGCCCCGCTGAGTGCCGTCGGGACGTCAATGTGAAGAGTGCGATCCAGCACCATGCATTTGTCGGTAACTTTGACGGTAGGTGACAATTACACATCTATCGAAATGGCCTTGTGTAAGGCTTTGTTGGCTGTTATTCGAGTCCACCCATCGCTACCAACGCGCCTTGAGCCTCGTCATCTCCTCGAGACGCCTCGCAACAGCAAGGCTGAACAGGTGGGGATTCGCCGTCTTTGGCAGCCTGGTGCCACTGGATTCCCGCCTTCGCGGGGATTATGGACAGCGGGATTCTGCGCTTGAGCAAGCGCCATTCGTGCGTGGCGGCTTGTTCCTGACAAAATCCAGGTGTCGGGCAACATCATGTGCGTCCGTTCCCAGCGGGAAGGAGAAGCCACATGCGTTTCAGCCGAATCTTCTGTGCGATCGTGCTTGTCATCGCGCCAGTGTTCGTCTGCGCGCAAGCCACCACGGCGTCTTCGGGTAACCCTCCCGACCATGACGAAGGACAAAAGGCCATGAGCAGAGTCACGGGCATCGGCGGCATCTTCATCAAGGCAAAGGATCCGGCGAAGTTGCAGGCCTGGTACAAGAGGCACCTTGGCATTGACGTTCAGGCATGGGGTGGTACGGCATTTCGCTGGGTTGATGACTCGGGCCATGCAACTTCCGGGACAACCGTTTGGTCGGTCGGAGCTGGCGAGAACTTCGCCCCGAGTACCGCACCGTTCATGGTCAACTACCGGGTATCCGACCTGGATCGCCTGTTGGCCGAGCTCCGCGCTGAAGGGTGCAACGTTCTG
>OFTX01000828.1_pt1 | contig 13616 bp, 13 predicted proteins | sample 1775051 | NCBI WGS metagenome assembly OFTX01 (sample SAMN08195772, study PRJEB24354) | sludge metagenome | isolation source: sludge from phenol fed wastewater aerobic bioreactor A | place: India: Nagpur | collected 2016-09-15
GGCCATCACCCAGGTCGGGCGCGCGCAGCACGTCGCCGATCAGGTGGTACAGGTGCCAGCTCTCGCGGGCCTCGGCGGCGTCGGCCGCCGCCAGCACGGCCGCGGCCTGAGCGGGCGTCAGCTCGCCATCCATCAGGGCAGAAATCTGTTCACGATCGCAGTTCATGACAACACACCTCCAGCGTCACCAGCGTTTGCCGGACTGGTGACTGAGCAAAGGTTTGACCTTGGCCGAGATCGCCTCGCGCGCCCGGAAGATCCGGCTGCGTACGGTTCCGATGGGGCAGTTCATGGTCTCGGCAATTTCTTCATAACTGAGGCCCTCGATCTCGCGCAGGGTGATGGCCTGGCGCAAATCCTCGGGCAGGGCTTCCATGGCGGCATTGACGGCGGCGGCGATTTCACGGGCCGCCAGCTCGGATTCCGGCGTGGATTCGGAAATTAGTTCGTTCTCGCGGCGCGAAGTTTCATCGTCGTCGTCGACCGAGCGCAAGGCGGCCTCGGTGACGATGGGATCGCGCTTGAGCTCCAGCAGCGCCTTCTTGGCCGTGTTGACGGCGATCCGGTACAGCCAGGTGTAGAACTGCGCGTCGCCCCGAAACTGCGGCAGCGCCCGCCAGGCGCGGATGAAGGTCTCCTGCGCGATGTCGTCCACCAGGTCGACGTCGCGCACCAGGCGCCCGATCAGGCGCTGGATGCGGCGCTGGTACTTGATGACCAGCAGCTCGTAGGCCCGGGCGTCGCCCGCGGCGGCGCGCTGCACGATCAGTGCTTCGTTTTCGGGGGGTGGGGTGGGAGATGACACCGACACGGTTGACTCGGAACCTGGCGCAAGCAGCGCTCAGGCCCGCGCGCCCTCCCCCAGGTCGGCCGCCGGTGCCGGCGCGCCGGCATGCACGGCGCAGCGCAGCAGGTGCCAGCCGGCCGCATCGCGCCCGGCCTGCGCCCACAGCCAGCGGCTGCGCCCCGCCTCGACGCCGCTCGCGCGCAGCAGCAGGGCCCATTGCAGGTCCAGGCGCGGCTCCAGCCGCTGGAGGGCGGCGTCCTCGCCCTCGTTCGGGGCACCGGCGCCCAGCCGCCACTGCGCGCCGTCCCAGCTCAGGCGCCGCGGACGCTGCGCCCACCACCAGCGGGCCAGGGCGGCACCGGCCAGCAGCGGCGCGCCCAACAACGCGGCCACCGGCCAGCCCGAGGCGGCCAGGTCCGGCTGCAGCATCAGTGCCACCGCGACGGCCACCCAGCCCACGGCCCACAGCCCCAGCAACAAGGCTGCCAGCTGCGGTGTGCGACCGGTGGGATGGGTGACGGCGGGGGCAGCGTGCATGAGGTTCGCCGCGCAGGCAGCGCCAGGCCAGCGCCGCCTACGCCGTCAGATGCGCTTGAACACCAGGCTTCCGTTGGTGCCGCCGAAGCCGAAGTTGTTTTTCAGCGCCACGTCGATCCTCATGTCCCGCGCCGTGTTGGCGCAGTAGTCCAGGTCGCATTCGGGGTCCTGGTTGAAGATGTTGATGGTGGGCGGGCTCTTCTGGTGGTGAATGGCCAGCACGGTGAACACGCTCTCGATGCCGCCGGCGCCGCCCAGCAGGTGGCCGGTCATCGACTTGGTGGAGTTGACCACCACGCCGCGCGCCGCATCGCCCAGCGCCGCCTTGATGGCGTTGGTCTCGTTCACGTCGCCCAGCGGGGTGCTGGTGCCGTGGGCGTTGAGGTAGTGCACCTGGTCGGCGTTGATGCCGGCATCGCGCAGCGCGTTGACCATGGAGCGGCGCGGGCCGTCCACGTCGGGCGCGGTCATGTGAAAGGCATCGCCGCTCATGCCGAAACCCAGCAACTCGGCATAGATGCGCGCGCCGCGGGCCTTGGCGTGCTCGTATTCCTCCAGCACCACCACGCCGGCGCCCTCGCCCAGCACGAAGCCATCGCGGTCCTTGTCCCAGGGGCGCGAAGCGGTCTTGGGGTCGTCGTTGCGCGTGGACAGCGCGCGCGCCGCCGCGAAGCCGCCCACGCCCAGCGGCGAGACGGTGGATTCGGCGCCGCCGGCCACCATGGCATCGGCGTCGCCGTGCTGGATCATGCGCGCCGATACGCCGATGGCGTGCAGGCCCGTGGTGCAGGCGGTCACGGTGGCGATGTTGGGGCCCTTGAAGCCGAAGCGGATCGACGCGTGGCCCGAGATCATGTTGATGATCGAGGCCGGCACGAAGAAGGGCGAGATGCGGCGCGGCCCGCGCGCGGCATATTCGCCCGCCGTGGCTTCGATCAGCGGCAGGCCGCCGATGCCCGAGCCGATGTTGCAGCCGATGCGCTGCGCCAGCTCGGGGTCGAGCGCCTCGCCCGTGGGCAGGCCCGAATCGGCCACGGCCTGCGCCGCGGCGGCCAGGCCCAGGTGGATGAAGCGGTCCATGTGCCGGGCTTCCTTCTCGGGGATGTAGTCCCCGACCTTGAAGCCCTTGACCTCGCCCGCGAAACGGCAGGAAAACGCCGCCGCGTCGAACTGCGTGATCGCGTCGATGCCCGAACGCCCGGCCAGCAGACTGTCCCAGGATTCGGCCACCGTGTTGCCCACGGGGCTGACGCAACCCAATCCGGTGACGACGACTCGGCGCCGGCTCATGGGCGATCAGGCCTTCTTGCTGTTGGCGTAATCGATCGCGGCCTGCACCGTGGTGATCTTCTCGGCGTCCTCGTCGGGAATCTCGATGCCGAACTCATCCTCCAGCGCCATCACCAATTCGACGGTGTCGAGCGAGTCGGCGCCCAAGTCGGCCACGAAGGCCTTCTCGTTGGTCACCTGGGACTCTTCCACGCCGAGCTGCTCGGCGATGATTTTCTTGACACGTGCTTCGATATCGCTCATGGGTTCCCTCTGAGGGTTGTAAAAGATGCGGATTTTACCCGGGCTTGCGCCCGAAAAGGCCGGTTATACCGGATGAAGAAAAGAGATGACTCGCGCACTCACGCCATGTACATGCCGCCGTTGACGTGCAGCTCCTGCCCCGTCACGTAACCGGCCTCGGGCGCGGCCAGGTAGGCCACGGCGTGCGCGATGTCGGCCGGCTGGCCCAGGTGGCCCAGCGGGATGGTGGCCGTCAGCGCCGCCTTCTGCTCGTCGGACAGCGCCGCCGTCATGTCGGTGGCGATGAAGCCCGGCGCCACGCAGTTGACCGTGATGGCGCGGCTGCCCAGCTCGCGCGCCAGAGCGCGCGTCATGCCGGCCACGCCGGCCTTGGCCGCCGCGTAGTTGGCCTGGCCGGGGTTGCCCGAGGCGCCGACCACGCTGGTGATGTTGACGATGCGGCCGTAGCGCTGCTTCATCATCGGACGCATGACGGCGCGGCTCATGCGGAACACCGCCTTCAGGTTGGTGTCGATCACCGCGTCCCAGTCCTCGTCCTTCAGGCGCATGGCCAGCATGTCGCGCGTGATGCCGGCGTTGTTGACCAGCACGTGCAGCGCCCCGTGCTCCTTGACGATGCCGTCGATCAGGGCCTCGGCCGCCGCCAGGTCCCGGACGTCGAGCGCGGCGCCGCGGCAGCCGGCAAAGTCGGCCAGCGCCGTGCCGATGCGCGCCGCGCCCTCGGGGGTGGTGGCGGTGCCGATCACCTTCAGGCCGCGTCGTGCCAGCTCGTGCGCCACGGCGGCGCCGATGCCGCGCGAGGCGCCGGTCACCAGGGCCACCTGGCCTGCCATTTGCGTCGTGTCGGACATGGGTTTGCTCCTAGTCTGTCGCGGCGATCAGGCCAGCAGGGCCTTGACCTCGGCGAGGGTGGCGGGGTCGTACAGCGGGGCGGCGTTCAACTCGGGCGCGATGCGCTTGGCCATGCCCGTCAGCACCTTGCCCGGCCCGCATTCGATGATGTGGGTCGCGCCCCGCGCCCGCAGGGCCTGCACGCATTCCACCCAGCGCACCGGGCCCGCGGCCTGGCGCACCAGGGCGTCACGGATGCGCGCCGGGTCGCTTTCGACCGCCACGTCCACGTTGTTGAGCACGGGAATGCGCGGCGCGGCCAGCTCGATGTCGGCCAGCGCGGTCTTCAGGCGTTCGGCGGCCGGCTTCATCAGGCTGGAGTGGAACGGCGCCGACACCGGCAGCGGCAGCGCGCGCTTGGCGCCCAGGCCCTTGAGCACCTCGCAGGCCTTGTCCACCGCGGCCTTGCTGCCGGCAATCACCGTCTGCATCGGGTCATTGAAGTTGACGGCCTCGACCACTTCAGCGCCGTTTTGGCCCATGGCGGCCGTCACATCGGCGCAGCCAGCTATCACTTTCTGAGCATCGAGCCCCAGGATGGCGGCCATGGCGCCGGCGCCCACCGGCACCGCCTGCTGCATGGCGGCGGCGCGCAGGCGCACCAGGGGCACGGCCTGTGCCAGGCTCAGCACCTCGGCGGCCACCAGGGCCGAATACTCGCCCAGCGAATGGCCGGCCACCGCCGCCGGCAGCGCCCCGCCCTCGGCGCGCCAGGCGCGCCAGCAGGCCACACCAGCCACCAGCATCACGGGCTGGGTGTTGGTGGTGAGCGCCAGCGCCTCCTTGGGGCCCTGGGCGATCAGCGCCGCCAGGTCTTCGCCCAGCGCGTCGGAGGCCTCGGCCAAGGTCTGGCGCACGGCCGGGTGGTCGCCCCAGGCGTCCAGCATGCCCACGGACTGCGAGCCCTGGCCGGGAAAGACAAAAGCAAAGGAAGTCATGGCCTCGGATACGAAATAGGAGTCAAATTGGCCTGTAGCCCGCGTCAAACAAGCGCGAGCAGCTACATTTTCAAGAGTACGGCGCCCCAGGTGAAGCCACCGCCCACGCCTTCCAGCAGCACCGTCTGGCCCGGCTGGACCTGGCCGGCACGCACGCCGTGGTCCAGCGCCAGCGGGATGGACGCGGCCGAGGTGTTGCCATGCTCGTGCACCGTCACCACCACCTTCTCGGGCGGCAGATGCAGCTTGCGGGCGGTGCCCAGCATGATGCGGATGTTGGCCTGGTGCGGAATCAGCCAGTCGATGTCGCCGGCCTGCATGCGGGCCTTGTCCAGCACCGCGCGCGCCGCCTTGTCCAGCACGCCCACGGCCAGCTTGAACACCGCCTGGCCGTCCATCTTGAGCAACGGATCGCCCAGCACCTGACCGCCCGCCACATGGCCCGGCACGCACAGGATGTCGACGTACTTGCCGTCGGCGTGCAGGTCGGTGGCCAGGATGCCGGGCGTGTCACTGGCCTCCAGCACCACGGCGCCGGCGCCGTCGCCGAACAGCACGCAGGTGCCGCGGTCATCGAAGTCGAGCAGGCGCGAGAACACCTCGGAGCCGATCACCAGTGCGCGCGTCGCCGTGCCGTTGGCGATCATGGCGTCGGCCACCGTCAGCGCGTAGATGAAGCCGCTGCACACCGCCTGCACGTCGAACACCGGGCAGCCTGCAATGCCCAGCTTGTGCTGCACGATGGCGGCGGTGGACGGGAACACCATGTCGGGCGTGGACGTGGCGACGATGATGAGGTCGATGTCGGACGCCTGGCGGCCCGCCGCCTGCAGCGCGGCCTGCGCGGCCGGCACGGCCAGGTCGCTGGCGCCCTGGTCGGCCGCCGCGAAGTGACGGGCGCGAATGCCGGTACGTTCGACGATCCATTCATCGGAGGTTTCGACGCCACGCTGGGCCAGTTGGGCCACCAGATCGTCGTTGGTCACGCGGCGCGCGGGCAGGTGGCTGCCGGTGCCCGTGATGCGGGAAAAGCGTCGCGTCATCGGTGGTGCTTGAAATCTTGATCAGACCCCGGCGCCAGCGGCCCGGGGGTGCAGCAGGGGCAAGGCATGGGCGATGCGGCCCTGCACGCGCTCCAGCAACTGGTTGCGCGCCGCATCATACGCGCGGGCCATGGCCTGCTCGAAGGCCAGCGCGTCGGCCGAGCCGTGGCTCTTGAACACCAGCCCGCGCAGGCCCAGCAGGGCCGCGCCGTTGTAGCGCCGGTGGTCCATGCGGCGCTTGAGCGCCGACAGCACGGGGTAGGCCAGCAGGGCCGAGGCCTTGGTCAGCAGGTTGCGCGAGAACTCTTCCTTCATGAAGCCGCCGATCATCGTGGCCAGGCCCTCGATGGTCTTGAGCGCCACGTTGCCGACAAAGCCGTCGCACACCACGATGTCGGCCGTGCCCTTGAAGATGTCGTTGCCCTCGACGTTGCCGAGGAAATTGAGATCGCCCGTGGCGGCGGCCGCGCGCAGCAGTTCGCCCGCGCGCTTGATCTCGTCGCTGCCCTTGATGGCCTCAGCGCCCACGTTGAGCAGGCCCACGGTGGGCTGCGGGTCGTTGTTGAGTACCGACACCAGGGCCGAGCCCATGACCGCGAACTGCAGCAGGTGCTCGGCCGTGCAGTCGACATTGGCGCCCAGGTCGAGAACGGTGGTGGCGCCGCCCCTGGCGTTGGGAATCTGGGTGGCGATGGCCGGGCGGTCGATGCCGTCCAGCGTCTTGAGCAGGTAGCGCGCGATGGCCATCAGCGCGCCGGTGTTGCCGGCCGACACCGCCACCTGCGCCGCGCCGTCCTTGACCTGCTGGATCGCCACGCGGGTGGACGAGTCCTTCTTCTTGCGCAGCGCCACCTCGATGGCATCGTCCATGCCCACCACCTCGCTGGCGGCGACCACGCTGGCGCGCTCGTGACGAAAGGCGCCAAGGGCTTCGGGCTGGCCCACCAGCAGCACGCGGGCGTCGGCATGGCGATCGAGAAACTGGCGGCAGGCTGGCAGGATGACCCGGGGGCCATGGTCACCACCCATGCAATCGACAGCCAGAACGATCATGCAAGCTCCCGCGAATGCCGGCGCCGGCACCCGCTGATTCGGTCAGGAAAAACGCGCTGCAAACGACACAGGCCCGAGGCTACGACGGCGTAGCACCGGGCCTGGAAAGTATAGAGGGGCCGAACCACCGCCCCCCTGGGGCCGGCGGCCCGATCAGCCGATCAGGCTTCGGCCTTGGGCTTGATCACCTGGCGGCCACGGTAGTAGCCGTTGGGGCTGATGTGGTGGCGCAGGTGCGTCTCGCCCGTGGTGGGCTCCAGCGCGATGCCGGGCACGGCCAGCGCGTTGTGCGAACGGTGCATGCCGCGCTTGGACGGCGACTTCTTGTTTTGCTGAACAGCCATGATGGCTCCTTCTTCGTTGGCGGGATCCGCGCACGCAAGTCATGTCGACCCGCCGCCCGAAGACCCATGAATGGTTGAATTCGTCGCGCCCCGCTGCAGCCCAGCCGGCCAGCATGGCGCGAAAAGCCTTTGATTATAGTGCGAAATTCAGAGCAGGCCAAGGCCCGTCACCGCAGCAGCGCCTGCGTGGCGGCGTACAGGCGATCCGAGCCGAAACGCGGGTTGTGCGGGTCGAACGCGAACGGGTTGGCCGGCGCCTCGCCGGGCGCGACGGGGTGCAGAAAGAAAGACAGCGTGCGCGCGCCGTGGCGGCGATGGTCCTCGAACACGGCGCCCAGCTCGGCCGCGCTCAAGGCCCGCAGGGGGTGGAACTCGGTCACGCTGTAGCCCGGTTGGCGCGAGCGCGCCAGCCAGTCGAAGAAGCTGGCGTCGTCGGTGGCCTCGCCGTACAGGTTGATGCCCAGTTGCACCTGGCCGAAGGGCAGCAGCGACTGGCCGGCGGCAAAGCGGCTGGCGTCCCAGCCGGCCTTCTCGGCCGGGTAGATCTGCTGCGTGCGCCGCGGCACGTCGGCCAGGCAGGTGGCGGCCAGCAGGCGGTCGAAATGCTCCAGGTAGCGCACCACCTGCCGGGCGCGAAACTCGTCCCACAGCGGCACCAGCGGGTTGTAGAACAGCGCGCGCTCGTCGGCCGGCGCGTCGATCCAGAACGCCACCCTGGCACCGGCCGGGCGCATCGGCGGCAGGTCCAGGCGCATGGGCAAGGCCACGGGCGGGCGCTGCTCGCGCCCCATGACGTTGATGTGGCGCGTGCCCAGGTGCTGCAGGCCGCCGCCGGCGCCTTCCAGCGCCACGTCCAGCCGGTGACGGCCCGGCGGCAAATCGGCAAAGCGCAGGTCGTAGCGCCAGCCCAGGCGCGAGGTGCCCAGCTCGGGCCGCGCCTGCGCCACGTCCTGCCGCTCGAAGCGCGCCGGCACGCGGCCGACCCACTGGCCGTCCAGGTAGATGCGCACCCAGGACGAGCGCCCCACCGGCTGCGCGCCGTCGTGCACCCAGCCGCTCACGGCCACGCGGCCGGCGGCGGCATCGTCGATGTGCTGCCAGAAGTTGTCCAGCCGCTGGCGGCGGATGTCGCGCGACGGCGGCTGCACGGCGTCGAAGTCGGCAAACGAGGAACCCAAATAGCGGTTGAGCGCCGCCACGGTGCCGAAGCGCTGGCGCAGCGCGGCGGCAAAACCGGCGCGCGAGGTGGGCGAATAGTCGGTGACGACGTAGGGCTGGTCGGTGCCCATGCCGGTCTCGAAGGCGGGATACAGCTGGTGCGTCTCGCCCAGCAGGTTGATGCCCGCCAGGCGCGCTCGCGTGGCCGCGGGCAAGCGGCACAGCGCGCCGCTGACGGCACGCATGGCCTCGTCGCGCCGCTGGGTGATGCCGTTGTCCAGCCGCGCCACGCTCCAGGGGTACATGGGCTGGCCCATGTAGCGGTCCACCGGCAGCGGGCCCCGCGGGGTCTGCGCCAGGTTGGCCGGGTCGCTGGCCAGCACCGGCTCGATCGGCGCGCCCTCCGAGAAGTGCGACGAAAACAGATACAGCACCACCGGCCGGTCGACACCCTGCACCGTGCGCGCCACGCGCTGCACGGCTTCATCGTCGATGCGCCAGCCGCCCGCCGCCGCCGCGTCGGGGCGAAACAGGTTGAGCAGCGGCACCACCAGGGTGTAGCCGACCAGCAGACGCCCATCGGGGCTGTGGCGCGGCCCCAGCGCCGACAGGATGGATTCCACCTGCCCGGCCGCCGAGCCCTGGGCGCCGGCGCAGGCGGCCTCGGGCGGCGGCGCGCCGGGCGCGGGCGCGGGCGCGGGCGCAGTCATGTCCAGGCAGGGGTTCAGCCCGCCGATGGCGGGCGCCAGCAGCAAGGGCCGGCGCTGGCCCTGCCACAGCCAGACCGACGCGGCGATCAGCAGCGCCAGCACGGCCAGCGCCAGCGCCGCGCACACGGCATCGGGGCCGCGCCCGGCCTGTCGCGCCCCATTCATCGCCTGTCCTGCCTTGATGACATGGGGCGATTGTCGCCGGGCGCCTGGGCAGCGCCGAGACGCTACATCACTGATAGCTGCCCGCGCTTTGCCAGCGGGCGCTGCAGTCCGATTTGGCTTGCAAATGTCAGAACGTCGCCTGCACCCCCACCCGCACGCTGCGCCCCGGCAGCGGCGCGTTGGGAAACACCGTCTGCGTCAGGATCGAGGTGGCGCTGTAGGCCAGGCGGTTGCCGAGGTTGTCCACCCGCGCGTACCACTGCAGCTGCGCGTGGCCGAGCTTCTGACGCCAGGTGAGCGATGCGTTCCACAGCGTGTAGCCGGCAGTGACGCGGCTGCCTTCGGGCACGCGGTGCTGCGCCATGGCGTGGTCGAACCCCAGGCGTGCGCCCCAGGGCCCGTTCGCCCAGCGCAGCGTGGCGCCGACGCGTGCCGGCGCGATCAGCGGCAGCGGCTGGCCGGTGCTGGTGTTGGTGGCGCGCACCGCGTCGGCGCGCAGGTCCAGGTCCAGCACCGAGGCATCGGCCGCGCCGCGCCACAGGCCCTGTCGCGCCAGCAGGCGCACCGTGCCGCTGGCCTCCAGCCCGGCAAAGCGCGCCTTGACGCCGGTGTAGGCGTACTCGGGCAACTCGTCCACCGTGCGGCCGGTGGGCAGCAGGCCGATGAAGTTGCCGTAGCGGCTGGCAAAGGCCGTGACGGCGAAGCGGTGCGCGCCGTCCTTCCACTGCGCGCCGACGTCGACGCTGGTCGAGCGCTCCAGCCCCAGCGCGGGGTTGCCCAGCTCCCAGGCGGCGGTCGCCACGTGCGGGCCGTCGGCGAACAGCTCGTAGTCCTTGGGTGCGCGCTGCGTGTAGGCCAGGTTGCCGCTCAGCTGCCAGCCGCCGCCGGCGTGCACCAACGCGCCCAGCGCGGCGCTGCCAGGGGTGAAGCGGCGGCTGCCGGCGGCAAAGCGCGGCTCGCCCGCCGCGTCCAGCGCGCCTTCGGTGCGCACGCGCACCTGCTCGACGCGCGCGCCGAAGGTGAGCTGGCCCCAGTCGGTGCCCAGCTCCTCGTGCGCGAACAGCGCCAGCGCGCGCGTGCGGCTGGGCGGCAGGAAGGCCTCCTCGCCCAGCGCCGAGAAACGCGTGCCCTCCCATTGCAGGCCCCAGACGCCGGTGAGGCGGCCGAACGCGCGGTGCTTCGCCTCGATGCGCCCTTCGCTGCCGCGGTTCTTGAACACGGTGCCGACCTCGGCGCCTTCGAACTCGGTGTGCTGGTAGTCGCCGTGGCTGAACTGGCCCTTGACGCTCTCGATCAGCCCGCCCGGAAAGCGCCACAAGCCTTCCAATGCGGCGCGCGTGGAGCGCATGCCGATGCTCACGTCGTCCTCGGCCACGGTGCCGTAGTCGCTGCGATAGCCGGCCAGCGACGCGCCCAGGTAGCCGCGGTCGAAAAAGGCCGTGCCGCCCACGGCGCCGCCCCAGGCACGGTTGGCCGAGTTGCAGATGCGCCGCGCCGACGCGGGCGAGCCGGGCCGCGCGCAGCCCAGGGTGATGGGCACGGCGGTGTCGCCGGCGTCGCGGCTGAACGCGTCCACGTGCAGCGCGTAGCGGTCGTTGCCGCCTTCGATCAGGGCGGCGCCGCTGCTCTCGCGCGCGCCGCTGGCGTACGCCGCGTCGGCGCGGCCGGTGACGCCGCCCTCGGGGCCGGCCACCGGCTCGCGCGGGATGCGGTTGTCGATCACGTTGACCACCCCACCCTGCGCGCTGCCGCCGTACAGCAGCGCGGCCGGGCCGCGCAGCACCTCCACGCGCTCGATGGTCAGCGGGTCGATGGGCGTGTTGTGGTCGTAGCTCAGGGACGAGGCGTCGATGCTGGCGCCGCTGTTCTGCAGGATGCGCACGCGGTCGCCGTCCAGCCCGCGGATCGCCGGGCGGCCGGCGTTGGGGCCGAAGTAGGAGCTGGCCACGCCGGGCTGCTCCTGCAGCGTGTCGCCCAGGGTGGCGGCGCGCTCCAGCAGCAGGTTCTCGCCCGACAGCGTGCTGGACGGCGCGACGGTTTGCGCCGCGCCCAGCGGGTTGCCGGTGACGGTGGTCTCGGGCAGCGAGAGCGTTGCGCTGGCATCGGTGCGCCGGCTCGCATCCTGGGCGCGAGCGTCCAGGGCGGTCAGCGTGGCCGCCAGCGATCCGCACAGGGCGGCGGTGCGCCAGCGTGGGCGCGGGTGAGGGGTGATGGAGTGCATGATTGAAAAACAAGGTTCGGGTGGATGACGGACCCGGCTGCGCGTCCCGCGCGCGGCATCGATCAACGTCAGACAGGCTGCGCGCGCCGCGACGGGGCTTGCGCTGCCGGCAACGAACGCACGGACAGCCGCGAGCCGCCGCTGCACGACGCGGGAGCTTCAAGGGCGAGGAGAGATCAGGTGGCCAGCGGCGGAGCGCGGGCGCTGAAGTGCGGCACCAGCCGCGCCGCCCAGGCGCGCTGCACCCAGCGCGGTGCCGGGCTGGGGGCGCCGCAGGCCGGCAGGTCGGCCGCAGGCACGGCGGGCGCGTGGTCGCCGCCGGCCGACTGGTCGTACAGCCGGCAGGCGCCCGAATCGTCGTGCTGGCCCAGCAGCCGCGCAAGCCACGACGTGGCCGCGCTTTCCTGCGCGTCGGCCACTCCGGACACCGCCGCCTGTATGGGCAGCATGCCGCGCACGTGCAGCACGCCGTGCGCCAGCGCCAGCCACTGCGCGCCGATCAGGACGGCGGGCAGCAGCCAAGTCCAGATCAGGCGGCGGCGCAGCGGGAGCATGGCTTCAAGTGCAGGGCGGCCCGCGCCGGCCCTTGGCCGCGTTCAAGCCTTGGCCCACTCGCGAAAGGTCTTGCGAAACTTGGCCACCTTGGGCGCGGCCACCGCCATGCAGTAGCCCTGCTCGGGGTTGTTCTCGAAGAAGTCCTGGTGGTAATCCTCGGCCGGCCAGTAGTGGGCCAGCGGCTGCACCTGGGTGACGATGGGGCGCGCGTAGAGCTTTTCGCGCGTCATCTCCTCGACCATGTCCTGTGCCAGGGCCTGCTGCGCGGGCGTCAAGAAGTAGATGCCGCTGCGGTACTGCGTGCCGCGGTCGTTGCCCTGCCCGTCCACCTGCGTCGGGTCGTGCACCAGAAAGAAGATTTCCAGCACCTGGCGCAGGCCGATCTGCGCCGGATCGAAGGTCAGCTTGATCACCTCGGCGCAGCCGGTGCGGCCGGTGCAGACCTCTTCATACGTGGGGCGCGCGGCCTGGCCGTTGCTGTAGCCCGACTCGACGTCCAGCACCCCGCGCACTTCCTTGAACACCGCCTCGGTGCACCAGAAGCAGCCGCCGGCCAGAACGATGGTTTCACTCGTGCTCATCTCGAACTCCAATCGGTGGGCGCTTCACCGCCCTGCTTGCCCCTTGCTGCAAGCGCTCACATCACTTCGATGCCGTACACGCCCAAGGCGGGCCGCAAGGCGATCCTTCAGCGGCTTGCCGGCGTCGTACACCGCACGCTGCGGGGTGACGCGCACACAGGCGAATCATGCCACCCGCGCGGCGCCTGCGCCGACAATGCGCGCATGACCGATCCCGCCGCCTTTGCCGCCCTCACCCCCGACGACGTGCTCGACGCGCTGGCCGGCATCGGCCTGATGGGCGATGGGCGCCTGAGCGCGCTCAATTCGTACGAGAACCGCGTCTACCTGGCGCACCTGGAACCCGGCACGACGCTGGCCGACACGCATCCGGCCGTGGTCCTCAAGTTCTACCGCCCCGGGCGCTGGAGCGTGGCGCAGATCGAGGAAGAGCACGCCTTCGCGCTGGAACTGGCCGCCGCCGAGGTGCCGGTGGTGGCGCCGCTGCGACTGGCCGGGCGCACCCTGCACGCCCACGGCGGCTTTGCCTTCAGCGTCAGCCCGCGGCGCGGCGGGCGCACGCCCGAGCTGGGCGATGCCGAGGCGCTGGAGTGGATCGGCCGCTTCATCGCCCGCCTGCACGGCGTGGGCGCGCGGGCGCGTTTTGCGCACCGGCCGGCGGTGGACCTGGACGGCTACGGCCGCGAGCCGCGCCAATGGCTGCTGGCGCACGGCGCGCTGCCGCTGGAGGTGGAACGCGAATGGGCCGACGTCAGCCAGCAAGCTATCGATGTCATAGCTGGTAGCGCTTTATCCACCTGCGCTGCAAGCCCATTCGACCCCGAATCTGCGGCCATCGCCACGCTGCGCCTGCACGCCGACTGCCACCCCGGCAACATCCTGTGGACGCCCACCGACCGCCCCGGCGGCGGCCCGCACTTCGTCGACCTGGACGACTGCCGCAGCGGCCCGGCGGTGCAGGACTTGTGGATGCTGCTGCCCGGCGAGCGCGCCGAGCGCCAGCAGGCCCTGGGCGCGCTGCTGGACGGCTACGAGCAGGTGCGCGACTTCGACCGGCGCGAGCTGGCGCTGATCGAGCCGCTGCGCACGCTGCGCCTGAT
>OFTX01000829.1_pt1 | contig 13609 bp, 13 predicted proteins | sample 1775051 | NCBI WGS metagenome assembly OFTX01 (sample SAMN08195772, study PRJEB24354) | sludge metagenome | isolation source: sludge from phenol fed wastewater aerobic bioreactor A | place: India: Nagpur | collected 2016-09-15
TGACCAAGCTCTCCGGCCGATCAGGAGTGATGGGCGGCGCCCTCGTCCTGTCGATCCTCATGCTCGTCACTGGCACCTCGTCCGCGGTCGCCTGGTTGGGTCTGTCAGCCAGCATCCTGCTGCTGGTCGGCGACTTCGGGACGGGGGCGCGACCCTCACGGCTCCTCGCCGGCGCCCTTGCGGTTGGTTCTTGCGCGCTGATCATCTGGTTCGGCGCGCTCGCGGCGCTGCTGCTCACATGACGACGCGGGGGGGGGGGGCTCTTGGCCAGTCGGCGTCGGCCGGCAGCGGCACCACTCCGTCGCGGGTCTGCCCGCGGTGAATCACGCCGCAGTGCAACGGGGCTCGGGCGCTAGGCCTGGCCCAGTGGCACACCACATGGTCTCGTGACGTGAGTGGTCGCTGCCCTCGGGTGTCCTGCGGCACTGTGGCCCTGCGACCTGCGGCGGGACTTATGGCCCTGCCGCCGGGACGTGCCCGCCTCGTAGCGTGAGCGTGGGACGGCGGCCTCGGCCGCCTCGGGCCAGAGCCGGCCGCCCCCCGCTGAGGGAGATTCGGTCATGGCCACGGTTCGCGACGAGCACCGGGTGCGGCAGCCGGCCGCCGGCCTGCTCGACATCAGGGTCGCGGTGCTCGTGTGGGTGGTCGCGGCGCTGGCGTTGGCGGCGGCGGTGCCCGGACTCGTCATCGACGGGATCTACGCCGGCCCCCGGTCGACGGCCGAGATCCTCCGGGGCTATGACCTCGTCACCGCGGTCCTGGTCGTGCCCGCGCTCGGCGTGGCCGCGCTCCAGGCGCGCCGCGGGTCGCTGCCAGGCCACCTCGTGACAGCGGGCCTGCTCGCCGACCTGGTCTACGGGTACGCGTTCTATGTGTTCGGCACCGGCTTCAACGCCTTGTTCCTGCTCCACATCGTGCTCTTCTCTGCAGGCCTCACCGCCTTGGTGCTCACCGTCGCGGGTCTGGACGTGGGCGCCGTGGCCGAGTGGTTCCGCGGCATCAGGCACGTCTGGCCGGCGGCCGTGGCGCTGGGCCTGCTCGCTGTCTCCCTGGGCGGCATGTGGATCTCGGCGGGGGTGACCAACGCCGTCACCGGCACCGTTCCCCCGGGCAGCGCCATGGTCGAGACGGACCAGATCATCCATCTGAGCATGGTGTTGGACCTTGCCATCCAGGTGCCGCTGTATGCCGCCGCCGCCGTGCTGGTGTGGCGCCGGACCGGCTGGGGCTACGTGCTGGCGTTTGTGGCGCTCGTCTCGGGGATCCCCGAGCAGCTCAGCTACCTTGCCGCGATGCCCCTGCAGGTGATCGCGGGCGTCCCGGAGGCCGTGCCACTCGAGCCGCTCGAGCCGGTAATCCTCGCGATGTACGTCCTCGGGCTCGTGATGCTCCTGGGCGGGCGACCCCGACACGCCGCAGAGATCACCTCCTGATGCGGCCACCGGCCCACAAGCACCGCGAAGGCATGCCGCCGGGCCGGATTCGTGCGGAACGAAGCCCTCGCGCGGGGCGGCGTCACCGCTTCACCGAGCCCTGCACCAACGAGGCAGTCGTGATCCGCTGCTGGGCATAGCCCGACCGGCACGCCCCAGGCGGCTGTCTAATAGCCGATCCCCAACCGGAAATCGGCCAGTCGAATCGGCAGGCGGCTTCTGATGCTTTTGCAGCCGACTCGTGAAACTGCCAGCCGGAACTGCGAAACTATGCGAAAGAGCGTATCGTCGCGGTGATCCTTGACCGGCAGCTGCGCCTCAGCGACGTGGCCACGGTCGCGAGTCACAGCTTGGCGGAATTGGCCGTGAACGGCGTGATCTCATGGGTATCGTTGGTGCTGGGTTCCACGCGTCCGCGCAACTTGGCTACCGCGCCAGAAGGTGATACGGCCAGGCGTCTAGAAATAGGCACCCACCTCAGCGGAGATTCGCCGCGCTCGTGTCAAGATTGGTGGCATGGCCGCCTCGATGCTCGACCGCGCGATCTACTCGTATGCGGACGTAGACCGCCTCGTCGGCTTGCGCCCCGGCACAGCTAAGCGGTGGTTGGAGGGATACTCTCGCGCGTCGAGGTTCTACGAGCCTGTGCTTCGCGAAGAGCAGACTGGCTCCGATTCGGTGACCTGGGGCGAGATGGTCGAGGCGCGAATGCTGGCCGAGTTCCGAAGCCGTGATGTCCCGGTTCAACGCTTGCGCCCAGCGATCGTGTTGCTGCGCAAGGAGTTTGGCCCGTATCCGTTGGCGCACGCCCGGCCCTTTCTCGATGTCGAGGGCAAGGAGTTGGTTCGCGTCGTGCAAGAGCGAGTCGGGTTGGAGCGCCAGCTGCAGCTGGTGGTGGTCCGCAGCGGTCAACTGGTGCTTACAGATCCTGCCGAACGGTTTCACTCTGCAGTTGAGTACGACGCGGACGGCGTCGTTGCTGTTCTTCGACCGGATGGGCGTACGCCAGACGTGCTGATGGATCCACGGAAGGCTTTCGGCCAGCCGGCGATTCGGAATGTGCGGACCGAATCTCTCGCTGAAGATTATCGCGCGGGCACCAGCCGGGATGATCTCGTAGACCTCTACGACCTGACTCCCGAACAGGTCGACGCCGCACTTAGGTTCGAGTTGATCGCGAGTAGCGAGCGCGCCGCCTGATGTCACAGAGGGTTGGGTCGGTGTACTTCACCGACGAGAACGCCCTCGGTCTTGGAAAGCTTCTTGAGCGTCTCGGGCGCGACGACGTCGTCTACCCGGGGCATGAGCGACTACCTGATGTCCCGCGCGGCACGGATGATCTGGACTGGCTCCCCATCGTCGGCGCACGCGGGCTCATTGTCATCAGCCGCGAACGCCACATCAGGACGCGCCCCGCCGAGTTGCGTGCCTACCACGAACACGGTGTTCGTTCCGTGTGGATTGGCGCGAAACAGGATCTCGGGCCACAGCAGCAGCTGGAGATCTTCCTGCGCCACGAGGAGCGCCTCAAGCGCGAGATCATCAAGCGCGGGCCTGGGCCGTGGGCCGTCGCAATGGGTCCGTCTGGCATCCGGCCGCTGATTCTTCGGCCAAACCCCGGCGCGTGAGCACTGCCTGATGAGTCCCTCCGCGCCCGTCGGTGTGACGCACACGCAGGGGTCGTATTCGAACCCGTTTGGCCAAAGGCGTGACAGGAATTCGCGGTGTTCGAACGTTCGTCGCCACTCCCTCCGTGACAGGAATATGACAGGAATTCAACGTGATTCGGCGTGATTTCAGCTCATCGAGGCGGTCTAACATGATCTTCGGAAACAGCACCTGACCAGGTCAGACGCCTTCAAATCGCAGATCGCACGGAAACTTAGAACATTCCTACTCTGATCCCAGAGGTCACAGGTTCAAATCCTGTCCCCGCTACGAATCAGGCCCGGGAAATCAAGGTTTCCCGGGCCTGAAAGGTTCTAGGGATTTGACCACCCCTCCACAAACCCTCCACTTTGATGTCTCGGATGCCTCCACAAACCCGTTCCGAGCAGGATCGCATGGACTGACCTGTAGCGTCTTGGGTTCGCTCGGGACCCGGTTCGCACCTGTCGGACATGGACACCGACAGAACCCCCGCAGGCGGCTTGGAGCCGCTGCTGAGTATCGAGGACTTGGCCGACTACCTCGGCATCCCGGTCACGACTCTCTACGACTGGCGCGTCGACGGCAAAGGCCCCTGCGGCATCCGAGTCGGCCGACATGTGAAGTTCGCCGTCAGCGACGTGCGCGACTGGCTGGCCCAGCAACGCGAGCCGGCGCCCGGACGCGCAGCAGAGTCGAATTGATGCGCCGTGGCTAGGCCCCGCACCCCGATCGGTACCTTCGGCGACATCGAGATCACCACGATGACCGGCGGCACGGTCCGCGCTCGGGTCCGATTCCGCGACGACGATGGACGAATGCGTCGGGTCCAGGCGACGGGCCGCACCCGCAAGGCAGCCGAGCACCACCTGAAGGAGAAGCTGAGCGAGCGCCGCAACCATGCCGCATCGTTCGGTGAACTGACGCCCGACAGTTCGTTCGCCCGCCTGGTCGAGGTCTGGCTCGACGACCTCGACCTGGAGGGCAAGATTGCGCCGACCACACAATCCCTCTACGAGTGGAACATGCGCCACTTGGCGATGCCCGCCTTCGAGCACTACAGCCTGCGCGAGATCACGGTCAGCCGAGTCGATCGATTCCTCAAGGCCCAGGCGAAGAAGAGCTACAGCACGGCCAAGCAGTCCAAGACCGTGCTCAGCCTCGCCTTCGGTCTGGCGGTTCGCTACGAGGCGATCCACCGCAACCCGGTCCGGGAGACTGCCAGGCTCCGCAAGCCGCCGTCCACAGCGATGGCCCTGACCGTGGACCAGATCGAAGCCATTCGGCAGGCAGTCCGGTCCTGGCGACGCGGCACCGGCTTGTCCGGCCCAAAGCCGGACGGCCAGTTGGAAGCGATCATCGAGGTCATGCTCGGCACCTCAGCCCGGATCGGCGAAGTGCTCGCGGTCCGCAAGTGCGACGTGGACATGACTTGTTCACCACCGACGGTACGACTGTGCGGAACGGTCGTCTCTCCGAAGGGCAAGCCCACCTATCGACAGAATCACGGAAAATCCTCCAAGTCCCGCCGCACAGTCGCGGTGCCCTCCTACACCGCCGAGGCCGTCCGCCAGCGTCTGGCCCTCATCAGTGGTGAGGAGCCCGATCACCTGATCTTCTTCAGCCGCAACCAGACGCCGCTGACGACGAACAACGTGCGAAGGCGACTGCGGGCGATCCTCAATGAGGCGGGCATCGGTGGAGTCACGCCACACTCGTTCCGCCGCACCGTCGCCACCGTCGTGGACCGCGCGGCGGGCGCCGACCTCGCTGCGGAGATGCTGGGCCACACGTCCTCGGAGATCACCAAACGGCACTACATAGAACCCGACGAGCACGTGAACCCGTTGACCGCCGAGATCATGGAAGGGCTGGCGCCGCGAAGGGTCAGTGACAGCATCGACCAGGCGTGACCGGACTACGTGAACCTATCTGTTGCGTCGCACCCTGCCGGGCCGCCGCCGTCTTGTCGTGAACGGTGGCGGCCCGGACTGCTGCTTCCCTCGCTTCCCGAGCAAGGCACGTTCACTCACGCCGAGGGTCCGTCGAGAGCTGCGAGTAGAAGGCTTCCTCTGCTTCGCGGCGGCGCTGGACGTCGGCCATGACGAACTCCACGAACTCGGCGTCCCGATCGGTGATCGGTATGTCCTCGATGGGGTCTCCAGGTTCCTCGCCGGGCCAGATGGTCTGGCGAGTGGGCCGGTCGCGGTCCAGGCGGGTGCCGCAGGCGGCTACCCAATCGCGGAGCCGCTGGCGGGCGTCGGCGAAGTCGCGGTGCCAGCCGATCGGTGCGGAACCATTCTGCTCCGGGTCGTAGGCGCACAGCCAGTGCAGGTGCAGCGCGGACAGCTCCCAGACCAGTTCGGGGTGCTTATGCCAGGCCGGAGGGATCACCGAGGCAGAGAGTCCGTAGGTGTGCCGCAGCCAGTCGACCCAGCGGTTGAGTTCCAGCCACTCGGTCTCGGCCGCGTCGGCGGTCAGCAGGTTCCAGTTGATCGGGTGCGGAGGCTCCGCGATCAGCGGGTCGTCGTAGCCGCCGTCGATGTCGCTGTCGGCGTCAGTCGGCTCGTTCGGGTCCGGCTCGGGAACGTAGTCACTCATCACGACCGCCTCCGGTCACATGCCGAGGACGGATGCCGGGCGGGTGGTCATTGACCGCTCCGAGGGCTCCAGTGCCGTCGCGTCGCGCGCGGGCGTCTCGCGGGCCACGGCCTGCTCGCGTGGTGCCCGGTCGACGTGGTATCGGGTGCGGGCGGTGTCGTGGCCGATCCGGTTCGCGATGAACTCCTCGGTCTGGATGGTCTGCCCGTCCTTGTCGTAGGCGTACTCGTGGACGCGGCCGGCGGCCACGAACTTGTCGCCCTTGTGGAACCGGCTGGCTGACTCCTCGGCTGCCCGGCGGAACATGGTCATGTCGTGGAAGGTGGGGTCGAGTTGGGTGAACGAGCCGTCCGGTTCCAGCCGCGAGTGCTCGATTCCGATCCGGGCGTAGAACCGCGGCACCCCGTCCTCGGTGTAGGTCAGCCGCGGCTCGGTCGCGACGAACCCGGAGATGGCCGCTTGGGTGTCGATCGTCATCGTCGTGCTCCTGTCCGTGTTGTCTCGCGGCCTGGCGATCTGGCCGCTTGTGGCAGACAGGTGCACTCGCCGCGCCGCAGCCAGACTCAGGAACCGGTGGCGCGGCGCAGCAATGCTTCGATCGCGGTGCGGTCGGTTGTCAGCTGGTTGGCGTCGTCGCGTGCGGTCCAGGGCCGCAGGGTGGTGACGATGGGTGGTGCGGCGCGCAGCAGGGTCAGGGCGGTGCCGAAGGGGAGGGTTCTGATCCGGTCTGGCGGCAGGATCGGCACCCGCCGGGTCGAGCGCTGGTTGGAGCGTGACCCGTAGTCGCCGATGGTGGTGGAGTCGGTGTATTCGTCGCGTTCCCCGATGAGGGTGGTCAGGTCTTGAAGGTCGCGGGAGTTGGACGCCCCGCCGAGGATGATCTTGACGATGGAGGCGTCCCAGATCGCGCCGGCCGCGTTGTCGGACCACTTCTCCCGCGCCTGGGACAGGGATTGCAGGACCGGCATGGTGGTGACGCCGGTGCCGCCGCCTTCGGCCATCAGCGTGGGCAGGCTCGGCAGGGGCGCGAGGTTGGCGATCTCATCGAGCGCCAGCAGCAGCGGTGGGTCCAGCCGCGCACCGGGCGAGCGGGCGGCCAGCCGGCGGGTGGCCTCGATGAGGTCTTCGACGAACGCGGCGACCAGCGCCGCGGAGGCGCCGGCTCCGGCTCCGGTGGCGAGCAGGTAGAGCGTCCCGTTGTGGGTGAGGAAGTGCTCGGGGTCGAAGCCCTCGCCCGGCCGTGGCGTGACGGCGTCCAGGACGCGGGGGTCCGCCAGGGCGCCGAGGGCGAGGGAGACGCCTTGCCAGATCGAGTCGCGGGTGCGCGGGTCGGAGTCGATCATCGACGCGAGGGAGTCGGCCCAGCCGGTCGCCGCTCGGGGCGAGTTGGTGAGGATCGCTACCGCGTCGGAGGCCGCGGAGGGGTCGAGGGTCCAGCGGAACAGCTCGGCCGGCGGTCGGTTGTCCAGCGCGGCGGCATGCAGTAGCGCTTGCAGGGCGGTGCGAGTTTTGCCTTCCCAGAACCCGCCGGAGTCCACGCCGCCAGACGCGAGGCCGGTGGCGGCGGCGAGGCCGGTTGCGCGGATCATGGCGGTCAGCGGGTCGTCGCATCCGCGGATGGGTGACCACCGCAGCCCGGCCGGCACGCCTTCGGCCAGGTGCTGCGGGTCGAACACGGCGACCGGCCCGGCCTTCTGCCGGGCACCCAGGGTCGCGGTGAGGTTGTCCGGGCGGGTGCTGGTGGTCACGACGGCGCCAGGCGCGTCCAGGATGGCGTTGATGACGATGTGCAGGCCCTTGCCGGAGCGGGGTGGGCCGATGAGCAGCATGGAGTCCTCGACCGATGCCCAGACGGTCGTGCCGCGCGAGACTCCGAGCCGGTATCCGACATCGGCAGCGTGTGGCTTGTCCAGCGATGGGCGCAGGTGGGCCGCGCGGTGTAGTAGCGCGTGTTCGGAGGCCGTCTTGGCGACCTCGCTGCGGGTGGCGACCCCGGCGATCCGGTACGGGTCGGTGCTGGTGCGCCGGCCGTGGTCGCGGACCAGCCGCCACACCCACCACACCAGGGCTGTGCCGGTCAGGATGAGGACGGCGGCAACGGTCCAGTAGACGACTGGGTTCAGCCCCAGCGCATCGAGCGCGACACCGGGGTCGGCGGGGTGGGCCAGGACGGCAAGTCCGGCCGTGATCCCACCGGCGGGCTGGCGGTGCCCGGTGATCCGGGTCGCGACGGACCCGGCGCCGCGCAGCACGGCGGCCAGGACCACACCGGCGGCCAGCGCGCCGAGGGCCAGGTTGGTCGCCTCGTCCCCGAGCGGCCTGCGCGGCGGTGGCTGACTCACAGTGACGGCCCGCGACCCGGTGATGGGCTCGCACCGGTGGTGCCGGGTGGCGGGGCGAACCAGTCCCGCCCACCCCTGCCGGGCGCGGCACCCGAAATGCCCGACGTGCGCGGAGTCAGCGTCTCGGGCGTCGGTGCCGGCTGTGTTGTCGGTGCAGGCCGGAGTGATTGAGTGAGTGTGGTGGTATCGATGCTGAGCAGCGCCGGGTCGGGCAGCGCGTCGTACTCGCGGGAGAGCCCGACATAGGCGAAGGACGGGTTGTAAGACAGCGTGTACACGTCGCGGGTGGCGACGTGATCGCTGGTGCCGGTCGGTGGTGTGTCGTAGACGTAGCCGTTCTCCAGCGCGGCCTGCACGGTCTCCTCGCCGAAGTCGTATCCGGCCAGGTGCTCGATCGCGGCGTCGGTGCCGTCCCGGTCGATCAGGTCCAGTACCTCGTCGGCCTCGGTGCCTTGCAGGAACACCACGCTGATCCACCGCAGCGGCGCCGCCGGCGGGTCCGGTTCGGTTGGCGGGGTCTCGGCGAGCAGGGCGAGGGCGTCGGGGTTGCGTCGGGCGGCCTCGGCCAGCCAGTCCGGGAACAGGCCCTCATGCTCCGGGGCGCTATCGGGGTGGTCGAGGGCGTACTGGCGGGCCTCGCCCGCGGCGGACAGGTATCCGGCCAGGTCCCGGAGCGCCCGGCCGGGGTCGACCGGCTGCCCGGCGCCGGTGAACAGGTCCCGACCCTCGACGCTCTGCCCGGTGGCGACCTCGGTGATGCGGTAGGCGTAACGCTGGTGCTCGCCAAGCGGCTCGTCGGGCCAGACCGTCACGGTCAGCGGCCCGACCGTCCGCGTCGTCGCCATGTCGGGGGTGGTGGGTGCCGCGGGGATGGTGCTGTCGTTGTCCATGCCGGACAGGTGCTCGACAGGGCACCCGCGAGGCCGGGACGTGGCGTCAGCGCATCACATCGACAGCGGGCGCCCCTGGCCGCGGTCGGCGCGGGAATCGCTGGGGGCGAAGGGGTCACCGAAGCCGCCCCGACCAGAGACCGGCCGATGTGATCGGGACGGCGACGGCAGCGTGGGTTCGGGTGCGGGGCCGGGGTACCAGGCGATCCGCCCGGACTGTTGGAACGCGGCATCCAGCCGTGCCACCGCGGCGTCCAGAAGGGTGCCGGCCCGGTGCAGCTCGTCCGCTGCCGAGCCCGCGGCAACGATGCCGGCGGTGTGGTCGCCGGCATCGTCGTGAGCCAGCCGCCGATGGTTCAGGTGGGCGCTGGCGAGCTGATCGATGACCTGGCGCAACGATCGCGTCCCGGCGAGCAGACTGCCGATCACCGCGTAGGTGTCGGCCGGATCATTGAGGGTGCGGGTGGCGTGCGCGAGACCCCGCAGCGCCTCGGATGCTTCGGCGGCGTCGCGGGTCGGGTCGTGGAAGGTCGGCATGATTCCAGGCACCTCGTTCCGGGGCGGCAGCGATACGTGGTCGCCGGTCAGGTGCACCCGCCACCCATCGGTCCGCCCACCCGGTGCCAGTGATTCGGGCCGGTAGTTCGGGCCGGGTTATGCGGGGTGGCCGATGGTGAGGGTGTGGGAGATGCGGCCGATCAGGGCGACCTCCCCGGTCGGGGCGTGGGCGAGTTCGCCGGGGGTGAGCAGGCCGCGGGCGGTCCCGTCCGGACCGGCGTCGCTGTGGGCGACGATGACCGCGACGGCCACGTCCTCCCCGGCCACGTAGCCGTCTCCGTGCAGGGCGACCAGCCGCAGCGCCGGCTCCGACCCGGCCGGAGAAGCGGGTTCGGGTGGTGTGGTGCGGTGGCGGGCCGGGGTGATGATGTCGGTGAAGACCGACCCGTCGACCTCGCGGACCTCGACCCGGATCGGGGTGCGTCGCCGGTCGGTCAGGGTGTCGATGATGCTCGGGAAGGAGCCGCGTCGCCACGGCGGCGCGAACGGCTCGGGCTCGAACGGCGTCCCGTCGACGGTGACAGTCACGGTCTCGTCCTGACGCACCGCGAACACGACGTGTGGCAGCACCACGGGCACCTCGACCTGGGCCTGCCCGGATGCGGGGCCGGCGCTGGTGTGCTTGGAGCGGGGCCGGCCCATCAGGATTCCCCGACGATGTCCGGGATTGCCGGCGTTGCGTCATTATTCATGCGAACTTCTAGCTTTTGCCGGTCATGCGGCCGGTGGTGTCGAAGACGGCCAGTTCGGCGGGGTGGAGTTGGTGTTGGACGATGAAGGAGCGGTCTTTGATGCGCCAGAGTCCTTGCCCCACGCCGAGTCCGGGGATGAGTTTCTGTTCGGTGCCGGTCAGCCCGAGCGCGTCGGCGGTGGAGCCGAGCTGGTCGGGTTCTTGCCGGTAGATGATCCGCGTCTCCGCATTCGCCAGCAGCGAGGAGGCCAGGGCGCGCATCGCGGAGCCTTGGTCGCCCACGTTGTCCAGGTCGGAGAGCTTGTGGAACACCAGGCAGTTGGTGATCCCGTAGTGCCGTGACAGCCGCCATTGCGCGTCCATCCGGCGCAGCAGGGAGGGGTAGGCCATCAGCCGCCAGGCTTCGTCGTAGATCACCCACCGTGGGCCGCCGTGCGGGTCCAGTAGCGCGGCCTCCATCCACGCCGACGAGCAGGTCATCAGCACCGAGACGAGGGTGGAGTTCTCCGCAACCCGCGACAGGTCCAGGCTGACCATCGGCAGCGTGGGGTCGAAGGCGACGGTGGACGGGCCGTCGAACAGTCCTTGGAGGTCGCCGGCGACCAGGCGGCGTAGGGCGTGGCCGACCATGCGGCCGTCCTCGCCCAGTCGCCCGTCGGGGTCGTCGGCCGGGTCGGGGGTGAGGATGCGGTCGACCACCATCGGCAGGATCGGCACGTCGTTGTCGCGGACGGTGCCGGCCAGGGCGATGTCGATCGTGGTGTGCTCCAAGGGTGTGAGGGGCCGGTCGAGCACGGTCTCGGTCAGCGCGCCGATCAGGTCGCGGCGGCGAGCGGCGACCTGGGCGATCCATTCCGCGTCGGTGATGCCGGCGGTCCGGTGTCCTTCGTCGAGGGGGTTGAGGCGGTTGGGCAGGCCGTGGCCGAGCACGATCGCCCTGCCGCCGACCGCCTGGGCGACGGCGGTGTGTTCGCCTTTCGGGTCGCCGACGACGTAGACCTTGCGGCCGAACGGGATCGAGCGAGTGTAGAGGGACTTGACCAGCGAGGATTTCCCGGCGCCGACGATCCCGGCCACGACCAGGTTGGGGGCCGTGATGAGCCCTTGCCGGTACAGCTCCCACGGGTCGTAGACGAACGATCCACCCGAGTAGAGGTCCTGGCCGACCAGCACCCCGTTCGACCCCAGGCCGCCTTCGGCCAGGAACGGGTACGCCCCGGCCAGCGTGGCGCTGGTGTCCTGGTGGGCCGGGAGTGTGAACCGTCGCCAGGTCCGCAACCCGACCGGGCCGGGCTCGCCGCTGCGTGGCAGGTACGTGGTTGCCGCACGTTCGGCGCGCTCGGTCTCGGCCTCGGCACGCGCGGCAACTTTGCGCTGCGCGGCGTCGGCGGCGTAGGCGTGGGCAGCGGCCCGGCGTGCCGCCCGCCGGTCACGACGGTGCTGCCCGGTCCGGCCGACCAGCACTGTCGAGTAGAGCTTCTTGTCGGCACGAGCATTCATCTGTGGAAGGCGTCCTTCGCAATGGATCGGTCGGTGTGCCGGTCAGGTGCACGGCACTGCCCACGGTTGGTTAGAGGCCGCGTGCGAGTGGGAGTGCGGCGGCGGTGAAGGCTTGCGCTTGTTGCCCGACCAGCCTGCGGGTGTCGCAGGAGGCTTGGATGGCGGCTTGTTCGATCGCGGCGACCGCGGACTCCAGCTCGTCGGTGGTGGGGGCGGAGATGGCGATGAGACCGGCGTAGCGCAGCACCCCGTGGCCGGCGATCAGGTCGGCTTCCTGCTGGAGCACGTCGCGGTATTCCGCCGTCTGCTCGGCGTCCTCTATCTGGCCGACCTTGGCTCGTTGGGCGGCGTCGGACAGGTAGCCGGTCTTCTTCTTGCGAATGTCCCGCGCCGCGACGTCGGCGCGTACCGGGTCGCACAGCAGCGTGAACGCCCGCCGCACCCCCGAGGACAGGAGAATTGGGGCGAGGAAGCCGGGATAGACCTGAGAGCGGGGCCACTCCGAGAGCCACAACACGGCGTGGAACGCGGAGTCCGAACGCAGCCGGTCCCAGCTCTCCTCGACCGCGACCGGCCCCGCGCTGGCCAGGTCGCGGCCCAGCTCGCTGCGCTCCAACGTCGCCGCGACGGCCGGGTCGTAGGCCGAGCGCAACATGACCGCAAGCTGACCCGGCGTGTACCAGCCGCCAGGGGTCAGGTCCGCCGCGCGCAGCGCGGTGGTCAGAGTCCGCATCTCCGCCCGCAGCACGGCGGCGGCACCGCGCATCCCGTGTCCGGCCGAACGGATCGCCCGGCCGGCGGCCTTCATGTCCAGCGACAGGGAGACGGTGGTGACGTGGCGTTCGGCGGCAGGCCCGGCCCGCTCGATCAACTCCGCGTAGGTGCGGGCGACCCAGGAGCCGTCGTCGGTGCCATGCTCCGCCCACCACTGTTGCAGCCCGGTCCCGGAGTCGGGCACGGTGCGCTCCAGCACTTGCAGGCGGGCGATGCGCCCGGACCGGCACACCGTGGACAGCACCCGCCCCCAGGTCGTGACGCGGCGTTGCTGCTCGCCGGGGTTGAGCAGGATGAAGCTCGGATGCGTCACCTCCACCACCGCGGTCAAGGTCGCGCGGTGGGGGTCGTGGACCATGACCGCCCCGGACTCGGGGTCGAGGTATTGCCGAAGCGCGGCGGCGTCGCCGGGCAGCGCGAGGGTGCCGGCCGGGCGGGGCTTGGTGACCCGCCACCGATACACCGTCTGCCCCCAGAAGACCCGCAAGGCCCAGTGCCCGGCCAGGGGCATCCACTCCATCGCCTTCCGGCCGCCGATCGGGACCCAGACCAGCAGCGCGCAGACGGCGCACACCGGACCCGCCAGCAGCAGCCCTCGGCCGCCGGCCACATAGAGCGTGCCGATCAGGGCCGCGGCCCCGAGGCCGAGCACGATCACCTGCGACAGCGACAGGCCGAGCAGCAGGCCGCGGCGGGTCAGTCGGGAGAACTTCACCGGCGCCAACCCCCGTTCGGGCTTCTGATCGCCGGCCATCACACGTCACCCTCAGACGACGGCTGCTCAGGCTGGTGCGGCGCCACAGGCGGCGTCGTAGGAGGCGCCGTGGTCGGGGTCGTCGGCGCGGCCGGTGGTGTCGGCGGTTGCTCACTCGACGTCGCCGGTGTCGGCGGGGTTGCGGGTGCCGGGGATGCCGGCGGGACGGGGACCGGCCCCGGCCGGCTCGCCCCGCTCGGGGCCTGCGGTGAACTCTGGCCCGCGGCCTGCTGGCTGGCGTCGGTGTGGTCTGCGGCAGCGTCCGCGACGGCGTGCCCGGTCGCGGGGCCGGCCTTCGCCGCCGCGGTGATCACGTGCGCTCCCGCGACCGCGGCCACACCGGCCGGGCCACCCGCGGCACCGGCCGCCTCCCCGGCGCCGGCCTCGGACGCGGCACCCGGGCTCGCACCTGCACCTGC
>OFTX01000830.1_pt1 | contig 13608 bp, 8 predicted proteins | sample 1775051 | NCBI WGS metagenome assembly OFTX01 (sample SAMN08195772, study PRJEB24354) | sludge metagenome | isolation source: sludge from phenol fed wastewater aerobic bioreactor A | place: India: Nagpur | collected 2016-09-15
AGGATTAGACTTGCCTGAAGCGTTTACTTTTAATATACTATTAAATATACGGATCACAGACCTGAATTATGGCGGGCATGTTGGTAATGATAGTTTTTTAAGTCTTGTGCACGAAGCAAGGCAGCAATTTTTATTATATCACCACTATTCTGAAATGAATGTTGAAGGCGTTGCTTTAATTATGGCCGATGCAGCTATTGAATTTAAAAGGGAATTAAGCTTTAATCAGCAAATCCGTATATGGGTTACCGCAACGGGGTTTGATAAATTAGGTTTTGATTTTTATTATAAGATAGAAGTTTTGGAAAACATGGAATGGTTGCTTGCGGGAAAAGCCAAAACAGGAATGTTGTGTTTTGATTATAATGAAAAGAAAAAAATAAGTGTTCCTGCAAGAGCCATTCAAAAATTTATGGCAGCTTAACTCTAAAAAGAAAGCCACTGTATTGCAGTGGCTTTCTTCTAAATTATTTTTATACCGTTTATTTCTTCATATACATCACTTCTTTCACCAATTTCACGGTTCTTTCAACATCAGGAATAGCTAATGCAGCAAGATTAGGTGCATAGTGCATAGGTGCATCTGCACTGGTAATTCTTCTGATAGGCGCATCCAGGTAATCGAATCCTTCTTTTTGAATACGATAAGTAATTTCAGAGCTTACACTTGCAAATGGCCACTGTTCTTCCACAATCACTAAACGGTTTGTTTTCTTTATGCTCTCTAAAATAGTTTGCCAATCGAGCGGTTTAATAGATCTAAGATCTATCACTTCGACGCTTACACCTTCTTTTTCCAATTCAGCAGCAGCACTTAATGCTACTTTCATCATTTTATTATACGAAACAATGGTAACATCCCTACCAGCTTTTTTAACATCAGCCTTTCCTAAAGGAATGTAATATTCTTCTTCAGGAACTTCCCCTTTATCGCCGTATAACAATTCGCTTTCCATGAACATTACAGGGTCTTCCTCAAACCGGATAGCCTGTTTCAATAAACCTTTGGCATCGTAAGGATTAGAAGGAGAAACCACTTTAATGCCCGGGATATTGGCATAATAACTTTCAAACGCCGTAGAGTGTTGCGCACCTAATTGCCCTGCGCTGCCATTACCTCCGCGAAATACAATAGGGCAGCTAATTTGGCCACCACTCATTGCTAACATTTTCGATGCAGTATTTAAAATCTGATCCATTGCCAGTACTGCAAAGTTCCAGGTCATGAATTCAATAACGGGCCTTAATCCGTTCTGAGCAGCACCAACGCCAACCGCTGCAAAACCTAATTCAGAAATGGGAGTATCAATCACTCTTTTAGGGCCAAATTCGGCCAACATTCCCTGGCTTACTTTGTAAGCACCATTATATTCAGCCACTTCCTCCCCCATTAAAAAAACCCTTTCATCACGCCTCATTTCCTCACTCATTGCTTCGCGAAGCGCTTCTCTAAATGCAATAGATCTCATGGTTGTTGTTTACTTTAAATGAGGGGCAAAAATATAAGTTTATCAATTATGAAACCAAAGGAATTTATAGAAAACAGGGAATTCATACAACAAAAAACCATCTCTTTTAGAGATGGTTTTACTTACTAACCCGTTACAAATAATTTCCTAGTAAATATTGTAGCCGAAGCTCACATAATACAATCCGCCTACCTGAGCATTTCCAAAACCATTGGTGTAATATTTATTGAACAGGTTGCTGGCACCAAATTTAATTGCAGAATTAAGTTCTGTAATTTTATATGTTGCCTGTGGATCCCATATGCCGAAAGATGGAACGGTACCTACACCAAGTGAGACTTCCTAGTAGAAGCTATACTGCGATTTGTAAATAACATTAAATACTATTCTTTTCTTGATTAAGAAGCCAGTATTACCAAATGAGATATTATATCTTGTTTTGGGGGTATTGAAATAAGAAACAAAGTTTGGATCAGATGGTTTATCTGAGATTTGGTCTGAATAAACGTTGGCTCCAACAACAAAGTTGGCAGGCAATAAATAATCTGCACTAATGCCCCATCCGTTTGTTTTTACAGTACCTACTGCATTTTGTGCAACACTGAAAGATCTTCCGGTAGCAAGCTGTAAACCATTGGTAGCAGTTATAAAGTCATCATAGGTTGCCCAGTAAGCATAAGCATCAATCAATAATTTCTTCATGAATAATCCTTTATAACCAATCTCGTAAGAAGAAGATTTTTCAGGTTTCAGTGCATTGAATTTGATGACCTGTCCGGCTGCATTGTATACAGGATTGGTATTTAAAGAATAGTAGTCTATCAAAGGCTGGATACCGCCAATTAAATAAATACCGGAAGAAACGTTTAAGTTAATCCATTGGTTTTGCGTTGTTGGGAATCTGTATGCCTGTTGATAAGACAAACGAATGTTTTGATCTTTGGCAATTGTAACCACAGCTGTTGCTCTTGGCGTAAACCTTCCTTCAAAATTAGTTTGTTTATCGTATCTGCCAGATACACCCAATTTCAATACATCTGAAAACAAGCGTTGAGTAAGTTGTGCATAAGCGCCGGTTTCGTCAATTTTGATTTTACCCGGTTGCAATGAACTCTTATCTGCAAATAAAGTGCCTTGAGAATCTAACCAATATCTTTTCCATGCGCCGCCTACAATAAATTCGGTTTTTGATTTTGCCAAGCCTAATGCATCGGTTAAGTTATATTGGCCTTCAATAGTATATAAGCTGGTTCTATCTAAGAACTGAGCACCGCCAATACCGGGCATACCTGCTACAGATTTACCAATAGGTGTTGCAATAATTGCTTGATACCTCGGATCGTTTAACACAAAGCCAGTTGGCCTTGTGGCATCGGCTGCTGCACGGGCAGTCATATTTGCTTGTGTTACAGAAGCACCGGCGGCAAGAGCCTGAGTATAAGCATTGGTATAAAGCGGGAACCATGAAGTGCTTGGCATCCATGCTTCATTAAATAATCTTGTAGCAATGGTTACATTATAAGAATCACCAGAGTTTTCTTTGGTCATCCAGCCTCTGATAAACCAGTCTTTGGCTTTTACTTCCAATTTATACTGACCCATTTTCAGGTTCTTTAAAGAATACCTGTCGCTACCGGTGTACACAGTATTACCAGTACCCCAGTTTGCAGTTAAAGAGGCCTCCACTTTGCTGCTGAGTTTATAATATAATCCTCCGGATAATTTTGCATTTACGGTATTGGGATCAACAACATCTCTTTCATTGTATCCGGTTCTGCTAGCGCTCATACCTGCATAATAGCCACGATAATCTCCGTAAAAAAATGGTGAATAACCACCAGCTACCAAAGAACCACCACCGATACCAGTTAAAAAGGTATTGAATTGGGCCAGGGTTGCTGAAGGATTGGCTGTTAAAAAAGCACCTGATGCAGCATAAATATTATTAAATGTTGGCACCCCAACAGCAGCTTTAACACCATTATATACACCATCTCTAACACCTGTTAAAGTAGTACTTGTTTCATCTCCGTATACATTCACGCCATCATAGTTAGGATCTGAATTCCTGTCGCCTGAAACAACCTGTCCAAAAGGATATCCTGTAGCAGCAGCTCTTTTATAATCTCTCTGGTCGTTCGCCAACCAATCTTTGGCTTGCATGAATTCTGCGCCTATTTTAAAAGCAAATTTCTCCGATACTTTTTTACCCCAACGTACACTCCAATCTGTTACCAGGTTAGCGGGACGTTGATAATTATCTACATGGTTAATACCTTGTTTTATCTGAAAGCTTAACCCCTGGTATTTGAATGGGTTTTTGCTGTTTATTAAAAGCGTACCGTTCATACCGCCTGAGCCATATAATGCAGAAGATGCACCAGATAACAATTCCATATTGTCAACATCCAAATCTGTTAAACCAATAATACTGCCAACAGAGAAATTAAGCCCGGGAGCCTGGTTATCCATCCCGTCTACTAACTGGTTTAAACGAATATTTCCGCTGCTGTTAAATCCTCTTGTACTGATAGAGTTAAAAGTTAAAGATGCTGTTGTAACATCAACACCTTTTAAATGCCCTAAAACATCATAATAATTCATAGCCGGAGCATTTCTAATAGTGGCCGCATTTACTCTTTCAATAGAAACCGGTGATTCCATAATTCTTTCCGGTACGCGAGATGCAGCTACTACTACTTCATCTCCCAAACTATAGGTAGCATCTATATTGATATTAAGGTTACTACCGTTATAACTAACTTCTTTCGAAGCAAAACCTACTGAAGAAATAACTAAGGTGAATGGTGGTTTCTGAACTGTTGTAAACTTAAACGCACCCTTATCGTCTGTAAAAGTTCCTACATTAGAACCCTTAATGGTTACCGACACTGCCGATACTGTTTCGTTGGTTTTTCCGTTTTTTACCGTTCCACTAACAACGGTTGAAGATTGTGCAGAAACAGCAAATGCAATTAATGGCATGGTTAAAACCAGTAAGAGTTTGCTAATAATTTTTCTCATAATGGCAAATTTTGGTTCATTTAATACAGCAAAATAGCGATTGTTGGTTTTATGTCAAAAATTTTATTTATTAACAAAGCTGTTTTTCTGTTTATAAAAAAACGTTCCGCCTTTCATCTTATTTTAAGAGAACGATAGTTATTTTGCTCATGGCAATATTTCAATTTCCCAAACAAACCTCTTTTTATAAAGGAAAAGTAAGAGATGTGTATTATCTGGAAAACGAATTGCTGGTAATTGTTGCAAGCAACAGAATATCGGCATTCGATGTGATCTTACCTGCTCCTATCCCATTTAAAGGGCAAGTCTTAAACCAAATTGCGGCTTATATGCTGCAGGCAACAAAAGATATTTGCCCCAATTGGTTAATTAGTGTTCCCGCACCTAATGTAAGTATAGGCAAAAAATGTAATCCGTTTAAAATAGAAATGGTAGTGCGGGGCAACCTAACAGGCCACGCCTGGAGAACATATGCATCGGGTAAAAGAAGTTTATGTGGTGTTGCTTTACCTGAAGGCATGAAAGAAAATGATTATTTTCCCATACCTATTATTACACCGAGCACTAAAGCTGCCGAAGGGCACGATGAAGATATTAGCAAGGAAGAAATTATTGCTCAGGGACTGGCTTCGAAAGAAGAGTGGGATATTTTAGAAAAATACGCTTTGCAATTATTTGAAAGGGGAAAACAAATCGCTGCTAAACAAGGCTTAATATTGGTTGATACAAAATATGAATTTGGTAAAATTGATGATACCATTTACCTGATGGATGAAATTCATACCCCCGATTCTTCAAGGTATTTTTATGCAGAAGGTTTTGAAAACAGGCAAGCCAAAGGCGAACGGCAAAAACAACTAAGTAAAGAGTTTGTACGGGAGTGGCTTATTGCCCATAATTTTATGGGGAAGGAAGGGCAAACCGTTCCTGTAATGAGTGAAGAATGGGTTAGTACCATTTCTAACAGGTATATTGAATTGTATGAAAAAGTGATTGGAGAAAAATTTGTTCCACAAGCATTAAGTGATGAAGAAACTTATAACAGGATTATGAATGCATTAGAAAAATGACACCTCATTTAGTAAAACAAAAAAAGCCCGTAAATATTTACGGGCTTTTAATTTAAGATGCTGAATCAAGTGCAGCATAACGAAGCATTTTTTCTCTCTTTTTTATTTACTTCTTCTCCAATGTTGGATACTTAATTCCCAACTGTTCTAAATAAGTGTTGTATTTACTCGGATCGTAATAATATTTTTTCATCTCCGGTCTGAATTTATCCATCGTTTCTTTATTCAAATATGTTGGCGCAGGATCATCTTTTGATAAGAAAGGCTTATACTGCGTATCTTTTGTTTGCACATTTTTAAAATAGTCGTTAGCATCGGCAACAATCTTAGGATTGGTAAAAATGTCCAGTAAAGTTAATGCTGTGGCCTTTGCGCCTGCCAATGTTCCTTTGTGTGCAATAGGCGTTGCCATAGCAATAGCATCACCCCAATGATGGCCCTGTGTTCCGGGAATATTGGCAGGATACCATAATACAATGGTGGGTACATTCCAGCTAATATCGGCAATATCATCGCTGCCACCGCCCCAGGAAAAAGGAACAGAGCCTTTAATAGTGTCTACTACTTTTTTCAATCCGTTTATTTCATTGCCCATCTGATCTTTTGAAGGGGCATTTAATAGTTTTTGCGTTGCTTTTGCCAGTTGTTGATCGGCTTCACTCCACTCCGGCATCCCTACTCTTTTTATATTGGGATAAAAGGCTTCTGCCAATGCTTTATTGAAATGGCCCGGCCATGCTGTTCCTAAAATCTGGTATTTCATTTTAGTATCGGTCATCATAGCGGCGCCATTTGCTATTTTCACTCCGGCCTCGTACATGCTTTTAATGTCTTCATAATTCCTTTCTCTGAAATAATACCAAACACTTGCTTTTGATGGAACAACATTGGGTTGATCTCCTCCATCTGTAATTACATAATGGCTGCGTTGAGTGGGCTTCAGGTGTTCACGTTTAAAATTCCAACCCACATCCATCAGCTCAACAGCATCCAGAGCACTCTTGCCACGCCAGGGAGCTCCGGCTGCATGGGCAGCGTCTCCTTCAAAAGAAAACTTTACCGATACAAGTCCGTTCATACCATTATCCCCGTATGCCGCAGCAAAACTGCTGCTAACATGTGTAAAAATGCAGGCATCAATATTTTTAAAATATCCTTCACGTATATACCAGGCTTTGCTGCCCAGCAATTCTTCTGCCACACCAGGCCATATTACCAATGTACCCGGTATATTGTTTTTTTGCATGAGTTCTTTTACTGCAATTGCCGCATAAATAATACCAGCCTGGCTTCGCCGTGGCCCGGTGCACCTTCTACTATAGGGTCTTTATAAGCCACTCCCGGTTTTTGCGATGCTTTGGGAATACAATCAATATCACTGCCCAAGGCAATTACCGGACTGCCATTTCCCCATTTTGCCATCCAGGCAGTAGGTATGTTGGCAATACCTTTTTCTACAGCAAAACCGTTTTTAGAAAGAATGTCTGTTAAGTATTTTGAAGTTTCAAATTCCTGAAAACCCAGTTCCCCAAAACTAAAGATCATATCTACCATTTCCTGAACTGCCTTTTGTTTACCGGCAACCGATACCAGCGCTTCAGATTTTAGTTTTTCAATAAACAAGGAATCGTATTTTTTCTGTGCTCCTGCATATAAGGATATAAAGAAAAAAAGTGCCAGCATTGCCGGCTTATGCGTTAATCTAGTAAGTGTAAACATGATAGATCTATTTGGTTGAATGATTGCAGATAGAAACTGAAAATAATTTTTTTATCTCAATTTTCAAATCAACCAACTCATCTAATAGGCAGAAAAACTCCTGCTCCTGTTAATTCTCAGGTCTCGTAAAATGCCGGATTTGGGACTAATGGTAAAATTGAAAGTTTTAAACTTGCCAATAGGCGTTACATTAATGGCCAACTGCCAGCAATGCATTTCGCGGGTAATAAACATACTTAGCTGCTGCATACCGCCTCCGTTAAAAGAATAGTAACCAGCAGCCCCTATTTTCCATTTTTCAGTTAAACTAAAATCCCCGTTAAAATTCATATTAGAGGTAATCACATTCTGAAAAGTAGCAATACCCGCCGTATCTCTATATGGCAGCCTGTTATAATTAAGGGAATAAGACAGGCTAAGATTCCATGGAATGTCAAAATCTGTAAACTCTGCGGGATTGGCCCTTGCATATTGTAATTGTCGTTGTTGCTCGTCTGGTGTTAAGAAAGGGTCTATTTGCAAACGATCTTTATCGGTTTTGCCACTTTTCGATTTGCTTTTGAAAGAAGTTGAAACAGCTATATTGGCATAATTAATAGTACCCAGTTTGAAGGACCCGGCCTGCCACGCATATTTGTTTACACGATAACCGTATTTATCTACCACATAAGGATCTATAGTAGCATTTCCCGTAATATTTATTTTCTCGAAAAGGGTACTTCTGGCATACAAACTAAAAGGAGACAAAGCAAAACTGTCGGCCATTAAATTATATGCACTACTAATGCCAAAACCATCTAATAATTTTATTTTTTTGGTAGCAGCGGCAGCCGTATCTTTTTTATCTCTTACTTTCATCTCCAGGAGATTGTCTATTCCAAAGCTAATACCTCCAAAAGTTCCTTCCGAATAAGTTCCCGGAACTACCCCGTCAAACTGAGACATTCTTACTTTTCTTCCTGTAGTATCTACCTGCGTAGAATAAAAATATTTACTTACAAGATCCGGTTTATAGCTGAAACCGATATTAGGCCTTACTTCGTGCCTGATCTTTTTTGTATTGTCTCCATGACCGAATTTAAAAGTTCCGAAGATGCGGGTACTGGCATTAATACCAAAAGTTACTTCGCTCGCTGTATAAAAGCCTTTATGAATACTTGTATCTAATTTCTGTTTTACGGAGTCCCAGGTACGCATAATAGATTGCCCATACCATCTTTGAGAAAAGCTTACCGAAGGGCTAATGGTAAAAGGCCCTACTTGCGGTAAGGTAATGGTAACGGGTATGCTATGTGTGGCCCCCCATTGAGCCGTATCTAACACTCTCTTAAAACTGGTACCAGCAGTATCGTAAAAAGAAATCTGGTTTTGAAAATTTCCATTATATCCCACACCAATACTTTCCCACCATTTTAAACTACCGGCCCTTTCTTTCTTTTGAAAAGGATAAATAGTCATTACGCTTACAGAGGCATTGGGTAAACTCAGGTTAACCAAATGCGTATTGCTGTTTTGGTTGTGGTTGATGTTGAGTGAAAGGTTGGCTTTATTATTAAAATTTTTTGAATACGAAATAGAGGAGCTTAACTGGTTAAGGTAATTCTGATAAGGATTATTCAGCAATGTTTGATTATATTTTGTACTACCGAAATTTACACTTGCCCCAAAAGTGGTACCTGGCCTTGCCCTGTTATCCTGCGAATGGCTCCAGTTGATCATATACGTACTTAAACTGGTAAACTGGTCTTTGGTAATAACCGATTTATTCAACGCTTTGGTGTTTTGCAACGATAAACTAAAACTTCCCGTATAACGGTAACGTTTAATATATTTTGGCAGGATATTTAACATCCACCCCCCGTACGAGTAAAGGTTGGCCCTGGTGGTAACATCCCAGTAATCATTTACTACTTTATAATATCCTAACCCTTCCAATCCAAAGCCATAATCTTCGCTTACAGTGAATGCAGGAATCAGCACCCCCGAATGCCTTCCGTTATAAATGGGATAAATACCGAAAGGGATACCGATAGGAACAGGCACACCTTCAAACATTGGAGAGGCGGGGCCGCTTACCGCAATCTTATTATTAATCAGTTTCATCTTTCTCGTTACGAAAGCAAAATGCGGCGTATCGTAATTACAAGTAGTAAACCGAGACCTGTAGCCATAAAAAATGTTCGAGTCGGCCTTTTTCAATACCTGTGCATTTACATAAATCTCTCCCTCATTATAATAAGTATTTTTGGTCAATCCCTTCATCGACTTCATATTATAAATAATGCTATCGCTGATAGAGTTTGAAGAGCCCTGTTTAAATTGTGCTTTGTTAATGGGGCTATTGGCAGAATCAGTTCCACCGTAAGCTTTTACCAATTGCGATTCCTGATCGTATCTTATTGTTTGTGCATCGAGCATCAGGTCTTTATACGCCACATTGGATTTTCCATATAGTATAAATTCTTTCGAATCGATCATTAATACACCTGAGTCTTTGGCAGCATATTTCACCGGCGCATCCAGAGAATCTTTAGACAATGTTAAACTATCAATCCTAACACGTTCTATAGAATCTTTTTTGTTGCTTAATAAAGAAGTATCCGTTTTATTTGCATTGAATGTATCTTGGCGGTTGCGGTTTTTGGGTATTACAGGAATGGTATCGCTATGTTTTTCGGCATTGGTTACAATAGAAAATAGTTTTACTTTGAAAGGCGACAACCATGCTGTTACCGGCCATAACATGGCCAGGCAAACTATAGTTCCGATTATTTTTACGTTATTGGGTGCAATTCTAATCATCTCAGTATGCCGCAAAAATAAGTGATCGCATTAATAATAAGGGCTTGTAAAACTCCTTTAACGAATTGATATGAAGTTGAATAAGAATGTTGTATTTTTTTTGTTACTCCTTTTTTTCGCAGCAACGTCTGTTTCAGGCAATATTCGTTGGCATGATGATAAGCATCCGGCGCAAAAACAAACGTTAAAAAGAATTGTAATAGATCCAGGGCATGGCGGATTTCCAAGGGCCGGAGAAGGCAACTATGGCGCATCCAGCAAATACATTGAAGAAAAAGATGCTGCTTTGGCTGTTGCTTTCAAACTTCAGAAAACATTGAATGAAATTTTACCCGATGTAGAAGTAGTTTTAACCAGAACCACCGATATTTTTGATAATGCAAGGGTAAAGGCCAATAAAGCCAATGCCACCAAAGGAGACCTTTTTATTTCTTTACACTGTAACGATGTTAACGCTATACAGCACAAAGAAATAGTAGGCTACAAAACGGTTACCACAAAAAGGAAAGGCAAGAAAGTGACCAAGAAAGTGCCTGAATACCACACTTATTACACCCCCAATCCGGCAAAAGGAACAGAAACGTATATATGGGGGATTGGCAAGAACGACCAAAAGGAAGAGGCAATTGGTGAGAGCAATGCCGGAGATAGCTCTATTGTAGATTTTGACAGCCACGACCCCGCGCAGAAAGTAGCCATTTCTTTAAGAACAGAGAAATATGCCGAAAGAAGCCGCTTGCTGGCTGCCACAGTAGAGGAAGAGTTTGTTAAACAAGGCAGAGTGAGCAGAGGGGTAAAACAGAGAGACGATAAAGGTATTTGGGTATTACAGGCGGTAGCCATGCCTGCAATTCTTGTAGAAATGGGTTTTTTAAGCAACGATGAGGAGGCTCAGTACATTGCCAGCGATAAAGGACAACAGGAAATTGCAGATGCTATAGCCCGGTCTGTAAAACGCTACAAATATTCTTTAGATAACAAAGCAGGTATAAAAACTTCTGGCAGGTAAGGCCTCTTTTAACAAAGAGAGTTGCAGCAAAAAAGCATTATCCCTTAGTTTTGTTGCATGAAGATTTCTAATGAAACCAAAGTTGGTGCCTTAACAGCATTGGCTATTACACTGCTTGTACTCGGTTTTAACTTTTTAAAAGGCAGAAGTTTATTTAAAACAGGTAGTTTTTTATATGCAAAATATGCCGATGCAAAAGGTATAATGATCTCTAATCCCGTTTATATAAATGGTTACCAGATAGGAAGTGTTTATGATATTGAGAATGAAGATGAAAACGTTAAGAACATTATTATTACCATAAAACTCAAAACATTTTACAATATTCCGGCTAACTCGGTAGCCGTTATTAAAGACAACCCTCTTTCCAGTGCCAGTATTGCCATTACATTGGGTAATGCTCCCAAAATGTTACAGTCGGGCGATACCTTAACCACATCAAACAATCCCGGCCTGCTTGGAGAACTAAGTAGTAAAGTGGCTCCCATAGGCGACCAATTAAAAAGCACGCTGCACTCTTTAGACAGTGTTTTGAAAAACGTGAATACTATTTTCGACCCCAATACAAAACACAACCTGCAGGAAACAATTGCCAATATTACCAAAGCAACTGCAAGCCTAACAGTTTCTGCAGCCAGCATACAAGGCATGCTGAACGAGCAAAATGGGGCAATCAACCAATCCATGAAAAATATTAACAGCTTTACCAAAAACTTAAGCGATAACAACGATAAGATTTCTCAAACATTGGGCAATATAGAAACTACAACAGGGAAACTGTCAAAAGCCGACTTTGAGGGAACAGTTACCAACCTGAAAAAATCTGTTGAGAATTTAAATGAAGTACTCGCCAGAATGAACTCGAAAGACGGAACGGTTGGTTTGTTAATGAACGATAAACAGCTATACTATAATCTTAACAATACACTCAGGAGCGCGAATATTTTGCTGGACGATTTTAAAACACATCCCAAACGCTATGTGAATGTTTCTGTGTTTGGCAGGAAAGACAAATCCCAGCCATTAACAGCACCTCTTAATGATTCTGCATTTAACAAATAAATTTTGGCAGAATGATGAAGTATTGTTTGTTTCTAATATTCTTTTTAGGTGCAGCCTGTGCCAGAGCGCAAAGCCCTGCAGCAGATACCTCGGCAGACAAGCTGATTATACTTGTACAAACAGACAGGTATATTTATTTAAATAAAGACACTGCCGGAAAGTTTGTGGCGTTTGTAGGCAACTCAATTGTTAAACAGGGCAAAACCCTGATTAAAGGAGACAGTATTGTTTTAGATCAGAAAAACAATATTGCCGAAGCATTTGGCAACGTACATATTAACGATGCTGATAGCATTCAAACCTATGCACAATATGCAAAATATTCCGGTAAAGAACGAAAAGCCTACCTGAACAAAAAAGTAAAATTAACTGATGGCAAAGGGGTACTAACTACTGAAAACCTGGAGTACGACACCCAGTTTAAACTGGGCAAATATTTTAACGGTGGCAAGGTTGTAAATGGCAAAACCGTTTTAACCAGCACCGAAGGTTTGTATTATGGAGAATCGAAAGATGTATATTTTAAGAAGAAAGTAGTGCTTACCGATCCGGAGTATAAAATATTTACAGATACTTTATTGTACAATATTAATACCGAGATCACCACATTTGTAGCCCCTTCAACCATTTACAATGGTAAGCGGATTATTAAAACATCAGAAGGTTTTTACGATCTGAAAAAGAAAAAAGCAAATTTTGGCAAACGGCCTTTCATAGACGATAGTACGTATACCTTTACTGCTAATGAGATGGCTTTTGACGATCAGACAGGATTGGGGGAATTTAAAGGCAATGCCGTTTACAAAAGTAAAGACACTACAGGCGGTTACGACATTATTGCAGGCAATATAAAAACCAATAATAAAACCAATTCTTTCCTGGCAACCCAAAAACCTGTTTTATTTATTAAACAGGAAAAAGATACCATACTCATCAGTGCAGATACATTATTCTCATCAAAATTATCCGACCTTTTAAGAACCAAACAGGTTGCCAACATCAGAGACACCAACTCCTTTGATTATACCTTTATTACCGATACAATAAATATTAAGAAAGACAGCAGCACGAACCGTTATTTTGAAGCTTATTATCATGTAAAGATCTACTCCGATTCTCTACAGGCAGTGGGTGATAGTTTATTTTATAACTTACAGGATTCTACTTTCAGGCTATATAAAAACCCGGTTGCTTGGACACAGCAAAACCAAATTAGCGGCGATACGATCTATCTTTTTATTCAAAATAAAAAGCCGGAAAAGATTAAAGTATTTGAAAACGCAATGGCTGTTAGCAAAGAAACAGAAGGCTACTTTAACCAGGTTAGAGGTAATTATATTAATGGTTATTTTAAAGAAGGAAAAATAAGTTTCCTGAAAACAAAAGGCACCCCCGCCGAGAATGTTTATTATGCGGCAGACGATTATAAGAAATTGGTGGGTGTTAATAAATC
>OFTX01000831.1_pt1 | contig 13584 bp, 17 predicted proteins | sample 1775051 | NCBI WGS metagenome assembly OFTX01 (sample SAMN08195772, study PRJEB24354) | sludge metagenome | isolation source: sludge from phenol fed wastewater aerobic bioreactor A | place: India: Nagpur | collected 2016-09-15
CTCGGTGTATCGCAAGTTCGGCCTGTGCCGGATCTGCCTGCGCGAGATGGCGCACGCCGGTCAGCTCCCCGGAGTGACCAAGTCGTCCTGGTAGCGCCTCGTCCGTCGCGCGCGGACCCGACTACCCCTGTCACAGCAGTCCCACCACCGTGAGAGCCGATAGGCGCCCGGCCCTGCCGGAACCGACGGCCCTCGACAACGTCGCCACAGGCCCCGCCCCGCGGGGAACCAGGTGAGAAAGGCACCACGGCCATGACGATGACCGATCCGATCGCGGACATGCTCACGCGCATCCGCAACGCGAATTCGGCGTACCACGAGCAGGTGGTGATGCCCTACTCCAAGCTCAAGGGCACCATCGCCGACATCCTGCAGCGCGAGGGCTACATCGCCTCGTGGACCACACAGGACGCAGCCGTCGGCAAGTCCTTGGTGGTCACCCTGAAGTACGGGCCGGCGCGGGAGCGGTCGATCGCCGGCCTGCGCCGCGTGTCGAAGCCCGGCCTGCGCATCTACGCGCGCTCCACGGAGCTGCCGCGGGTGCTCGGTGGCCTCGGGGTCGCGATCATCTCCACGTCGGCCGGCCTGTTGACCGACCGTCAGGCCGCGAAGAAGAAGGTGGGCGGGGAAGTCCTCGCCTACGTCTGGTAAGGCGGTAGTCACATGTCTCGAATCGGAAGACTGCCGATCACTGTGCCGGCCGGGGTGGACGTTTCCATCGACGGCGCGCAGGTGACGGTCAAGGGACCCAAGGGCACGCTGGAGCACACCGTGGCCGCGCCGATCCAGATCGCCAAGGCAGATGACGGCACGCTGCAGGTGTCGCGCCCGGACGACGAGCGCGCGTCGCGCTCGTTGCACGGGTTGACCCGCACGCTGGTGAACAACATGGTGATCGGCGTGACGCAGGGCTACTCGAAGGGCCTGGAGATCGTCGGCGTCGGTTACCGCGTCGCGGCCAAGGGATCGAGCCTGGAGTTCGCGCTCGGCTTCTCGCATCCGGTCGTCGTCGAGCCGCCGGCGGGCATCACCTTCGTCGTCGATTCGCCGACGGCGCTGCGCGTCGAGGGCATCGACAAGCAGCTCGTGGGCGAGACCGCCGCGAACATTCGCAAGCTGCGCAAGCCCGAGCCGTACAAGGGCAAGGGTGTGCGCTACGCCGGGGAGAACGTCCGGCGCAAGGTCGGGAAGACGGGTAAGTGATCATGGCACTGTCTGTTTCGCATGCTCGGGCGGTGGCCCGCACGCGTCGGCATTTCCGGCTGCGCAAGAAGATCGTGGGTACCGCCGCGCGGCCTCGCCTGGTGGTCACCCGCTCTGCCCGGCACATCAGTGCCCAGATCGTGGACGACTCGGTCGGTCACACGCTGGTCGCCGCGTCTACCTTGGAGTCGGATCTGCGCGCGGCGCCCGGCGACAAGACCGCGAAGGCCCGCGGGGTCGGCGAGAAGTTGGCCGAGCGCGCGAAGGCCGCCGGAGTGTCCGCCGTGGTGTTCGACCGTGGCGGCGATGCCTACCACGGCCGGATCGCCGCGCTCGCCGACGGTGCCCGTAGCGGCGGATTGGAGTTCTGACACATGAACGTGACCATCCCTACATCCCCGAACATGATCGAGAGGGACATCTGATGCCCGGAGTCGCACGCCGCGATTCGGATCGGCGTGACCGTGGTGGCCGCGCGCGCCGGGAAGCGCCCGAGAAGAGCCCGTACCTGGAGCGCATCGTGGCGACCAACCGTGTCGCCAAGGTCGTCCAGGGCGGTCGCCGCTTCAGCTTCACCGCGCTCGTCGTGGTCGGCGACGGCGACGGTCGTGTCGGCGTCGGCTACGGCAAGGCGAAGGAGATCCCGGCCGCCATCGCCAAGGGCGTCGAAGAGGCGAAGAAGAACATGTTCACGGTGCCGCGCGTCGGCGGGACGATCCCGCATCCGGTGCAGGGCGAGAAGGCCGCCGGCGTGGTGCTGCTGCGCCCGGCCGCGCCCGGTACCGGTGTGATCGCCGGCGGGCCGGTCCGTGCCGTGCTGGAATGCGCGGGCATCACGGACGTGCTCACCAAGTCGCTCGGCTCGAAGAACGCGATCAATATCGTGCAGGCCACGATCGCGGCGCTCAAGGGTCTGCAGCGGCCCGAGGCGATCGCCGCGCGGCGCGGTCTGCCGATCGAGGACGTGGCGCCGGCGGTCCTGCTGCGCGCCCGCGCAGCACAGGCGGTGTGACGATATGGCACAGCTGAAGGTCACCCAGGTCAAGTCGCTGATCGGCGCCAATCCCAAGGCGCGTGAATCGGTGCGGTCGCTGGGGCTCAAGAGGATCCACCACAGCGTCCTCATCGAGGACACCCCGCAGTCGCGCGGTTACCTGCACGCGGCCCGGCATCTGGTTGCCGTGGCCGAGGCCGGTGCGGCCGACGAGGCTGCCGGCACGAAGAGGTCAGGCAAATGACGATCAAGGTGCACCATCTCCGCCCCGCCCCGGGGGCGAAGACGGCGAAGACCCGCGTGGGCCGCGGTGAGGGCTCCAAGGGCAAGACCGCGGGTCGCGGCACCAAGGGCACCGGCGCACGCAAGAACGTGCCGGCGTCCTTCGAGGGCGGGCAGCTCGCGCTGCACATGCGGCTGCCGAAGCTCAAGGGGTTCGCGAATCCGTTCAAGACGACGTACCAGGTGGTCAACGTCGGCCAGCTGGCGACGGCGTTCGCCGAGGGCGGCGCCGTCGACGTGGCGGCCATCGTGGAAGCCGGTCTGGTGCGCGACGGTCAGAAGGTCAAGGTCCTCGGCGATGGCGACGTCGCGGGTGTGGCGCTGCAGGTGACGGCACACGCCTTCTCCGGTTCGGCCCGCGACAAGATCGCTGCAGCCGGCGGCACCGTCACCACCCTGTAGTCTGCCTCGTACCGGGGGCGGCGGCCGCTCGTGGACACGCCCGGCCGCCGCCCGGACCCGGTACCGCCATTGGCCGCCCCTGAGTTGGGGGCGCACCGGGAGGACCATTGCTCACCGCCTTCGTTTCGGCCCTGAAGACGCCGGATCTTCGTAGGAAGATCCTGTTCACGTTGGCCATGCTGGCGCTGTACCGCTTCGGCGCCACCCTGCCGTCGCCCGGTGTCAACTACAAGGCCATCCATCAGTGCCTCACCGAGATCGGTGGCGGCTCGAACCAGACGTTTACCCTGCTGAACCTGTTCTCCGGTGGTGCGTTGCTGCACCTGTCGGTGTTCGCGCTCGGCATCATGCCGTACATCACGGCCTCGATCATCGTGCAGTTGCTTGTCGTGGTGATCCCGCGCTACGAGCAGTACAAGCAGGAGGGTCAGGCCGGGCAGGCCAAGATGACCCAGCACACCCGGTACATCACGATCGGGCTGGGCGTCCTGCAGTCGACGGGTTTCATCGCGCTCGCGCTCAACGGCCAGATGTTCTCCGGCTGCTCCCAGGCCAAGGAGGTGATCAACGGTCGCGACCCGATGACGCTGATCACCCTGGTGATCGTGATGACGGCCGGCACCGCGGCCATCATGTGGATGGGCGAGCTGATCACCGATCGCGGCATCGGCAACGGCATGTCGCTGCTCATCTTCACCTCGATCGCCTCGCGCATCGTGCCGGAGGGCCAGAACATCCTGGCGAACAACCGGCCGGTGGTGTTCGGCGTGCTCATGGTGATCGCGATCGCGATCATCATCGCCGTCGTGTACATCGAGCAGGGCCAGCGCCGGATCCCGGTGCAGTACGCCAAGCGCATGATCGGCCGCAAGATGTACGGCGGCACCTCCACGTACCTGCCGCTGAAGGTGAACCAGGGCGGCGTGATCCCGGTGATCTTCGCGTCCTCGCTGCTGTATATTCCGACGCTGATCACGAGCCTGCTGTCCGGGTCCGGTGCGGCCACCAGCGCGGCGGTCACCTGGGTCAACTACTACGTGGGCAGCCCCGGCTCGTGGTCGCACATGCTGCTGTACTTCGCGCTGATCATCTTCTTCACGTACTTCTATGTCGGCATCCAGTTCAACCCGGTCGATCGCGCCGACGACCTCAAGAAGTACGGCGGGTTCATCCCGGGCATTCGGCCCGGTCGGCCGACCGCGGAGTACCTGCAGTTCGTGCTGTCCCGGATCACCCTGCCCGGGTCGCTGTACCTCGGCATCGTGGCGATCCTTCCGGACTTCTTCCTCTCCTACACGGGCTCCAACAACAACCAGAACTTCCCGTTCGGCGGCGTATCGGTCCTGATCCTGGTGGCCGTCGGCCTGGACACGATGAAGCAGATCGAGTCCCAGCTGATGCAGCGCAACTACGAGGGGTTCCTGCGGTAGGGGCTCTGCCGTCATGTCGATCGTGGCGGTGGGTATGACGCTGTGATGACGCTGTTCGCCGGCAGAAGGGTTCGTGACGCGATGCGCCTTTTGATCATCGGCCCGCAGGGTGCCGGAAAGGGGACCCAGGCCGACCTGTTGTGTTCGGAATTGGGTATTCCGCACGTGTCGACCGGCGACCTGTTCCGGGCCAATATCGGTGCCGGGACCGAGCTAGGACAGCGCGCCAAGCAGTACCTGGACGCCGGCGAACTGGTCCCGGATGCGGTGACGCAGGACATGGTCGCCGACCGGTTGGCACAGCCCGATGCCGCGGACGGATTCCTGCTGGACGGATTCCCGCGCACCATCGCGCAGGCGAAGTGGTTGTCGGCGGTTCTGGCCGATCGTGGTACCCCGATCCAGGCGGTGGTGCTGTTGACAGCACCGGCCGAGGTGCTCACGCAGCGGATGCTGGCGCGCGGTCGCGCGGACGACACCCCGGAGGCCATCCGCACACGGCTCGAGATCTATTACTCGGAGACGCAGCCGCTCGTCGACTACTACGGCCCGGCTGTGATCACGATCGACGGCGTCGGCGAGATCGACGAGATCCACCGACGCATCATGGACGCGCTGCGGGCGGGGGACGCCGCGGCGCCTCCGGCTGGCCCGTCGGTATCCGCGTAGGCCGCGAGATCGGGTAGCAGAGTCCATGTTGGGGCGGGACAGCGCCATCGAGATCCACACTCGCGGTGAACTGCAGGCCATGCGCGCCGCCGGTCGGGTGCTGGCGTCCGCGATCGCTGTGGCGCGAAGCGCCGTGGCGCCCGGAGCGACCACGGCGGATATCGACGCGGCGTTCGCCGCGGCCATCGCGGCGGCGGGAGCGACGAGCAACTTCCTGAACTACGGCGGTGCGCCGGACGGGTCCGGCGCCTTTCCGGCCACCATCTGCGCGTCCGCCAACGACGAGGTGGTGCACGGCATTCCGTCATCTGCGAGGGTGCTCCGCGAGGGTGATCTGCTCTCGATCGACGCCGGGTGCATCCTGGACGGCTGGCACGCCGATTCGGCGATCTCTCTGCATGTCGGCGACGCGCCGTCGATGGACGAGGTGGATCTGATCGCGGCCACCGAAGCCGCGATGTGGGCGGGCATCGCGGCGGCGGCCACCGCGCGTCGCGTGGGCGACATCTCTTGGGCCATCGAGACTTCGGTCGTGCGGTCCGGACGTGACGACGGCCGGCGGTACGGAATGGTCGCGGGTTACGGGGGGCACGGCATCGGGTCAGCGATGCACATGGACCCGTTCGTCGCGAACACGGGCCGGCGCGGGAAAGGTCCGCGTCTGGCGGCGGGGATGGCGCTGGCGATCGAACCGATGCTCACCCTCGGCAGGCCGCAGGTCGACGAGTCCGACGACGGCTGGACGGTGGTGACGCGCGACGGCTCCCGGGCGGCGCACACCGAACATTCGATCGCTATCTGCGAGGACGGCATCTGCGTCCTCACCGCTGCCGATGGCGGCGTGGCCGGATTGGCGTCGTACGGGATCGTGCCGGTCGATCTCGACTGAGCCCTTCGTGTATGACGGACGGGACGGTGGCCGGGTTGTGCCGACACGGCGATAACACGGCGACGTGCCGGGGCCGTTGCGGTGTTCCGGCGATGACGGTGGAGGCGGCGGTGGGCGGCGTCATGGTGTGGTGGTGACACGGCGATGAGCGTGATGCACAAGCGCGTGGCGGCGATCGACTGCGGCACCAACTCGATACGTCTTCTGGTGGCGGACATGTCGCTGTCGCCGGCCGGCGCCTATCTGGTCGACGTGCATCGGGAGATGCGCATCGTCCGGCTCGGGCAGGGCGTGGACGCGACCGGCCGGCTGGCTCCCGAGGCGATCGACCGCACGTGGCGGGCGTTGGCGGACTATGCGGCCGTGATCCGTGCCTCGGGTGCCGACGCGGTGCGGATGACGGCGACATCGGCGACGCGCGATGCATCGAACTCCGCGGAATTCCTGGCGATGGTGCGCTCGACGCTCGGCCAGGACCCGGAGGTGATCGCCGGCACCGAGGAGGCGGAACTATCGTTCCGCGGCGCGGTGGGGGATCTGCCGGCGGCCGACGGGCCGTTCCTGGTGTTCGACATCGGCGGCGGCTCAACGGAATTCGTGGTCGGATCGGTGCGCGATCATGCCGTCGAACTGGATGGCGCGGTGAGCCGGGACATCGGCAGCGTGCGGATCACCGAGCGGCTGCTGCCGTCGGACCCGCCGACCGCCGCCGAGATCGACGCCGCCCGGCGCTGGGCGACCGAGGTGGTCTCGGCCGGACTCGACGGGTTGCCTCGTGGCAGCCTCGCATCGGTGCGGCGGGTGGTGGCCGTGGCCGGCACCGCGACGACCGTCGCGGCCGGGGTGCTCGGCCTGCCGGTCTACGACCCGACGCGGATCCACCTGTCGCGCCAGCCGGTCGACTCGATTCGGCGCATGTCGGACCGGCTCCTTCGGATGACCCGTGCCGAGCGCGCTGCCCTCGGCTACATGCATCCGGGGCGGGCCGATGTGATCGGCGGCGGGTCGCTGGTGCTGGCGACCATCGCCGAGGCGCTGCGCGCCCGCATCGGGCTCGGCGAGCTCACCGTCTCCGAGCACGACATCCTGGACGGCATCGCCCTCTCCCTGGCGTAGCGCCTGTGGCCGGCGCGGGCTCGGGCGGCTCGGGCGCCGCGACACGGGGGTGAGACGATGGGCCGGTGACCGTTCGCATCCTGAGCCCAGAGACCGCCCCCTCCCGTGCACACCGGACGCGCACCGTCGCAGAGCTGGACGCGTTGGTGACGACGTGCCGGGCATGCCCGCGCCTTGTCGCCTGGCGCGAGGAGGTCGCGGCTCATCCGCGCGCCGCGTTCGCCGGCCAGACTTATTGGGGCAAACCGGTTCCGGGCTTCGGCCCGCCGGACGCCCGCATCCTGGTCGTGGGGCTCGCGCCCGCGGCGCACGGCGCGAACCGCACCGGGCGCATGTTCACCGGCGACCGCTCCGGCGACTTCCTCTTCGCCGCGTTGCACCGCGCCGGAATGGCGTCATCGGCGCATGCTGTGTCCGCCGACGACGGGCTGCAGCTCACCGGCGTGCGCATCACTGCGCCCGTGCACTGCGCGCCGCCGCAGAACAAGCCGACCGTCGGCGAGCGCGACAACTGCGCGCCGTTCCTGGAGCGCGAGCTCGAGCTCATGGCGCCCACATTGCGCGTCGCGATCGTGCTGGGCGCCTTCGGCTGGCAGGCCCTGCTGGGGTCCCTGGAGCGGTCAGGGTGGGCGATCGGACGGCCGCGGCCGAAGTTCGGGCACGGCTGCGTCGCGGCGGTTTCGCGTGGAGCGCAACAGCTCTCGCTGCTCGGATGTTTCCACGTGAGCCAGCAGAACACGTTCACCGGCCGGCTCACCCCGGCCATGCTGGACGACGTGATCGCCCGGGCGAAGTCGCTCGCCGGGCTCGCCGCGTAGCCCCGCGCACTGTCGCCGAGTCGATTCCTACCCTGGCGACCGGGATGCGGGCGGTGCGCGCCAGGCTCCATGGATAGCGGGTATGACGGTGTTCTGGGCTACGCGCGCGTCGCGGCCTGCTCGAATTCGGTCCGCGGGTGTTGAAGTTGCCCCAGCGACACCACTTCTCGGCGAAACAGCAGAGCGGCAGTCCAGTCGGAGACGATGCGCAGCTTTCGATTGAGCGTCGGCATCTTCGACACGTGGTAGGTGCGGTGCATCCACCAGGCGGGGAAACCGCGGAGCCGAACCCCGTAGATCTCGGCGACCCCGTGATAGAGCCCGAGCGAGGCCACCGACCCGGCGTAATGGTGGACGTACTCGGCTCGCTCCTTCCCGCGAAGATGGGCGATCACGTTGCGCGCCAACAGCTTCGCCTGCCGGACTGCGTGTTGCGCACTCGGCCCGCAGAGCGCGCCCGGTGGCTTGGACAGGTCCGGGATCGCGGCGCAGTCGCCGGCCGCGAACACGCCCGTGGTGCCGAGGACCTCCATGGTTGCCGAGCACGGGAGCCGCCCCTTGGAGTCGCGCGGGAGGTCCGTGCCGTCGAGCATCGGATTCGGTTTGACTCCGGCCGTCCACACCACGGTGTCCGCGTCGAAGGAGCTCCCGTCGTCGAGCCGGACGTGACCATCCGTCACGGAATCGAGCCGCGTCGACAGCCGCACGTCGATGCCGCGGAAGCGCAGCTGGTCGAGGGTGTATTGGGACATGCGCGGCGAGACCTCCGGCATGATGCGGTCGGCCGCTTCGATGAGGACCCATCGCATGTCGCGCGGGGTGATGCTGCCGGTGTATCGGGTGGCATACCGCGCCATGTTCTCCAGCTCGGCGAGCGCCTCGATGCCTGCGTAGCCCCCGCCGACAAAGACGAAAGTCAGTGCGCGGCTGCGAATATCGTCATTCTCGGCGGTTCGGGCGATGGACGACGCGAAGTCCAGCCGGGACAGCACGTGGTTTCGTAGCGCGATCGCCTCGCCGATCGTCTTGAAGCCGATGCCCTGCTCTGCCAAGCCGGGGATCGGCAGGACGCGCGAGACGGAACCCGGTGCCATGACGAGGATGTCGTAGTTCAGCTGGTAGGGCTCGGCGCCGGGAGGGGTGATGGTGGCGCGGTGGTGTGCGTGGTCGATCCCGGTCACCGCGCCGGTGATCACCCGGCAGTGACGCAGGACCCGCCGCAAGGGCACCACGACGTGCCGGGGCTCGACATTGCCGGCCGCAGCTTCGGGCAGGAACGGCTGGTAGGTCATGTTCGACTGTGGGTCGACCACCGTGACTGTTGCTTCGCCGCAGGAGATCTCGCGCTTCAACCCGCGTTGCAGGCCGAGCGCTGTGTACATGCCGACATATCCGCCGCCGACGATGAGAATACGCATCGGCGCGTTTGTGCTTTCGTTCACAAACTCGACGGTACTCACCTCCGAGCGGCTTGTCAGCCGCTTGTCAGCCGCCGCGCGGGCGTGCACGATTCCCTTCGCCGGTGCCCGTAGGCTCTCAGGTGCACCGCCACGAACGGCGACCGGCCCCCGTAGCCCAATCGGCAGAGGCAGGCGACTTAAACTCGCCACAGTGTGGGTTCGAATCCCACCGGGGGCACTTTCCGCAGGTTATCTCGTCGGCGACCGCAGTAGCCGGTATCGTTGTTGTCATGACCACGATGGAGCAGCCGGATGAGCCGCACGTGCTTGTGCTTCCGCCCGAGCAGGCGCTGGCTGCGGCACGCCCGTTACCCGATCGTGGGCACATGATGATGACGGATGTGTCCGACGACGAGTGGGACGCGTTCATCGCCGCTTTGACCGAGGCATGATCCAAGCCGCGCGCGAGGCCGTGGTCGTCGACACCATGGCGTTCGGCGCGATCATCGCGCCGCGGCCCAACCCAAGCGCGGAACGATATCGCGACCTGATCGGCGGATTGCCGGTGCTGTTGTCTTTCCAGATAGTCATGGAGCTTCGCTTTGGCGCACTGCGCGCCAACTGGGGTGAGTTGAGACGGCGACGACTCGAGCGGCGAATCCAAGACGTTACTGTCATTCGTCCGGACGACGACATGATTACTGTCTGCGCAACGCTTCGCGCCGATTGCCAACGCATCGGGCACGCACTCGCCGACAAAATTCATGACGGCGACCGGTGGATCGCAGCGGCCGCGATGCGCCTCGACGTGCCCCTGGTCTCGGACGATCGCATCTTCGAGAACGCGCCAAGGGTGCACCTCCTGACGAATCGAGACACCTCGATTGAATAGAACGGAAAGTCAGGCAGAAGACGGCTTTCGTTCGAGGACCACCTTGGCGCGTGGTCCGGCCGGGGACTGTAGAGCGTCGAAGGCCTGTCGCCAGTCGGCGAGCGGGAAGCGGTGGGTGATGAGGAAGCCGAGGTCCAGCTGGTCGCTATTGAGTAGTGTGACGACGTGACGCCAGGCGTCGCTGGTGTAGGAAAAGCTCGCCACCAGTGTGATGTCGCCATTGATGAGATCGTCCACCGGCATAGGCACATGCGCTTGCTGGCCTGAATATCCCAAGAGTGCGACCGTGCCGCCGCGGCCCACCAGACGCATGGCTGCGGACACCGACTCGGCCGCGCCTGCTGCCTCGATGACAAGGTTGAAGCGGCCGTCTGCGGCTGGTCCGTCGGTGAGCGTGGATTCGTCGGTGATGAATGCGTCCGCACCTGCCGTCGCGACCAGTGCGGCTTGCCCGGCCCGACGTCCGATCACCGTGACGGACGCCGGTGACCACAGCCTGATCAGCCGCGTCGCGAGCAGACCGATCGTGCCGTCTCCGATGACCAGAACCCGTTGTCCCGGGCGGGGTTTGCAGCGCGTCAGGGCCCGGAACACGACCGACGCCGGCTCGACGAGCACGGCGGATTCGTCCGGCACCGAGTCTGCGATGGGGTGCACCAGTCGGCGCGGCACCGCGATTCGTTCCGCCGCCGCACCGGGACGGGTGAAGCCGATCTCGTCATAGGTGGCGCACCGGTTCGTGTCGCCCGCAACACATTCCGCGCAGCGCCAGCACGGCACGACGCCCTCGACCACGACCCGAGTGCCCGCAGCGAGCGGCGACAGCGTGCCGGGCGCACGGCCGCCGCCTTCGTCGGTGAGCGCGCCGCCGCCATTGACGACCCGCCCGACCCACTCATGACCGAGCGTCACCGGATAGCGAACAAAATCGGGGTCGATGTCCCCCGCGACGATATCGAGATCCGTTCCGCAGATGCCCACCAGAACGGGCTCGATCAGCACCTCATCGGTCGCGGGCACCGGCTCGGGCAACTCGGCCAGTCCGACCGAGCCGGGTTCCGCCACGACCAGTGCGTGCATCTCACACCTCCCTGTCCCGCGGCCGCCCACCGAGCAGGCCGGTGACCTCATCGGCGCCGGCGCGCACCATTCGACCGAGCTCCTCGATGCGCCAGGCCGGTAGGTCCACCTTGATGCCGGTGGCCGACAGCGCGCCGGCGCAGCCGCCGTCATGGTCGAAAAAGGCTGCGGCCACGCAAAAGACGCCCTCGAAGTCCTCTTCGTCATCGATGGCATACCCGCGACGGCGGGCGACCGTGATATCGGCGAGCAGCGCGGGCACTTCGGTGATCGTCTTGCGAGTTCTCCGCGGCAGGCCGCACTCTGCCGCGATGCGTTCGACCTCGGCATCGGGCAAGGCAGCCAGGATGGCCTTGCCTGCGGCGCTGGTGTGCGGCAGCTCGCGTACCCCGAGGGGCGTGTGGAACCGGACGGCGCCGACCGCGTCGACCCGGTTGATGAACACAGGGTGCCCGTCGTCGACCCGGGCGACGCGGATGGTGAGCCCGGTCTGTTGGCTCAGTCGCGCCAGAATGGGCGCCGTAATATCCCGCAGTGGCAGCCGCCGACTCGCGATGTCGCCCAGCCACACCAGCGCGGTGCCCAGGCAGTACCGTGGCCCGGGCTCGCGGGCGTACAGATAATCGGCATCGAGCAGGGTGCGCACGAGGCCGTACGCGGCGCTCTTCGACATGCCCATGTGCTGGGATACCTCGCTGAGCGTGACGCCCTCGGCGGGCGCCTCCGCCACCATGCTGAGCAGGCGGAATGCCTTCGCAACACTCCGCACCGTGTACCGGCTCACCGGGTCTTCGTCCGTCATCACCGATGACTGTACGGCATTACCGCACGCAAACATAGCAACCAGAGCTGTTGACTCGCCTGACGTCTCGTGAAACACTATTGCATCTGCCGCATGCCGTGCGGTAATACCGAACGAAAGAAGTCACGTGTCGTCTGCCCACCGCGCCCGCGCCGCCGCGCCGATCGTGCGTGCCTTGGCCACGCAACTGCGCGCGCAGCTGCAGGCGAGCCCGTCTCCGGGCCTTGTCCTGACCAGCACGGCGTCGGTGGCGTGGGCGACCGGCGGTGCGAGCCCGGCGATCGACCGGACGGCGGCAACCGACACGGTCTGGCTTGCCGTACCGGCAGATCCGGCCGTGCCCTGCACGGTGATCACCACCGTCGTCGAAGCACCCCGGCTCGCCGCCGAAACGCCCTTCGCGGAACTTGGCTGGCCGGTCGTGGCCGTCGGCTGGAGCGATCCCGGCGAGTTCGTCCGCGCGACCGAAACGGTCCTGCGGTCCGGGGCGGCAGCTATTGCGTCGGACGGTCACCCGGCCTTCGGCATCGACATATCCCATGACGTCTTAGCCCGCCGTATGGCGTTGACCGCGCCGGAGATAGCGGACCTCCGCTCCCTTGCCGCGGACGCCACGATCGCCGTCGAAGGCGCGCTGCGTGCCTGGCGCCCCGGCGATACCGACCGGACCGTTGCGGCGTCCATCGCGGCCCACGCGGAATCCGCCGGCGCGAACACCCCGGTACTGCTGGTGGGCGGGGGCGATCGGTTGCGCCGATTCCGGCACCCGGTTCCGGTCGGCGTGGTGATCGAGGACATCGTCATGGCCGTTCTCGTCGCGCAACGCGGGGGGTTGCATGTGGCGCTCACCCGCTATGCCGCACGCCCTGGCGCGGCCGCCGCACTCGCCGACAGGCTTGCCGCGACCCGCGCGGTGCACGCCGCTGTGCTCGCCGAAACCCGGCCCGGCACTACCGGTTCCGCGCTGATGGCCACGCTCGATGCGGCCTACCGCGACGCGGGCTATCCGGGCGCGTGGCGCGAGCACTACCAGGGCGGACCTATCGGCTTCGCGCAACGGGAGTTCGAGATCGCGCCCGGAGACGTGACGAGCCCGTGGTGGGATTTCCCGCTGCCCGACACCGTGGCCGTGGCATGGAACCCGAGCGTGGTCGGCGGCGCGAAGGACGAGGACACGTACCTGGTGACCGCGCGCGGCGCGGAACTGCTGACGGCATCGACCGACTGGCCGACGGTCGACTGCGGCGCGGTCCGCAGACCGGACGTGCTGCTGGTCACCGACGGAAAGGACGATTGATGAAGGCGGATGATCTTCTCACCGAATTCGGCGCGGCCGCCGAGGCGCTGCCGCCGGCTAGTGGGAAGCGCTTCCCCGACGGCGCGGACTTCCGCATCGAGGTTTCCTCCGTCGAGGGGCCGGCGGTGCTGGCCGCGATGGTGCGAGACGACGTAGTCGTCGTCCCGCAGCGCGGCGCAGGCGCCCACGGCAATCGCTTCCTGGCCGACGCAGGAATGCGCGGTGCCCTTGATGACACCCGACTTGAACAGTTCCGCCGCCCGCTCCTCGAAGCGGCGGATGCGCAGCATGTCGAGAAAATAGGTTTCGA
>OFTX01000833.1_pt1 | contig 13570 bp, 11 predicted proteins | sample 1775051 | NCBI WGS metagenome assembly OFTX01 (sample SAMN08195772, study PRJEB24354) | sludge metagenome | isolation source: sludge from phenol fed wastewater aerobic bioreactor A | place: India: Nagpur | collected 2016-09-15
GTAAAAATAATAAGAGCTGTAATTCATTGTTGAATCCGGATTTTTGGTAATTACAGTAGATGTTCCCTTAGAAGGGTAACCCGAGGCTGCATAAGTGTATGAATATGTGGCGTTCAGTTTAAAAGATGAAGGGGTTGGATTGGCTTCGCCGACAGAAGTAGTTAGATAATTATTTTTAGCTGGACCATACCCCGTCAACAACACATTGTCATTATTCCACTTCATAGAAGCGTTATTGTTATCATAAGTAAACATATAGTTTACAACCCTTTGCGGGTTACCTTCAATTGTTAGTTTAATCTGAGTATTATTACCGTTGGCATCGTAGCTGTATTCATAAGTAGATGTTTTGGCAAAAGCCCCGCCAAACGACATATAATCAACCCCTTTAGAAACCAGGTCATTCACAAATGTATAAATAGTGCTGTCTTTTATAACAGTGCCATTCGCCACCGAACTGCTTATGGCATAATCAAAATTATTAGAGCCTGAAGGATAATGTATGTAATGGATAACCGGTGCTCCGGATGCCAGTCCGTTTACGGTTGTTTGTTTGCTGTATTGTGTAATCTTACCGGCTGCATCCCTTGTTATCACATAGCTGGTGGCCTGTTTCTGGCCGGGGCTATAAGCAACCGCATACAATGTTAACAACTGGTTGTTGCTGTTATAGGTATATGTTGCCACATCGTTTGTATCTGCGCCGTGAAGCATTACTGTTTTTAACAATAATGATCCGGAAGAATTATTACCCGAAGGCGAAGTAGCCGGCGGCGGAACATACCCCGGTATTGTATAAGTGCCCTGGCAGGCATACAATACAATGATAATACTGATAATTGCAGGTAGTTTAGATTGTATTCTCATAAAAAAAGGATGCAACTAAAAATAAGCTGCATCCTTAATATACCCAAATTTATTTATTTATAATTCTAATAATGCTTTTACAGGGTCTTTACCTATCAGCAGCAACGAAGGGTTTTCTAATAGCTCTTTTACTCTTACCAGAAAACTTACGCTTTCTCTACCGTCTATGATCCTGTGATCGTAGCTTAAAGCCAGATACATCATCGGCCTCACTTCTACTTTACCATTCACAGCCATAGGCCTTTCCTGAATTTTATGCATGCCTAAAATTGCGCTTTGCGGAATATTGATAATGGGCGTGCTCATTAAACTACCAAATACGCCACCATTTGTAATGGTAAAAGTACCTCCCGTTAATTCGTCTGCAGTTAATTTGCTATCTCTGGCCTTGCCTGCCAGTTCAAGCACTTTCTTTTCAATATCGGCCATACCCAGGCTTTCTACATTTCTAATTACAGGAACTGTAAGGCCTCTAGGCGTGCTCACAGCAATAGAAATATCGGCATAATCGTGATAAACCAATTCATCTCCATCTATGAATGCATTTACAGCAGGCCATTCGTTTAAAGCAATAGCACATGCTTTGGCAAAGAAGCTCATAAAACCAAGATTAACGCCATGCGTTTCTTTAAATTTATCTTTATGTGCTTTACGGATTTCCATAATGGCAGTCATATCCACCTCGTTAAAAGTGGTTAACATGGCCGTTGTATTCTTCGCTTCAACCAACCTGCGGCTAATGGTTTTACGCAGGTTGCTCATTCTTTCCCTGCGAACATTTCTTCCGAATAACTCGCCACCATCGAAAGATTTTTTACCGGGGTTTGCCAGAGCATCCAGCACATCATTTTTTAATATTTTGCCCCCAAAACCTGTGGGTTCTATTTTTTTAACATCTATTTTTTTATCGGCAATAATGGCGCTGGCAACAGGGGTTGCTTTAACATCGTTCGCTACTGCTGTAACAGGAGCCTGGCTTACAATTTGCTCTTTGTTTGCCGAAGGGGAAGGTTTTTCTGCCTTATCTGCAACAGGCAAAGCAGCACTTGCAGCCGGTTTTTCGGCTGTTTCATCTATTTGTGCAAGGATGCTTCCAATCAAAATTGTATCGCCTTCTGCCGCCAGTGTTTTCAGAATGCCTGCCTGTTCGGCATTCACTTCAAATGTTGCTTTTTCACTTTCCAATTCTGCAATCACTTCATCACGCTCCACATAATCACCATCTTTTTTAGTCCATTTCAACAGTGTTACTTCACTGATGGATTCTCCAACTGTTGGAACTTTAATTTCAATCATATTACCTCCTACTCCCTAACAGGAGAAATTTGTTTTAAATATTTTTAAATACTAAATGCTGTTTCTATAATTTCAGCCTGCTCCTGTGCATGCACTTTTGCATAACCGGTGGCAGTTGCTGCACTTGCATTTCTGCTAATGATACCGAAATTGATATTCTTCAAATTCATTTTAAGAAAGGAGGCTGCTCCCATGTTTAATGGTTCTTCCTGCACCCAGAACCAAGCAGCTTTACCGTATTTTTTGTACAAAGCATCCAGTTGTTTCTGCGGTAAAGGATATAATTGTTCTAAGCGAACCACTGCTACATCTTTCCTGTTTTCTTTCTGTTGTTTCTCTATTAACTCAAAAGCAATTTTACCGCTACAGAACAATACTTTTTTTACATTACCTGCATTCTCTATAAATAAATCGTCTATTACTTCTTTAAACCCTCCGGCAGTAAATTCACTGATATGGCTATAGCTACCCGGGTAACGTAAGTTGGCCTTAGGCGAAAAGTTAATCAGCGGTTTTCTAAAAGGCCATGCTACCTGCCTTCTCATTACATGAAACAGGTTTGCCGACGTAGTAATATTAGTGATCACCATATTCAATTCGGCACACATCTGCAAATATCTTTCCAGCCTTGCACTGCTATGTTCAGGACCCTGCCCTTCATAGCCATGAGGTAATAACATCACTACACCATTCATTCTGTTCCATTTCTGCTCCCCGGCAGATATGAACTGGTCAATCATCGTTTGGGCACCATTGCTAAAATCACCAAACTGTGCTTCCCACAATACCAGTGCATCCGGATTAGCTAAAGAGTACCCGTATTCAAAACCAAGTACGGCATATTCACTTAACAATGAATTATAAATCCTGAATTTTTGTTGGCCCTCTTCCAAATACTTCAACCTGTTATAACCTTTATTGGTTTCTTCATCTCTCAATACTGCATGCCGATGAGAGAAAGTGCCTCTTTTAACATCCTGCCCGCTCATTCTAACCACTTTCCCTTCAGTGATAATTGAGGCATATGCCAATAGTTCGCCCGTAGCCCAGTCTATTTTATTTTCTGTTTGAAGCAATTTTATTTTTTCCGCCAGCAATTTCTCCACTTTTTTCAACGGTTTAAAGCCATCAGGCCACTTCATAATACCATTGAATAGTTTTCTAAAGCGTTCTTCCGGAATAGCAGTTTCTGGGGATTGGATAAAGTCTTCTTCTGTTGCTCTTCTTAATTTTTTCCAGGCAAGTTCCGGCGGCTGGTATTTATATGGCAATGGGTGTTGCTTTATTTCATCGAGTCGCTCCTGCAGATCGGCCCAGAATTTTTTCTCCATTTCTTTCGCCAGGTCTTGTGCATCAGACTCACCATTTTCTATCAGGTATTTGGTATATACTTCCCTGGGATTAGGATGTTTATCAATCAAAGCATACAGCTGCGGTTGCGTATATTTAGGATCGTCGCCTTCATTATGTCCATGACGACGATAACAGACCATATCAATGAAGATATCGCTATTAAATTCCTGGCGGTAAGCTGTAGCTATTTCTGCAATCTTTACTACGGCTTCTGCATCATCTCCATTCACATGAAATACAGGTGCTTGCACCATTGCAGCCACAGATGTACAGTAGTCAGCGCTTCTTGCATCATCAAAATCTGTTGTAAAACCTATTTGATTGTTGATTACAAAGTGCATGGTTCCTCCTGTATAATAACCATAAAGCTTACACATTTGTAATACTTCGTATACAATACCCTGACCCGCTACAGAAGCATCTCCATGAATTAAGACAGGAAGTATTTTATCGTAATCACTACCATACATCACATCAGCCTTGCTTCTTGCAAAACCCAGCACCACCGGGTTTACAGCTTCAAGGTGCGAAGGGTTGGGCATTAATTTCAGGTGTATATTTTTATCGTCAGACGTTACAACATCACTTCCATATCCCATATGGTATTTTACATCACCACTGCCCATCGTTTGATCTACTTTGGCTGTTCCTTCAAACTCACTGAATATCTGCTCATATGTTTTGCCCATAACATTTGCCAGCACGTTTAACCTGCCTCTATGTGCCATTCCTATCACCACTTCTTCTACATGGTTATTGGCAGCCGTGTTAATAATGGCATCCAAGGCTGCAATAGTGGTTTCTCCCCCTTCCAGTGAAAATCTTTTCTGGCCAATATATTTGGTATGCAGGAATTTTTCAAAAATCACCCCCTCGTTGAGTTTTTGAAGAATACGTTTTTTTTGTTTAAGGGGCAGTGGCTGATAAAATTTCTTTTCTATAGCATTGGTTAGCCAATCTATTTTTTTCTGATCGCTGATATATTTAAACTCAACACCAACATGACTTGCATAGCATTTTTGCAAGTGAGCCTGTATATTTTTAAGGGATGTTTTTCCCAAGCCTAAGAAGTTACCTGCTTCAAACTCTGTATTCAGGTCTGCGTCAGATAATCCGAAGAATTCAAGATTCAGGTTTGCGCCCCTGTCTTTTCTGGTTCTGATAGGATTGGTTGTAGCAATAAGATGGCCTTTATTGCGGTATCCAACTATTAATCGGTATACGGCGATTTCTTTTAGCCAATCAACGCCAGAAGTGTTGCTATCTCCGGCAGTTTTACCTGCCTGCCCTCCTGCTATGTTATTGGTTATGGCAAAATCGAACCCTTCAAAAAATTTTTTCAGATCAGGGTCAACCGCATCCGGGTTGGCAATAAACTCTTTATATAAACTTTCAATATAAGCTGGATGCGAATGGGTTATATACGAGAAATCCTTCATTGATATAGTAAGTTAACACGTTAAACGGGTTTGCAAATATCGGGCTTTGCAATGATAATTAGTATTGATTTTGGGGCATTTAATAGGAAAAGAAAGTTTTTCTTAACAGAGATGATGGTAGCTTTCAGGATTTTTGGAATAAATTTGCATTTTTATTTTGTTACCATTACCTTTGCCGTCCCAAAAAAGGAAATTAATGGCAAATCATTCAGCTACTAAAAAAGATACCAGGCAAGCGGCGAAACGTAGAGACAGAAATAAATACTATGGTAAAACCACTCGTAATGCCATCAGGGATTTAAAAGCTATTACTGAAAAAAAGGCTTATGATGAGAAATTACCTGAGGTTGCCTCTATGATTGACAAATTGGCGAAACGTGGTGTAATTCACAAAAATAAAGCCGCTAACTTAAAGTCTAAATTAGCTAAAAATAAAGCCTGATTTTTAATTGAAGGCATTTAACATATTCATCCTGTGCTAATTCGTTTGCACGGGATTTTTTTATTTGCTGAATGACACTATAAACCTGTTGGTGATTGGGGGAACAGGTTTGTACTGAATTTCTCCGTGATGTATTTCTATAATTTTCTTAACCAGGGCCAACCCCAGACCATAGCCTTTTATTTTTGAAGAGTTATGACTTCTGAAAAAAGGCATCATCACACTTTTTATTTCTTTTCCCGAAATCAACTCCCCTTCGTTATCGAATGTTAAGAATATTTCATGTGCCTGCGCCTTCATTTCAATCAGTACCTGCTTATTGGTGCTATATAGATAGGCATTCTTAATAAGATTAAAGAAAGCCGCTTTTAATAAAGCGTCGTTTCCTTTAATAGATAGATACTCTTCTTTTTCGGGAAAGCTCAGGAAGTTGAACCGGACCTCAATGTTTGTAAAACTTTTCTTAGCCATTTCAATCGCCTCAAAAACCACCTCATCTATTCTTACCGCCGGCAGTTGAAAAGAGTATTGAAGCTTCTCATATTGAGACAATAGCAATAGCGAGTTTGTTAGTTCAATAAGGTTTAATTGTTCTTCTTTTGATGAGTTAAGGACTTTTTGAAAATCTTCCTTCGACAGTTTTTTATTTAAGGCCGATTCTGTTTGTGAATGCATTGCGGCCAAAGGTGTTCTTAATTCATGTGAGGCATATTGAACAAAGTTTTTTTGCAGCTCAAATGCATTGTTAAGCCTTTGCAGCATTTCATTAAAATATTTTGTGATCCTGTATAACTCGTCTTTTGTGTTTTTTTCCGGAAGGCGGTCTGTTAGATTAAGTTCTGTAGTTTTTTGCATTTGAGCACTGAGCTTAGCCAAAGGCTGAAAGGCCTGGTTTACAAATAGAAAAGAAAACAATGCACTGGCTGCCACCCCACCAAGAAATACGAATAGCAATATCAGTTTCAGGTTATCCATTTTTCCAAAGCCCACTATATCTATACCCGAAGCAATAACATAATATTTCGTGTCTGGCATATAGATACATACAAACTGGCGTGTATTTTCCTGGTAATGCAGCTCTTTTACTTTATTAATCTTAGACAAATACGGTGCATCGTTCCTGAAGTGCATGGTATCCGGCAGTTTATCTACCAGCTCCCCTTTCTCGTTCAATATGGCAATGCACTCATCGTATAGCGTATTGGTAAGCAAGCCCTGGGTAATTTTTTCAACCACTGCATCTTTCTTATTGGGAAAGCGGATTGTAAAATCGTAAAAAGCATTCCCTTCCAGTTTTACCCTATCGTAAAAGTCGGTTTCTCTGTAATTGGCATATAGCAAAAAAATGGTTATACTGCAAACAGAAAGAACAATGGCAACAAAAACAGTAAATAGCAGTGCAAATCTGAGTTTGAAGTTCATGTTGATTATTTAATAAAATAACCAAAGCCAGGCTTTGTACTGATCAGCTTTTCATCAAAAGGTTTATCAATTTTGTTCCTCAAGAAACTGATATATACTTCAATTGTGTTGGTGCCTGTATCAAAGCTTAAATCCCATACTTTCTCTAAAATTTCCTGTTTAGAAATTACTTTACCTCTGTTTTTTACCAAAAGGTTTAATAAGGCAAACTCTTTGGCTGTTAAGGGTATTTCTTTATCAGCACGCTTTACTGTTTTCGTTTTAAAGTCGATCGTTAAATCATTAATCGACAAAATATTGGCATTCTCTTCATCGTGTTTTGTTCTTTTCAGTGCTACTTTTATTCTGGCATGCAATTCTTCCAGGTGAAAAGGTTTTACCAAATAGTCATCGGCCCCCAGTTTAAAGGCATCCATTTTACTTTGTATTTCGCCCAATGCCGTAAGCATAATAATGGGCACTTCATTATTTAAGCCCCTGAAGGTTTTGCAGAGAGAAAAACCATTCTTATATGGCAAGTTAATATCCAGTAAAACAAGTGAATAGTTTTTCTTGGAAAAAAGCTCTTCTGCTTCCAAGCCATCGGAAGCAACATCTGTTTTAAAGCCCAGTCTTTGTAACTCTTCTTTAATGGTGGCACTTAGTTTAGGCTCATCTTCTGCCAGCAATATCTTATAGTTGTTTTCCATAAACGGTTGTATAGGGTGAAATGAAAGTTATTAATTTGTTTTTTTAATATTTCCTGAGCCGGCAATGTGCTGATCTATTGTAGGGTTTCCTTTATAATATACATCCCCAGAGCCTGCAACATGCACGCTGAGTTTATTATCGGCAAAAACATGCACGTTACCACTACCAGCTATATGTATTTCCACATTTTCTGCTTTCAGGTTCTCTGTTTTCCAATCTCCGTTACCGGCAATTTTAACTACCTCGCTACGGGTTTCTCCATTTAATATCACATTCCCGCTACCAGCTATATCCCCTTTTACAGAAGGTGTATTCACATCAAGGTTAATATCACCGGAACCGGCAATGGCCAATTCTAAATGATCTCCTCCTGTAAATTTGCCCTTGCCGGCTATATTACCACTGCCAGCTATTTTACAGGCTTGTAAAACAGGGGTTGTTATGTGTATTTTTATTCCTTTTTTAGAATCTAAATTGGCATGTTCTTTTGCTCTCACCACCAACCAGCCGTCTTCATTAAAAATTTCTATATAGGGCAGAAGATTTGCATCTGCATCAACAGACAAGGAAGTATTATCGGATTGCGTAATATCCACATCAAAATCACCGGCTAATTTTATCTTTTGAGCAGATGAAATATTTCTGGTTTCCGTGGTATAGTTTCCATTGCCCTGGATATGCTCACCTAAAATGAGGTTACAGGAAGCAAATATGCCCAGTACAAAAAGGATTAGGATATTTTTTCTCATGGATGCTTTTTGATATGATGCAATTTAAGGAATAAACTTTATGCCTCGTTGTCAGGAAATAAAAGTTGTTCCGTCATTAATAACAGTAGTGGAAAAGTCAAATATTCATAAATCATGGATGGAGCTAAATTTGATAAACGGTTATTGGTTATCATCATTTAAATATAATAAAAAAAATTAACTTTTAAAATTTAAATCATGGCTTTAGAATTCACAGATGCGAACTTCCAGTCGGCTGTACTGGAAAGCGATAAATTAAGTGTTATTGATTTTTGGGCAGAATGGTGCGGCCCTTGTCGTGCTATAGGCCCTGTAATTGAAGAATTGAGCAAAGACTATGCAGGCAAGGTAAATGTAGGTAAAGTAAACGTAGACCATAACCCCAATGTGAGTGTTAATTACGGAATTACTTCTATACCTGCCATTTTGTTTATTAAAAACGGCCAGGTTGTTGATAAACAAATAGGTGCTGTTCCTAAAAGTGTTTTAGATAAGAAGATACAGGCCCATATTTAACTTTCATAACAAAAGGAAGCCTGTTTAAAAGGCTTCCTTTCATATTTTTATAAGAACTACAAGTTTCTTAAAAATTTTTCATTTATAACAGGGTGAGTATTTGTATATTTCACAGATACCCCGCTAGCAAACAGGCAAATACTTATTACAAAGCCATGTTCCGGTAGTATGCAGAGATCATTTAAATGATAACCGGCCCGATATTATTGCAACCCTCCCCCTCGAACTTTAAAACAGAAATCATAAAAAAACTACATTTCACCAAAACCTGGGGGCACAATTAGTAACTTACTATCACGAAACTTGAAGTAAATTAAATCTAGTTTAAAATTTAATTATCTTCACCCACTTTACTAACAGTCAACCATTGCTATGCAAAGATTTCAAGGTTTAATTGGTATTGCACTTATATTAAGTATTGCCTATCTCTTCTCGAATAACAAAAAAAGAATCAACTACAGGCTAGTAATTAGCGGTATCACGCTGCAAGTATTCATTGCTATTCTTGTATTAAAAGTTGGACCGGTTAGATGGTTTTTTGAAAAGCTGGGGCATGGTATGAAGAAGATTGAAGAGTTTTCTAAGCAGGGTGCCGACTTTGTATATGGCGGTATTGCAACAGTTGGCTCGGGCGGGGCAGTTGATTACAGAACCCCTTCTTCTTTTGTTTTTGCATTCAATGTAGTATCAACCATTATTTTAGTTTGCGTGCTGGTTGCCATATTATATCATTTCAGTATCATGCAATGGATTGTTTCCATCATTGCAAAAGCAATGAATTTTGTTATGCGGGTAAGCGGCGCAGAAGCATTAAGCAATGTAGCCAGTGCCTTTGTAGGACAGGTAGAGGCACAAGTAATGATAAGGCCATACTTGAGCACTATGACAAGAAGCGAGTTACTGGCCAGCATGAGTGGAAGCCTTGCCTGTATTGCAGGTGGTATTTTAGTGGTATACGCAGCTATGGGTGAGAAAGCAGGCCTAAATCTTGCTCCTACTTTGTTAACAGCAAGTTTAATGGCAGCGCCCGGAGCCCTGGTTATTTCAAAAATCGTTTTTCCTGAAACCGAAGAAAGCCAAACCATGGGTAAAGTAAAGCTGGAAGTGAAAAGCCCTTACAGCAATATAATAGATGCAATTTCGCATGGCGCCGGAGACGGTATGAAGATTGGTATTAATGTAATTGCCATGATTATTGGTTTTCTGGCATTAATAGCGTTTGTAGATTGGGGGCTTTTTAAAATAGGCCACATCTTCAATCCAGATCTTAACTTAAGTTTAAACTGGATATTTGGTAAATTATTTTATCCAATGGCCTGGGCAATGGGTATTCCATCAAGCGATGTTGGTAATGCGGCCACGCTGCTTGGTCAAAAATTAACCATTAATGAATTTGTTGCATTCAGCAGTTTAACGCAAAAAACAGTACCTATTTTAACAGAAAAAGGATTGTTGATTGTTAGCATAGCTATTTGCGGTTTTGCCAACTTCAGCAGCGTAGGCATGCAGATAGGCGGTATTGGAGAATTAGCCCCTACCCGCAGGGCAGACCTGGCAAAACTTGGGTTAAAGGCATTACTATGCGGTACCCTGGCATCGTATCTTTCTGCTACCCTTGCCGGTATTTTAATGGGATAAAAAAATTATTCAATAACCTTTCGTTTAACAATTTCTTTTCTGCCGTTAATCATGTTTTTAACTGCCTGTATCAATATCTTTGCACGGCAAAAAATTGATTATGACCGCACCTTATAAAAATGTTCATCAGGCTATAGAATATACATCAGACAGGCAACTGAAAAATATTGGAGAGAAGATACTAAACAAACAAAGAATCAACCAGGAAGAAGGGGTATATCTTTTCGAAAAAGGCACTCTTGCCTTCCTTGGTGCTTTAGCCAACTGGGTAAGAGAAGAAAAACATGGTCATAAAACATATTTCAACAGAAACTTTCACATTGAACCTACCAACGTTTGTGTTTTCGATTGCAAGTTTTGCTCGTACTCCCGCCTATATGCACATAAAGAAGAAGGATGGGAATTAACGATTGATGATATGCTGAATATTGTTAAGAAATACGATGGACAGCCTGTAACAGAAGTACATATTGTTGGAGGCGTGCATCCTAAAATGACCCTTCAGTTTTTTTGTGAACTATTAAAAACCATTCATGAACACAGGCCAGACCTGCATTTAAAAGGGTTTACACCCGTTGAATTGGACTATATGTTCCGTAAAGCAAAATTGAGCATTACAGAAGGATTACAAATGTTGAAAGATGCAGGATTACAATCTTTACCAGGCGGAGGCGCTGAAATATTTCATCCTGATATAAGAAAACAGATTTGTGAAGACAAAGTAGATGCCGACGGCTGGCTGGCCATTCACAAAACGGCCCATCAATTAGGCATGCATAGCAATGCTACTATGTTATTCGGGCATATTGAACAATATTGGCACAGGGTTGATCATATGGAAAAATTAAGGCAGCTGCAAGACGAAACAGGCGGCTTCAATACTTTTATTCCCTTAAAATTCAGGAATAAAGACAATGCAATGAGCCATGTTTCTGAAAGCTCTGTGGTAGAAGATCTTAAAATGTATGCTGTAGCGAGGTTGTATATGGATAATTTCCCGCACCTGAAAGCCTACTGGCCTATGCTTGGCAGACAAAATGCCCAGTTAACATTAAGTTTTGGTGTAAACGATCTTGACGGCACCATTGATGATACCACTAAAATTTACAGTATGGCCGGCAGCGAAGAACAATCTCCTTCCATGAATACGGCAGAACTGGTTACACTTATTAAACAGGTAAAAAGGCAACCCATTGAAAGAGACACTTTGTACAACGAGATAAAAGATTACAGTAATATAGATGTTTATGCCCAGGAAACAAATGCAGTGCTTAATTAATATAAGCTCCTTTTACTTCGTTATGCTCTACTTCTACAACAATCATGTCTTGCAATGTAGTGGCAACAGATAAACCTACATAATCTGGCTTAACAGGAAAAAGTTTATGCATTCTTTCTACCAAAACAAGAGTCTGTATACGTTTTGGATGTTGGTTGAGCAATGGTTTTAATGCGTATAACAGGGTTTTGCCGCTATTGGTAACATCATCAACAATCAAAATATTTTTATCATTAAAATCAACCATATCACCTAATTCAATCTCTCGGGGTAAGTGTTTATCAAAACTCATAGAGATGATTTGTGTTGGCATCGGCAGGTAATCTTTTAAGAAACTGCCTATTTTCTCTGCTATTACCATACCACTATTTCTGATGCCGATAATAATTAACGGCGTGTTCTCACCTTCTAAATTTTCAGCTACTTCTAATGCCAGGCGCTGAAGTTTACTGTTTGCCTGATGTTTATCTAAAATATAATTTTTACTCACTATTGTTGCTTTCTATTTCAACGTAAATATAACAAGTTATCCATTCGGCTGGTCGTTCATTAAAACAACTTATCTCCTATCTTAGCAGAACAAGTACCAGTTATGCAGTATTTACCACAGCTTGCTTTTATTGTTTTGTTCATCATTGCTATTTATTTATTCAGCAAAAAAGCGGGCGAAATTAAACGGAATATTCTATTGGGCAGGGATGAGAACCTGAGCGATGAAAAAAAGCAGCGCCTGAAGAATGTTTTGTTATTGGCTTTCGGCCAAAAGAAAATGTTTAAAAACCCATTGGTAGCAGTAATGCATTTCGTGGTATACGCAGGATTTATTATTATCAATATTGAAGTACTGGAAATTGTGTTAGATGGTATCTTGGGCACTCACCGTTTATTTGCCAAACCTTTAGGCAATGCGTATGTTCTCCTTATTAACGCTTTTGAAATACTCGCAACGTTAGTAATAATAGTTTGTATCGCTTTCTTAGTAAGAAGGAATATTATCAAATTAAAAAGGTTCATTAGCAAAGATCTTAACGGCTGGCCGAGAAGCGATGCCAATTATATTTTATTCACTGAAATTGTATTAATGCTTCTTTTTTTAAAAATGAATGCATGCGATACCATGCTGCAAAGCAGGGCTTACGGGCATTACGGAGAAACACTTACCGGCAATTTCCTTGTTTCATCTAACTTTCATTTTATTTTACAGCACTTCAGCAATGAAACACTGGTTTGGTTTGAAAGAATCTGTTGGTGGTTACACATTGCAGGCATACTTGCTTTTTTAAATTATTTGCCTTACAGTAAACATTTGCATATTATACTGGCTTTCCCGAACGCTTATTATGCGAGGTTGCAACCACAGGGAAAAATGACCAATATGCCAGACATTCAGAAAGAAGTACTTTATGCCATGCAGCCTGAATTAGCACCATCGGTTACAGAAGAAAGCCCTCACAAAAAATTTGGAGCAAAAGATGTATTTGACCTGAGCTGGAAAAACTTGTTAGACAGCTATAGCTGCACCGAATGTGGCAGATGCACTGCCGCCTGCCCGGCAAACAGCACAGGCAAATTATTAAGTCCCCGTGCCATTATGATGAAAACAAGAGACCGTTTAGAAGAAGTTGGACGAAACATTAATTGCAACAAAACGTTTAGTGAAGACAACAAAAGCTTATTACATAACTATATTTCTGTTGAAGAATTAAGAGCATGCACAACTTGTAACGCATGTGTGGAAGAATGCCCTGTTAGTATTTCCCCTCTTGATATTATTTTGCAAATGAGAAGATACCTAATCATGGAAGAAAGTAATGCCCCGCAGGAATGGAGATCGGAAGAGCGTCGGGTAGGGAAAGAGGGTAGATCTCGGTGGTCGCCG
>OFTX01000836.1_pt1 | contig 13552 bp, 11 predicted proteins | sample 1775051 | NCBI WGS metagenome assembly OFTX01 (sample SAMN08195772, study PRJEB24354) | sludge metagenome | isolation source: sludge from phenol fed wastewater aerobic bioreactor A | place: India: Nagpur | collected 2016-09-15
ATAAAGTAAGAAAATACAACCAGGCAAGAATAAAACCTTTTATATGGTCTCATCCAATTGGTGGCGGGCTTGGTTCAACAGGAGAATGGGGTAAAAAATTTGCACCTAATTCTTACCTGGCCAGCTTTCCGCCGGATAGCGGTTATGTAAGAACTACTGTAGAGCTGGGTTATATCGGTCTCACTATTTTTTGCATATTAATGTTTGTAATTCTTAAAACATGCATAAATCACTATTTCCTTATAAAAGATCCCGAGCTAAAGTCATATTGCCTTGCAATGGTGTTAATGGTGTTCACCTGGAATATTGCCAATTTTCCGCAAGAAGCATTGGTGCAATATCCATCTAATGTAATTTTTTATTTAACTGTTGCGTTGATTAATGTAACTTATCGTTTAGACCAGCAGCAAACATCTGTTATACAAAATCCTTCCTATGGCATTACTCAAAAATAGAGATATCGTAATTGTAGGGCAGCAGCCCTGGGATGTTGAAATAGGCAGTAACTGTAAAAATATAGCCGAAGAATTCAGCAAACACAATCGCGTATTGTATGTAAACAGCGCTTTAGACAGGATTACCTATTACAGGAATAAATATGATGCGAAAGTGATTAGGCGAATGAATGTGATTAATGGGAAGGAAGACGGGCTGGTACCAGTTACAAATAATTTATGGACTTTATTTCCTAACAGGATGATTGAATCCATTAACTGGATAAAGAATCAAACCGTTTTTGAATGGTTAAATAAAATAAACAATAAAAGATTTGCACAATCCATTACTCAGGCAATACAACAGTTAGGGTTCAGCAATATCATTTTATTTAACGATAATGATATGTTTCGCTCTTATCACCTAAAACAATTATTAGCTCCTGCAGTAAGCATCTATTATTCCAGAGATTATATGCTGGCAGTAGATTACTGGAACCAGCATGGCACTAAAATGGAGCCCGAACTAATTGCAAAGAGCAGCTTATGTGTTGCTAATTCCACTTATCTGGCCAATTATTGTAAAAAATACAACCCATTATCATTTTATGTAGGCCAGGGTTGCGAATTAAATATGTTCATGCACATACAAGATCCTGAAAAGCCTAAAGATATTGCAGGTATCGCTGGCCCTGTTATTGGCTATGTTGGCGCCTTGCAAAGCCTTCGGCTAGACCTGAAGGTAATTGAACATATTTCTCTAACCCGCCCCGAATGGAGCATTATAATGGTAGGCCCGGAAGATCCTGTTTTTAAACAAAGTAACCTGCACCGGTTGCATAATGTATATTTTACAGGCCCCAAAGAACCACACCGGCTTCCTTCATATATCAATGCATTTGATGTTTGTATTAACCCGCAAATTGTTAACGAAGTAACCATTGGTAATTATCCCAGGAAAATTGACGAGTACCTTGCTGTTGGCAAACCTGTTGTGGCAACAAGAACAGAAGCTATGAGCATTTTTAGCGGGCATACATACCTTGCCGGTAATAAAGAGGAATATGTAAAGCTTATTGAACAAGCTTTACAGGAAAATAGCCCCGAAAAAATGCGCAGCAGAAAAGAATTCGCATCAACACATACATGGGAAAATAGTGTTGCTGCCATTTACAGTGCCATTGAAGTTTTTGAAAAGAAATAATTGTGCATGCAACAAGATCATCTATCGGCCAAATCATTAAACGTTGTTGTAACCTGCGATAATCATTATATCGTTCTGCTTGCCGCTTTGATCAAATCCATTGAAACGAATCTTAACAAAAATTATAAGGTATCTCTTCATATCATTGAAGACAGGGTATCTTCCGGCAATAAAAAAAAATTAGAACGTTCTATTAACAGCAACATTATCACCATTAACTGGTATAGGATGAAAACCATTCTGGCAGATAAGGAAAGTTTGCCTATTGATGGAAGCAGTTTTCCCCTCAATATTTATATGCGCCTGTTTATACCCTATTTCATACCGGAAGGAGTAGATAAAGTATTGTATTTAGATGTAGACATGATTGCAGAAACAGACATTAGCTTACTGGTAGAAACCAATATGCAAAACCATATTGTTGCTGCCGTTCAGGATCCAAGGGTATTACAGTTCGGCCATCATTGGGGCGGAGTTCCTAATTATCATGTTTTGGGATTTAAACCTAACACGCCATATTTTAATACCGGCCTTTTACTTATTAATATAGCAGCATGGAGAGAAAACAACATTACTGCAAAAGTGATTGATTGTATAAACCGTAATAAAAAATATGCTTTCTATCCTGATCAATATGGCTTAAATGTTGTGTTGGCCAATCAATGGCTTTCATTAGATAGCAGGTGGAATTTTTTTTCAAGTGAAAAAGAGAGTAATCAGGCCTCAGCAGCTATTATTCATTTCATTGAAAGAAAACCTATTTACAGGTCTTATTATTTTAACGATGCATTTAAAGAAAAATTCTATCAATACCTTCAGCAAACGGAATGGAAAAGTTTTCGTCCATTAGGTGAAATAAGAAGGTATTACAAGAAAATAAATAACCTTGTTTATAAAAAACAATTCCAGTTAACACATTCATGAATACAGGGCAACTCATACAAAAATTAAAAAACAAACATTTCCTATCGCTTGCCGGCAATGGCTCTATGGCTGTTCTGGCTATGCTTACCGTTGCGCTTCTATATAGGAATTTACCGGTAAATTCCATGGGGGCATGGGTGTTTTTTCAAACAGTGTTTGTTTTGTTAGATACTTTTAGAACAGGTTTTTTGCAAGTGGCGTTAATTAAGTTTTATACCGGCACAAGCGAACCCAAATCATCGCAGGTACTTGGCAGTGTTTGGTTTTTAGCATTAATGATCACCTTAGTATTATTACTCGTAAACATAGCCTTCCTGCCTTTTATGCATTTTATTAAAAGCGAAGGCGTAGCTGTTTGTATACAATGGTTTGGCATTACTTTTTTGGCTACACTTCCCAACGCCATAGCTTCCTGGATATTACAGTCTGATATGCGTTTCGACCGGCTATTACTTCTGCGTGTAATTACACAGGGCAGTTTTATTACTATGATCATTGCATTGATCTTTTCTAATAATATTAATTTGAACACAGTACTCTTAACCAATTTTATTTCTAATGCCCTGGTAAGCTTGTATTGCTTGTTGGCAGGCTGGTCTCGATTAAAAACTTTTTCAAAGAGAACAAAAGAAACGATTTTAGAAATATTTCATTTTGGTAAATACAGTGTAGGAACTTCCATCAGTACAAATTTATTAAGAAGCTCAGATTCATTCATCATCATGTTTATGCTGGGAGCTGCCGGGCCTGCAGCATTGGCCATGTATAATATACCAATGCGTTTAATGGAAATAATAGAAATACCATTAAGAAGTTTTTTAGCTACAGGAATGCCTTCGTTATCGCAGGCTTTTAATAAAAACAATAAGCAGGAAGTAGCATTTATACTGCAAAAATATGCCGGTATGTTAACCCTGGTATTAATACCCGTTTCCATATTGGCCATTGTGTTGGCAGATGTTGCGATTATGCTTATTGGCGGCGGTAAATATACCGGCACTTATGCTGTGTCTGTATACCGCATATTTATGAGCTTTGCCTGTTTTTATCCAATAGACCGTTTTATTGGTGTAACATTAGATATCATTCACCAGCCGAGGATAAATTTTTATAAGGTATTGGTGATGCTGGCCACCAATATTATTTTCGATTTTAGCGGGTTGTATTTATTTGGTAATGTTAACGGTGTGGCACTGGCAACTTTATTTACATTTATCTCCGGCGTTCTGTTTGGTTATTATTGGTTAAAAAAATACCTTGATTTTTCTATACGGGGCATTTTTAAAACAGGTTATATAGAATTATTGTGGGTAGCAAAACAATTGAAGAATAAATACAGATGAGAATTGCCCACCTGATATTAACACATGGCCATCCGGCCCAACTGGAAAGATTGATTAATAAGATCAGTTATGCAGATGACTGTATTTACATACACGTTGATCTGAAAACGGATATCCATACATACCGGCACTTATTCAATAAACCACAAATCCATTTTATACAAAACAGGGTTAAGGTTTATTGGGGAACTTTCAGCATTGTTCAGGCAACAATTAATGCATTAACAGAAATACTTGAAAGCAGTGGGTCATTCGATTTTCTTAACCTGTTAAGCAGCCAGGACTATCCGTTAAAAAGCAATAAAGAGATCCATGATTTTCTTGAAGCCAATAAAGAAAAAGCATTCATGGAATTTTACGATGTGTATTCAGTCTGGAAAGAAGCGATTCCAAGAATAGAAAAATATTTTTTAACAGAATACCATTTTAAAGGGAAACACCTGGTTGAAGGTTTATTGAATAAAATTCTTCCTAAAAGAAAGTTGCCGTATCATTTAACTGCTGTTGGCAGGTCTCAATGGTTTACTATCCCGTATACACATGCTGCATTTATTGTTCAGTATATTAAAGAGCACAACAAGCTGATCCCTTTTTTTAAATTAACCTGGGGCAGTGATGAATTATTTTTTCAAACCATCTTATTCAATTCACCATTCAGAAACAAGATGATAAATAATAATGTGAGGTATATTGATTGGTCTGATAAAAAAGCCAGCCCTAAAACATTAACACTGGCAGATGCAACCAAACTGCTGGAGTCAGGTAAATTGTATGCGAGAAAATTCAATATAATTATCGATAGCAACGTTTTGGATTATATAGACGAACAGATACAATCACGCAGTAGCCTTCTTTAACCTGTTCAGCACCTTTTTAAAGAAAAGATCATAGAAAATATTACGCAGCAGTTTCTTATCGTAAAAAGGAATGAACTTCCAACAGGAGCCCTTGTAATTAACGGCCCATGCCAAAAGATCTTTTATCCTTTTTTGTTTTATGCACCTTATAATATCCCTGTAAAAATTGGCCACTTCTTTTTCCGGTGTTTCCATAATAACCGGTTGTTGAGGCACTTTTTTTTCTGCAATCAATTGTAATGCCTTAGAAAAATCATGGCCCGTAAGCCTGCCGGATGCCACCCATATATTAGGGCGTATGTCTACTTCCAGTAAATGATACGTATTGTTCTCAGCGGTATAGATATACTGAATACTGGCAAAGCCATGAATACCTAATGTTGTTCCAATTTTTTGCAGTTGGTTTTGCAATTGTGCATTTGTAAAATAAGTGCGCCGGGTGGTGAAATTAAAATTGGTATCAAAATAAGTTTTTACAAGCCCTGCATTATATTCTAATAATTCCCCTCTATAAAAAAGGGCTTCTACACCAATGTCATCCCCTTTAATAAACTCCTGAATAACCGTATCATAATCCATATTGCGTTTGTGCATATTTTCCAGAAACTCGGTTTCATTATTACACAACATAATACCGCCCCCGCCCCAGCTCAAATCTTGCTTTAGTAATACGGGAAAGCGAAGTTTTAAATCAGCAGCGTTGAACGAAGCATGTTTTTCACAAATAAGGTATTGAGGCGTATCTATACCATATTGAATGCATAGTTCAGAAAGGCCGCGCTTCGATGCAAGTATTTTCCTATTCTCAATTTTTGTAAGCGGCATCATTTTATAGAATAACACTTCAGAGTCTATATGGTTATTCATAATGCTTAACAGCTTCTCGTCTCCCAAAATCACCCAATCATAACCTGCATCAGCATCCAATGCTTTATTTATCAATTGCCGGGCAAAATCAGCTTCATTGTCCGGGCTTTCAAACCAACGGCTGTAATAACTGTTCTTGCGCATCCATGAGTTCTTTGAGCAAAAAATATCTACCTCAAACCCGCCTTTATTAAAAACAAACGGAACTTCCATTAAGGTATCCCAGTTAGAAAAATCAGCAATCAACACTTTTGGCATAAACAATATTTGGTATTTTTAAAATTATTAAAATTGTATTAATCGTTGAAAAAAGTTTCTATTATAGCCGTTAACTATAATCACAGCCATATTACAGAAGAAATGCTGCATTCTATATGGCAAACAAATACCTACCCTAATATTGAACTGATTGTTGTTGATAACGGAAGTAAAATTAACCCTGTTACCTCGTGGCAAGAACAATACCCGCTTGTTACATTTATACGAAGTGAAATAAATACCGGGTTTGCGGGGGGTAACAATATTGGCATACACCGCTCTTGCGGAGATTATATTTTTTTGGTAAATAATGATACTGAATTTACTCCGGGGCTTATAGAAACATTGGTGCACACATTGGAAAGTAATGAAAAAATAGGGATGGTATCTCCCAAAATAAAATATTTCGATCAAAAAAACATATTACAATACGTTGGGTATACACCCATGAATTATTATACCGCAAGGAATAAGCAGGTAGGCTTAATGGAAGAAGACCACGGCCAGTACGATCATATGGTAGCCCCTACCGGTTTTGCACATGGTGCTGCCATGATGCTTAAAAGAGATGTTATTATAAAAGCAGGCTTAATGGCTGAAAATTTTTTTCTCTATTACGAGGAAATGGATTGGTGCGACAGGATTAAACACTGCGGATTTGAAATCTGGGTGAATACCAATGCACTCATCTACCACAAAGAGTCTGTTTCTGTGGGCAAACGCAGCGCACTAAAGGAATTTTTTATGAACCGGAACAGGATATTGTTTGAAAGAAGAAATGCGCCTGCCTTTGCAAAATATATTTTCTTCATTCATTTTTGTTGTATTGTTACACCAAGAAATATTGTAACTTATATCAATAACAAAGAGTGGGCTTTTATTACGCTTCCTTTCAAAGCAATCTGGTGGAATATTACCAACTCTGTTAATAGCAATAAATTAGGGTTCAATTTAAATATTAAGAAATGAAGATCGTATTCTGGCTCAGTCTGTTCATTGTGTTTTATACCTACCTGGGCTATGGTATTATTTTATATGCACTGGTAAAATTGAAAAGATGGTTTTCAAAATCGGCTATCTCTCATAAAGAGGTTTTCACACCTACTTTAACCTTAGTAGTGGCTGCTTATAATGAAGAGGATATTATTGAAGCCAAGATAAAAAACACGTTAGCATTACAGTACCCTTCAGAAAAATTAAAATTCATTTTTGTAACAGATGGCTCTACAGACAATACTCCCGAAATTATTGCAAGGCATCCCCAGATACAGTTATTACACACCCCTGAACGAAGCGGAAAAATAGCTGCAGTGCACAGGGCCATGCAACAAGTGGATACAGAAGTGGTTGTATTTACCGATGCCAATACTTTTATTAATAAAGAAGCCCTTCTAAGACTTGCCGGCCATTATGCCGATAAACGGGTTGGTGCTGTTTCAGGAGAAAAGCGTGTAGAAATAGAAACAGCTTCAGATGCAACGGCGGGCGAAGGCATTTATTGGAAATATGAATCTACCCTTAAAAAATGGGATGCGGAATTATATTCTATTGTAGGAGCAGCAGGCGAACTGTTTAGCATAAGAACCCTTTTATATGAACCCGTTGAACCTGATACGATACTGGATGATTTTATGATATCTATGAAAATTGCCATCAAAGGTTATAAGATTGCATACGAACCTTCAGCTTATGCCATAGAATCTTCTTCTGCCAATATGCAGGAAGAGTATAAACGAAAGGTAAGAATATCAGCCGGAGGTATTCAATCCATTATCAGAACAAGGCAATTATTTAACCCATTCTTCAATCCAATATTAAGTTTTGAATATGTCAGCCATCGTGTATTACGCTGGACAATCACTCCGTTCTTTATGATCTTTTGTTTTCTTTTCAATCTCAGCATTGTTGTACAGGGCTCAACAACATTAATCTATATGCTTTCATTCATTGCACAACTGTGTTTTTATGGTGCTGCTATGGTTGGATGGTTGTTTGAAAGGAAACAGATGCGTATAAAATTATTATTCATTCCATACTATTTCTGCTTTATGAATTATTGCGTACTGGCAGGCATGAAGCGGTACTTTTTTTCCAATCAATCTGTATTATGGGATAAAGCCAAAAGAAAATAAAAGCCTTTGCTTAAGTGCAGCTAAGGCTTTTTACAGTGCAATTTGTTGTATACTTAATACTTGAATGGTTTGCCATTTACCATTACTTCCTGTGTTGCTTCATCAAAAGTTGCTTTATATCCTGTACGTACTGCAGCGTTGGCCATAATGGTTGCAATGGAATGATAATAGCCTGCTTCTACAGGGGCATTAGGCTGCTTTCTGCTTCTTACACATTCCATCCAATTCCTAATATGATTAGAAGTTAACACATCGCCACCGGTATTGGCAGATGCAACAACTTTTTCTGCAACATCCGATAAATTTATTTCAGGCAAAAGGTTAGGCTTCATGTTCATGGCAGCAGCCATATTGGCCGTTAATCCGCCCTTAGGAGAAATTTTATTTGTAATCAGATTAAGCTCTCCGCCGTTGGCATAGTAAATTTCGGCAGGTGTTTCATCTCCATTATGCATTCTGGAAGAAAACACTACCTGAAATTGATGATCGTCTTTGCCGTATTCAAATACCGCTGTAGTGGTATCCCAATTCTTTCTTCCGTCTTTCCAGAAATAAACGCCTCCGTTTGCCACTACCGATGTGGGATGCTTAAGGCCGCTAAACCAATGTACGGTATCTATCTGGTGGCTCATCCATTGGCCCGGCATTCCTGATGAATAAGGCCAGAACAACCTGTATTCAAGGTATTTTCTTGCATCAAAATTTTCGAAAGGCCTGTTCATGATAAATCTCCTCCAATCGGTATCTTCTTCTTTCAATTGTGCAACGAGTGCCGGCCTGCGCCAACGGCCCGGTTGATTTACGTTCCAGGTTAATTCAACCATTGTAATATCTCCAAACTTTCCTTGCTGAATAAAATTAGCAGCAGCCTTATAATTCTGCCCGCTTCTTCTCTGCGATCCGATTTGAATGATCCTGTCTGATGATTTGATGATCCGAAGAGCATTGCGGTTATCTTCCATTGTTTCTGCAAAAGGTTTTTCCACGTAAGCATCGCATCCTCCTTTAACCGCTTCAATTGCATGCAATGCATGTTGAAAATCGGCTGTGCTGATCAATACCGCATCTACTGTTTCAGCATTATACAGGTCTTCATTGTTTCTATAGCCGATAATATTGTGCTGCATTTTGTCTTTCAAAAAAGCTACTCCTTCCTCTCTCCTTTTCTTCCATATATCGGAAACAGCTACAATATCAAAATTCAATTCTTTATAATGGTTCATAAAGCAGGGGAGGTGCGAACCACGGAAACGGTCTGAAAAACCGATAACACCTACCCGTACTCTATCGTTGGCACCGATAATATTGTTGTAACTTTTTGCAGTCCATGCAACTTTAGACAACATGATACCGGCTCCTGCCATTGCTGATTGTTTAATAAACAGCCTTCTTGTTTTTTTCATACAAACAATTTTTGAGAGGTGAATGATGCTATAAAACAAAACGGTTTTAAAGACCCATCCGCATTTACTGAAATTATTGAAGCTCCTGTATTTTTATGCTTCTGAAAGAAACTTCGTTGCCATGGTCCTGCAAAAGAATATGCCCTGCATAAGCCATTCCAAAATTATTCCATTGCGCATATTTACTTCTTGCCACCAGTGCATAGTAATATTGCGTGCCGCGTTGATAGGTTAACATCTTCCACCCGTTTAACCAATGTTCAATTACGCCATCAGGATATACCACAAGCATGCCACGGTTCCATTCACCTACTTTTCTTCTGGCTCTTGGTTCTTTAACGGAAGGAATCAGGTCGTACAAAGAAGCCAGTGTTCTGTTTCCAATACTACCCAGTTTTGCATCCGGATGTTTGTCATCATCCAATATCTGGTATTCCAATCCAATGGCAGAACCAGAATTGTGTTCACTTTCTGTTACAAAATATTTTACACCGCTATTAGCACCAGTGGTTATTTTAAACTCGAATTGAAGTACGAATGCATGGTATTCTTTTTCCGTAACGATATCGCCTCCATTGGCAGATTCATTGCCTTCAGCACCCAAAACAGTGAGTTCACCATTTTCTACCTTCCAACCCTTTTCAGGAAAAGTTGTTTTATACGCTCCTCTCCAGCCTTTTGTGCTTACACCATCGAATAATAAATTTACTCCATTGTTCTTTTCTTGTTGTGAGAGATTATTAGGCAATAAATTCACAACAAAAATTTTATCTAAAGGAGAAGGTTTTAAATTTTGGGTTTGAATGCGAATGTTTTTCCAATAAATCTTTTTACCTGCTTCTTCCGGTTTACCAACCTGGTGTACTTGTAAGGCAATAAAGCCCTTTGCTGTCATATCATCTACCAGGTTAGCAGCAGGCCTGCCATTTAAAAAAGTGCGCATAGAGGAACCGATGCATTCAATTCTTGCCTTGTTCCACTGATGCAGTTGAAACGCAGTTTTTACTGCGGGATTATAATCCATCGGGTATAACCAGTCTCTTCTCGCTTCATCGTAAATGCCGGCTGTCCAGGCACGTGCAGAAGGATCTATTTCGTATTGATAGCCGTGCACCCTGCCATTGTTATATGCTGCATTGCTTTCGCTCCTGAACTGAACACCCGAATTCATATTATCGTCTAACTTAAATTCAAATTCCAGAATAAAATCACCATACTCTTTTTCTGTTGCGAGAAAAGAATTGGGTTCGCCGTAAACAGTAGTACCCACCAGCATTCCATTAACCGCTTCAAATTTTGCATGGCCGTTCAATACATGCCATCCTTTTAAATCTTTACCGTTAAAAAGCGGCATCCATTCATTGCTTTGAGCGGTGGCAATTGTTGTTACGAATAAGAAAAAAGCAAGCAAACGTTTTTGTAATATCATGGTTATTGGTTTAAAGATGCAATGTCTATTACGAATCTGTATTTCACATCTCCCTTCAACATACGTTCGTACGCCTCATTTATTTGTTGAATAGGAATTAATTCAACTTCGGCAACAATATTATGTTCCGCACAGAAATCGAGCATATCCTGTGTTTCTTTAATACCACCTATCATTGAGCCGGTAACGCTTCTCCTGTTTGTAATAAGTGAGAAAGGAGATACTTTAGGCTCTTCCTGCGGCAAACCCACTACCAGGAGGCGTCCATCCAAATCGAGCAGGTTAAGATAAGGTGTAAAATCGTGGTTGGCAGAAACCGCATCGAGTAACACATTAAAATAACCTTCATAATCCCTCATTCTGTCTTTGTTTGAAGAAACAAGGAATTTATGAGCACCCAATTTTTTTGCATCCTGTTCTTTTGCAGGAGTAGTGCTAATTACTGTTACTTCTGCACCAAATGCCACTGCAAATTTTACGGCCATATGCCCCAGGCCGCCTAAGCCAATTACACCAACCTTTGTTCCTTTACCAACATTGGCATACCGTAAGGGAGAATATGTGGTAATGCCCGCACATAGCAAAGGCGCTACGGCTTCCAGGTTTAATTTATCAGATACTTTCAATACATAATGCTCATCTACCACAATATGGTTTGAGTAACCACCCTGGGCTATTGTTTTGCCATCTCTTTCAATGGTATTATATGTTCCTGTCATTCCTTCCACACAATAATTTTCCAGGTCTCTTTTGCAATTTTTGCATTCCCGGCAGCTATCTACCATTACACCAACACCAACTGTATCTCCTGCTTTGAATTTGGTTACTTTATTACCAACTTCCACTACTTTTCCAACAATTTCGTGGCCCGGAACCATAGGGTAAATAGAGCCGCCCCACTCGTCTCTTGCCTGGTGAAGATCTGAGTGGCAAACACCACAAAATAGAATTTCAACATGCACATCGTGTTCCTTCACATTTCTTCGGAAGAACTCGAATGGTGCCAGTGGTGTAGACTTATTATAAGCTGCATATGCTTTGCTTGCTATCATTGGAATTTTTTTTGGGTGATGAAGCTAAAAAAATAAACTGATATCCGTACCCATATTCTTTGTTTCGAAAAACTTTTAATACTGACTTAATTTAAAAAGTCGCCCGGGTTATTTACCCTCTTAAAAGGGGGATTTTCTCAATGTATATATTCTTCAAAACGAATTAATTTAAATTAATATTTATTTGTTATACCGCATTAAAAAACAAAAGCAATGAAATTTCACACAAAAATCATTTGGGCAATTTACCTTTTAACAGCAGGCTTTACGAGGTTAAAAGCTGAGCCAACTATGCCTTATGAAGACCACGATGCCCCTATTGACGGCGGGTTCTGCCTTTTACTTACAACAGCAATAGGATTTGTGTACAGTAAGTATATAACCAATAAGAAAGTGCATACACCGGTTTAGGAGCAGCCTGGCATTACCCGATAGGGAATTGCCATTACATTTGCTGCATGAAGTTAAAATATCCTATCCCCGTTAATGAAACAGAAAGAGTATGGGAGCTTTCTGAATTTGATATTGATTATACAGAAGTAGCTTATCTTTTTAAAGACATTACGAAACTGGCAGCCAAAATTGCGGGTACAGAAATTTCATTAATTAACTTAATTGATACATATACACAATGGACCATTGCCAACTACGGCATGCCGATAGAACAGATGGAGCGGGAAGAGTCTGTTTGCCAGTATACCATTGCAACACCTGAACAGTTTGAAGTGAAACGGCTTTCAGCAGATGAGCGGTTCTCAAGCAAATTTTATGTATCGGGCGAACCAAAGCTTGATTATTATTTTGGCATTCCTCTTGTTACCAGTAACGGATACAGTCTTGGAGCGCTATGTGTTTTAGATAAAAAGCAGAAAGATATTTCTCCTGAAAAAGTTGAGTTATTAAAAATAGTGGCTAAGGAAATAGTAAACAGGCTCATCAGTTTAAAAACAATACAGGAATTAAAATCAAAAGTATCCACAGCAAGTGATGTACAGAAAAAGATAGCACATGATATAAGAGGGCCTTTGGGAGGCATTATCAGCTTAACGGAGATCATAAAAGAAAGAGGCGATAATAATAAGCTGGAGCAGGTGCTCGATTTTATCAGTATGATTAATAAAGCAGGCCATTCTTTACTGGAACTGGCAACAGAAATATTAACTACAGAAGATAAAATAAGCGCAGAAACCAATCAAACCAAAGACAATCAGTTAAACCTTGTACAATTCAAAGAAAAGCTGGAAAGGCTTTATATTCCACAGGCTACCAATAAAAATATCCACTCCCGCGTGGTTATACAAACAGATAACATTGGCACATTATTCCCTAAAAACAGGCTTTTGCAAATTGCCGGTAACCTCATCACCAATGCCATAAAATTCACTCCCGAACAAGGTAATGTAACGGTAGCGCTTTCTTTATCTAACTCGGGTGTAATAAATAAGTTACAGATAGTTGTTTCAGACACAGGAATTGGTTTAAGTGAACAGGATAAAAATGTTATACTGCAAGGCAGAAAGTCTTCTACCGAAGGTACAGATGGAGAAACAGGCTACGGCTTTGGGTTAAACCTGGTAAAATGCCTCGTAGATAAATTAAACGGGGAAATGAAAATAGAATCTACCCAAAATTCTGGAACAAGTTTTATT
>OFTX01000837.1_pt1 | contig 13521 bp, 11 predicted proteins | sample 1775051 | NCBI WGS metagenome assembly OFTX01 (sample SAMN08195772, study PRJEB24354) | sludge metagenome | isolation source: sludge from phenol fed wastewater aerobic bioreactor A | place: India: Nagpur | collected 2016-09-15
TAATGTAAGCAGGGATTTTTTTGTTGGTAAAGGTTTCTGCATTTAATGCAATATCTCTCTTGCTATAACCAGCTTCTGAATTTCACTCGTTCCCTCTCCTATGGTACATAGTTTGGCATCTCTGTAATATTTTTCTACCGGAAAATCTTTTGTATAACCATATCCTCCAAAAATCTGAACAGCATCTGTTGCCACTTTTACGGCCACTTCACTGCCATAATATTTTGCCATAGCACTTTGCTTGGTAAGCTTTTGATGATGTTCTTTTAAAGTACATGCATTGTACAGTAATAATTCTGCCGCTGCAATTTCTGTTGCCATATCAGCCAGTTTAAACCCAATTCCCTGGAAATTAGCAATAGGCTGATCGAACTGATAACGTTCTTTAGAATATTGCAAAGATGCTTCGTATGCTCCTTTGGCAATACCAACGGAAAGAGCGGCTATAGAGATCCTTCCACCATCTAATATCTTCAATGCCTGCCTAAAGCCATCGCCTACCGCTCCCAATCTCTGTTCATCACTTATCCTGCAATGATCAAATATCATTTCTGTTGTTTCGCTGGCACGCATACCCAGCTTGTTTTCTTTTTTTCCTGCGCTAAAACCTTTTGTTCCTCTTTCAATAATAAAAGCAGTACTGTTGCTACTGGTTCTGGGTTCGCCTGTTCTGCAAATCACTACGGCTACATCTCCGCTCTTGCCATGAGTAATCCAACATTTAGTACCGTTAATGATCCAATCATCCCCATCTCTTACCGCTGTAGTTTTCATATTACCGGCATCGCTTCCCGTATTGGGTTCCGTTAATCCCCATGCTCCTATAAATTCTCCCGTTGCTAAAGAAGGCAGGTATTTCTTTTTCTGCAATTCGTTACCAAAAGTTAAAATATGATTTGTACAAAGCGAATTATGCGCAGCAAGGCTTAAACCAATAGAGCCGCAAACTTTTGCTATTTCCTGAATAATGGCAACATACTCAAAATAGCTTAATCCTGCACCGCCATATTCGTGCGGTACCAGAACACCCATCATGCCCAATTCGCCCATTTTTTTAAAAAGCTCAACAGGAAAAAATTGTGCCTCGTCCCATTCCATTACATAAGGTGCAATATGTTGTTGTGCAAAATTTTTCGTGGTAATGGCCACTTGTTCTGTTAACTCTGTTGGTGCAAAATTCATGTTACAATATTAAACTAACATTTGTTAGTTTTCAAAATAAATCACTTTTTTATTTTCGCGCCGGCATTGTTTAATCTACTGTTAAATAAGGCGCAATTTTATAGAACAGGTCTTCTTTTATAAAAACAATTTTCCTGATATCTTCCAGTTTTGTATAGGCCCCATGCTGCTCCCTGTAAATAACAATTGCTTTTGCAATATTTTTAGGAATGTAAGGATGGAGGCTTATTTCATAATCAGAAGCCTTGTTAATATTGATCTTATGAACGGTTGCAGGTTCTAATTGCAGGTACGGTTTTACCTGGTTGAATACCGAATCAGACATGCCGTATGCCTCCAGTAACTGTTCTATTGCAATAAAGCCACCCAGTTTATCCCGATATTTTATTATTCTGTAAGGCATCGTTTTATCGGAAAAAGGAAGTTGCTGCCAGTCTTTTATACCTGCCGTGTTAATGTCAATTGTTTTTAAAGGAATGTTATGCTGCTTTGCAGAAGTATGTAGCAGTTCATTATTAGTACTATCGTTAATAATCACAGCATAGGGAATAATCCTATCTGCCTCTTCCTTCTTCAATCCCCATATTTTTCTGATATCTTCTGGTTGTTTGAATTTTCCGCCTTTATTACGATAGTTAAGAATAGTTTGCACCGTTCTGCTCCGCAGGCCCAGCTTCAACCATCCCTGTTCATTTAAAGTATTGGGGTTAAAACTGAATAAAGTATAAGTATTATTAACCCGAGTAACTTCGGCAGTATCATTTGTTATAAGTCCGGTTGTAGCAGAATACGACAGGTTTGATGTATCTGCAGAGGACATCAATTGTTTTTGAAGAAGGCTATCGTTGGGCAGGCTTGTTGTAGTTTTTATTTGGTTAATAGACGGGTATATAATGAAACCCCCAATTAACAATAACAAAGTAAGGGCAGCAGCAGTTTCTTTTGCAGAAAAACTAAAATACTCTTTAATCCATTTTTTCATAGCTGAGAATTGAGGTTCAATTCCGGAGCTATATATGCGCTGTAACTTTTAACCCATCATAAGCAAGTTGCATATTGGCAGGCAGTTCATTATTAATAACGTTATGCTTCCCTAACTGATGGCTGATGTGAGTAAAATAAACATTTGGTATATCCATTTCGGCTGCCAGGTTTACTGCCTCATTTAAAGTGAAATGCGAAATATGTGCCTCTTTTCGCAAAGCATTTAATACAAGGTGCTCGCAACCCTTTATTTTATGCTTCTCTTCTTCATCAATCTTATTAGCATCTGTAATATAACAAAAATTCCCAAACTTAAATCCATAAACTTTCATCTTCAAATGCCAAACCAATATAGGTTCAACCGGTATATCTCCAACAATAAAGGGTGTTGTATCTATGGTATGCAGGTTAATTTGCGGTACACCGGGATATTGCTTATCTGCAAACGCATAATAATATTCCCGCTGTAAAGCTTCTGCCGTTAATGCATTCGCATATACTTCCATTGGTTTTTGCTGAAAAAAATTATATGCCCTAATATCGTCTAACCCTGCAATATGGTCTTTATGCGGATGAGTAAATATTACTGCATCTAATTTTTTATTATGGATACGCAGCATCTGGTACCTGAAATCAGGAGTGGTATCTACAACCAATGTGGTGGAAGGTGATTGTACCAGGATACTACTTCGTAATCGTTTATCTTTTTTATCGGCAGAAGTGCAAACAGCACAATCGCAACCAATCATCGGAACACCGCTACTGGTACCGGTTCCTAAGAAAGTGATGGTTAAAGGTGTGTTTGCCACGAACAGTATCTTGCAATGATGGTTTTTGAAATAGAGATTATTCGGCAGTAATTTCTGATTTCTTTATAATCTCTTCAAATAATTTCTGGCTTTCGTGCGTGAGTTTATCGTATTGAATATTTAATTGTGGAATCAGATCGAGCAGAGTGTTGATTCTTCCTTCAATATCCAAGAATTTATTCAACACCACAACTTTCTTTGCTTCCAACAAACACCAGCCACTCTGAAAAGTGCCACGCTCATACCGAACAGTGTATTCACTTTCTCCCAAAATATCTTCTAATCTGTTCAATGTTGTTTGTGTATGTTTCATAGTACAAAACAGCTTCCTTGTTTACGGATTACTCAAAATTAACAAGGAAGCTGCGGTTAACAGGATAGATTTATCCACACTAAAAACGATATGTAGCTGTAGCCATTACCTGTCTTGGGGCAATAGGCGTAATGCTGTAATTATCATGTACAAGGTAACTAAGTGCATTAAATACATTAGATAATTTGCACATAACAGTAACTTTTTTTACAGTGTATGCGGCTGATATATCTGCTGTTGCAAAATCTGCCAGTGGCACCAGCCTGCTTCCCAATACAGATTGGCCAACAGTATTATTGTATCCGCCATAACGAAAGCCCGTATAAAAACAGGTAGCACCTAATTTTAGTTTGTTTAATACACCGTTAGAAAATGTATAGAAAAAGCTTGCATTGGCAGTGTTTAATGGTGCATTGGGCAGTTGCTCTCCTTCAATATTAGAGCCTTTTGCCCCGGATGTATGCGTAAACCGTATAAAATTATAAGCATAGCCTGCTATGAAGTAACAATTTTTTGAAAGTGTTGCATTAGCGCCTACTTCAACCCCGTCGCTTGTTGTTTCTCCACTCAGTGTTTTTACATTGGCATCTGTGTTAGGTGTAACACCATCGGCTTTGTACTGAGCCTGTTGGGCCAGGTTGCTGTTAATAATCCTGTATACACTTACATTAAGATTTACTTTACCTCCCAATGCGTTATGTTTTACTCCCACTTCATATTGATTAATAATTGATGCAGGAAGTGCATTGCCATACACATCTACACCGGTATTGGTAGTAAAATTATTGGCATAGCTTGCAAACAAAGAAGTATTAATAGAGGGTTGATAGATAAATCCCAGTTTAGGTGAGAATACGTTGTAAACAGTAGTAGGTGTAGTGCCATTTACCGTAACAGCGGGTCTTGTTTGCGTAGCCATACTATCTATAGTGGTTTGAACAGTAGCCTGGTAAGTATACCTGATACCAACAAATATTTTTAATTGACTGGCAAGTGTAATAAGGTCTTGAAAGTATACACCCGCTCTGTTAGAAGGCGCTTTAGTAATCAGTGTTTTGAAAACGGAAGGCATATCTGTTCGTTGCACATACTTGGAAGGATCGAGGAGGCTGATAGTATCGTATGTTTTTAAAACAGAACCATTGGCATTTAAAACATTAAAAGCATCTGTAAAAGTTACCACACTGGTAAAATCGGCACCTGCAAGAAAATGGTGAGCAATCTTATTGGTTTTGAACTTGCCATCCAAGTTAACCTGTACCGCATAATCTTTTTCTATACTATGTGCTTTAGATAAAGGGCGGGCGATAACGCCTGTTGGGCTGGCAGTATTAAGATTACCGCATCCGTACGAGTCTACATCTGTATTTTGAAATGATGCAGCAGCATTAAATAAAAGTTTATCACTAAAAATATGTTTAAACTCTGCTGAAGAAGTACTTTGTTTTACATTATTGTAAGCCCAAATTACATTTTGAAATCTTGAACGCGGTATAATATTCGTTAATACCCGTCCGCTATCCAACAATCCAACACCGGGATCAGGCGTTAATTGTGCATTCAAATAGTCTCCCTGAACAACTAATGTAGATTTGTTGCCAAACTTATACATTAAGGAAGGATTGATATAAGTACGCCTGGTGGTAACCACATCGCGATAGCTATGATCATTCTCATATGTTGCAACAACCCTGTATGCAAGATTTTTAGACAATGGGCCATAAATGTCTATTACAGGTTTATATTGCTGGTAACTTCCCACATTCATGGTTATTTCTCCGCCTGCGCTGTACTTTGGTTTTTTGGTAATAAGATTTACTATTAACCCACCGGAAGAGCTACCGTACAAAAAGGCAGTACTCCCTTTAATAATTTCTACCGATTCTAAAGTGGCAGCTTCAGGCATACCGGCAATATTACTTGGCAAGCCATTTTTAAAAACACTACCGCCGCCAGCAGAGCCGGTAACACCTATGGTATAACCTCGTGCACCATAGGTTTCGTTTACCCCAAAACGTGATTGTACCAAAGAAACGCCCGGAACATTTTTAACAATATCTCCTACTCTTAAAGCTTGCTGATCTGCAATAACTTTGCTGCTAACAACGCCCATGGTTTGGGGCATATCTTTTTCAGCAATATTCAGTTTACCTGCCGCGAGTTTTTTTTCTTTAGATACAACAACGATCTCTTCTAATTTCTTTTCAGATATTTTTAGTTGAAAAGACAAATTGATTTTCTTTCCATTTTCTACCGTAACGTTCAGGTGCTGCCTTTCATATCCTATTAAAGAAACTTCAATATCGTACTCTCCGGCTGTAAGATGCAAGAACTGGAACATTCCATCTTCATTGGTAATTGTTATTTTCTTTTTTGAATGATCGTGTAAAATAACTGTTACACCTGCCGCTGCATTATTATCTGATGTGTTTACTTTGCCTGTAATGGTTCCGCCGGCATTTTCATTTTCAGTAGCTTTTGCCAACCCGGTTATGCAAATGCATAATATAGCTATCCATAATCTTTTCATACATTCTATCTTTTATAAACAATTAATTTTTGCGTGCACAAAGATGAATGCAGTAAAAAAGATGCCGATGCCGAATTGGGAAAAGCAGTTTATGCAATCAGGAAAACTTAGCTATAGATCGTACACTTTACGGTGCTTTACTCACCATTTTGATTAAGGGGATGATCATCTCTTCCAGGCTTACACCACCATGTTGAAACGTATTTTTATAATAGTTTACATAATGGTTATAATTATTGGGATAGCACAAAAAACCATCTTCTTTTGCAAAAATATAAGAGGAGTTTACGGTAGGAACAGGCAGCCCTGCTTCTTTTGGGTCTTTAAACGCCAGTACTTCCTTAGCTTCATAGTTTAAATTTCTGCCATGTTTATAACGGAGATTTGCAGTAGTTTGTTTATCGCCTATTACCTTAAAGGGTGTTTTAACGCGAACACTTCCATGATCAGTTGCTACAATAAGTTTTATTTTTTTATCTGCTATTTTCTTTAAAGCCTGGTGTAACGGGCTATGCTCAAACCAGCTTCGTGTAACACTTCTGTAGCTTACCTCATCGCTGGCCAATTCTTTCAACACTTCCATTTCTGTTCTGGCATGAGAGAGCATGTCTACGAAATTGTATACAATCACATTAAGGTCGTTATGCAATAAATTGTGGATTGAGTTTACCAGTTGTTGTCCATCTGCATGATTTAAAATTTTTGTATAACTGAATTTTATATTGTCTTTCTTCAATCGTTTTAATTGTGCTTGCAAAAATGCTTCTTCGAAGAGGTTTTTGCCGCCCTCATCATCATCATTTCTCCATTGTTGTGGAAATTGTTTTTCCAAATCTATCGGTAACAGTCCGCTAAAAATAGCATTGCGGCTATATTGTGTGGCCGTAGGTAATATGGAGTAGAAAGTATCTTCTTCCAATATTCTGAAGCTTTCTGCAAAAACAGGTTGTATGGCTTTCCATTGGTCTAAACGAAGATTGTCTATCAGTATAAAAAACAGGGGTGTATCTTTTTCAAGGTGAGGCAATACTTTAAACTGCAAAACATTATGGCTCATGATAGGTGCATCAGCAGATTTTGCGTGTACCCATTTCGCATAATTTTTTGAAATGAATTTAAAAAACTCCGTATTGGCTTCATCTTTCTGAGTGGCAAGTACTTCCTGCATTTCGGGACTATTACTTTTTGCCATTTCCATTTCCCAAAACACAATCTTTTTATATAACTCCATCCATTCATTATAATCGGGAGAGTTATTCAAAGCCATAAACAATTCCCTGAATTGTTGCTGATAAGCTGAAGTGGTTTTTTCTGCAACCAATCTTTTGTTATCAATTATCTTTTTCAAACTCAGTAAAACCTGGTTGGGGTTTACAGGTTTTAATAAATAATCGGTGATCTGACTGCCAATGGCATCATCCATCAAACTCTCTGTTTCATTTTTTGTAATCAGTACAACAGGTATGGTTTGATTATGTTCTTTAACTTTTGCAAGGGTTTGTAAGCCGGATATGCCAGGCATAGATTCATCTAACAATACAACATCTACCGGGTTTTCTTTGATAAAATCCAATGCATCAAACCCATTGGTAAATGTATTTACGGTATACCCTTTTGTTTCTAAAAAAATTTTCTGTGACCGAAGGCTTTCAATTTCATCGTCTACCCAAACAATGGATGCAACAGGCATGCTATACTTTTTTTGTTAGCAACAAAATAGGAAAAAGCAAGCAATCAATTTCTAAAAGTTAATTTAAAATAAAGCAGGAGCAGAGAGAGCGCCAGTACAATAAAATTAGCTACAATAACAGGGCCGCCATCCGGTATGCCAAAGCCATAAATTAACCAAATAATGGTACTTGTAATTACAATGGCAATCATCCAGATGCTTAAATCACCCACGCTTTTGGTTTTCCAGGCTTGTATTACCTGTGGTATAAAAGTAATAGAAGTTAAAAACGAACCGATGTAGCCTATTAATACAACCTGCGGAGAAGAAAGATGAAACAGCAAATTCATGTGTTGTTTATTATAAAAAGGCCGATAGGTTAAAATAATACCGGCCTTCCTGATCAAATTTTTATGCTTCTACACCTAAACTTTTCATTACCTCATTGCTAACACCTGTTGTAGAATAACCGCCATCATGAAATAAATTTTGCATGGTAACCATTCTGGTTAAGTCTGAGAATAAAGTAATGCAATAGTTGGCGCAATCCTCAGCTGTGGCATTACCTAATGGTGCTATGGCATTGGCATAATCATAAAAATCGCCAAAACCTTTAATACCAGTACCGGCTGTTGTTTTGGTAGGTGATTGTGAAACGGTATTAATTCTTACTTTTCTCTTTAATCCGTAATGGTATCCAAAACTTCTTGCAATAGATTCAAGCATTGCTTTAATATCGGCCATATCGGTATAGAACGGGAAAGTACGCTGTGCCGCCATATAAGTTAGAGCAACTACACTGCTCCAGTCGTTAAGAGCATCTAGTTTGTAGGCAACTGCCAGCATTTTGTGTAAAGACATTGCAGAAACGTCTATGCCTTTGCTGAAATAATCGTAGTTTAATTCTGTATAGGGTATATTTTTTCGAATGTTAACACTCATTCCAATAGAGTGTAATACAAAATCAATCTTACCGCCAAGTATTTCCTGCGATTTAGTAAACAATTGAGTTAGTTCATCTACATTGGTTGCGTCTGCAGGGATGATTTCTGAACCGGTGGCTTCAGCTAATTTTTTTATCTCTCCCATACGCATGGCAATAGGCGCATTGGTAAGCACAAACCTTGCACCCTGCTCATGGGCTTTTTCTGCTACTTTCCACGCAATAGAGTTACTGTCTAAGGCTCCTGTAATAATTCCGACTTTTCCTTTCAACAAATTATTTGACATAAGTGGGTATTTATTGAGCGATAAAAGTAAATCATTCTCACATAAGATAAACGAATAAGCAGGCGGGATTTATGCGATAAAATACGGCAATAAAAAAGGGCCAGGATAAAAATCCAGCCCCGTTTTTAAAATCCAATAACCTATGAAAAACCATTGTAAAAATAGTGAAACAAACCCATAAAACAATACCTGTTTATGGGTATTTTATAAAATTTATCAGGTATCGCTAACCACCAATCGCTTTCATTCAGAAGGCTTTATATACCCCAAAAACAAAGGGCATCGTAAAAATACGATGCCCTTTTATTGTAAATAGTCAATTGCTTAGTAAGACCAGAGATCCTGCTCATAATTAAAGATGCGCTCTTTAATGTTCTCACCTTCTAACAGGGCGAGGATAGGATCTTTAATGAACGTTTTAATGAAGATATCGTTCGGGTTATTGATGGTGGATTTAATGATCCTGCTGGCAAACATGCGGCTTTCAAACAGCTCTTCCCAGCTCATACGTGCACCATAGTTTTTGCCATTGTACACTTCGTGTTTGGCAAATACCGGACGCAGATCGGGGTAATACACCCAAAATACGGGAGTTACGTCCCTGAATGAACCATCATCGTTAGTGATAGTTTTGAGCGGAGCTATACCAAGAATGCGTACATAAATCCTGGAAGATTCTTTGTCGAACACCCAGTCTTCTTTAACCCAGTAACGTTCAACTTTGTCAGGATTAAATTCTTCGGAAATGGTAGTATCCTTGAATATTCCTTTTGAACCATCCGGATCTTTTGCCAGGTCAGGTACAGTAATGATTTTAGGTTTACCTACCAGCTTTTCAGCTATATCTTTAAACGTAATGGGAGTAGTGAACCTGTCGTCTTCAGCGCTGAAAGCAGTGATGCTGTCATTTTTAATAGCATTCAACAGAATGTAAATAAAACGCTGGTTACCCTGGTCGCCATCTGCTCTGTAAACAAAAGGCAGGTTCAGTTTTTCATGTACATCTATTTCGCGCCATACACGCTGTACGTAGGCCGCATCATCTTCGCGGATGTGTTCGTAAGCCAGTGGCGTTCTGTCTTTCACCAGGTTACGCTCAATAGCGTTATCATTTCTCAATGATTTTTTAACCGGCGCTATTTCCAGTTTAGCCTCTACCGGAGCTGGTTTTACTGTATCAACAGGTGGAGCAATTGCTGCGGCTGCAGCATTGTTGTTCTTATTGGTAGTTGCACCTTTTTTAGCAGGCGTGGGTCTCTTCTGTGAAGAGCGCGAAGGCTTTTTTGCCTGTGCGTTCACCGCTTCTGCAGAAACTGTTAATACAGCCAGCAACAAACACAACTTAACGATACGGTTTCTCATTATTCCCTGTTTAAAAAATTATTTAAGCGTGAATTTCATTGGGGCAATATCCCTTTCTTTTCCATCAGGGCCCACAACTTTGATATCATCAAAAAATACGGTAGTGCCTGGGCCTGCACGGCCAATCAATGCAGCAGCTTTACCACCCCACCTGTTTCCTTCGTTGGTTTCCATGCTATAAATAGCGATAGGACCACCCACTGCAGAAACAGAATAGCTTACTACGCGGAAACCAGCTTCAAAGTCAGATTCATCATAACGGGCAATTACACCACCCATTGCTTTGAACTCAGCTGAAGAGATAGACGCGCCGCTTTTCTTGGTACCTACAAATGCTGTAGGAGGAGGCAGGTTTTTGAGACGCATCGGGAACTCGAAAGTTTTTCCGTCAGCAACTACAATTACTTTTGAAAGACCTGCGTGCGAAGGCTTGGCGATGTATTTGTCGCCGCTTGCTTTGGTAATAGAACCATCACCTGCGGGTAAGCTTACTTTCACTTTTTCAGCACCTACACTACCACCAGAGATGGTAATAGGGTTATCAACACCAACATACATTACGTTCATCTTTTCGAGGAACACGGATGCACCGGAAGGAACACCTACAGTATATTTAACTACTTTGTTTACAGTTGCAATAGTTCCATCAGGTTTAGCATATTCAATTTTTACATCCACTGCTTTGTCACCAACGCCATTGGCAGTTGTTTTCCAGATAGCAGTACCTTCCGGAGTGAGCGGTTGTAACTGACCACCGATGTAAACTTTAGGCTGAGCCTGTGCGCTGAAAGCGCCGATACCTGCAGTGATTTCAATAGCATCACCAGGCATAGCATAAGTAGTGTTTGACTGAGCGATAGCCTGGAATTTGTCGAAGATCACTTTTACAGAACCGATCTGTTTAAGGCAATAATCAATTACCTGGGCTTCAGAATTCTTAACGTCATTCTGAAATTTGCTCAGAATTGTCAGGGCAGCAATAGTAGGCGTCATATGGAAATAGTTGGTGGTCCAACCTTTCGCATCATTTGGCTGATCTTTACCGCTCTGGCTTTTAGGCACGCTCATGTCCAGTGGCAGCGCTTTCTGCAAAGCAGCGATGTCTGCTACCAGTTGATCGTGTAATTTGGGGTTGCCGGCAAAAGCAGGATCTTCAGGATTGATAACTGCTACGATCTTTTGTTTGAAAGCATTCAGTCTGTCGTACAGTTCTTTGCCCTTACCTTCTTTGTCCATCAGACGCGTAGGTGCGTCCAGGTTATCTTCCTTAAAGTTTTCTTTACCATTTTCAACTCTTAAGTCAGAAGCTTTTTTCATGTCCTGCTTAAGATTTTCAATGTAAGTAAACATTTCTGCAGATAAGCCCTTGGCCTCTTCGGCTTTAGGACCCCAGATCATTGCATTTGCTTTTGTCTGAGGATCTTCTTTCGCTGCTGTAAAGGAAGCGTAAGTGGCGTTATTTTTATCTCCAATCAGATTGTTAGAGGCCGTGATACTTGTATTAACGGTTTTGAAGGCATTTAACACCTCTGCAGACACGTTCAGTGCCAGCATGGCTGTTAACACGAGGTACATCATGTTAACCATCTTCTGCCTGGGCTCCTTAGGTAAAGCCATGGATGTAGGTTTTTCAGTTAAACTAAATAAAATTCACACTATTCAAGGGGTACCGGATATTGGCGTTAATTGAACATTACAGATTAACGGCCCTGCATTGCAGTCAGCATGTTACCATAAACGGTGTTCAGGCTGCTGAGGTTGCCGGCCAGTTTAGCGATCTGCTCATGTGCTTTCTTAGCATCATCAACGCTGCTCTGCATTGTCTGAGAAGCCTGCGCCAGATTACCATAGAAGCTGTTCATTGCTTTCAGATGGTTATTGGTATCCTGCAGTTCCAGTTCATAAATAGCGTTCAGTGAACCTAAGTTTTTAGTCAGCACCTGTACCTGCTCATGGAATTGTTTAGTACTATCTGCAGCTGCATTGAACTGAGAGATAGTGCTGGTAGCACCCTGGTAAGCATTTTTCATTGCATCCAGTGCAGTTGCAGCTTCTTTTGTTTTGGCAGAGTAATCGCTGGTAGCTTTTACTGCGTCAGAAACATCAGCAATTTTATCTACAGAAGTGCCTAATTTTTTGAAACCGGCGCTCAGTTTTTCAAGATTTGCAGGAGTAATGTCTGCATCGTGCAGCATTTTATCCAATTTTTCTACAGCCGGATTTCCTGCAGAAGCTCCACCGGCTAATTTGGGCAGTGCTTCAGCAATAGCATGCATTTCAGATCCGGGAGGAGGTAAAATTGCATATACAACGAAGATCAATGCCTCGGTTAACAAACCGGCAGTTAAGAAAAAGTCAGCTAATGCCTGGTGTGTGATTTTTTGCCATGCACCAAAGATTACAATTGCGGCGCCCATACACACCACTATGTTTACAATACGTTCTGTTGATTTGGAAGCTCCAGCCATAGGTTTAATTTTTAAATAGTTAGGAAAACGGATTTTAATTTGGGGTTAAGAGAATACAAGCCTATTTTGATTTTTAAATGAAATCAATTCTATTAACGGGAATTCCCGCCGGAAATTTTACTCGTAAGCAGAAAGATTTTACTACTTCTTCATGGGAGGCAAATCAATTACACAGCGGAAGCCGATGTAAGATTTAGCAGTATCCATGTACTCATAGTTACGTGCACTGGTTTGCAGGTAAAAGCCTACATCTTTCCAGCTACCGCCACGAAGAACTTTACGTTTCATACGGGGAGGATCTGCGTCATTGGCATTGAACCTGATATCAGGGTTCATATCGTGCTGGAAGTTATAAGCACCTTCGTAGAACAGCGATGAAGTCCATTCTGCTACGTTACCTGCCATACAGTACAGGCCAAAGTCGTTGGGCCAGTAAGCATCGGCACGGGCAGTGTAAAAGGCACCGTCTTCAGGATAGTTACCACGGCCGGGTTTAAAGTTGGCCAGTAAGCAACCTTTACGGTTACGCAGGTATGGGTTACCCCAGGGGAACATTGACTGTGAACGACCACCGCGGGCTGCATATTCCCATTCTGCTTCTGTTGGCAGACGGAAATCAGATTCTGTAGCCCTGTTCTTAGATTCCAGGAAGGCGTTCAGGTAGTGCGTTCTCCATTCGCAGAAGGCTGTAGCCTGTTTCCAGTTTACACCTACAACGGGATAGTTTCCAAAAGACGGATGAGAGAAATAACGTTTGGTCATCGGCTCATTGTAAGAATAGCTGAAGTCGCGTATCCATACCAGTGTGTCGGGATAAACACGTACATTTTTCTTAACGATGAACTGTGAGCGTGGTTTGCCGGTATTTTCTCTTTTAGCAGCTTCTTTGAGGTCGAATATTTCTGAATGGAATTCTAACTTGTAAGGATCGATCTCTTTCTTTCCAAACACCCTGTTCTCAGGAGACAGGATCA
>OFTX01000838.1_pt1 | contig 13509 bp, 10 predicted proteins | sample 1775051 | NCBI WGS metagenome assembly OFTX01 (sample SAMN08195772, study PRJEB24354) | sludge metagenome | isolation source: sludge from phenol fed wastewater aerobic bioreactor A | place: India: Nagpur | collected 2016-09-15
AACAAAAAATATCGGCCTTAAGAAGTGAGAATTTGGAAGCATTGGTATTTAATGGTTCCAAAACAAGAAGCCCGAGCGGTTTGGCAGAAGTTAGTTTAACTTTTGAAAATACACGCAACCTGTTGCCAACAGAATTTAATACAGTAACTGTAACTCGCCGCTTTTATAAAAATGGTGAAAGTGAATATCGCTTGAACGATGTGCAGTGCCGGTTAAAAGATATTCATAATCTTTTCTTAGATACGGGTGTTAGTAATGATAGCTATGCTATTATTGAGCTGGGTATGGTGGATGATATCATTAAAGACAAAGAAAATTCCCGTCGCAGAATGTTAGAACAGGCTGCAGGCATCACTATTTATAAAACGAGGAAAAAAGAAGCGAAAAACAAGTTAGCTGCAACAGAGCAAGACCTTGCACGTATTGAAGACTTGCTTTTCGAAATCAACAACCAGCTTAAAACTTTAGAAAATCAGGCTAAGAAAGCTGAGAAATATTATGAGATTAAGAAAGACTATAAAGAAGTTTCTATAGAATTAGCCAAAGCAGCATTAGAAGGGTTTAACCTTACATACAAAGATTTACAGGACCAGCAGGAAATTGAAATCAATAAACGCGTTCAGCTTGAAGCAGAAATAGCAAATGAAGAAGCAGGAGTAGAGGCGGAAAAAGTTGGTTTTATTGAAAAAGAAAGAGCATTGCAAAGCATGCAATACACTTTTAATGAACTGGTTCAAACATTGCGTACAAAAGAAAACGAAAAGAATCTGGCAGTTCAGCGTTTAAGTCATTTAAAAGAAAAAGAAACCTCTTTGCTGGCCTTTATTGAAAAATCTAAACTTCAATTCGATGGTTTACAAGATTCAATAGAGTTTAATAAAGAACAAATAGCTGAAGAAGAACAGAACCTGCAGGCTTTAACAACACAATTAGAAGAGAAAAGAGGATTGGTAGACGATAAAAGGCAGGTGTTTGATGAAAAAAGGCTCGTTACAGATGAATTAAGAACCAACCATCAACAAATTCAGCGTAAACAATTTGATGCAGAGAAAAAAGTAGCTATTGCCGATACTTCCATTCAAAATTTACAAAGAGCCCAATTGCAATTAACAGAAGAGCAGAACAACCGCTCTGCTCAAATTATGCAATTGGAAACCGAGTTGAACGATAAAGAATATGCGCTTGAAACAAAGAGGGTAGACCTGCAACAATTACAGGAACACCATGAGAGAACAAAAGAGCAAATTTTAGAAACGCAACAGCAGTTAGAAGTATTGCGTAACCAATTGGCGGAAGAAAGCAGGAAACTGGATGCCAAAAAGAATGAACACGATCTGTTGAAAAGCCTTATAGATTCAATGGAAGGATATCCGGAAAGCGTAAAATTTCTGCACAATAATCCTCAATGGAATCACACGGCGCCCATTCTTTCAGACATTATTTATGTGAAAGAAGCCTACAGGGCTGCTGTTGAAAATGTACTGGAGCCTTATTTGAATTATTATGTAGTAAGCAATTTCGGGGAAGCGTTACAGGCAGTAAACTTGTTGGATGCACATAAGAAAGGGAAGGCTAATTTTTTCATTTTAGATAAACTAAGCGAAAACAATCAGCAGTACCATCAACCTGCAAATACCATTGCAGCTTTAGAAGTAATTGAAGTGGATGCACAGTTCCGTAAACTGGCCGAACATTTATTGGGGAACGTTTTTATTGCAGAAACTGAAGATGCCATTGAAAATTCAAACGGCGCCATTGTTTTAGAGAAAACGGGAAAATATGTAAAGGGAAAATATACGTTAACAGGAGGCAGTGTTGGATTGTTTGAAGGTAAAAAAATAGGCCGAGCAAAAAATCTTGAAAAATTGCAGGAAGAGATTCATGCACAGGAGGCTGTTGTAAACACACTGAAAGCAAATATTCAGGCCAAACACAATGAAGTGATTGGCTACAACGAACAGTTGAAAGAAAATGTGATTAAACAAACTGAAAACGAGATTAACCAATTAACTAATCAGGTATTTGCAACCAAAAACAAGATAGAGAACCTGCATGCTACACAGGAACAATCTATTAAACGGTTAGAAGATATAGAAACCCGCTTAGAAGACGAACATGATGCGATTGCTTCAACAAGAGATGAGTTAAACGAATTGAATAACCAGCTTCAGGCGATTAAAGAACAAATGCAATTTGCAGAACAGGATTCTCAGGTAAGTGAGCAGGACTATAATATTGCAACAACTCAATACAATGAAATGAATTTGCTCTTGGCAAAGCAACAGAGCAAACTGAATGCATTGCAGCAAGAGCAACAATTTAAAGAAAGGCAGTTTGTTGATTTGCAGGTTCAGATAGCGCAAAGTGAAACACAGCATGCAGAAACCATAACAGAAACTGCTTCCTGTAGTGAAAAGGTAAATGAAACAGAAGCGGTTTTGCTGCAAATGCTACGCCAAAAAGAAGAGGAGGAAAAGAAACTGAATGAAGCAGATCAGGCTTATCATAACCTTAGAATTGCCATGCAGGATAAAGAAAGTGCATTGCGTTTGAAAGTGAAGAGCAAAGAAATGATAGAGCATTTGTTGAGTGAAATAAAAGATAAGCTCAATGAGTTGAAATTGCAATTGGCCGGAATGAAAGAAAGGTTAAGCGTTGAATTTAAAGTTGAGTTGGATGAAATATTGGATCAGGAAAGACAAACAAATGATACGGTTGAAGAGCTGCAAAGCAGTTGCGACAGGATGAAGAAGCGCCTGGAAAATATGGGAGAAGTGAACCCTACAGCTATTGAAGCTTTTACAGAAATGAAGAAACGTTATGAATTTATTCTTGAACAAAAGAATGACCTTGTAACGGCAAAAGATAATTTGTTGCAAACCATACAAGAAGTGGAAGCAACAGCTAATCAACAATTCTTAGATACATTTAACAGGGTAAGAGATAATTTTCAGAAAGTGTTTAAGGCTTTGTTTACGGAAGAAGATACGGCAGATATGGTGTTAGAAAATCCTGAAAACCTTGCAGAAACGGGGATTGATATTGTTGCCAAACCCAAAGGAAAACGCCCTTCTTCCATTACCCAGTTGAGTGGAGGAGAAAAAACTTTAACGGCAACTGCTTTATTGTTTGCCATTTATTTAATTAAACCTGCACCATTCTGTATTTTGGATGAGGTAGATGCTCCTTTGGATGATGCCAATGTAGGTAAGTTCACTCAAATGATTAAGAAATTTAGTGAGAACTCTCAATTCATCATCGTAACACACAATAAGCAAACAATGGGAGCAGTAGATGTAATTTATGGCGTAACAATGCAGGAGCCCGGCGTAAGTAAACTGGTACCGGTAGATTTTAGAAGCCTGAATTAAAAATAATTATTGTTCTGCCCGGTTATCGGGTGTTTCAGAATCGGAGAAGGATTGAAGTAATTCAATCCTTTTTTGTTTCATTTGCATAAATTTTTAAATTGTACAAAACCGTTATCATACTTTATTTGGTTGTATTTGTAGTGTACATTTTGTTTACACGCCAACCGGATTATTTTGATGGTGAAATAACCACAGCTACTATTCATTGGCAAACAGATAGTATGCATTCCACAGCGATACCTAAAGCTGTTTATACAATCGGAAAAGATAAATATGCCGTTGATGCTCGTTATGTTTTAAGAAACCTGCACGAAGGCAGGCAGGTAGAAGTAATTTATGAATTGGCAAGGCCGGAGAAAGGAAAGCTGTATAGCTGGTGGGGCTATTGGATTAGCTGGGGAGAATTGGTTGGATCTATTGTATTATTGATTGCTGTATTTCAGGTTGCGGTTTCAGTTACCAAAAACCCCACACCAGAGTCGTTATTAGAGCAATTAGAATACGAACCGGAAAAAAAAAGAAAATATACTGATTGAAAAAGGAGCTATTAAGCTCCTTTTATTTTACCAATATCTGTAATAGGGATTGTAATAATGCCTGTGTTCCCATCTTTCATAACGTTCGTGCCTTTCTCTTGCATAGCATCTGTGCCTGCGGTAATAATCATCTCTATCGAAACGATATCTTTCTTGTGCAGATGTGATAGTTATAGTTGTAATAATCAGTACTATCAGCAGAATTAACTTTTTCATACTTTACAATTTTAATTGTTATTGAATTCTGTTCTGATAATATGACATCTACAGGGATATAAGGATTACTACAACCGTGCAAAACAATTGTTAATAGCGTTTAGCTATTTAAGGTAGCGTTTTATCTCCCTTTCGGTATCGCGTTGTTTTATTGTATCTCTTTTATCGTGCAGTTTTTTGCCTTTCCCTAAACCAATTTCTACTTTCACCAGGTTTTTGTTGTTCAGGAAAAGCTTTAAAGGAACAATGGTAAACCCCTTTTCTTTTATTTTATTTTGCAGCTTGCTTAACTCTCTTTTTGTAAGCAACAGCTTCCTGTCGTGTACTGCAATATGATTATTACTTGTACCTAATTTATATTCTGCTATGTATAACCCACGAAGCCATAATTCTCCACTATCGAACAAACAAAATGCATCATTAAAACTTACTTTACCTTCACGAATACTTTTAACTTCTGTTCCCAACAAAACAATGCCTGCCACATATTTATCTTCTATGTGGTAATTGTAATAAGCCTGCCTGTTGTTCATCTCTGCCATAATATGCAATGCATAGGTTTCTTATCATTACACGAATTAAACAATGTAACAATCGGCCTTGTTTATTTGTATAATTAAGTTTTTAATTCGTGTAATAAAACCGAATTAGTTTCTGAATAAAGTGATTAGCTGGTGAAGCCTGTTTTTTAATTCTTTTCTGTCAACAATAAAATCTAAAAAACCATGCTCCAATAAAAATTCGCTGCGCTGGAAACCTTCCGGAAGATCTTTTTTAATGGTTTCTTTAATTACACGTGGGCCGGCAAAACCAATCAGGGCTCCTGGTTCTGCAATATTTAAATCTCCCAGCATTCCAAAACTGGCTGAGATGCCTCCAAAAGTTGGGTCTGTTAACAGGGAGATATAAGGAAGTTTAGCATCGCTTAGCTGAGATAGTTTACCGCTTGTTTTTGCCAGTTGCATTAAACTAAAAGCGCTTTCCATCATTCTGGCACCACCACTTTTACTGATTACGAGGTATGGCAGTTTATGTTGAATGCAATAATCTACAGCCCGGCTGAACTTTTCGCCCATTACACTGCCTAAGCTGCCTCCAATAAATTCAAAATCCATACAGGCAATTACCAGGCCTTCGCCGTTTACTTTTCCTGTGGCAACCCGCATAGAGTCTTTCAGGTCTGTTTTGGCGTGTATATCGTCTAATCTTTTCTGGTAAGGTTTTAAATCTGTAAAATGCAAAAAATCTACACTCATGATCTCATCAAAGAGGGGAGTGTATTCTTTATTGTCAAAGATGTACTCAAAATATTCGGTGCTGCCAATGCGGTGATGGTAATTACATTTAGGGCAAACGTATAATGCCTCTTTTAAATCGGCTGTGGTAGAAATATGATTGCATTGTGGGCATTTGGTCCATAATCCTTCCGGCGTTTCTTTTTTATCAGCTGTTGAAGTTAAAATTCCTTTACTTCTGCGTTTAAACCAGCTTTTTTTGCCACTATCTTCAGGGGTTGTATTTTCTTCTTCTCCGGTTAAATTCAATTCTAAATCTTCTTCGCGTTCTTTTTTCATAAACGAACTTTCAATTGGGAAATTAAAGATAGCAAAAATAGGGTTCTTGACTGAAAGTTATAATGTAAAAACCCGACTGATTATCAGCCGGGTTTAAAACTTTTTTTATTATATTAAGCTACTGTAATGCTATCGTCAAGGTATACATCTTGTGTAGCATGTAATAATTGTATACCCTGTTCTATTGGTTTTTGAAATGCTTTTCTTCCCAAAATCAGCCCCATACCTCCGGCACGTTTGTTAATTACAGCAGTGTAAACGGCTTCTGCCAAATCGGATGCTCCTTTACTTTCTCCTCCACTATTAATTAAGCCTACTCTTCCGCTGTAACAATTTAATACTTGGTAACGGCATAAATCTATCGGATGATCCGTAGTTAATTTTTCATACACCAGCGGAGATGTTTTTCCATGCTTGGTAGCCAAATAACCTCCGTTATTGGTAGGTAACTTTTGCTTAATAATGTCTGCCTGTAAGGTAACGCCTAAATGGTTAGCCTGGCCTGTAAAGTCTGCTGCTGTATGATAGTCAATACCATCAACTTTAAAAGCATTGTTACGTGTATAACACCATAATATGGTAGCCATACCCAGTTCATGGGCCATTTCAAAAGCCAAAGCCACTTCATTTAATTGGCGGGCACTTTCTGCACTGCCCCAGTAAATAGTGGCTCCAACGGCAATGGCACCCATATTCCATGCACTTTTTATGGTTCCGAACATGGTTTGATCGAACCTGTTAGGATAGCTTAAAAATTCATTATGATTGATCTTCACAATAAAAGGAATTTTGTGTGCATATTTCCTGCTCATGATGCCCAGCACACCATAAGTAGAAGCTACGCCATTGCATCCGCCTTCAATGGCAAGTTTTATAATGTTTTCAGGATCGAAGTAAATTGGGTTAGGGGCAAAGGCGCTTCCGGCACTATGCTCAACACCCTGATCAACGGGGAAGATGCTGCAATGCCCGGTATTGGCAAGCCTGCCATGACCTAACAAGGTTTGTAAACTTCTAAGGGTTTGATTGTTCCTGTTGCTGTTTTTCCATATTTCATCTACATGATCGGGAGATGGTAGGGTAATAGAGCTCTTGTCAATAGTAGCACATTTGTGTTCTAAGAGATAAGTGGCTTTATCGCCTAAAAGGTCAATGATTTTTTGATTGGCCATAGAAAAGATTTTTATTAACTATCGTTTGTTAGTTTAACAAAATAAATAAAAAAACTGCATTATTATAATGCAGTTTTTTTATTGGTGAACTATTTATTATGCATTTCTGTTAATACAATTCAAATCTTCGAAAGCCAGCTCTAATCTTTTACAGAAGTTTTCTTCTCCTTTGCGTAACCAAACCCTGGGGTCATAATATTTTTTATTAGGTTTATCTGCACCTTCAGGATTACCTAACTGGCTTTGTAAATAACCTTCATTCTTTTTATAATTGTTGAGTATACCTTCCCAGAAGGCCCATTGCAAGTCTGTATCTATATTCATTTTAATAGCACCATAACTTATGGCTTCTCTTATTTGGTGTTGAGGTGAGCCACTGCCGCCATGAAATACAAAGTATACCGGTTTTTCTTTGGTATTGTATTCTTTTTGAATGTATTTCTGGCTGTTATTTAAAATATCAGGACGCAATTGAACGTTACCGGGGCTATAAACACCATGAACGTTTCCAAAAGCTGCTGCAACAGTAAACAATTTGCCCACCTTGCTTAACTCGGTATATGCATAAGCAACGTGCTGAGGCTGGGTATAGAGTTTTTCATTTTCCACATCACTGTTATCAACACCATCTTCTTCACCGCCGGTAACACCCAGCTCAATTTCAATGCCCATTCCTAAAGGAGCCATTCTCTTATAAAACTCAACGGAAGTATGAATATTTTCTTCAATAGGCTCTTCAGACAGATCGAGCATATGCGAACTGAATAAAGGTTGTCCCTTTTCTTTATAAAATTTTTCGCCTGCATCAATCAATCCGCTAACCCATGGTAACCATTTTTTAGCAGCATGGTCTGTATGTAAAACAACTGGTACGCCATATGCTTTGGCTACATTGTGTATATGTAATGCACCCGATATACCGCCTAAAATATTTCCCTGCAACTGATCGTTGGGCATTCCTTTGCCTGCAATGAACTGTGCCCCTCCGTTAGAGAATTGAATGATTACCGGAGAATTTACTTTAGCTGCAGTTTCTAACGTAGCATTAATGGTGTTGGTGCCAATGGTGTTTACAGCAGGTAAAGCAAACTGATTTTCTTTGGCATCGTTATACAATGCTTCCAATGCTTCTCCAAATAAAACTCCCGGTTGATATTTTTTCATGAGTGGCTATTTATTTTTAAGTTGAGCGAATATACAATGCTAATACACAAACGCTTGTTAGCTTTAATGAAACAGATGGGTTACCTGCTCTTGCAAACGTTTGAAATAATTTGCAGCGAATTGCAACCTGCTGCCATACCAACTGAACATTTCGCCATTTACCAGCATAAACTTTGTATGTGGTATTTGTAAAGATAGTTCGGCAATATGTTTTTCTGTGAAGGGATACGGCTCTGATGACAATAATACCAATTGCGGCTTTTTATCCTGTATCTGCTGAATAGTGATAGGAGGGTACCTCACTTCACCGGCAAAAACATTTCTGAAATGGCACAACTCCAGCATATTATTAATGAATGTATCGCCTCCAACAGTCATATATGGTTCACGCCAAATGAGATATGCAATTGTAAACGGGTTAAAAACAGAAACAGCAAGTTGGGAGAATGCTCTTTCAATATCCTTTTTAATGGTGTAAGCTTCCCCTATTTTATTTGTTAAGGCACCAATGCATTCAATCATATGCAATGCACTGGTTAGATTATGTACATCGCTGATCCAAACAGGATAATCTTTTTCAACCAATTCAATCTGTTCTTTTACATTCTCTTCTTTGTTGGCAAGAACCAGGTCAGGCTTTAAAGAATGAATGATATCTATATTAATGTTTTTTGTTCCGCCAACTCGCTGTTTGGTTGCAAACCATTCTTGCGGGTGAACACAAAACTTGGTGATGCCAACTACTCTTTCGTTCAGCCCGAGATCAAACAATAATTCTGTTTGAGAAGGTACTAATGAAACAATTCTTTCGGGAAAAGAGTCTATTTCAATGTTTCTGCCGAGTTGGTCTGTGAAAACCATTTTGCTTATTTTGCTAAGCTTTGAATGATATCGTATTTGGTAACGATCTGGTAATCTCCTTTTTCGTCTTTAGCCAATACTGCGCCATTTTCTTTGGTAATTAATTGTCCCAGTTTTTCAACAGCCGTATTGTATTCTACAATGGGGAACGGCTTTTCCATAACGCTTTCCACAGATTGGTGTTTTATTTCCGGATTGCTGAAAATTTTTTGAAATAACCCGCTTTCACTAACAGACCCGCTTAAAAGGTTGTTTTTAAAAACAGGAATATGCTCTATATCGTATTTCTTCATTAATTCTACTGCTTCTGCTACGGTTTGTGTTGGAGATACGGTTACAAGTTTGGTTTTTGCTCTTCCGTTTACGATATCTTTAAAAGATTTCACATCCAGGAAACCTCTTTCCATCATCCATTGATCATTATATATTTTGGCAACATAACGGCTTCCATGATCGTGAAAAATACATACTACCAGATCGTTTTCTTTAAGATTGCTTCTTAATTGCATTAAACCCTGTAAACAGCTTCCTGCACTGTAACCGCAAAACAAGCCTTCTTCTTTAGCAAGCTTTCTGGCCATTACTGCGCCATCTTTGTCTGTTACCTGTTCAAAATGATCAATTACACGCATATCATAATTCTGTGGCACGAAATCTTCTCCAAAACCTTCACTGATGTAGGGGTGCACTTCGTTCATGTCTGTTTCACCTGTTCTAAAATATTTGGTTAATAAACTGCCATATACATCTATTGCCCATATTTGAATGTTAGGATTCTGCTCTTTCAGGTACATGGCTGTGCCGGTAACAGTGCCGCCGGTACCTGCAGTGCATACGAGATGTGTAATTTTACCATCTGTTTGTTTCCATATTTCAGGGCCGGTGCTTTCATAATGTGCCAGCCTGTTGGCAAGATTATCGTATTGATTAAAATGATACGAATTAGGTATTTCTGTAGCCAACCTTTTAGCAACGCTATAATAACTCTGCGGATCTTCGGGCAATACGTTTGTTGGGCAAACAATTACTTCTGCTCCTACAGCTTTTAAAATATCTGCCTTTTCTTTCGATTGTTTATCGGTAGTAACAAATATGCATTTATAACCTTTAACACATGCTGCCAAGGCAAGCCCCATACCTGTATTACCACTTGTACATTCTATGATAGTTCCCCCCGGCTTTAATTTACCTTCCTGTTCGGCCACTTCTACCATCTTTAAAGCCATCCTGTCTTTAATAGAATTACCGGGATTGAAATAATCAACCTTTGCAAGCACCTGACACGGAAAATCTTTGGTGATCTTGTTTAGTTTTATTAAAGGGGTATTACCAATTGTTTCCAGAATGTTATTCTTAATATCCATAAATCGCAGATTTGTGCAAATGTAAGAGAATGCTAACACTTGTTTGTATGCGGAATCTTTATTGTGAATGCCCTCTTTTTTCTCCTTTAACATACCCTTAGTAAACGTTTTTCATTTTAGCAGCATCTATTACAACATTGGCAACATTTTTGATTTTTACAGCTTATGCAATAATGCTACTTAAAACTATTTTAATATGAAAAAGCAACAATTAAAACGTAGCATCGTTGTATCCTCATTTTTTGTGTGCCTGGCAATTATTGCCTGTAATAAAAGTGGCTCATTGGAAACAGCTACAACCGGAACGCAAAACGTTTCTTTATCCTTAACAGACGGGCCGGGCCTGTATGATAGTGTATTTATTGAAATAAAAGATGTGAAAGTGTTACTAGACACTTCTTCCAATACAAGGAAGAATGATAATTGCGATTACGACAGGATGGGAGATTTTGCACATCATAAACCGGATTCTTCCTTTATATGGCAGGATCTTAATGTTGCCGCAGGTGTATACAACCTGTTAAGTTTAAGAAATGGTGTAGATACTGTGTTGGCATCGGGTACAATAAAAGCCGGCAGCATCCGGCTAATAAGAATAGATTTAGGAGCCAATAATTATTTTGTAAAGGATAGTGTAAAATATCCGTTAAACATTCCACCAAATGCGCCTTCGTATATCTTGGTTAAACTAATGGGTAATGAGTTTGGGCGATTCGGCTCAACCAGCCGCTTGTGGTTAGATTTCGATATTCAGCGGTCTATTGTACAATTAAGAGATTATAAATTTTATTTAACTCCTTATATCAGAGCTTTCCTTGTTACACAAACAGGAACAGTAACAGGAACAATAACTCCTAAAGATGCCTTACCGGCAATTATTTCGGTGTACAGCAACACAGATACATTATATGCCATTACCAATAGAGACGGGTTCTTTAAAATAAGGGGTTTAAAAGATGGCAATTATACAATATTCGTTAACCCGTCTAACGGTTATAAAACAGCAACACTTTCCAATCAGGCTATTATTAATGCCAGTACAGACAATATTGGAACAATAACATTAAAAAAATAAAAATAGTGTTTTGGGTTTAAGGTTGAAGGTAAAAGAGAGGCAGTGGGGTCTGCCTCTCTTTGTTTGTTACATGAAAATGATATTAATTATATTGAATAAAGACTGCAAGGAATATCTTCTTTATTTTAATAATCAACAGGGCTGCAGTAATTAATTATTCTTTGATTAACCGGTAAATTAAAATGGCTGCCCTTTGTATGAGGTAAGGAAACTCTTTTAGATGAATGGTTTCTCCCGGTGCATGTGCACCGCTGCCAGATGCACCTAATCCATCCAGGCAATCTACATACTTTGCAACATAAGAAATATCGCCGGCACCTCTGCTTCCCGGATCACCGGCCTTTGTTTCACCAATACCCATGTCTTTTGTTACTTTATCCAACACATTTACCAGCTTGTTGTTGCCCGCTGTTGGCTCCATTGCGGGAATGCCATCGGAAAAAGTAATTATTGCATTGGTATTTTTTAAATGCCTGTCAACAATTGCTTTCATTTTATCCCTTGCGTCCCTTTTTTGTTTATCAGTTAAAAAGCGAAGATCGCCTGTTACATAGCAGGCAGGGGCAACGATATTTGTTTTACCAATGGCTTGCCCGGTTGCTTTTTCTTCATTATACATCACTTCAGATCCGCCAACAATTAAACCGGGATTGAAAGTGAGGTACTGTTCATTGCTTAACTGTTCTCTAAACTCGTTTAAAATTCTTGCTGTTTCATATATTGCTCCATAACCACCTTTAAAAACACCGCTTGAATGAAATGTGGTACCTGTTACAGATAATTTCCAACTGCTTGCACCTCTGCGGGCTGTGGCAACTGTGTGTAAGCCCTGTGCCCCTTCAAAACCCAGAGCAATATCACACTGCTTTGCTCTTTCTATAAAATCTCTTCGGCTTACACTTGCCGGCTTGCCTGCACTTTCTTCATCTCCTGTAAAATAAACGGTAATGTTGGCATCATCCAGCAAATGCATGCTATTCAAAGCTTGTAAGGCCATGATCACAATCACATCACCTCCTTTCATGTCATTTGCACCTTGCCCCGTTGCGGTAGAATCGTTTAAAAGTGTCCATGGGTTGGCGGGCATATCCGGTTCAAACACCGTATCTAAATGGCCTATTAAAAAGAGTTTCTTTCCTTTATTGCCTTTGTGTATTGCCACAAGATGCCCTGCACGTTTTAGCGAATCGGGTAGGGTAATCCATTCTGTTTTCAATCCCGCTTTTTGTAATTCTCTTGAAAATACTTCACCTGTTTTTACAACACCTGCTTTGTTAAGTGTACCGCTGTTGATATCAACAGATTCTTTCAGCATCGCTGTTGCATCGTTCATGTGTTGTTTTAAGTAATCAACAATTTTCCTTTCCGTATCTGATAATTGTGCAGAAGTATTGAGTGCAATGAATATCAATAAAATGAAGGATAGAATTTTTCTCATAGTGAAGTTTTGAAGAATGAATATAAATAAAAATTGCAGGTGGGTTACCTGCAATAGTAAAGTAATCTCTCTGTTATTTTTTAGGGCCATTTAGCTGAACAACATAACTTTTTTTTAAAGCACTATAAAAACAAAATTATAAATATTGAGTCATTTTATTTAAACTGTCTATGCAAAGACCAAATAAGTCTTGAGCACTATCGATATCGTACGTCACTTGAGGATGTTGTGTTGGGTTTCTGTATGAATTTCTAATTACATCTAAAGTGTCAAGGATTATGTTCTCAGGTTTAGGTTCACGTTTAGCTCTTAATTCACTTGTCATGGGGCCCCACATTGGTTTTTCAAGCCGATTCGTTCTTTTGAAATGAAAATACATTGTTTTTAATGTGTCTTCTGTTGCACGTAATATATGAAAAGCACAAGCAGTACCTTCACCAAACGACAAACACCTGCAAGCAGCTGTAAAATCAAACTTACATATTTCTGAAAATTTATTAAACACTCCTTCCTTTAAAAGCTTATGAGGCTCATCCAATAGGTACTTTTCATTATACCTTCTTTGGGGTATAACATATATTTTTTTTGTGGTTGCTTCTGAAAAAACAATTTTTTCTATTATAACCATTTCTTCTACTATTTCTTCACACAAATCACCAACTTGTAAAGTCTTTTCCTTTGCTTTTAATTCTTTGATAGTATTTCTGAACTGGTTTAAGGTTTGAACAGCATTAAGTG
>OFTX01000840.1_pt1 | contig 13495 bp, 7 predicted proteins | sample 1775051 | NCBI WGS metagenome assembly OFTX01 (sample SAMN08195772, study PRJEB24354) | sludge metagenome | isolation source: sludge from phenol fed wastewater aerobic bioreactor A | place: India: Nagpur | collected 2016-09-15
GACACCACATCGCTCAACATCTACAAGGCGCTGCACGCGGCGCTGGGCCTGCCGCCCGCCCGCAACGTCATCGTCGCCGAGGGCAGCTCCTTCCCGACCGACCTCTACATGGCCGAGGGCGTCGCGGCGACGCGGCCGGGCACCGTGCTGAAACTGGAAGGCGTCGAAGCACCGGCGATAGAAGACCTGATCGACGACACGGTCGCCGTAGTGCTGATCAACCACGTCAACTACAAGTCGGGCGAGTTGCGCGACATGGCCGTGCTGACGAAAAGGGCACACGACGCCGGCGCGGTGGTGGCGTTCAACGTCGTGGGCCTGGTCGCCGTCTATGTGATGCAGCGCGTGCAGGGCTGGCTGCCGCTGGACCCGGCACAGTTGGGCGCGGTGTCACCGGATTCGTCGTTCAACACCGCGGTTTCCTTCGTCACCAACACCAACTGGCAGGGTTACGCCGGCGAATCGACGATGAGCCACCTGACCCAGGTGCTGGCGTTGGCGGTACAGAACTTCCTGTCCGCGGCGACCGGCATCGTGGTGGCGATCGTTCTGATCCGCGGCTTGGCGCGTGGCGGAACGAGGACTCTCGGCAATGCCTGGCGCGACCTGTTGCGCACCACGTTGTGGATCCTGTTGCCGCTGTCGTTCGGGCTCGCCCTGATCCTGGTGAGCCAGGGGGTGCCGCAGGACTTCGCCGGGCACGTCACGGTGCACACCCTGCAAGGTGCGCAACAGAACGTTCCGCTGGACCCGGTCGCTTCGCAGGAGGCGATCAAGCTGCTCGGCACCAACGGCGGGGGCTTCTTCAATGCCAACTCGGCGCACCCGTTCGAGAACCCCAACGGCCTGACCAACTTCCTGGAGATGCTGGCCATCCTGCTGATCCCGGGCGCGCTGGTGTTCACCTTCGGGCGCATGGTCGGTGACCGGCGGCAAGGCGTCGCGGTGCTGGCCGCGATGGGCATATTGTTCCTCGCGCTGTATGCGGCCGGGGTCCATTGGCAGGCGCAGCCGAACCCCATGCTGGCGCATCTCGGCCTCACCGGGCCAAGCATGGAAGGCATCGAGACGCGCTTCGGCACGGTCGCCTCCATGTTGTTTGCCGCGGTGACCACGGCGGCAAGCTGCGGTGCCGTCGATGCGATGCACGACAGCCTGATGCCGCTGGCCGGCGGCATGCCGATGCTCATGATGCAGCTCGGCGAAGTGGTGTTTGGCGGCGTGGGTTCGGGGCTGTACGGGATGCTGGTGTTCGCCATCCTCGCGGTGTTCATCACCGGCTTGATGATCGGCCGCACGCCGGAGTACCTGGGCAAGAAGATCGGCGTCTTCGAGATGAAGATGACCGCCATCGTGATACTCGCGGTGCCGATCCTGGTGCTGGTGGGCAGCGCGCTGGCGGTGCTGGTGCAGGCGGGGCGCGCGGGCATGCTCAATCCGGGCGCGCACGGCTTCTCCGAAGTCCTGTATGCATTCACTTCGGCTGCGAACAACAACGGTTCGGCTTTCGCCGGACTCTCCGCCAACGTCCCGTTCTACAACGTGATGCTTGCCGTGGCGATGTGGTTTGGACGCTTCCTCGTCATCGTGCCGGTGCTGGCGCTGGCCGGCAGTCTCGCCGCCAAGCCACGTCTGGCGGTGTCATCCGGCAGCATGCCGACCCACAACCTCCTGTTCGTGGTGCTGCTGGTCGGCACGGTGCTGCTGGTCGGCGCGCTCAACTACGTCCCGGCCCTGGCGCTGGGACCGATCGCCGAGCACCTGACGCTGTTTGGCGCGCATTGACAGGAGCCATGACCATGACGGAACCATCCATCGTCCATCCATTGTTCGCTCCGGCGCTGTTGAAGCCCGCGCTGGCCGATTCGCTGCGGCGGCTCCGGCCCGAGGCGCAGTGGCGCAATCCGGTGATGTTCGTAGTGTGGGTCGGCAGCGTGCTGACCACCGTGCTCGGGTTCGTCGCGCTGAAGGATCACACCGGGCCAGCCCCGGGCTTTGTCTTTGCGGTGGCTGCATGTCTGTGGTTGACAGTGTGGTTCGCCAATCTCGCCGAGGCGCTTGCCGAAGGGCGGGGCAAGGCCCAGGCGGCGGCGTTGCGGGCGGCGAAGCAGCGCGTGTATGCCAAGGTTCTGCAGCAGCCGCATTTCGGCGCCTCGTGGTTGCCGGTGCCCAGTGACGAATTGAGCCGCGACAAGATCGTGCTGGTGGAGGCCGGCGATGTCATGCCCGCCGACGGCGAGGTGATCGAGGGCATGGCGAGCGTCGACGAGTCGGCGATCACCGGCGAGTCCGCCCCGGTGATCCGCGAATCGGGTGGCGACCGTTCGGCGGTTACCGGCGGCACCCGTGTGCTCTCGGACTGGATCGTGGTGCGCGTCACCACGAGGCCGGGCGAGGCCTTCCTCGACCGCATGATCGCGATGGTCGAGGGCGCCCGGCGGGCGCGCACGCCCAACGAAATCGCGCTGACCATCCTGCTGGTCGCGTTGACCATGGTGTTCCTCGTGGTATGCGCGACGCTGCTGCCCTTCTCCATCTACAGCGCACAGGCGGCAGGTGGTACTGCAGTGTCGGTGGTCGTGCTGATCGCGCTGCTGGTGTGCCTGATTCCCACCACGATCGGCGCGCTGCTCTCCGCGATCGGCATTGCCGGCATGAGCCGGATGCTGCGCGCCAACGTGATGGCGACTTCGGGACGCGCGGTGGAGGCTGCCGGCGACGTCGACGTGCTGCTGCTGGACAAGACCGGCACCATCACGCTGGGAAGTCGTCACGCCACGGCCTTTCATCCGGCACCGGGGGTCGACGAACGCGAGCTGGCCGATGCCGCGCAGATGGCGTCGCTGCCCGATGAAACACCGGAGGGCCGTTCCATCGTGGTGCTGGCCAAGCAGCGGTATGCGCTGCACGAACGGCCGTTGCACGATGTCGGCTTCGTGGCGTTCTCGGCGCGCACGCGCATGAGCGGAGTCGATGCGGGCGGGCGTCACATCCGCAAGGGTGCCGTCGACGCGGTCGCGGCGTTCGTTGCCGACGCCGGCGGACAGATGCCGCAAGCGGTGCGGACGGTTGCCGAATCGATCGCGCGGGCGGGCGGCACGCCGCTGGTGGTCGCGGACGGCGCGCATGTGCTCGGCGTCATCGAGCTCAAGGACATCGTCAAGGGCGGCATCCGCGAGCGCTTTGCCGAGTTGCGCCGGATGGGCATCAAGACGGTGATGATCACCGGCGACAACCGCCTTACCGCCGCGGCGATCGCCGCGGAAGCGGGCGTGGACGATTTTCTCGCCGAGGCCATGCCCGAGGACAAGCTGGCCTTGATCCGCCGCCACCAGGCGGAGGGCCACCTGGTGGCGATGACCGGTGATGGCACCAACGATGCGCCGGCGCTGGCGCAGGCCGACGTGGCGGTGGCGATGAACAGCGGCACGCCGGCGGCCAAGGAAGCCGGCAACATGGTCGACCTCGACAGCAACCCGACCAAGCTGCTGGAGATCGTGGAGGTCGGCAAGCAGATGCTGATGACGCGCGGCGCGCTGACCACGTTCAGCATCTCCAACGACGTCGCCAAGTACTTCGCGATCATCCCGGCGGCGTTCGCGGGCACCTACCCCCAGCTTGCGGCCCTGGACGTGATGCACCTGCGTTCGCCCGAGTCGGCGATCCTGTCGGCGGTGATCTTCAATGCGCTGATCATCGTCCTGCTGATACCGCTGGCGCTGAAGGGCGTGGCCTGGCGTGCGCGGCCCGCGGTCGAACTGCTGCGGCGCAACCTGCTGATCTATGGTCTGGGCGGACTGCTCGCTCCCTTCGTCGGCATCAAGCTGATCGACCTGCTGCTGACCGTGCTGCATGCAGGTTGAGTAGCGCCGATGACAACACCTCGTCTCCTGCTGTCTTGCATCTGCCTGACGTTGAGGCATTCGCGCGCACCCGGCGACTGCTTTGGCGCGGATGTCGAGCAAGGACACACCGGCAGCACGTGCGGCACGGACTACCTTCAGTTGGATAGTGAAGTGCCGCTTTCGCCACGCTGGAACCTGCACCTGCATGCCGGGCGCACGTACTGTGCGGCGCCCCTGGGCCGCTCCAGCAACGCCGCGTTCTACGGGCGCGTGGCCAGCTTCCGCGATCCGGTGGTGACAAAGGATCCCGGCGGCATACGCAGCTTTCTGACCTTGTCCGCCACGTTGTGAGGGCTTGCCGTGTACTCGCTGATTCGTCCCGCGTTGACCCTGTTCGTGTTGCTGAGCGCGATCACCGGCATCATCTATCCCCTGGCCACCTTCGCGATCGCGCAAGTGGGCTTCCCCGCCCAGGCCAACGGCAGCATCGTCACGCGCGGCGGCCAGCCGGTTGGCAGCCGGCTGATCGGTCAGGCTTCCGATGCGCCCGGCCTGTTTCAGGGGCGGCCCTCGGCAACCTCGCCAACGCCGTATGACGGCATGGCTTCCGGGGGCAGCAACCTCGGTCCCAGCAATCCGGCGCTGGCTGCGGCGGTCACGCAGCGTGCCAAACGGTTGCATGCGGCCAATCCCGAGGCCAGCGGCGCGGTGCCGTTGGAACTGGTGCTGGCTTCGGCGAGCGGACTGGATCCGGACATATCGCCACGTGCCGCGCTGTGGCAGGCGCCGCGCGTGGCACGCGTGCGCGGACTGCCATTGGCGCAGGTGCGGGAACTGATAACCCGGCATACGCAGCCGCCGGTCCTGGGCTTGTTCGGGGAGCCTCGCGTCAATGTGCTGGCGTTGAACCTGGCGCTGGACGACGCGCGACCGGGCGTGGAGGATAATCCGCGCCGATGAACGACACGCGCCCCGATCCCGATCGGCTGCTTGCCGAGGTCGCCGACGAGCAGCGCCAGACTGCGCGGGGCAAATTGAGGATCTTCTTCGGCGCCTGCCCCGGTGTGGGCAAGACGTACGCCATGCTGCAGGCGCTGCAGCAACTGCAATCCGAAGGCAGGCACGTGCTGCTGGGAGTGGCCGAAACGCACGGTCGCGCCGAGACCGCGCGGTTGCTCGCGGGCTTGCCGCGCCTGCCGCTGCGCGAGCTGGAATACCGCGGCCGTGTGTTGCGCGAGCTGGATATCGACACTGTGCTTGCCGCGGGGCCGGACCTCGTCGCGGTGGATGAGCTGGCCCATTCCAACGTCGAGGGCAGCCGGCATCGCAAGCGCTGGCAGGATGTCGAGGAACTGCTGGGCGCCGGCATCGACGTGTACACGACGCTCAATGTGCAGCACCTGGAGAGCCTGAACGACATCGTCGGGCGCATCACCGGCGTGCGCGTGCGCGAGACCGTTCCCGATCATGTGTTCGACCAGGCCGACGACGTCCTGGTGGTCGACCTGCCGGCGGGCGAGCTGCTCAAGCGGTTGGCCGACGGCAAGGTCTATCTGCCCAAGGTGGCCGAACGTGCGCGCGGGCGCTTCTTCCGCAAGGGCAACCTGATCGCGCTGCGCGAGCTGGCCCTGCGCCGTGCCGCCGACCGTGTCGACGTGCAGATGCGCGATTACCGCCGCACGCGTGCGATCGACGCGGTGTGGCCCAACCGTGAGCGGCTGCTGGTGGGGATTGCCGGCAATGCGGACGACGAGGGGCTGGTACGTGAGGCTGCACGCCTGGCACGCAAGCTGGAAGCGGACTGGATTGCCGCGCATGTCGACGTGCCGCAGCAGCAAGCCGGGGTCGAGCGGCAGCGCACTGCGCAGACTCTGGCGCTGGCCGCGAGCCTAGGTGCGGAAACCGTGACCTTGCCGGCGACGACCGACGTTGCCAGTGCGCTGGTCGCCTGCGCCCGCGCGCGCAACGTCAACCGCATCGTCCTCGGGCTACGGCCGCGCCAACCCTGGCGATTCTGGCATCGCTCCACCGCAGACCGCATTGGCGGGGCGCATCCCAGCCTTGGCCTGGTCGTGATGGCGGCCAGCGTCGACCACGAGCGCGTTGCCAGGCGACCGCTGTCCCTGTCTGGGATCGACTGGCTGCCCTATGGCTGGGCCACGCTCGCCTGCCTGGTGGCCACGGTCCTGGCTTCGCCCTTGCTGCGGGTGTTCGATCTTGCCAATGTGGTCATGGTGTTCCTGCTCACCGTGGCCATCGTTGCATTGCGCTGGGGCCGTGGTCCGGGCGCCTGGGCCGCCTTCGTCGCCGTGGCCTGCTTTGATTTCTTCTTCGTGCCGCCGCGGTTGTCGATGAGTGTCAGCGACACGCAGTACGTGTTCACCTTCGGGCTGATGCTGGCCGTGGCGCTGATCATTGGCCAACTGACCGCACGCCTGCGCCGCGAGGCGCGGCTCGCCGGTGCGCGCGAACGGCGCGCGGTGGCCCTGGCAGGGTTGGCACATGCGCTTTCCGCGGCATTGACCGCGGAGCAGATCGAGGAGGTCGCGCTGCGCAACCTCAAGGCTTGCTTCCAGGCCGGTGTCGGTCTGGCATTGCCGGATGCGGAGGATCGCGTGCGCACGGCCAGGAGCAATGCGATCAGCATGGACGAGAGCATCGCGCAGTGGGTCTACGACCACGCCCAGGCAGCCGGTGCGGGCAGCGACACCCTGGCCGCCGCGCGCGCGCGCTATCTTCCGTTGAAAGCGCCAATGCGGGTGCGCGGCGTGCTGGCCCTGGAGTTTGCGCAGGAAGGGGCCCTGCTCGAGCCGGATGAGCAACGCCTGCTGGAAGCCTGCTGCAATCAGCTGGCGTTGGCGCTGGAGCGGGTGCATTTCGTCGAGGTTGCGCAGAACACCCTGGTGGCGATCGAGGGCGAGCGCATGCGCAACACCCTGCTGTCGGCAATGTCACACGACCTGCGGACGCCCTTGACCACCATCCTCGGTGCCGCCCAGGCAGTTGCGCCCCAGGTCCGCGGCCAGTCCGTCGAGGCATTGGTGGTGTCCATCGACGAACAGGCCCAGGCGATGCTGCGCCTGATCGAGAACCTGCTGGATTTGGCCCGGTTGCAGTCGCGCGGCGTCGAGCTCACCCGGCAATGGCACTCGCTCGAGGAACTCCTTGGCATTGCCCTGCGCGCATTGCGCGAGCCGCTGCGCACGCATCCGGTGACTGTCGATATTCCCGAGGGCTTCCCACTGCTGGAAATGGATGCGACGCTGATTGAACGGGTCCTGGTGAATCTCCTGGACAATGCGGCCAAGCACACTCCAGGAGGTACCCCGATCGAAGTCCGTGTGCGTCACGAAGGCGGCAATGCATTGATCGCGGTGAGCGACAGCGGCCCTGGCCTGCCGACTGTCGCGGTGGACAAGCTGTTCGATCCGCTCGAGCGGAGCCGGCGGGAGTCTGCCGTCGCCGGCGCAGGCCTGGGCTTGGCTTTGGCGCACCGAATCGTGCGGGCTCATGGCGGAACGATCGAGGCGCGACAGCGGCATCCACACGGTGCAGTCTTCGTCGTGACGCTGCCTGCGTCCGCGCCACCAGACGTGGAAGCGGCATGAGTACCGCGCGCATCCTGCTGGTCGAGGACGACGCCAATATCCGCCGCTTTGTACGCATGGCGCTGCAGGACGAGGGTTTCGAGGTGTTCGAGGCCGAAACCAGCAAGGGCGCGCTGATCGAAGCCTCCACGCGGCAGCCCGACCTGGCTATCGTCGATCTCGGCCTGCCGGACGCGGACGGCAAGCTCCTCATTGCGCAGGTGCGAAGCTGGTCGGCATTGCCAATCGTAGTGCTGTCGGCACGTGAGCGCGAGGAGGAGAAGGTCGCGGCGCTGGATGCCGGCGCGGACGATTACCTGGTGAAGCCGTTCGGCGTGCCGGAACTGCTGGCACGCGTTCGCGCGCAGCTGCGCCGGCGGCAGGCCGATTCCACGACGGGTTCGAGCGTGGTTTCGTTTGGGGACATCCACGTGGATCTGGCCAGCCACGAAGTGCGCCGACGCGGCGAGATCGTACATCTGACGCCGATCGAGTTCCGCCTGCTGGCGGCGATGGTTCGCGGCCGCGGCCGCGTGCTGACCCACCGGCAATTGCTTCACGAGGTCTGGGGACCGGCCTACGTCGATCGCGCGCACTACCTGCGCGTGCACATGGCCAACTTGCGGCACAAACTCGAGGCCGATCCGGCACAACCGGAGCATCTGCTGACCGAACTTCAGGTCGGTTACCGACTGGCCGGGATGTGAGGGTGCGCCGAGGCGGCAGGTGACGGCCGACTCGCACGTCGCAACTCCTCCGTTCCGGCCAGCCGCAGCTGCTGGCCGGCGCGGCGCGGACAGGAAGCGCCCATGAGGTCGCGACATTCCGCGGTATGCACCACCGCGGCCACGTCCGCTTCCTAGGCCTCGTAGCCGAGACGCTCGAGCCAAGGTTGCAGGACGGGAAGCACGGAGGCGAACTGCTCGCGGTAGGCTTCCCAGCGGCCGACGCGCTTGCGGTACAGGGCCTCGGTGACTTGCGCGTAGCTTGGCGTGCTGATGAACTGCTTGTTGCGTGCGTGCTCGGCGAAGCGTGTCATCGCGGAAGTATCCGCGACGTCGAGGAACCGGCCGAGGCGCGCGACCTCGGCGTCGAAGTTGCTGACCACCGATTCATAGCGCCATTCCAGTACGTGCGGTGCGAATACCCCAGCCTGTCCATGCCAGTACTCGAATGCCCGGACGTAACCCTGCGCGAGGCGCTGCAGCGAGGAACACAGCACCATGAATGCCGGGGAGCGGAACGGCTGCATGCTGCAGCTTAGCAGTACATCACACGGGTGCCGCAGGCAGAGGATGATGCGTGCTTTGGGGAACAACCGCATGATCATGGGCAGGCACAGCATGTTCAGCGGATTCTTGTCCACCAGGCGCCGTGAGCCACGCTCCGGAAGGGCGTTGGCGACCATGCTGAAGTACAGCGCACGCAGCTGTGCCACATCATCGTGGGTCAGCGTGGCCAGGTCCTGCGGGTACTTCTGTCCGGCCAGCGCCATGCGCTCGGTCAGTTCGTGGATGAAGGCACGTTCGTCCATGGATGCGAAATCGGCATGCGCATCCAGCATCTGCTCGAGCAGCGTGGTGCCTGAGCGCGGGAAGCCGACCACGAACACTGGACTGTGCGCGGCATCAGGTGCCTCTGGCGTGGACCACCTGGCGTAGGACTGCAGGTCGACCGTGTGTGCGGCAATCGGCAGCGGCTGGCTGTCCGCGGTCGCCAATTCCGGCGTCACCTCCCGTGCCAGGTTGAGCTGCGCGGCATGTGCGGCGCACAACGCAGCCCATGCCTGCGCATGCAGGCCCTGGCGGTCGAGGGCCGCGGCGAGACCGAAGTTGGCACCGGCAATGGTTTCGTCGTTGTCCGCAAGCGCCAGGACCTTGGCATTCAGCGCGGCGGCGGCAGCGAGGTCGCCTTCGCGCATCGCCAATGCCGCGTGGGCGCGCCATCCATCCATGCGTGCCTGGGATGCCTCGGGCGGCAAGTGCTCCAGCATGGCCAGTGGCAGCTGCCGCAACTCCTGGCTGGCGCGCTCGAGCTGGTTGTTCCTTTCATACAGCGCCGCACGCTGGGCGGACAGGCGCAGGCGCATGGTATCGGCGGCGGGGGCTGGCGGCAGGATGGCCTTGTCCAGAGCGTCCAGTGCGGCACCAAGCTCACCCTGCACCGACAACATCGTGGCCAGCACCAGGGCCTGTTCGGCATCCTGTGCCGGCCAGTCGGCAGCGCCCGCCAGCATGGATTGCTGGCCGGTGTTGTCACCGCAGATGTAGCAGGCATGCGCGGCCTGCAGGCGGGCCTCGATGAAGCCGGGTTCCAGCGCGACCGCATCGAGCAGGATTTCGCGGGCCTGCGCCCAGCGTCGCTGTTCGAGGCGCAGCAGTCCGAGGTTGTACTTGACCTCCGCATCGCGCGGTGCCAGTGCCTGTGCCGTGCTCAGGGCCTCCTCGGCGGCGGCCAGCTGACCCGCCTCGCGACAGGCCACGCCAAGGTTGTTCCAGTAGGCCGAAACCCCTGGCCGCAGCGTGGTCAGGCGGCGAAAGGTGATGGCAGCATCGCCGTGGCGGCCCGTGGCCTGCTCGGCCAGGCCGAGCAGCAACAGGACGTCTTCACTGCCGGACTCCTCGGCGCCCGCGTGCGGCGCCAGCTCGAGGATGCGAGCGGGGTTGCCTGCGTTCCAGGCGGCGACCATGGCGGCCGCGATGTTCTTGGCTGGGCGGGGCATTGGCGCTCGCTGGCTGAGGGTGCAACGCCATTATGCAAGAAGGCCGCGATGGAGCATCGCGGCCTTCTTGTTTTCGCTTGGGTTGCCGCGAGGGCAAAGTCCCGTCGTGCTCAGAACTTCAACGTGGCACGCGCCCAGTAGTAGCGGCCGATCGGGTCGTAGGTGGAGGTGTCGACGTTGTAGTTGCCGCTGTTCTGGTACACCAACGGCGGTGCCTTGTCGCTCACGTTGTCCACGCCGATGTCGAAACGGGTGTGCCACTTGGGTACCTCGTAACCCAGCTGGAGGGCGTGGTAGATCACCGAAGCCATGGGTGAGTTTGCCCCGGTGACGGCGTCCGCCTTCAGCACCGTCAGCCTGTTGATGTAACGCGCCTGCCACTGCGCACTCCAGTTGCCCTTGGTCCAGTTCAGGGTGAACGTGCCACGCCAGCGCGAGATGTTGCCGAACTGGCTGGAGAAGGTGCCGGCGTAGTTGACGGACTCGGCCCCGGGTTGTCCCGGCGTGGCGCTGTTCTTGTAGGTGGACGTGTAGGTGGTGTTCAACCCGGCGCGGAAGTCGCCCGGATCGAGGCTGCCCAGGTCGAAGTGCGGGATCCGATAACGCAGCGTGTAGTCGATACCGGTGGTGCTCAGGCTGCCCAGGTTGAACGCCGGAGCACGCACGCTCCAGATGCTGCCTGGCTGCTTGGTGTCGTAGCCGTTGCGGGTGATGAACGGGCAGAACGGGCTGTCGCCGTTGTTGAAGCAGGCGTTGACCACGGTGTTGCCGGCGACCGGGACCAGGGTGTCGACCAGGTAGACGTGCCAGAAGTCCACGCTGGTGGACAGGCCGGGAAGCCAGTCGGGGTCGTACACCAGGCCGAAATCGACGGACTTGCCTTGCTCGGGCTTGAGCTTCTGGCCCAGCGTGGCGGCGCCCTGGTACAGCGCGGTCAGCTGATGCGCACCGCCGCCGTCCCAGTTGGGTTCGACGTATTGGCAGGCCTTGGCGTGCTGCGCCAACTGGGCGGCCGACAGGCCGATGCAGGGGTCGTTGAACCCGGGCTCCAACACCGACGGACCGTCGTAGAGGTCGTTCAGGCTGGGGGCGCGGAACACCTGCGAAATGGTGCCACGTACCAGCAGGTCGGAGACCGGTCGCCATTCGATCGCGATCTTCTTGTTTGTCGAGGTGCCCGCGGTGCTGTAGTCGGACGTGCGCATGCCGAGGTCGAGGTTCAGCGAGTGTGCCCACGGCTGGTTGGCGAGCAGCGGGATCAGCGCCTCGGCATAGGCTTCCTTGACGTTGTCGTGGCCGCGACCGTTGGAGCCGCAGGCTTCACCCGAGACACCGCAGGCCAGGGTGTCGATGTTCATGACCGCATTGGGCGACACGACGTAGTTCATGAACTGTTCGCGATACAGGGCACCAGCAGACAACTGCACGGTACCGGCCGGCATGTCGAACAGGTTGCCGCTGGCGTCGAACTTGGCTTCCTTCAATGCGCGGGTATAGGTGTACCAGGGGTTGACCACACCGGCGCGCAGCTTCTGGGTTACCGCCGGATCGGCCTGGTTGAAGATGTTGGCCCCTTCGGCAACCGCCTTGTCGAGGTTCTCGACGACCAGCTCATTGAAATTCACCATGTGTTGCTGGGTGTGGCCGTAGTTGACCGAGGCGTTCCAGATCCAGCTGCTTTGGCCAAAGTTGCCGCGGAACCCGGCGTTGATCTGGCCGGTTTCGGTCTTGAACGTATGCACACGCGCCCCGGCACCGGTCAGGCGGGTGCTGAACGCGTAGCCACTGGTCGCTTCCTGCCCGGGGATCGGCTTCTGGCTGAAGGTGACACCGAACGGGTTGATCGGGTTGCTGGCCAGGATGTGGAACACCGAGCCGGCACCAGTTGGGATGGGCGCATCCTGGCCAGCCGAGTTGGTGCGGTTGTAGAACGCGTCGACGAATGCGGTGACGTTGTCGGTCAGGTTGTAGCTGCCCAGGACGAAACCGCTGTAGCGCTTCTGCTCGGTCTGGATGTAGTTGTACTTGGCGTAGTTGTACGCGTCCGACGCGCCGTTGAAGCAACGGTAGTCGTCCAGGCTCTCGCCATCGCCCTGGAATCGTGTGACCCGGATCGAGTTCGCACTCACCGCGCAGCCATAGCGGGCGTTGAAGGTGGCGGCCGGAAGCTGGATACGACCGGTGGGGATCGAGAACGAACCGCTGCGGGTCGGCACGCCGCTGGACAGGTACAGCGCGTATTGGGAGAACGGGCGACGGGTAGCCAGGATCGGGTCGTACTTGTTGTAGCCCAGGCCGCCGACGATGTTGTACTTGTCGCCATCCTTGCCGGCCATGAGCTGCACGGCGTGGCGCTGGCCGTCGCCATGGCTGGAAATGCCCGTGTTCACGTCGGCCTCTACGCCGTTGAAATGCTGGCGCAGGATGAAGTTCACCACACCGCCGACGGCGTCGGAGCCGTATACCGTCGAGGCGCCTTCGGCCAGGACGTCGGTGCGCTCGATCATCGCCTGCGGAATCATGTTGAGGTCGGCATTGATCAGGCGCTGGCCGTTGACCAGGACCAGGGTACGGTTGGTGCCCAGGCCGCGCAGCGAGACGCGCGAGGCACCGTTGCCGCCTTCCAGGGATGGCGCGGCCACGCCGCCGCCGTTGCTGTTGTTCGCCGGGTTGGTGGCGATACCCGACACACTGGGCAGTTGCTGCAGCACGTTGCCCAAGGTCGGCGTGCCGGAGGCGGTGAGCGCCGCGCGGTCCAGGGTGACGACCGGGCTGGCGGTTTCGATGTCGACGCGCCGGATCAGCGAGCCGGTGACGACGACGCCCTTGAGGTTCTGGGCCTTGGATTCCGCAGTGGCCTGGGATGCCGCCTGATCCTGGGGCGCGTCCGCGGCAGGTGACTCCGCCGCTTGAGCTACACCCATGATGGTGAGAGCTCCAGCTGCCAGAGCCAGGCCAATGGCTCGCGACAGTCGGTTTGCGTCGTATTTCATCTGATGATCCTTGGGTGGATTGGAGTCGAGATGTCTGGTGTCATCCCCTGTGGAATGCCGCGCAGGCAACTGCCGTACACACGGTGTTAACCGCGTGTAAACGCGAAGATTACACCTCAGCTTGGCTGCGTCAACCTGCCGCAGTGGCTTTCAGGCAGGCTGGTCTACGGCAGCAGGATGACGCCCTGCGGATCGGACGTGGGTGGGTTGCGTTCGTGCGCGATGCGCGACGAGGTATCCAGCAACTGGCTGGGCAGGACCGCGGTCAGCTTGCCGGCCATGCGCAGCTGGTTGACGCTGCGCATGCGCTGGTCGGTTTCCTGGTCGACAGCAGTCAGCAGCGGTGGG
>OFTX01000841.1_pt1 | contig 13480 bp, 10 predicted proteins | sample 1775051 | NCBI WGS metagenome assembly OFTX01 (sample SAMN08195772, study PRJEB24354) | sludge metagenome | isolation source: sludge from phenol fed wastewater aerobic bioreactor A | place: India: Nagpur | collected 2016-09-15
CTTAAAGTCTTTACAATAGTTAAGGAGGAAGTACTATTGTTTAATATGTGCTATGTATACCTTATTGGCCAGGCCTTTATTAGTTAACCTGATTTTGTTTGATGGAGATAAAATAATATCCTGCGAAGCACTGGCCTCTTCAACTAAAAGGTTATTGGTTTTAAAAACGGAGCTTATAACAATTTTTTCAGGTAGCTCTATTTCACTGTTGGCATTCAAAAAAATAAAAAAAAGTTTTCCGGTAAAAGGTTGAATAGCATATATAGCTTTACTGCTAATAAATGCAGTAGGGCTTTTATATATTGCCCCGTCCCACTTTCGTTGTTGTAAATCTGTGCCGTTAAGATTCTCCCATGTAGTTAGCGCTCTTACCAGTTTTAATCTATCCGGAACTTCTGAAATATTTTTATAATCAGGCATATTACCAGTGCCGCCAAATCTGCCAAACCATACAAAAGCTGAGCCGTTAATGGCAGCTTTTGCTGCAATCAGCCTGTTACTTTCTTCATCAAATACATCGGGTGTAGATGAAATAAAAAAACCTTTCCGAAGCAATCCTGAATTGTAAATTTTAGGGTCATCTACAAAATCCGTTCCTTTACTTTCCTGACTAATAATATCAGGAGTTATCTCTTTTTTATCAGCCCTGTTTTCAATCGGCTCAATCCAATCACCAATAATATGATATGGCTCACTGATAAAGTGTGCATTAGCGTTTATTTTTCTGGCGGCTTTATACAGCTCTTTGTAAAATGCAAGATGACCATCCGTATAAGTATCGTAATTTACACTTGTGCTGTTATAATGTGCCCCTCCGTTTTTGTTTGTCCAGAAAGACAAATTCACCTGTTTTAATACGCTTTTTGCTGTATCCCAAAAATCTCCTGTTGGTCGCGGATCGTCCCAGGCAAAACCGGTAAATATAAATTTAGGGTTACGTGCTGTTATTCCTGTTACATAGTTCATAATAGAATCCACCGTATAAGCGATTACTTTTTCTTGCTGAAAATCTAACAATACTGTAAAGGGGTAAACATTGTTGTTTTTCTTGTTTAACCAAACCCAACCTGTAGCAAGATTATCCGGGAAAGCATGCAGTGTATCTTTAAGAACACAATAATTTTCGTAGAACTGTTTTTCTTTTTCGGAATATTTTTTTCGCTGGTCGATTAACCTATTGTAAGTAATGTATTCAGGTGTTTCAATATAAAAACCCATTCCGTTAGACAGGCTGTCTAACTCCATTCCAACCTGGTAAAACACATACTCATACCCCATTTGCCGGGCATATGCTAAATTTTCATGTGGCTTACCTCTCCATGAAATACCGTAAAAGTTTCTATAATCAGTTGCTGCAACAGGCAACTGTGCTTGCATTGTTTCATTTAACGAAAACACTATTAAGCTAACTAAGAGAAACTTTTTTTTCAAGAAGCTCATTATAAACTTTTATGGTTTCACCGGCAATATGCTTCCAGTTATACCTTGTCATATCGTATTTTCTATCCTGCAACGCAGAAGTGTTATTTTTAAATGTTAACAGTTTTCGGGCTAAAGCATTTACATCACCTGTTGTAAAATAATCATCCTCTAAAAGTTGTACCTGCAGATTGGCTTTAATGTTTGATGCTAGAATGGGCAAACCATAAGACATTGCTTCCAATAGCGATATAGGTAACCCTTCATAATACGAAGGCAAAACAAATAATGCAGCATTAGCAAACAATTGATTCAATGTATTCCCTTTTACAAAACCGGGCAATATTACGCCTGCCTCCTTTGCCTGCTTTTTTAAAGATTGGGAATATGCCGTTGCATGATCCGCATCGCCGGCAATTACCAACTTGTATGGCGTACCTTTAAATACCTGCTGATATGCTTTTATCAAATAATCAAACCCTTTCTCGGGTACAAATCTTCCTAAAGAAAAAATATACATTCCTTTTATAAGGCCTAGTTCCTGCAATATCTTATCATCGTTACTTAATTCAGGTTTAATCACTCCATTAGGTATTACTACAGCATTCGAAAAATTATACTTCAGCTGTAATTGTTCTTTTATGTCTTCAGAAATAACGATCAATTTATTTGCAAAACGAACGCCGGACCATTCGCCTAATTTCAATATTGTTTTGGCCAGTTTACCCCATTTCTTCCTTTCATAATCCGGGCCATGGTGTGTTACTACTGTTTTCATTCCCAAAAAACGTGCAACAGGTGTTATTATGCTTGGCCCAATTGCATGTATATGAACAATATCCGGCTTCTTTGTAAATGCATATAAAATGCCCAATAGCGAATGAACAAAAGCTTCAAGCGATTTATGTTTAGGTGCATAAATTGTTTTCAAGTACACTCCATTATATTGAATGTCTTTTTTTTCAACATAACAAGATCTTCCTATAACTGTAACATCTATGCTTCCATTTTGTGAAATGAGAGGATACAGATGTTCACAATGAGATTCAACACCTCCCATAATATTTGGAATGCCCCTTGTTCCTATTACAATCACTTTCATGCAGCAGATTCTATTAGTTGCTGATACTTTCTGCGAAATTGCTCTACCGAATAGTTGTTTTGTAAATGCACCTTACTGTTTTTACCCATCCATTGCCGTTTGGGTTCATCAACAATGAGCGTACTTACAGCTGCAATTATTTCAGACACGTTTTTTACCGCAGTTAAATACCCGGTAGTTTCGTGCACTACTAATTCATTATTATCCCCCACATTAGTGGCTACAACGGGCAGGTTGGCATTCATAGCCTCCATAATAGAATTGCTCGTTCCTTCAAAAATAGAAGTGGACAAATAAATATCTGCTTCATCTAACAATTCGGAAATATTACCTGGATTGATATAAATTTTTACTACTGACTCCAAATTTAGTTCTGCAATCTGACTACGGATTTCTTTTTCCAACGCCCCATATCCAACAACCAGGTATTGTATGTTAGCATATATTTTACTTACCTGATGAATAACACGTAATGCCGTATCATAATCTTTTTGTGGCACAAAACGGCCAACCGAAATAATGCGAACAATATTATCTTTTTTTTGTTTTGGTGTATAAGCGGTAATATGCTCGAAACAATTAGGTATCACCACCATTTTGTCGTTCATAAAACCACGCTGTACAAAATAACGTTTGCCAGAAAAACAGTTTAAAATCGTTTTTGTAGAAAAAAAATTACACAGGTAACGCTCTATTATTGATTTTACAGGTGGTAGATATGCATTTCGTACACCAGGATATATATGTTGTATACCTGATAAACGCGCTGTTAGCACAGCAAAAAGGTTAGCGGCTGTGAGGTAACTGAAAATGTATTCTATTTTGTTTTGTTTGATATATGTATAGAACCTGTATATTCTTAATAAGAGATTCCCATTGAATGCAGTATAGTTAACATTTGAGCTCTCAGAAAGTAATTGCAGGTATTTAGGTTCCTGGTGCTTTGCATTCAAAACAACATAATGTACGTTATAAAGTTCGTTTAATGATTTGGCCAGCAATACAGATTGTTTTTCTGCACCACCGCTTGTAAGGTTCTTTACCACTAATAGAACTTCTTTTTTATGAAACTGCATAAACCTATCGTCAATAAATTTTATGTTACCAGATGTTTTCTGCCAAATTTGTTGATATCATACCTTTTAACAATGTACCTGTATTTACAATCATTATTTAACTAAGGGAACCAGAATACAGCATATAATATTTATTCGCACATTCATCAATAGAGAAGTTGCGTTCATACAGCTTAATAATCTCTTTTGTTTGTATAAATTTTTTCCGATCAATAAAGCTTTGTATTGCATGAATATAATTTTCTTCAGAAAAATCCGGAGATACAAAACCGGTAACCCCATTCGTTATAATATCAACCACTCCGCTTACCGGCGTGCTAATAACGGGGCATCCGCAGGAAAGCGCTTCTATCAGGGAAATGGGCATTCCTTCATATAAAGAAGAAAGGCAAAAAGCATCACAAAGCATATAATAGTCTGAAACATTTTTTTGAGGCCCTACAAAATGCACCCCTTCACCTGCCATTTGCTTAAGTGTATTACCGAGAACTGAATGATTATACCCATCTCCTACAATAAGGAGCGATACAGCTTTTCCCTGCTCGTTTAATTTATTAACCGAGTTTATTAATAACCCTAAATTTTTTACTTCGCTGCACCTTGCCACATTTAACAAAATGATTGAATCGACTGAAGTTTCCCTGATATTTTCAATAAAATTTTTTACGCTCTCATATTGATCGCTTTTTTTAGTAGCTGCCCTCCCATTATAAATCATCTTATCATTATTCAACCCTGTAAACATTCTGAAAGACTCTCTATTGGAGGGTGAGATTGTTGCAACCTGTACACGGTTAAGCTTCACCTGTTTTAAAAACAACCACCGCATTTTTGGAGGCAGCCCCTGTTCAGCTTTACTATGAAGTGTAAAAACATATTTTGGTTTTCTGTAACGCAGCATGGTAAAAAGCAGGTAATGGGCCACACAATGCACGTGCACTATATCTGGTTTTATTGCCCTTACAAGCTTGTGCAAGGTGACAATGTACCTGATGTTAAACCCATCACCAAACGATAGCTTAATATGCTTTACGGTATTTGAAATTTCGTGACTATAAAAATCTTCATTATGCTCCGTTCTGTTTTTAAGTGTTACCAGAACAACATCGTTAGCAGTAGATGCTGCAAGTTTGTTGGTTAGGTCAACCACCAAGCGTTCTGCTCCGCCAGGGCTTAATGAATGTATAACCTGTAAAATCTTCATCTTCAAACTAAATGAACAACTTCTCTTTTAAAACGTTCAGAAAGCCATGGCCATGCTTTAAATCAGGTTCTACATAATTCCCTTCTGCCCATTCATTCCAGGAACGCAAAAAAAGTATTTTTTTATCTGCTGGCTTATGAGCAACAAGCTCCAATGCCCGGTCTACGTGTTTGCCAAAAAGTGCAGGAGTTGCGCCGGTGTAAATCACCGCCCTTCTCCCGCCACGTGGAGAACGATCCCATTGCGGAATCAATGAAGGATAAGCATTATCAAGCTTATCATAATCTGTAAACAGTTCTTCAATAATGTCTTCATAAGAATATTTATCTAAAAACACCGACGGGAATCTTTCACGTATCTTATGTACCAATAATTTTTTCCACTTACCTTTTACTTTCGATTCTGCCACCCAGAGATTTCCCGGTGCAATAGCATCAAAACCTAAATCGAGTATTTTCTGATTGTTTTCAATCCACCCGGCAGATAATCCAACAAAATGAATACCTTCTAATCCATTCTCTTTTGCCAATCGTTGCCATGTATTCATAAATAAGGATGCATCAGGAATATCGAGTGGCGCATATACCATGAACAAAGGTTTATTTTCCACTCGTATGTATCTTTTATCCTTAAAGGCGGGCAATACATTTATAAAATGCTGAATATAATCCTGTTCTCCCGGGTACAACTGCTCAATCATGATAGCCCTTTCCTTACGCTTTACTTCACTACTCCATGTATGTGTGGCCCAGGTATGGTTTGCCCATCCAAGACAAAAGGGAAAATCGGGCTTTCCGCTTGCCAGTACTTCATTAAAAGGTCTTTCCAATGCTCTTTTACCGTTGCCAAACCAATAATGCCAATACATAAACCCTTCAACACCTGCATTACGGGCCATTTCTGCCTGCGCTTCTCTTACTTCTGCTAATCGTAAATCATAATAGCCCAAATCTGCTGGCACTCTTGGTTGATAATGGCCTTTGAAAAGCGGTTTTGCTTTTCCAACATTGGTCCACTCAGTAAAACCTTTTCCCCACCATAAATCATTTGCTTCGAAAGGATGAAATTGTGGTAAATAAAATGCAATAACTCTTGCTTTTTTCATAATCTATACAACTTTATTAAGCATAACCTAACACTACTATTGTTAAACAATCTGCAACCTGAGTTTTTCTTCTGATGCAATACTATGAGCAAACCAGGAATTCATTACCAAATAAGAAATGACCAGGAAAGCAAACACGAAAGTGTTGATGGAATTATTATTGCCAAAAGCACAACCCCAACTTCCGATCATGATAATAGAACGATCTTTTAACGAATAGCATTGTAAACATTTAAAAGATATAACGAGCTCTAAAAAGACTTTTAAACCACCTACAATCCAACCCCACCATGCAATAGTTAACAGGATCCCGTTTTCAAGAGAAAACTCCGTTCCCGGCATATAAATTATGCGGCCTCCCACCAAAATATCCTGCATATTCCATCGCTGGCTGGCAAAGAAGATATAACTCATTACCCTGGTAGCCGATGATTCGTCTTCGAGATTATTCTTTTCCGCTAACCGTCCAAAGATTTGCGAATTGTCCTGCAGCAGCATAACAATATCGCTTAAGAAGAAAACATAAATAAACACACCTAACAAAATTGGTATTAAAGGGTTGCTGTTATAAAAAAATAAACGGTATAACAGTAATGCTCCCCAGAGTAACATTGCCCATCTCGAATTAAAACAAATTAAAGCATATGTACCTAAAATCAACAGCCCAACCCTAATGTATTTATTCATAAATGTATTGACAAGTATGAATGAAAGCATTATTAGAACAACATTAGCGGCAAATAACGGATGTTGCATCAGGCCCTGCGCCCTGAATTTTGTATTGTCTAAAAAAGAGTTGAGTTCCTGTTCATTTATTTTACCAAAATCGAAGAAATGCGATCTTGCATTTCGTTCTAAAGCAGCAATCAGGCAATGCGTCACAAAGAATCCTATAAAACAAAAAACAACGTATCGCTGTAAAATGTACTCTCGGCCAATTATTAGCAAGAAAACAATGAACATCCATTTTAAAGATTCCCATAATACTTTGGTATTATCCGGCAATATTAAATGTAAAAAAAAGCCAAGTAACATAACCCCAATATACATTCGCTCATACTTGCTGCTCTTGTTATAGCAATATGGCAGCAGCATGAAAACACTTAGCAAATAGGTGCAATTATCAACCCACCCCATCAGCGTAGAGCCCAATATCAAAAAAGGGAGTGCAATATTACTAGCAAGAAGCACCACAACACAAAGCCCGAATAAGTGTTCACGTTTCATTAGTAAGTAATCTTATAAAGCCGGTTGTTGATTAGATAAAATGTTCTTGTATAAAGCAAATATTGTGTTACAATAGTTTTCGTTGGTACAACGTTCCACTGCTATTTTTGAGGCCTGTTGTATTTTTTTTTCATATTGTTCAGTATTGGCAATAGACGCTGTTAAAAGCATTTGCCTGCCCATTTGAACAGCATCGTTGAACAAGTAGCCGCCTTTTGTTGTACTGATGATTTCTTTTGTGCCCCCTTTATTACGGCCAATAACCAGGCAACCTTTAAAAGTGGCTTCAATAGTCATTCTGCCCAAGCCTTCAAAACGAGATGCCACTATTAAAGCTGTTGCATCTTCCATTAAATTTACCACATCATGCCTGTGATCCTGAAATTCGATACGGTCTTTGCATTTTAGTTCCCGTACAATCATTTGCAATTTTTCATAATACAGTTTATTATGAATCTTTCCCACGATAAGCAGCTTATAGTTGCTTAGCTGATCAGCAACATTTGCAAATCCTTTTATCACATCTTCAATATTCTTTTCCGGCGAAATGCGGTTGGCGCATAAAAAGAAAGGCTGCTTATGATGTTTGTACACAGTATCATTTTGCGGTAAAATACCATCCCAAATAGCCTTAGCATTTTTTGAATATTCCAGGTTAAAATAGCGCAGGATATCTTCTGTAATAGCTACTACGTTCGTGGCGGCAGCAATTTTTTTGAACCGGTGTTTAGAAGGCATAATATGCCAACCAAAATCCTTGGTTTGATATTCTCTTAAGTGAAGCAAACGAGGAATATTTTTTTTAATACAGTATTCTGCCACATAATAAAAAACACCAACATTAGTGTGTACAATATCCGGATTGTGTTTTTTAATAAGGAGTTTAATTTCCCTGTTGCTCTTATACAACTTGAATAATTTTCGCGTTAAGCGAAAGGGAAATTTTGCTATGTGCCCATACCCTTCTTCCATTGAGTGTTGTGGGTAAATGGCCATTTCTGCTTCAAAGAATTCAACGATACATTTTTGTGATATCAAATAATCAACAAAATCTTTATTAACATTATTCCTGCTAACCAATACTATGGGTTCACACCCTTTAGAAAGCATGCCATCTACTATAACTTTAAATGAGATTGTAGATCCCGCCATCATCGTAGAGCCAAGTACATATAATACTCTCATCTTAATCTAAATGATATTTTTTCCAGTATTTTACCTTGCACCCTATTCACCAGCATGGCCCGTTCGGTTTTGTTCAGCCCTATTAATAACACACAACCAAGCGTTGTGGTAAAACATACCAATGCACAAGTAATTGTTCCAACAATTGTATCAGGCAAAGCATTTATAAATAGCCTGGATAAAACATATGCAGGTACAACCGTGATTGCTACAGGAAGAAAAATATGCGTACAATAATATTTAATTGATAGCCCAACTTGTCTTTGAGCAATAAACATTCTCAGCCACTGTGCCAGTATATAAATAACTATCAGAAGGATCATTGAATAGTAAGCCGGCGCTTTGCATTTGAAAACAATGTAACAAAGAGGGATAAACAGCAATGTAGCAGAGCCAATAACTATTTCGTATTTTTTTACATTGCCGGTAGCCTGTATTAATACTGTAATTGGTTGCTCAAAAACATTCACCAAAGAAAACACCAATACCAGTTGCGAGAATATGATCATTTCCTGCGTTACCTGCGCTGCACCCAACCATATTGGCAACACTTTATTCATTAAAACAATTAGCGGCAGGGTTATGATAAGCAGTAAATAAAAAGAGAATTTTGTACTGCTATAAACGAGTTTGTACAAATATTCATAATCGCCTTTAGCATAGCTTTTAATAATTCTTGGGCGAACAGCCATATAGAAATTGGTACTGAACGAAGCTACAATTACATTCATCTTATCCGCAATGGCTTTTGCTGCGTTAACAACCGGTCCAAAGAAAATATTCAGAATAACCGCTTGCCCCTGAAAATTTAGAATAGTGGTAATACTGCCAAACAGGTTCCATCCAATATAAGAGAGGAGTTGTTTAAAAAGGTTTTTATCCCAATAGAACCTGAATTTACACCCGTTCAACTTAAAATAACAATAACCTATATAGCCTAATGTTACCATAAAAATGGCCAACGTGTTTAGGCCTCCGTATGTTAATAGCTTATCTAAGGGTGATATATATAACGAATAGGCAAAAAGTAGTTTTAGAGATACTTCTATTAAGCTCATATATGCATAAATACTCATGCGCTCATATGCAATAATGGAAGACATGTAGGGTATGCTTATTAAGTTTAAAATGAAACTTAGAGCTGAAAAAAGAAGCAGCCATTTTGCTATATTCTGCCGTTGAACCGGTATTACTAAGAAATGTTCTATTATTTTATTGCCCGCAAATACCGAAGCAAAGAGAATAATTAAAGCAAGCATCCAAAAAACCGTAAGCATCATGCTAAACACTTTGTTATACCTGTTAATATCGCCTTTCCCTAATTCAAAAGTCAAGAATCGTTGGGTAGCAGATACCATTGCACCATTAAGCATACCCAAAAAACCAATAAGTCCCGCAATAACATTAAAAACACCAAAATCCTCCACCCCAAGTATTTGCAGGGTAATTCTCGTAGTAAAAAGTGATACAATTGTTACTACAATCATCCTGAAATACAGGAAAAGTGTATTCTTAAAAACCGTATTATCTTTTTGATTCAAATTGAGAGATGTTAAGTTTAATTTTAAGCTTCTCTTTTATAATAGGCCCCTCAAGCGCTTGCCTGTTAAATAGTAAACCTTTTTTTGCTTTTGCTTTCTTCTGTATTATACCCATACCCGTAGCCATAGCCATAACCATAACCATATTTAGCTGAAGCCTTTCTGCGTACATCATTAATAACGGTGTATAAATGCGGAGCTTTTCCTGAAAGTTTTAATTCATCTATAAATGCCAAGTGTTGTTTATAGGTGTAGTTCTGCCTTATAACATATAAAACAGCATCAGTAAAAGGTGCAAGCAACAATGCATCTGCAACAACACCTACCGGAGGCGCATCAATAATAATTATATCGTACCTGGCCTTTAAATACGTTATCAGGTCGGCAGTTTTGTTGCTTCCCAATAACTCGGCAGGATTAGGGGGTACAGGTCCGGAAGTGATTACATCTATTTTATCGTCAAGACCCGATCTAACAATTACATCGTTAGGCTCTATTGCTGTTGCAATATAATTGGTAAACCCGGCAGTAGATTGTATTTGCAGGTTACGTGCCAGCTTCGGTTTACGAAGATCCAACTCAAGCAACACCACTTTTTTACCTGAAGAAGCATAAGCCAGGCCTAAGTTAGTTGCAATGAACGATTTTCCTTCTCCACTAATACTCGATGTTAACAGTATAACACCACATTTCTGCTGAGGCAATATAAACTGCAGATTAGTTCTCAATGCCCTGAACTGCTCTGCAACAACAGATCTCGATTTCTCGTTGTACACCAATGTGATGCCTGAACGATTGTGATCAATCTCTCCCACATTAGGTGTTTTCGTTTGCATTAAATACTTTATCTCAGAAAGATCTGTTAATCTGTTATTGAACAAATTGTATATGTTACTAATACCTATCGGTATTAAGAATCCTAAGAACAATCCGCCGAAAATAATAAACGTCTTTTTAGGGCTTACAGGATCGATGGTTGATTTTGGTTTATCTATCACCCTAACACTCGCAATATTTGATGCTTTTGTAACAGCCACTTCTTCTTTTTTCTGCAAGAGGAATACAAACAAAGCCTGCTTCAATTCCTGTTGACGGCTTAAATTAAGAAAGGTTCGTTCGTTAGCCGGAACAGTGGCTATATATTTGTTTAAAGTGTTGTTTTCAGTTCGTATTTTCTTCAAGCCAGTTCTAATAACCACTAACTGGTTTGTTAAACTGGTTATTAAATCTTTACGGGTATTATTGATTTGCTGATCTATGTTTATAACTAAAGGATTGTTATCAGTACCTGCCAACCCCATTCTTTCTCTTTGTAAAAGCAGCCCGTTATACTTTTCCATTAATGCAAGAAAAGTGGGGTCTGGGTTGGTTATAATAGATGGAACAGGCCTTTTGTTATTACGAACATCCTGCACATATTCCAACATAGTTTGGGTAACCTGCTCCTGAACAGAAGCTTTGCTCTCATCCTTTGCGTAATCGGCTTCTTTTTGGAGTACAAGCTGTGCTTGTGTTGTTATATCTGCAAGATGATGATTGGTTTTGAAATTCTCTATATTTTGCTCTATTGATGCCAGCTCATTGCTTACCACTGCCAGCCTGTTATTAATAAAGTCTACCGTGCTATCAGCAAATGCATTTTTTTGTTCTATATTATCTCTTATATAATCGCGGATGAGTATGTTCAATATTTCAACTCCTTTATTAGGAATGGAACTTTTTAACTCAAGGTTAATGGTAGTTACGAGTTTGTTAGGGATATCAACACTTAATTCTTTCTCAAGAGATTCAACAATGGCATTAACAGAAGTAAGCGCAAAACCATATTTTATCTTGTTATCATAATTGTCGTTTATAGAATCAATCCTTAACCTGGAAAAACGGCTTTTAAAAGGCTGCCCCATTGTTACAGTATAAATACTATCCAATTTTCTTCCGTTAAAACTGTTCTTCTCTTCTATTTTTAATTCGGTGCCTTTTTTTGAGAGGATGGTGAACAATGAATTTTTTATAGAATCAATATCAGATAATACAGTTGTTTTAAACCAACAATCTTTGAAAAGCTCTACTTTATGTACCGTGCCAATATCATAATAAGTTGTAAACAGCTCCAAGTCTTTTACCACTGCCATTTTCAGGTCTTTGGTTTGCAATATTTGAGCTTCATTATCTACAGAGCTTTTCATATCGAATATTGAACTGAAACTTTTTAAAAGGTTAGAAGGTTGCCCAAGCATTCCTCCACCCTTATCAGGATCTTGTACCAGTACTGTTGCGTTCACCTTATACATACGCGTTGCATAACGCAAGTATAGTACTGACAATCCTCCGCAAATAACAATGGAGAGAACAAACCAATACCAATTATCTATAAATAAAGCGATATACTTTTTTAGAATATCCTCATCCTTTCCCTTTTTTTCTAATTTCAATTCAGTATTATTCGTTATAACAGTATTCATTCCAAAACAATTATTTTGCTCTTGTGGCAATAATGATCAGTAAAGACAATATAGAAGTGGCAATAGTGGTGCCGATAGTAATTCGCCTGGTTTGTTCAACATCCATAGCTGCAATTTTTTCTTTTGCAGGTTCTACATAAACAACATCGTTCTGGCGCAAATAATAATAAGGCTTATCTAATAACTGGTGGCTGTTTAAATTAATCCTGTTCATCTGTTTTACTCCTGCAGAATCCCTGATCAGTAAAACATTTTCTCTACGGCCGTAAATGGTTAAATCACCTGCAAGTGCCAGTGCATCTAAAACAGTGTTCTGTTCGTTTACCAAATTATAAGTGCCCGGTTTTTGCACTTCACCCAAAACATTCACTCGTAAGTTGGCAAATTTAACTGCCACCACCGGGTCTTTATAGTAGTAAGAAGTTTTATTGCGGATAAGGTTTTGTAAGCTATCAATGGTTAAATCCAAAGCTTTTACAGAACCAATCATGGGCAAGCTGATGTTTCCAAAAGCATTTACCACATAAGAATTCATAGGCGAGTTGCCGGTGTTTCCCGATGGCAGGTTCATTCCATTGTTATTCATTTGTGTAACGGCATTGGCAGCCGTGGCACCAATGCCACTTCCTACAACCCCCATTGATTGGTTAAATACAGCATTAGCAGCAGGATCTATTGTTACAATAGAAATATACAATGCGTCGCCCGGCTGTATTTGCAACGGTTTAAAAGAGGCCGTAGGAACAAACTTGAAAGTGGCAGAATCAGGAATATCTTTGAAATATGCCACATTGTGATACGTTTTACAGGAAGATTGGATAGCAAAAACGAGGAGTAAAAAATAGAATTGGCATCGATTGCGGAATGCAAATAAAGCCTTCAAATGCTGGGGCACAAACATGTTTATTTTTTTTGGAAAGGCAAATTATTTCCCTGGTGATGGCTACATCACAGAACATTTGCAATAGTAAAATTTAGAAAACTTAGAGAGATTACTTCACATTAAATAAGTTCAATGCGAAATATCAAAAAAAGGGTTAGCAGAAGGGGCTGAAGGGGGTAATCGACTGTCGTTTGGAAAATATTGCCGAGTGAGTATTGTAAGTATTAAGGTTATTAGTTTTTACAAACGGCTCCGCCAATCTCAGTCACAAGAGAC
>OFTX01000845.1_pt1 | contig 13369 bp, 12 predicted proteins | sample 1775051 | NCBI WGS metagenome assembly OFTX01 (sample SAMN08195772, study PRJEB24354) | sludge metagenome | isolation source: sludge from phenol fed wastewater aerobic bioreactor A | place: India: Nagpur | collected 2016-09-15
ACGAATCGGGCAAGAACCTCAAGTGGCAGTACCAGAGCGCCCAGGGCAACACCGGCACGGCCGCCCAGATCGCGCGCAAGTTCGTGGGCGACAAGCCGGACGCGATCATCGGTATCGCCACGCCGACGGCACAGGCCGTGGCCGCCGCGACGAAGACGGTGCCGCTCGTCTACTCGGGCGTGACCGATCCTGTCGCCGCGCAACTGGTCAAGAGCTGGGAGCCGTCGGGCACCAACGTGACCGGTGTGTCGGACCGTTTGCCGCTCGACAAGCAGGTGGCCCTGATCCAGCGCGTCGTGCCGAACGCCAAGCGCGTGGGCATGGTGTACAACCCGGGTGAAGCCAACTCGGTGGTCGTCGTCAACGAGCTCAAGAAACTGCTGCCCGCCAAGGGCATGACGCTGGTCGAAGCGGCCGCGCCGCGTACGGTCGACATCAGCTCGGCGGCGAGCAGCCTGGCCGGCAAGGTCGACGTGATCTACAAGAACACCGACAACAACGTGGTGTCGGCATACGAATCGCTGGTGAAGGTGGCCAACGACCGCAAGATCCCGCTCGTCGCGTCGGACACCGACAGCGTGAAGCGCGGCGCCATTGCAGCACTGGGCATCAACTACTACGATCTCGGCCGCCAGACGGGCAAGGTCGTCGTTCGTATCCTGAAGGGCGAGAAGCCGGGCGCGATCGCCTCGCAAACGAGCTCGAATCTGGAACTGTTCGTGAATCCGGGCGCTGCCGAGAAGCAGGGTGTGAAGCTCTCGGCCGACCTGGTGAAGGAAGCGAAGGAAGTCATCAAATAAGCAAGCGCGCGTAACACCGGCGACGCGGGCGATGCCCGTGGCGCCGGGATGCGACAGGGCGGCGCCAGGACACGATCTGTCCCCGCCGCTCTTTTCCTATCGAATGGGCGAGACGGCTCCCCCCGAAACGCGGTCGCACAACGACCGGCTTTGACCTGAACTGCCGAGACCCGGCATGGACCGTCTTGCGCAGTGGAATTACGAACATGTCCCTTTTTTCTATGATGGGCGCACTGGAGATCGGCCTGATCTTCAGCCTGGTGGCGCTCGGGGTGCTGATTTCCTTTCGCATCCTCAATTTCCCCGATCTGACGGTTGACGGCAGCTTCGCGCTTGGCGGCGCGGCGGCGGCGACGCTCATCGCCGGCGGCATGAACCCGTTTGCGGCCACCCTGGCGGCCATGGCGGCGGGCGCGGTGGCCGGCTTCATTACCGGGTGGTTGAACGTGCGCCTGAAGATCATGGATCTGCTCGCCAGTATCCTGATGATGATCGCGCTGTACTCCATCAACCTGCGGGTGATGGGCGCGCCGAACGTGCCGCTGATCACGTCGCCGACGGTCTTCACGCTGCTGTTGCCCGACAGTGTGACGAGTTGGCTGCCCGACTACGTAGGCCGTCCGCTGCTGCTGTTCGTCGTGGTGGCCGTGGTGAAGTTCGGTCTCGACTACTTCTTTTCGTCGCAGCAGGGCCTCGCCATGCGCTCCACCGGTGCCAATCCGCGCATGGCGCGGGCTCAGGGCGTGAACACCGGGCATGAGATTCTGGCCGGCATGGCGCTCTCGAACGCGCTGGTGGCGCTCGCCGGCGCGCTGTTTGCGCAGTCGCAGGGCGGCGCGGACATCTCGATGGGCATCGGTACCATCGTGATCGGTCTGGCGGCGGTGATCATCGGCGAGACGATCCTGCCGGCGCGCCGGCTCATTCTCACGACGCTTGCCGTGGTGGTGGGTGCGGTGCTGTACCGCTTCTTCATCGCACTGGCATTGAACAGCGATTTCATCGGTCTGAAGGCGCAGGACCTGAACTTGGTGACGGCATTGCTCGTTGCGGTGGCGCTGGTGCTGCCGGCAACGCGTCGCAAGCTGTTCGCGCGCAAGAACGGAGGTGCCTGATCATGTTGAGCGCAAAAGACCTCAAGATCACTTTCAATCCGGGCACGCCGATCGAGAATCGCGCGCTGCGCGGTATGTCGCTGGAGATCCCGACGGGGCAGTTCGTGACCGTCATCGGCTCCAATGGTGCGGGCAAGTCGACGTTTCTGAACGCGATCAGCGGCGATCTCTCGGTGGATTCGGGCACGATCTCGATCGATGGCAACGACGTCACCCGAAAGACGGCATGGCAACGTGCGAGCCAGGTGGCGCGTGTATTCCAGGACCCGATGGCCGGCACTTGCGAGGCGCTGACCATCGAGGAAAACATGGCGTTGGCGGTCAAGCGCGGCGAGCGTCGGGGTTTCGGCTTTGCGCTGAACCGCGATCTGCGCGAACGCTTCCGGGAAAAACTGAGCCTGCTGAACCTCGGGCTGGAGAACCGGCTCTCGGACCGCATCGGCCTGCTCTCCGGCGGACAGCGCCAGGCGGTCAGTTTGCTGATGGCGTCGTTGCAGCCGTCGCGCATTCTACTGCTCGACGAGCATACGGCGGCCCTCGACCCGAAAACGGCGTCATTCGTGCTGGAGCTCACGGCGCGCATCGTGCAGGAGAGCAAGCTGACCGCCATGATGGTCACGCACAGCATGCGCCAGGCGCTCGATTACGGCGAGCGCACGGTGATGCTGCACCAGGGCAAGGTCGTCCTCGATGTCTCCGGGGACGAACGCAAGGGGCTGGATGTGCCTGACCTGCTGCAGATGTTCGAGCGCACGCGCGGTGAGCAACTCGATGACGACGCATTGCTTTTGAGCTGATCGCTCGAATGCCCATGAAAAAGCCCGCTTCGGCGGGCTTTTTCTTGCGTCGACGCGCGGGAAAACCACGCCGTGGGCATCGGACATTTCCGATTTTCGAACGCCGCGGCGTTTCCTCTCGGTACCGTGCAACGCCCGCGGCACGTGGCTGCATGCCGCGCGCGGCGTCAGTCGTGCTTCAGCGCGAGGGCGCGTTCGTAGAGGGCGTTCTTCGGCGCGCCGGTGATCGCCGCGGCAAGTCTGGCGGCGCTCTTCGTCGGCAGCTCGGCAACGAGCAGGGCGAGCACACGTTCGGCTTCAGCGTCCACGCCGTCGCCGCCCGCGCTTGCGGCCGCGCCCGATACCGCGAGTACGAACTCGCCACGCTGACGGTTCGCGTCGGCCTTCAGCCACGCCACGCCGTCCGCCAGTGCGCATTCGTGAATGTCTTCGAAGCGCTTGGTGAGCTCGCGGCCGATCAGCAGGCGACGCTCGCCCGGCAGTCCGTCCGCCAACGCGGCGACCGTCTCCACGATGCGATGTGGCGCTTCGTAGAACACATGGGCCGAAGTCGAGCCCGCGAGCGCCGAGATGGCCTGCGCGCGCTGCTGTGCCTTTGACGGCAGAAAGCCCACGAACGTGAACGTATCGACCCACGCGCCCGCGGCCGAGAGCAGCGTGATGACCGCGCTCGCGCCCGGCACCGGCACCACACCCAGACCCGCCGCCCGCACCGCATCGACCAGTCGCGCGCCCGGATCGGAGACGCCGGGCGTGCCGGCATCGGAGATGTAGGCAATGCGCTCGCCTTCGCGCAAGCGCGCCACCAGACGCGTCGCCGCTTCGTTCTCGTTGTGCTGATGGGCCGCAATCAACGGCTTGTCGATGCCGTAACGCTGGAGCAACTGCGCGCTGTTGCGCGTATCTTCGCAGGCAATGGCATCGACCATGCCGAGGATGTGAAGCGCGCGCACGGTGATGTCGGCCAGGTTGCCCAGCGGCGTGGCCACCACGTACAGCGTGCCTGTCGGGTAATGCTGGCCTTCGGCCAGCGCCATCAGGCGTTCATCCATGGCATTGATCTCCGGTCGGCGGCGTAGTCGAGCGGCGCGCGCGGGCTCGGGGGAGACCGGCGCGGCCGGTAACGGTAAACATCGGAACAACCATGTCGAATCAGCGAGGAGAGTCGTTTGAAGGCCGTGCACAGGCGATGCTCGAGCGTCGCGGCTGGCGGCTGCTGGCGCGCAACTATCACTGCCGTGGCGGCGAAATCGACCTCATTATGCGGGATCGGGAGGGCGTGCTGGTATTTGTCGAGGTCCGCGCCCGCTCGCGCAGCGAGTTCGGCGGGGCGGCGGCGAGCATCACGCGGACCAAGCGGCGTCGGCTCGCGCTTGCCGCGCGCCATTATCTGCTGCGGCGCCCGGCGGCGTGTTGCCGGTTTGACGTCGTGACCTTCGACGGGTGTCCGCCGGTGGCGCGATGGCTTCGCGACGCCTTTCGGGCGGACGACCTCTGACGGAACCCGCCTGCCCCGGCCCTGTTACACTTGCGGCAGTGCCGTTTTCATGACTGACGGCCTCGGAACGCCGGCCGGCGCGGCCGACGCCCCCTCGGGGCACCCGCGCGGCGCCGGCGGCATTTGCGATACCCTGGCAAACGACCATGTCGATCGAACGAATTCAGCAACACTTCACGGATAGCGTCGCGACCAAACTGGCAGCGCGCGATGCGCTGGCCGACCCCATCGCCGCCGCAGCGGACCTCATGGTCGAGGCGCTGTCCAACGGCAACAAGATTCTTGCGTGCGGCAACGGCGGCTCTGCGGCCGACTGCCAGCACTTCGCAGCCGAACTCGTCGGCCGCTTCGAGCGTGAGCGGCCCGAACTGCCGGCCATCGCGCTGACGACCGATTCGTCGATCCTGACCGCCGTCGGCAACGACTACAACTTCGACGTCATCTTCTCGAAGCAGGTGCGCGCGCTCGGACACGAGGGCGACGTGCTGCTCGCGATCACCACGTCGGGCAATTCCGGCAACGTGCTCGCCGCCATCGAGGCGGCGCATCAGCGCGGCATGCATGTGATTGCGCTCACCGGCAAGGGCGGCGGCAAAGTCAGCGACGCGTTGGGTGAACTCGACGTGCACATCTGCGTGCCAGCCGATCGCACCGCGCGAATTCAGGAAGTTCATCTGTTGACCATCCACTGCCTTTGCGACCTGATCGACTCGGCGCTGCTCGGCGACGAGTGAACCTATTGTCGCCACGAGGCGTCAAGATCATGACGGGCACCGGGTCGCGGGGGCGGGCGGTGCCGGCCGGGCGCGGCGGGGGCCGCCCCGTTCGACCATCCAACAAGGAGAATGCCCGATGAGATTCCACCGCGCGGTCTAGCCGCTTGCCGCGTCAGCGTTGCTTGCCGCAACCCTCGCCGGTTGTGCCCCCCTCATTCTCGGCGGTGCGGCCACTGGCGCCCTCGTGGCGACCGACCGTCGTTCGGTCGGGGCGCAGACCGAGGACCGGGAAATCCAGGTCAAGTCCGAAGCCAATATCGCCAACAACCTGCCCGATGCCGCGCATGTGAACGTGACGGTGTTCAACCGCCGTGTGCTCCTGACCGGCGAAGTGCCGAACGACGCCAGCCAGCAGCGCGCCGTCGAGATCGTCAAGCAGATCAGCAACGTGCGCGGCATTGTCGACGAACTCGCCCTCGGACCGGCCAGCTCGTTCGGTTCGCGCTCGAACGACGCGTGGATCACCAGCAAGGTCAAGGCCAACCTGATCAACACGAAGGAAATCTCCGCCAACGTGTTCAAGGTGGTCACCGAGCGCGGCGACGTCTACCTCATGGGCCTGGTGTCCGAAGAGGAGGGCCGCATCGCCGCGAACGTGGCCAGCCGTATCGATGGCGTGCAGAAGGTCGTCAAGCTGTATGAGTACGTGAAACCGGAAGAAGCGCAGCGTCTGTCGACCGAGGCCGAGAAGAACCCGGCACCGGTGCAGGAGGGTGACGCGGGCGCCACGGTGACCACCACGCCCATCGGCAACGATACGGTGACGGCCAAACCCCTGTCCTCGCCCGCGCCGATCAGCGACGCGCCGGTCAAGCCCGGGCCGTCGAACAAGACCGGCAACTGACGCACCTATCCGGAAAGCTGGCGAGTCGCAACGCATCGCGACTCGCCGCTTTCAGTCATCGACTTCGGACCGAACGCTTCAGATCGCCTTCAGCCGCATTCAAGCGCTCTCAACCGGTTCCCGCGGGCCCCACCCAACCCAACCGCAACCCCAACCGTTTCGGACGACACGCGTGCCCACACCCGCCGCTTACCGTCGCGTCGGTTCCACCGATGCCGAATCGCCCCACCGCCATCGTTCCCGCGATCCGCGCACGGCGCGTATGATCGCGGCGGCGCTCGTCCTGGGGGCTGCCTTAGGGACTGCCTTAGGGACTGCCTTAGGGGGCACGGCCAAGCTCGCGCACGGCGCACCGACAGCCGGGGTACGCGCGGCGTCGCCCGTGTATGTGGCGCCGGAAGCGGCAACGTCGGCTGCCGATCGGCCGGACTGGCAGGCGCGCGATTGGGCGATGGCGTGCATGAGTTGTCATAACGCGTCGGCCCCGATCAGCGCGGGCAAGAGAGTGCTTCCCGCACTGGAAGGCCGGCCGGCGGCCGAGCTCATGGCCACCTTGCAAGCCATGCGCGACGCCCGGCGCGGCGCCACGCTGATGCCGCAGCTCCTCAAGGGCTACCGCGACGACGAGTTGCAGCGCATGGCCGCTTACTTCGCCGCCCAGCCCGCGCCGTCCGCCGCCGACAAATCGTCGGCGAAAGCGTCCCCGGCAAACCCCGCACGTACCGTGCGATAGGTCAGACATGATGCGTCGTCGCGATTTTCTCTTCGGTATCAGCGCAACGGCCGCGTGCGTCGGCGCGACGCCCGCGTGGGCCGCGCCGCTCTGGCCGACGCCGGTCAGGGCGCGCGCGCGCGTCGTCGTGATCGGCGGGGGCTTTGGCGGTGCCACGGCGGCCAAGGCGCTGCGCGTGCTCTCGGGCAATACGATCGACGTCACGCTCGTCGAACCGAATGAGGCGTTCGTCTCCTCGCCGCTTTCGAATCTCGTCGTGGGCGGCAATTTGCGCGTGAGCGACCTCACGGTGCCATACGACAGGCTCGTTACGCGCCACGGTGTCGTGTGGCGTCGCACGCGGGCCAACGGCATCGACGCCGCGAAGAAGCAGGTGCAACTCGCGGACGGCGCGCGCCTGTCGTACGACAAGCTGATCGTGGCGCCCGGTGTGTCGTTGCGCCGCGAGGCCATTGCGGGCCTGTCCGATCCGGCGCTGCGCGATGGGCTGCCGGTCGGCTGGACGGACGCGCGCGAAAGCGCGCTGCTGCACGCCCGTCTGAAGGCGATGCCCGACGGCGGCGGGTGCGCCATCACCAGTCCCGAAGCGCCGTTCCGCTGCCCGCCCGCGCCGTACGAACGCGCCTGCCAGGCGGCCGCGTGGATCCGACAACACAAACCGCGCGCGAAAGTGCTCGTGTTCGACGCCAACGATCAGGTACTCGCCGAAGCCGAACAGTTTCAGGACGTCTGGCGCACGCAATTTTCCGGGATCGTCGAGTACCACCCGCAATTCAATTGCACCGAAGTGGCCGCCGACGGCACGAAGCATCTGGCGCGTTTCGAGCTGGGCGAGGAAGTCCGCGCCGATGTGCTCAACGTCATCCCGCCGATGCGCGCGGGCGACATCGCGGTGCAAAGCGGACTCGCCACGGCCAACGGACGCTGGTGCGATGTCGATTTCCTAACCTTCGCGTCGGCGGCGCAGCCCGATATCCACATCCTCGGCGATGCCATCCAGATCGCGCCGCAAATGCCGAAGTCCGGTCACATGGCGAACCAGCACGGCAAGGTGTGCGCCGCCGCCATCGTTGCCACGCTCGCCGGGCGAGCGGTCAACCCCGAGCCCCTGTACAGCAACACCTGTTACACGTTCGTTTCGGCCACCGAGGCGATGCACGTCGCCAGCGTGCACCGGTACGACACCGCGCAACGCACCATGCTGCCGGTTCCCGGCACGGGCGGCGCGTCACCACGCGCCTCGCGAGACGAGTTTGCCCTGGGACTCGCGTGGGCACAGGGCATCTGGGCCGACATGCTGGCCTGATGCGGATGACGGCGGGACACGCGCCCGCCGCGACCACGTTTGGAGGCCGCTCTCTAAGCGGGGGAACGTACGCGCCGCCACAGGGTGCCCCTCAGGTGTTGCTCGGGTGCCGCATTCCTCCAGGTTTCCCTCGTTGACGGGGCCTGCGGCCTCTCGGTTACACTGGCCCAACGAAAAAAATCAGCGTTTGGGGGGCATAGGGATGGCGTATCGCCAGGGAGGGTCCCGTCTTGCGTCACGCGTCGTGCGTGGGGACTCGGTGAAGTCGGTTCGCAACCGCAAAGTCGTTCAGATCGTCGCCGTCACGTTTTGCACCCTCAGCCTGCTCGGCACGCAACAGGCGTGGGCAGATGCCAGTCCGGTGCGCGGCGACCCGATGCAAAGCATTCCGAAGATCGAGGTGCCCAAGGCGCCGGCGCCCACCATTCGGATTCAGCCACCGACTCAGGAAGATGCGCTCAAGGCGCTCCTCGCCCGCAAGATCACCCCGAAGCGTTTCGGCATCGAAGGCGTGAAATCACTGCCTTTCGATCAGGTCGCGGGACTTTTTGCCCCGATGGCGGGCAAGGAAGTGACCATCGGCGATCTGGTCGAGAAGGCCAACGAAGTCACGAAGCTGTATCAGGACGCGGGGTATCTCCTGTCCTTTGCCTTCGTGCCCGCCCAGGACTTCAACGACGGTTTCGTGCGCGTGACGGTCGTCGAGGGCTACATCGCCAGCACCAGGATCACCGGCAAGCCGGGACCGTCGGAGCAGCGGCTGCGCGATATCGCCGCACACATCGAGGCGGAGCGGCCGCTCAAGCGCGCCACCTTCGAGCGCTATCTGAACCTGCTCACGCTCGTGCCCGGCATGAAGATCAAGGCCGATGTGCAGCCGCCGACGCAAACCGACGGTGCGACGGAGCTTTCGCTGGACGTTTCGCGCCAGCCGGTCGCGCTCGGCACGTCGCTCTCGTATAACAATCCGGGCATTCGCGGTGTGTTCACCGTGACGAGCAATGCCCTCACGCCGCTGGGCGAGCAGATCCAGCTAACGGCCATCGCGCCGAAGGGGCACAACGACGAAGAGTTCTACGCGGCGTCGTACATCCAGCCGCTGGGCTCGAACGGCCTTCAGGCGCGCCTCGACGCATCGCACTATCGCGGTCAGCCGGACGATCAGGCGCTCGCCGGCCTCACGCGACATCTCGACACGAAGCGCATCGCCGTGGGCGTGTCGTACCCCATCCTGCTCAACAACCAGCGCAGTCTCACGGTGAGCGGCGGCATGTACGGGGTGAATTCGCGCGACCGCTACGAAGTGCCGAACTCGCCCAACTACATCAATTCGCAGACGAACGTGCGCGCCGGGCAGGTACAGCTCGCCTACAACGAAGTCACCGACAAGCAGACCCGCAGCGCCACGCTCGGCGTGTTCAAGGGCTTCAACGGCATGGGGGCGAGTCAGGCTTACACGACGCAGCCGGCCGGGGTCGCCCAGATCCTCGGACCGTACGACCTCGGCTTCTGGCGCTTTACGCTCGATGGCAAGCAAGGGGTGGTGCTGCCGTGGGATTTCGGGGTGATCGTGTCCGCCGGGGCGCAGTACAGCGGCAATACGCTGCCGACGTCCGAACAGGCGACCTTCGGCGGCCAGCGTTTCGGCCTCGGTTACCCGGCCGGCGAAATTGCCGGAGATAAGGGCTGGGGTGCGTCGATTGAACTCAACCGGATGTTCCGCACCGACTTCCGTTATCTGAAGACGATTCAGCCGTACCTGATTCTCGACACGGCGCGCGTCTACGTGAACTACGGCCAACTGTTCCACAACCAGCTTGCCTCGGTGGGGCTGGGCGTTCGCATCTCCGACAGCAAGTACTACTCGCTCGATCTCTCGATCGCCAAGCCGATGGCGGACGCGCCCACCAACTCGCCGAATCGTCCGCTGCGCTTCAACGCGAACTGGTCATATCAGTTCGAGTAAGGTCGCCGGTCATCTCGGGGGGCGCATCGGTCGTCCCCCCACTATTTTTCTTATCAGGTTTTTCCCTGATGCCACAGCGCTTCATGCCCTCACGCCTGCCGGCAGCTGGCTGCACAAAGGCGACGCCGCGCTTCGCGCACTGGCATGACACGCGGCGCGCTATATCCAACCGTATACACGGATTGCGTGCGAGCAAACACCGAAATGACATCGGCCGCCGCGATACGTCGGCGTCCGATATGTTGCAGTGCAGCTTGCACACTTCGCCCGTTATTTTGATTATCCGTATATGCGTATGTAGGCATATACGGCATCTCTTGTGCCTTCACACGAACTCAAAGACTGACCGTCATGGAAGAACTCGATCGCGTATTCGAAAAGGTGTCGCATTACTTCAGCCTGCTCTCCGAGCCCACCCGGCTGCGGATCCTGCACGCGCTGTGTGGTGGCGAGCGCTCGGTCAACGAGGTGGTGACGGAAGTGGGTTCGTCGCAAACGAATGTGTCGCGACACCTGGGCGCGATGTACCAGGCGGGTGTGCTGGCGCGTCGACGCGACGGGAACCAGGTGTATTACGCGATCGCGGATACCGGGGTGGTCGAGATCTGTCGCGCCGTGTGCATACAGGTCGCCGGCCGAATCGAGGAGGAGGCGCTGCCGGAGCGTGCCGTCGATGGCTTCATGCCGCGCGGGAGCTGATGCCCGCCGGCGCGCGTGCCGCAGACCGAAGTGAAACCGTAACGCAGCAACCTGGCAGGACCGTGCGGCAAAAAGACCGCCAGCGACAACCAAAACACAAGCGGTAAGCCGCCAGCCTCCTTGCGACGCTGGCGGACGCCACGAAACGCGAGGAGACAGGGTGAGCGACAACGCATCGCGAGCCGGCCGTTTGCGCCGGGCTCCGGAGAATTTCATCGACGGCACATTGGCCGGCGACATTGCGCGCGAGGGACTCAATCCCACGCGTCGCAGCTTCCTGCAACGCAGCTTCCTGGCCGCCGGCGCCGCGCTCGCCGGTGGCAGTGCCTTCGCGGCGGACGCCCCGAACGCCGTGGGCGCCGGTGACCCGATGATCCTCGAGCCGCGCCCGTGGGCGACCTCGCTTGGCCAGCCTGTCGCGGCGCGTCCCTACGGCATGCCGTCGAAGTACGAGGCCAACCTGCAGCGCCGTCAGTCCCCCGGGCTCACGCAAACCGCACAGGCTTCCGTTGCCTTCACGCCGCTGCAAGGTCTGTTTGGCATCATCACGCCCAGCGGCCTGCACTTCGAGCGCCATCACCAGGGCTGGCAGGAGATCGACCCGACGCAACACCGCCTGATGGTGCACGGCCTCGTGCGCGAGTCGAAGGTGTACACGATGGACGACATCATGCGGTTGCCCTCCGTGTCGCGCATGCACTTCATCGAGTGCGGCGCGAACACCGGCATGGAGTGGGGCAACGCGGCGGTGCCCACGGTGCAATACACGCACGGCATGCTGTCGTGCTGCGAATTCACGGGGGTGCCGCTCTCGGTACTGCTCGACGACGTGGGCGCCGACACCCGGCGCGGCCAGTACGTGCTTGCCGAAGGCGGCGACGGCTCGGGCATGACCCGCACGATCTCGATGGAGGCGGCGCTCTCCGACGTGCTCGTCGCGTGGGGCATGAACGGCGAAATGCTGCGCCCCGAGAATGGCTATCCACTGCGTCTGGTCGTGCCCGGCGTACAGGGCGTGTCGTGGGTGAAGTGGCTGCGCCGCATCAAGGTCGGCGATGCGCCGTGGAATACCAAGGATGAAACGAGTCACTACGTCGACCTGATGCCGGACGGCCAGCATCGCCAATACACGTCGATCCAGGAGTGCAAGTCGGTCATCACGTCGCCATCGGGCGGACAGGCGCTGCTCGATCGCGGCTACTTCAACATCACCGGGCTCGCATGGTCGGGACGCGGCCGCATCAAGCGCGTGGATGTCTCCACCGACGGCGGCAAGTCGTGGCGTCAGGCCCGCATCGAATCGCCGGTGCTGCCGAAGTGCCTCACGCGCTTCAACTTCGATTGGCAATGGGACGGTTCGCCCGCGCTGCTGCAAAGCCGCGCGGTGGACGAAACCGGCTTCGTGCAACCGCGGTATCGGCAACTGCGCGAAGTGCGCGGCACGAAGTCGATTTATCACAACAACGCCATCCAGACGTGGCAAGTGGCGGCAAACGGCGAGGTGACCAATGTTCACGTTGACTGAACGGAAGTCGCCGAGTCCGGTGCCTCGCATGAAAAGCCGTTTCCTGGCAGTCGTGATCGCCGGATTGTGGGCGGGGGCGCTGGCCGTTGCCGCGATGACCGTGCTCGCATGGCTTTCCAGCCCGGCACAGGCCGCACCGGCCGCGACGCAAAAGCCGGGACAGAGCGCGGCGCCCACGCCGATCAAGGCGCCGGCCGGCATCGGTCGCGATGCCACGGCCGCGGAGCTCAACGCGTGGGATATCGACGTGCGTCCCGACTTCAAGGGCTTGCCCAAGGGGCACGGGTCGGTGGCCGACGGCCAGAAGTTGTTCGACGCGCGGTGCGCGTCGTGCCACGGTACGTTCGGCGAGAGCAACGAGGTGTTCAACCCGCTCGTGGGCGGCACCACGGCCGACGACATCAAGACGGGGCACGTGGCGTCGCTGCGCGCGAACAATCAGCCGGTGCGCACCACGCTCATGAAGGTCGACACGATCTCCACGATCTGGGATTACATCCGTCGCGCCATGCCGTGGAACGCGCCGCGCTCGCTCACGCCGGACGAGGTGTACGCCGTCACTGCGTACATCCTGAACCTCGGCGAGATCGTGCCGTCGGACTTCGTGCTCTCCGACAAGAACATCGCCGACGTGCAGAAACTCATGCCCAATCGCAACGGGATGACGCGCGCGCACGGCATGTGGCGCGTGGGCGACAAACCGGATACTCATAACAAGGCGTGTATGCAGGATTGTCCCGAGGCTGGTATCGTGACGTCCGCACTCCCTGCGTACGCCCGCGACGCACATGGGGATCTGGCCGCGCAAAACCGGGTGATCGGTCCGGTGCGCGGTATCGATACGAAGCTGCCGCCGCTGTCGGGCACCGCCGCGCAAAATGCGGCGGTGCGCAAGACCGCGGCCCTCGCCACGCTCGGCATGGCGAGTCCGGACGCGCCGGCCAAAACCGCCGCTGCGACGTCACCGGCAGCAACGCTTGCGGACAAGAACGGTTGTCTGGCATGTCACGGTGTGACCGACAAGAAGATCGGGCCCGCCTTCTCGGAGGTCGCCGCCAAGTATCATGGGCAGTCGGATGCGGCTGAAAAACTGGTGGCGAAGATACGTGCCGGCGGCGCCGGTAACTGGGGCAGCATGCCAATGCCGCCGCAGACGCAGGTCGCCGAAACCGACGTCCGTACGATGGTCGACTGGATTCTCCATGGTGCACATTGAGCGGGCAGGGTGTCCGACGGCCGCGCCATGTCACCCAGGCTGCCGCAGGACCCCGTCCCCTACACAAACCGAAGGAGATACGATGAAGAAGTTG
>OFTX01000848.1_pt1 | contig 13360 bp, 12 predicted proteins | sample 1775051 | NCBI WGS metagenome assembly OFTX01 (sample SAMN08195772, study PRJEB24354) | sludge metagenome | isolation source: sludge from phenol fed wastewater aerobic bioreactor A | place: India: Nagpur | collected 2016-09-15
TTCCATGTCAGCTTTGTCGTCGCGATCGGTCGGAGGGGATGCGGGGGATGCGGCCGGTCGCCTGCTGCCGGGCCTGGCGCTCAGCGCCGGCCTGGGCTGGCTGGCGATCTGGCTGGCCGAGTACGACTGGGTGCAGGCCGCGGGCCTGAGCGGGCTCAGCCTGGCCATCGTGCTGGGCATGCTGGTGGGCAACCTGGGCTACGCGCGCATCGCCGCGCAGGCGGGGCCGGGGGTGGGCTTTTCCAAGCAGAACCTGCTGCGCCTGGGCATCGTGCTGTACGGCCTGCGGCTGACGGTGCAGGACGTGGTCCACGTGGGCGCGGCCGGGGTGCTGATCGACGCCGTGGTGGTGTGCGGCACCTTCACGCTGGCGGTGTGGCTGGGCACGCGCTGGCTGGGGCTGGAGCGCTCCACCGCCATGCTGATCGGCGCCGGCAGCTCGATCTGCGGCGCCGCCGCCGTGCTGGCGGCCGAGCCCGTGGTCAAGGGCCGCGCGGAGGAGGTGGCGGTGGCCGTCGCCACGGTGGTGGTGTTCGGCACCATCGCCACCTTCCTGTACCCGGCGCTGTACGCGCTCAACCAGCACGCGGGCTGGCTGGCCGGTGGCGAACGCGCCTTCGGCATCTACATCGGCTCCACCGTGCACGAGGTGGCCCAGGTGGTTGCCGCGGGCAACGCCATCGGCGCGGAGGCGACGGACACGGCCGTGATCGTCAAGATGGTGCGCGTGATGATGCTGGCACCCTTCCTGCTGGGGCTGTCGGCCTGGCTGGCGCGGCATCCGGACCGGCGGGCGGGCGGCGCGGCGGACCTGCAGGCGCCGCGCCTGACGGTGCCCTGGTTTGCGGTTGGCTTCGTGGCGGTGGTGGCGTTCAACTCGCTGCAGTGGCTGCCCCAGCCCGTGACGGCGGCGGCCACCACGCTGGACAACCACCTGCTGGCCATGGCCATGGCCGCGCTGGGCCTGACCACCCACGCCAGCGCCATCCGCAAGGCGGGCCTGCGGCCGCTGCTGCTGGCCTTGCTGCTGTTCGGCTGGCTGGTGGCGGGCGGGGCGCTGCTGAACCGCCTGTTCCTGGGCTGATCTGACCGGCCTGCCGTCAGCGGCCCCGGCGGTACATGCTGCTGGTGGTGCGTGCCAGGCCTGAGGCGTGCAGGCGCGCCAGGGTGGTGCCTGCATGCGCATGCGTGATGGCCAGGCCCAGCGCGTCGGCGGCGTCCGGGCCCGGGGCCTGGGGCAGGTTCAGCAGGCGCTGCACCATGGCCTGCACCTGCGCCTTGGCGGCCTTGCCGTGGCCGGCCACGGCCTTTTTCATTTGCAGCGCGGTGTATTCGGCCACCGGCAGGCCGCAATGCACCAGCGCCGTGACGCAGGCGCCGCGCGCCTGGCCCAGCAGCAGGGTGGCCTGCGGGTTGACGTTGACGAAGACGATTTCGACCACCGCCGCCTGCGGCTGGTAGCGCGCGTGCACCTCGTGGATGCCGTCGAACAGCAGCTTCAGGCGCGCGGGCAGGTCGCCCTGCGCGGCGTCGTGCGTGCGGATGACGCCGCTGGCGACGTAGGCCAGGCGCGGGCCGTCGGCGTCCAGCACGCCGAAGCCGGTGCTGCGCAGGCCGGGGTCGATGCCCAGAATCCTCATGGCAGTTCGGCCGCCCGCATGCGGCCGACGATGACGCGCGCGCGCTGGCTGAGGTAGGCCGAGCGCGGGCGCTGCTCGAAGTAGCGCGGGCGCGGCAGCATGACGGCCAGGCGCGCGGCCTCCCAGGCGCTCAGCTGCGCGGCGCTTTTCCTGAAGTAGTGGCGCGCGGCGGCCTCGGCGCCGAACACGCCGGTGCCCCATTCGACGTGGTTCAGGTACAGCTCCAGGATGCGGCGCTTGGACAGCAGGCGCTCCAGCGCGAAGGTCAGCACCAGCTCCTGGCCCTTGCGCAGCAGCGTGCGCTCGCCCGACAGCAGCAGGTTCTTGGCCAGCTGCTGGGTGATGGTGGAGCCGCCGCGAATCTTGATGGGGCGCGCCGGCAGCTCTTTCGCGGCGCGCTCGGCCGCCGCCTGCTCGGCCTTGGTGTTGCGCTCCCAGGCGCGCTCCATGGCTTCCCAGTCCACGCCTTCGTGGTTGGTGAAGCCGTCGTCTTCGGACGCGATGACGGCGCGCTTGAGCTGGTCCGAGATCTGGCCGTAGTCGCGCCACTGCTGGCTCCAGCGCAGCTCGCCCTGGCTGGCCAGGCGCCAGGCCTCGGAGCGCTCGAAGGTGGTGGACTGCGGATCGACGAGCACCGTCAGGGCGATGCGGCCGACGAAGAACAGCTGCAGCAGCACGGCGCCGATCACGGCCAGCAGCAGCCAACGCCCCAGCAGGCGCATCAGCGGCCGCCCCGGACGGTGGCGCTCAGCTCGTCGGCCTGCAGCGTGGTCTCCAGCGTCTGCTCGTGCGTGAAGCGAAAGCGGGCCGTGACGTCGAACTGGTCGGTGTCCTTGCGCATGGCGGGCGTGAAGGGGCCGAAGGGCGCGGCTTTTTGCGCGATGGCCTCGGCCAGGCGGTCGAGCATGCGGTTGCCCGAGCCGCGCACCACGCGCGCGTCCAGGATGCGGCCGTCGTGGTTGATCAGCAGCGCCATCAGCAGCTCGCCGTACAGCTTGCGCCCGGCCACGTGCGGAAAGTTGGCGGTGCCCACCTGCTCGATCTTGCGGCGCATGTCGTCGTAGTACGTCGCGTAGGTGGCGCCCAGCGTGGCGGGGCTGAGGTAGCGCTTGCGCGGGCGCGCGTTTTCTTCCTCGACGCGCTTTTCAATGGCGGCCAGCAGCTTTTGCAGCTGCTCGCGGCGCTCCTGCTCGGCGCGCGCCTGCGGGTCGTCGCGAGCGGCCTCGGGCGCGGGCTGGGGCATGGCGGCCAGCTGCTCGCGCACCTGGGCCAGCAGCAGCTCCTGCTGGCGCTGCATGTGGTCGATCTGGCGGCGGTTCTCGTCGATGGCGTCGTTGCCCTCGGCCTCGCGCGGGCTGGGCGGTAGCGGCGTGCTGACGATGCGCGCGTCCTTGGCCTCGCCGCCGCCGGCCAGGCTGTGCTGGGCGATGGCCTGGGCCTTGGCCGGCTTCTCGTCCGACTTGGCGTTGACCAGGATGACGTCCAGCGTGTTGTCCTGGAACACCCGCGCAAAGCCCTCGGGGTTGACGAAGCGCACCGTCAGCAGCGCGGCGTGCACCAGCACCGACACCGCCAGCGCCCACTGCAGGGTGCTGAACGCGCGCCACGAGGGCAGCTGCGGCAGGCGCTCGGCCATCATGCGGCCGGGCCCTTGCCGTCGGGCTCGGGCTCGCTTACGTCGACCGCGATGCTCAGCGGGCCGGCGGCGTCCTCGTCGTCCTCGGCGCCGTCGGCGGCGCTGGGCGCGGCCTGCTCGCCCAGCACCTCGGTCACGCTGCCGTGCACGTCCAGCGCGATGGGGTCGATGGCGCCCAGCTTGACGCGCACGCGGGCGCCGCGCACCAGCGTCTGCGAGCCCATGACGGTGAACACCAGCGGCAGCTCGTCGGCGCGCGCCAGCCAGGCGCCGCCGGGCTGCTCGCGCAGCAGGCTGGCGTCCAGCTCGCTCAGGCCGTGCTGCTGCAGGTATTGCAGCGTCCAGAAACGCTCCATGCTGGCCTGGTGGCCGTTGTAGGCGCTGTAGGCGGCGTCGAAGGCGCTGATGATGGCGAACAGCTGCGCGTCCTTGGGCTTGAAGGGCGCGGCCAGCGCGGCGGCCGTGCCGTGGCGCGCGGCGGCGATGATCTGCCACTGGTTGACCAGGTCGACGTAGCGGCGCAGCGGCGAGGTGCTCCAGGCGTAGCTGGGCACGCCGATGCCCGCGTGCGGCAGCGCCTTGGCGCCCATGCGCACCTTGATGCCGGGCAGCAGGCTGGCCTGGCTGCGGTAGATGGCGGGCACGCCCAGGCTCTTGAGCCATTCGCCCCAGCTGCTGTTGGCCAGGATCATCAGCTCGGCCACCATCAAATCCAGCGGCGCGCCGCGCTGGCGGGTGGTGATCAGGACTTCTTCATCGCCGGTCGGCACCTCGCCGTCGTTACCGACCAGTTTGAAGCTGTAGTCCGGCCGGTTGAAGGTCTCCGGCTTGCCGCGCACCTGCTCGCGCCGGGCCTTCAGGTGTTGCGCCAGTCGATACAAAAACGATAGCTTCTCGCGCTGGATGGGTGCCGGCTGCGAGCCGATGGGGCTTGAATCGGCGGTGCCCGCCAGCCAGTCGGGCGTGATCAGGTGGTCGAGCTGGTCGTGGCGCAGGTTGGCGGCGATGGGCACGCGCTCGATGCGCGTCTCGCTGGCCTGGATGGCCAGCGTAGCCTCGTCCAGCGTGACGTACAGCGACACCGCCGGCACCGCCTGCCCCTCGGCCAGGGTGTAGGCCTGCACCACGGCCTCGGGCAGCATGGTGATCTTGTAGCCCGGCATGTAGACGGTGGACAGGCGCTCGCGCGCCACGTCGTCCAGCGCGTCGCCCGGCTGGATGGCCAGCGCCGGCGCGGCGATGTGGATGCCCAGCACCACGGTGCCGCTGCCCAGGCCCTGCACCGACAGCGCGTCGTCGATCTCGGTGGTTTGCGAGTCGTCGATGGAATAGGCCTGCACCGCGGCCAGCGGCAAGTCCTGCGGCAGTACCGGCGCCGCCAGAGGGGGAAAGCCGGTGCCCCGGGGAAAGTTCTCGAACAGAAAGCGCTGCCAGTGAAACTGGTAGGCCGAGGTGATGGCGCCGGCGCGCTGCAGCAGCGTCAGCGGCGCCAGCTGCGCGGTGCGCGCGGCCTCGACCACGGCCTTGTACTCGGGCGCGTTCTTGTCGGGCTTGAACAGGATCTTGTAGAGCTGCTCGCCGATGGGCGCCGGGCAGCGGCCGGCGGCCAGCTCCTGGGCCCAGCCGGCGATCTGGGCGGCGAGCTGCCTTTTCTTCTCGATGGCGGCCAGCGCCTGCGCCACGATGTCGGCCGGCGCCTTCTTGAAGCGGCCCTTGCCGGCGCGGCGAAAGTAGTGCGGCGCCTGCTGCAGCGCCCACAGCGCGGCGGCCTGCTGGACGATGGTGGGCGAGCCGCCGAAGTAGTCGGCCGCCAGCTCGGCAAAGCCGAACTCGCCCTCGGGGGCGAATTCCCAGGCCAGCGCGGGGTCGATGTCGGCGGCCAGGGTTTCGGCCTGCGCCAGCAGCTCGCCGGGCGCGGGTTGCTCGAAGCGCAGCAGCTGGTTGGCGGCCTTGACCTTGACGCGCTTGCCCGAGTCGAGCTCGACCTGGGCGGAGGCTTCGGCCTCGGAAAGGATGCGGCCGGCCAGGAACTTGCCGGCTTCGTCGAAAAACATGTGCATGGAGGGGACGGATTGTCCCATCAACCGCGGCGCCCCGGTGCGGCCGCCCGAGCCCGTTTTATGAACGAAATCGGGTGTTTGCCCGGATGCAGCAAGCGCAAGCAGCTATCAAATCAGGATTTTTGATCGGGGGCAAGTTGCAGAAACGACAGCACCTCGCCGATCAGCCGGGGAAAGTCCGACAGCGCGTGGTCGCCCCCCTCCAGCAGGCGCAGCCGCGCGCCGGCGTAGCGCGCGCTCATCTCGCGCCAGTCCAGCAGCTCGTCGCCCTTGGCGACGATGGCCAGCGTGCGGCCGGGCGCGGCCAGCGGCCCGGCTTGCAGCGCGCGCAGCTCGTCGATGTATTCGGCCCGGAAGAAGAAGTTTTCGGTCGGGTCGTGCCAGGCGGTCTGCTCGCCGACGTGGGCCGCCAGGTCGCGGGCGGGATCGACGGCGGGGTTGAGCACCACCGCGCGGCAGCCGCGCCGCTGGGCCAGCCAGGTGGCGTAGTAGCCGCCCAGCGAGGAGCCGACGATGGCCATGCCCTCGGCGGGCCAGTCGGCCGTGCCGGCGTCGATCAGCGCCGCCGCGGCGCGCGGCGAAGGCGGCAGCTGCGGGCACCACCAGCGCACGGCGGGGTGCTCGGCGCGCACGCGCGCGGCCATCCGCTGCGCCTTGCTGGATTGGGGCGAGGAGCGAAAGCCGTGCAGGTAGAGCAGGTGGGTGGTGGCCATCGCGCCATGCTACGGGATGGGCACGCGGGATAATTCGGCCATGGCTGTTGTATTCGACCGACCCTCGCTGTGGCAGCGCGTGCGGCCCCACCTGCGCGGGCTCGACTGGCTGCTGCTGCTGGCCATGCTGCTGCTGGCCGGGCTGGGCCTGCTGGCCATGTATTCGTCGGGGTTCGACCACGGCACGCGCTTCGTCGACCATGGGCGCAACATGCTGATTGCCGCCGGCATCATGGTGGTGGTGGCGCAGGTGCCGCCCCGGCGGCTGATGCAGCTGGCGGTGCCGGTGTACGTGCTGGGCGTGGCGCTGCTGGTGGCGGTGGCGCTGTTCGGCATCAGCAAGAAGGGCGCGCAGCGCTGGATCAACCTGGGCGTGGTCATCCAGCCCAGCGAGCTGCTGAAGATCGCCACGCCCATGATGCTGGCCTGGTGGTTCCACCGCCGCGAGGGGCAGACCCGCGCGCTGGACTTCGCCGTCGCCTTCGGCCTGCTGGCGGTGCCGGTGGCGCTGATCGTCAGGCAGCCCGACCTGGGCACCGCCATGCTGGTGCTGGCCGCCGGCCTGGCGGTGATCTTTTTTGCCGGCCTGCCCTGGAAGCTGGTGCTGCCGCCGGTGCTGATCGCCGCCGCCGGCGTGGCGCTGATCCTGGCCTTCGAGCCGCGGCTGTGCGCCGACGGCCAGGACTGGGTGGTGCTGCACGAATACCAGCGCCAGCGCGTGTGCACCCTGCTGGACCCCACGCGCGACCCGCTGGGCAAGGGCTTTCACATCCTGCAGGGCATGATCGCCATCGGCTCGGGCGGGCTGTGGGGCAAGGGCTTCATGCAGGGCACGCAGACGCACCTGGAGTTCATCCCCGAGCGCACGACGGACTTCATCTTCGCCGCCTTTTCGGAGGAGTTCGGCCTGGTCGGCAACCTGGCCATCATTGCCGGCTTCGTCTTTCTGGTGCTGCGCAGCCTGATGATCGCCGCCGACGGCCCCACGCTGTTCGCGCGCCTGCTGGCCGCCAGCCTGGCCACCATCTTCTTCACCTACGCCTTCGTCAACATGGGCATGGTCAGCGGCATCCTGCCGGTGGTCGGCGTGCCGCTGCCCTTCATCAGCTACGGCGGCACCGCCATGGTCACGCTGGGCCTGGCGCTGGGCATGCTGATGTCGATCGCCAAGGAAAAGCGGCTGATCCAGAGCTGAGAAGGTGTGAACGAACCCCTCATGCCCGCCTTGACCGCCAAAACCCGCCCGCCCGGCGTTGCAAATGCTCGCCGTAGCTCGGGCTACGGCTGTGCTTTGCGCCTTGATCGGACGCGTTTTGACGATCCTTTCGGGCACTCGCGATTCATTCACACCTTCTGATCCCCGCCCACCGAGGGAGCGAGCATGAGCGATCGACTCTTTGTCTACGGCACCCTGGCCCCCGGCCGGCCGAACGAACACGTGCTGGCCCCGCTGCACGGCACCTGGCAGGCCGCCAGCGTGCGTGGCACCCTGCTGCCCGAAGGCTGGGGCGCCGCCGCCGGCTATCCCGGCATCGTGCTGGATGAGGCCGGCGAGCCGGTGCAGGGCTTGGTCTTCACCTCGCCCGAGCTGCACCTGCACTGGCCGCGGCTCGATGCCTTCGAGGGCGACGGCTACGAGCGCGTCGCGGTGCTGGCCGAGTTGCCCGATGGCCAGCGCGTCGAGGCGCAAATCTATGCGCTGCGCAGAAGCTAAAAATGGCACCCAAACCACTCGCAGATGTGCGATGTGCACCCTTTTCAATCCACTTTCAACCAAAAGGAGTTTCCTTCCATGACCACACCCTCACGCCGTCACGCGATCCTGCTGGGTTCCCTGTGCGCCCTGCTGCCGTTCACCGCATGGGCTCAAGACACTTGGCCGAGCAAGCCGATCAAATTCATCGTTCCGTATCTCGCCGGCGGCACCACGGATTTGGTGGCACGCACCACGGGCGACTACGTCAGCCGGAAGCTGGGGCAACCGGTCGTCATTGAGAACCGTCCGGGGGCTGGCGGCAACATCGGTATGGAAGCGGTCGCCCGAGCAGCGCCGGATGGCTACACGATTGGCTTCGGCGCAATCTCCACCAACGCTCTCAATCCGCATATCTACAAGAAGATGTCTTTCGATCCGCGCAAGGACTTCACGGCCATCAGCATGCTCGGGTATTCGACCATCGTGTTGACCGTCGCACCCGACAAGATGTCTGCAAAGACAGTGCCGGAATTCATCGCCTACGCCAAGGAACACCCGGGCCTGCCCTTCGGTACGGCCGGCGCGGGTACATCCATGCACCTGGCGGGAGCCATGTTTGCGCAGATGACAGGTATCGACTTGACCCACGTAGCCTACAAAGGCAGCGCCCCCGGCATCAACGACATGCTGGGCGGTCACCTGACCGTCATGTTCGACAACCTGCCGGCCAGTCTGCCCCACATTCAGGCTGGCAAGCTGCGCGCCCTGGCGGTGGCTGGCAAGTCGCGTTCGCCACAGCTGCCGAACGTTCCCACCATTGCCGAGACGGGGATCAAGGGATATGGCGTCGATCCATGGTTTGGCGTGTTCGGGCCTGCCGGGATGCCCCAGGCGGTAACCGATCGGCTGTCGGCCGCATTCCGCGAGGCCCTTGCGGATCCAGCGATCAAGGACAAGCTGCTGAAGGCAGGGTTCACCCCCGAGGGTTCGACGCCCAGCGCGCTCGCAGATCTGGCGCGCACCGAATATGACCGCTTGGGCAAAGTTGCTCAAGCAGCGCATATGGCGGTCGATTGAACAAGGTGAGGCGAGTGAGTTCCGCGCTGGATCAGCGGCGCGGCTAAGCCATATTCCTCACCGCCCGCGCACTCACCCACCCCAGCAGCCAGCGCACCACCCCCGCCGTCACCAGCAGACTGCCGGCCGCCGCCTGCCAGAAGGCGGCGGGCGACAGCTGCGGCGCCAGCGGGCCCAGGCCGTGATAGGCCAGCAGGTAGCCGCCGCCCAGGCCCGCGCCCCACAGCAACACGCAGTAGACGACGAAGGGCGCCAGCGTGACCCGGTAGCAGCGCAGCACGAAGATGGACACGGTCTGCATCGCGTCGGACACGTGCAGCAGCGCCACCCAGGCCAGCAGTTGCGCGGCCAGCAGCGCCACGCCGGCGTGGGCGGTGTAGATGTCGACGATCCAGCCGCGCAGCGCCAGCACCGCCGCGGCCATCAGCAGCGCCAGGCCCAGCGCCAGCTTGACGACCAACAGGGCCAGCGCGCGGGCGCGCGCCTCGTCGCCGGCGCCGCGCCAATAGCCCACGCGCGCGCTGGCGGCAATGGCCAGGGCCAGCGGCGTCATGTACAGCAGGGCCGTGACGTTGGCTGCGATCTGGTGCGCCGCCGTGGCCGTGGTGCCCAGGCGCGCGACGAACAGCGCCATCAGCGTGAACGAGGTGATCTCCACCACCAGCGTCAGCGCCGCCGGCACGCCCAGGCGTGCAAAGGCCCGCAGCGTGGGGCCGTGCGGCGGCTCCACGCGCCGCCACAGGCCCAGCGCGACGAACAGCGGCTGCGTGCGCAGCAGCCACAGCGCCAGCGCGCACAAAAAGAAGTTGACGGCGAACGTGGCCCAGGCGCAGCCGACCACGCCCAGCTCGGGCAGGCCCCAGATGCCGAAGGTCAGCCCCACCGACAGCGGCACCTTGACGGCCAGCGCCACCACCTGCAGCCAGCTCACCAGCTGCGGCTTGCCCAGCGCCTGGCTGAGCGTGCTGAAGGCGCGAAACAACAGCGACGCCGGCAGGCTCCAGCCCACCACGGCCAGGTATTCGGCCGCCACCGTGCGCAGCTCGGGCGGCACCTGGGTGGCGCGCAGGATGGACTGCGGATGCAGCAGCAGCGCCATGCCCAGCACGCTGGCCGCCGCGCACAGGTACAGCGACTGGCGCGCCGAGGGGCCGATGGCGGCCAGCCGGCGCCCGCCGTGCAGCTCGGCCCAGATCGGCAGCAGCGCCGTCAGCAGGCCGTTGAGCGACACGTAGACCGTGACGAACACCGACGAGCCGATGGCCAGCGCCGCCAGCGACAGGTCAGAATGACGGCCCGCCACGATGGTGTCGACCGCGCCGAAGGCCATCACCGCCACCTGCCCCACCCACACCGACGCGGCGTGCCCGGCCATGATCCTGAGCTCTTGCGGGGGAAGGGATGAGGAGGAAATGGCCGCTGTCACCGCGCGCATTGTGCCAAGTCCATGTCGTGCGGAAGCGCCAGCAAAAGCGAATACGATCGAACGACCCGAGGAGAGACGATGACCGACCTGAGCAAGATCACCTGCATCGAAGACCTGCGCGTGCTGGCCAAGCGCCGCGTGCCGCGCATGTTCTACGACTACGCCGACAGCGGCAGCTGGACCGAAGGCACCTACCGCGCCAACCAGGCCGACTTCGCGCCCATCCAGCTGCGCCAGCGCGTGGCCATCAACATGGAAGGCCGCAGCACCGCCACGACGATGATCGGCGAGCCCGTGGCCATGCCGGTGGCGCTGGCCCCCACGGGCCTCACGGGCATGCAGCACGCCGACGGCGAGATTGCCGCCGCACGCGCGGCGCGCGCCTTCGGCGTGCCCTTCACGCTGTCGACCATGAGCATCTGCTCGATCGAGGACGTGGCCCAGCACGCCGGGCCGGGCTTCTGGTTTCAGCTGTACGTGATGCGCGACCGCGATTTCATCGAGCGCCTGATCGACCGTGTCAAGGCCGCCGGCTGTGGCGCGCTGGTCATCACGCTGGACCTGCAAATCCTGGGCCAGCGCCACAAGGACATCAAGAACGGCCTCTCGACCCCGCCCAAGCCCACCCTGATGAACCTGCTGAACCTGGCCACCAAGCCGCGCTGGATCATGGGCATGGCGGGCACAAAAAGGCGCCAGTTCGGCAACATCCACGGCCACGTCAAGGGCGTGACCGACATGAGCAACCTGGGCGCCTGGACGGCCGACCAGTTCGACCCGCGCCTGAACTGGGGCGACGTCGAATGGATCAAGAAGCGCTGGGGCGGCAAGATCATCATCAAGGGCATCATGGAAGCGGAGGACGCACGCCTGGCGGTGGACAGCGGCGCCGACGCGCTCATCGTCAGCAACCACGGCGGCCGCCAGCTCGACGGCGCGCCGTCGGCCATCCACGCCCTGCCCGCCATCGTCGATGCCGTCGGCAAACAGATCGAAGTGCACATGGACAGCGGCATCCGCAGCGGCCAGGACGTGCTCAAAGCCTGGGCCCTGGGCGCACGCGGCACCTACATCGGCCGCGCCTTCTTGTGGGGCCTGGGCGCGGCGGGCGAAGCGGGCGTGGCCAAGGCGCTGGAGATCATCCACAAGGAACTGGACACCACCATGGCGTTTTGCGGGCATACGCAGATTGGGAGTGTGGATCGGGGCATTCTGCGGGCGGGGACGTTTCCGGTGGGGTGATTCGGGTGGCAGGTGCTATGGAGGCCGTTCAACTGGCAAGGCATACCAATGGGCTATCGGTGGCGCAACATGAGTGCCCCGTGCCGGATACGAGCGAGGATGTCCCAGATAGCGAGTTTGCCCTCGGCCAACACCCGAGCGGCTCCAGTAAGATACCGTCTATCTGGTAAAGAATAGAACCGGCCTTCAACGTTGCGCACCTCCTGGCCGATGATCTTCGAATGCACCCGGGATGCATGTTGTTTTTGACGTCCAACCTGCAATCGGACGCACTTTAGGAAGATTTCGTGAGTTTTGAAGAAGCCAGCCGGCCCATCGAAGAGAGATGGGCCGAAATCGTGCAGCACGTCAAGGATGAGTACCTTTCGACGGCGCAAACCTACCCGTGGATTGTCGGGTTTTCGGGAGGAAAGGACTCGACGGTCGTTGCGCACGTCGTCTTCGAGGCCCTCCAAGCCATCCCTCCCAGCCAGCGCACACGCCCCGTCCACATTGTCTCGAATGACACGATGGTCGAGAGCCCCTTAGTGATGGCGCACTTGGACGAGGTGTCCAGCCAGATTCAGGCTGCCGTGAACAATTTGAGCCTTCCCTTCACCGTGGCCCGCACACGCCCGGATCCAGACAAGACCTTTTGGGTCCTGCTCATCGGCAAGGGCTACCCGAGCCCAAACCAGCAGATGCGCTGGTGCACTGACCGCCTGAAAATCCAGCCGACAAGCACCTACATCAAGGACAACGTCTCGAAGTACGGCGCGGCTGTAGTTGTCCTCGGCGTGCGTCGGACTGAAAGCATCCGACGCATGCGTACGGTGGACAAGTACGAAAACGACCGGGGCTCGAACCTCAACCCACACTCAAGCATCACAGGCGCGTACATCTTCCGACCCATCGTAGACCTGACGACGGATGACGTCTGGGAAATCCTCGGTTCGTTCCCCGCCCCATGGGGCGGCACACATACAAAACTGTTCCAGCTTTACCGGGATGCTGAGGGTGGCGAGTGCCCGGTGGTCCTCAGTAAGGACGAAGCACCGGGTTGCGGCACCAAGAACAGCCGATTCGGCTGCTGGACCTGCACGGTCGTCGAGAAAGACAAGAGCCTCCAAGGCTTTGTCGATTCCGGCCAGCACGCCTACAAGCCGCTCATTGCCTTCCGCGATTGGCTCGTCTCTATCCGCAATGACCAGACCAAGCGCAGCGCCATCCGGCGCAATGGCCGCCTGACCTTCGACGTGTCGGGCAAGCATATCCCTGGGCCATTCACCATCCAGGCTCGGCAAGAAATCCTGGACCGCCTGCTTGCGGTGCAGGCTGAGTTTGGCGCCCAGCTGATTACCGATGACGAGCTCGGTTTGATTCACAAGTACTGGGCCATGGATCTGCAGCAAGAGGAGACGCTGGCAAATGCTTGATACCTACGAAGAGAGTGGCGTGGCTGACCTGCCCCTGTGGGCAGACTCGGAAGCAAATGAAGTCCTGAGGACGGTTTGCGCGAAGCACAATGTTCCCGTGCATATCATCACGGATCTGGTTGCGCTCCAGCGAGAGCGTCAGCACCAAGAACGAGCGGCGGGCATTAACGCGCGCTTTGAGGAAATTCTCGGCGGCATGGAATAAAAAAGTAGAGGGAGGCTGTACTTTGTGGATTTCAAAGATTGAGCTGACAAACTTCAAGAGTTATCGGCACGCCGAATTTAGTTTCCCTGAGCCTGAAGGCGAACAGAACATTGTTCTGATCGGGGGAATCAACGGATATGGGAAAACCTCCGTGCTGGAGGCGCTGTATCTATGTGTCGCATCCCGGACGATTACATAGATGAAAACCGCTACCCGCTGTTCATGGCCCGAGCCGTATTGCGGGAGTTGA
>OFTX01000849.1_pt1 | contig 13333 bp, 10 predicted proteins | sample 1775051 | NCBI WGS metagenome assembly OFTX01 (sample SAMN08195772, study PRJEB24354) | sludge metagenome | isolation source: sludge from phenol fed wastewater aerobic bioreactor A | place: India: Nagpur | collected 2016-09-15
GCGAGTCTCAGCGTGTGAGGACGCCCCGCCTCGTATGTCACGCGCCACTGTTTGCCCTCCAGCAGCAGGTGGCGCTGGTCTATCACGTCGGCGATGGTATGGGGGCGCAGGCGCTCGGCCAGAGGTACCGAGGCCGACAGCGGGGCGTCGTGTGGCATGTTCTCAAGCGGCGCGGCCGGGGATGGCCCCGGCCGCATTCGGATAATCGGATGTGCCCATTATGCCAGCCCGGCCAGCGCGCCGCCGGCAAGCCCCGCGATATGCCGGCCGACGAAGGGTCACCGGCCGGCGCCGATCCGCCCGCCTCGCCCAGACATCCGCGGCAACTCATGGACAGGCTTAGGCGTGCCCGGACACGCGCCGTGTGGACGCAGCCGCGCCCGGCACCGGCTCAACCCTGGATCAGGTCGGCACCCTTGGGCATGGTGAACTTGAAGTGGTCCGCAGGCATCGGCGGATTTTTCTGAATCTTGTCGAAGGTCAGCAGGGTCACGTTGCCGAACGCATCGTACAGTTCCATCGCGGCCAGATTGCCATCGCGAAACCCGATGCCAACGCGCTGGAACTGCGTGTCCTGGGCCTTGGGCTTGAGCTCGACCCAGTCGATGCCATTCTTCACGCCGGCATCCTTGAGCGAAAAGCTTTTCTCGATGTCGTTGCTGCCGAACAGAATGGCGGCCGGACTAGCCCCCAGCGACGCGCCCAGCTTGCGCTCGGTCACCTGGTTCAGGTCCTTGTCGTAGATGTAAAGCGTCTCGCCGTCTGCCTGAAGCAGCTGCTCATACGGCTTCACGTAACGCCAGACGAAGCGCCCCGGGCGAGAGAATTCGAAGGTGCCCGATGCCGCATTCGTCACTTTCATCGTGCCGTCCTGCTGCCCCTTGACCTGCTTCTGCTCGAACTCGCCTCGCGCCGACTTCACCTGCGCGGCAAACGCCTTGAGTTGCGCCGTGCCGCTCGCAAAAGCGGGAGCAACCCACGCCGCCAATGTCACGCCCACGGCACCGACCACGATCGGCAGGCCTCGTTTGAATCCCAGCATGTTTGTCATTCTCCTTCGCGATTCGGCACCAGGATCTCCCGGTTGCCGTTGCTCGCCATCGCCGACACGACGCCGGACTGTTCCATCTGTTCGAGCAGGCGCGCCGCGCGGTTGTAGCCGATACGCAGATGCCGCTGCACCAGCGAGATCGATGCCCGGCGCTGCTTGAGCACCACGGCCACGGCCTGGTCGTACAGGGGATCGGACTCGCCGCCCCCCTCGCCGGTTCCGCCGCCCGCCCCGTCCACGCCACCGTCCTCACCTTCCGCGGCGCCGTCCAGAATGCCTTCGACGTAGTTCGCCTCGCCCTGCTCCCTGAGCCGTTCGACCACGCGATGCACCTCGTCGTCGGCCACGAACGCGCCATGCACGCGCAGCGGCAAGCCGGTACCGGGCGGCATGTAGAGCATGTCGCCCATGCCCAGCAGCGTTTCGGCCCCCTGCTGATCGAGAATGGTGCGCGAGTCGATCTTGGAGGACACCTGGAACGCCACGCGCGTCGGCACGTTCGCCTTGATCAACCCGGTGATCACGTCGACCGAGGGTCGCTGCGTGGCCAGAATCAGGTGAATGCCCGCCGCCCGCGCCTTTTGCGCGATACGCGCGATCAACTCTTCGACCTTCTTGCCGACAACCATCATCAGGTCCGCCAGCTCGTCGATCACCACGACGATATACGGCAGACGCTGCAACGGCTCCGGCGCCTCCGGCGTGAGCGAGAAGGGATTGGGAATATGTTCTTCGCGCTTGGTGGCGTCGTCGATCTTGTTGTTGTACCCGGCCAGGTTGCGCACGCCGAGCTTACTCATGAGCTTGTAGCGACGCTCCATTTCCGCGACGACCCAGTTCAGCGCATGGCCAGCCTGGCGCATGTCGGTGACCACCGGACACAACAGATGCTGGATGCCTTCGTACATGCTCATTTCGAGCATCTTCGGATCGATCAGGATCAGGCGCACCTGCTCGGCCGTCGCCTTGTAGAGCAGCGACAGGATCATGGCGTTGATCCCCACCGACTTGCCGGAACCAGTGGTGCCGGCCACGAGCAGGTGAGGCATCTTGGCCAGATCGGCCACGACCGGCTTGCCGCCGATGTCCTTGCCGAGCGCCAGCGTCAGCAGCGACGAGGAGTCGTTGTAGATCTCGGAACCCAGAATCTCCGTCAGACGCACGGTCTGGCGGCGTGGATTCGGCAGCTCCAGCCCCATGAAATTCTTGCCCGGAATGGTCTCCACCACACGGATCGACACCAGCGAGAGCGAGCGCGCCAGATCCTTCGCGAGGTTCACGATCTGACTGCCCTTCACCCCCGTGGCCGGCTCGATTTCGTAGCGCGTGATGACCGGCCCCGGATAGGCCGCCACGACGCTCACCTCCACGCCGAAGTCCTTGAGCTTCTTCTCGATCAGGCGCGAGGTGAACTCCAGGGTCTCGGCGGACACCGTCTCCTGCGCGGCCGGTGCGGCATCGAGCAGCGCGAGCGGCGGCAGGATCGAATCGGGCAGATCGGCAAACAACGGCGCCTGCTTCTCCTTCTCCACGCGCTCGCTCTTGGGCACGACCTTGACCGGCGGCACGATCTGCACCGGCTCGTGCACTTCGGCGCGCACGCGGTTCTGCACGACGGCGCCTTCGCGCGCCATTGCCGCCTCCTCGCCCAGACGGCGATCCTGGCGCGCTTCGCGACGACGACGAATCACCGTACCCGTATCGAGAATCAGCGCGCCGAGTTTCTCGGCGGCGGACAGCCACGAGAAATGGAACAGCAACGACAGCCCGAAGGCGAAGATGAGCAGGAGTGCCAGCGTGCCGCCCGTGAAGCCGAGCGCGTGCTGGAAGAAGCCGCCGACAGTCTCGCCGATCACACCGCCCGATGCGCGCGGCAATTGGGCCTTGAGGCGGTACAGGCGCAGCGATTCGATGCCGGCGCTGGAGAGCAGCACCATCAGGGAAGAGACGATTTCTACCCAACCGCCGCTTGCCAGCCGCTCTCGCAGCGGCGGCGCCTCGCGCCGGGCGGAAATTCGCCGGTAGCCGGCGACAACGCGCCGGGCAATGAACACGACCAGCCAGTAGGCGGACAGGCCGAGGGTGAGCAGCAGCATGTCGGCCACCCACGCGCCCACGCGCCCCGCCCAGTTGGCGATGCGCTCCACGTGCGCCGCATGTGTCCAGCTGGGGTCCAGACGGCTGTACGAGAACAACGCCATCAACAGGAACACCATCAGCGCGACCTGCGCCATCCAGCGGATTTCATGGAAAAGGTGCGTCACCCGATTGGGCAACGACGATCCGGCACCAGCAGAGTAAGAAGATTTCGTCGTCATCAAGCCATGGGGTTGGGCGGGCAGACGGGCGGCCTGCCGCGCGGCAAGGCTCCATTGTAAACAACTATTACATTCGTTAATGCAGGAAAAGGTGACAAGCAGTAACGCCGGGACTTCCCGCAACGCGCCGCCCGGCTTCCGGCGCTCGCGCAGGCCCCGATCCGGTCCTTCGCTATCGCGTCGATTGCAAGGCTCCATCAACGAAACGACGTCGGCCCTTTATAATGTGGGTTTGCGCCGGATCCGTTCCGGCGCCAGCCCCTACCCCCTTTCCGGTGAGTCCGTCCATGTCCGTCGCCAAGCACGCAAAAGTCCTGATTCTCGGTTCCGGCCCCGCCGGCTACAGCGCCGCCGTCTATGCCGCGCGCGCCAACCTCAACCCCGTGCTGATCACCGGGATCGCCCAGGGCGGCCAGTTGATGACCACCACGGACGTCGAGAACTGGCCCGGCGACCCGACCGGCGTGCAAGGCCCCGAACTCATGGCCCGCATGCAGGCCCACGCCGAGCACTTCAACACCGAGATAATCTTCGATCACATCCACACGGTGCACCTGAACGAGCGCCCGCTGCGCCTGATCGGCGACGCCGGCGAATACACCGCCGACGCCCTGATCATCGCCACCGGCGCCTCGGCCCAGTACCTGGGCCTGCCGTCCGAAGAGGCATTCTCGGGTCGCGGCGTGTCCGCCTGCGCCACGTGCGACGGTTTCTTCTACAAAGGCAAGGAAGTTTGCGTCGTCGGTGGCGGCAACACGGCCGTGGAAGAGGCGCTGTATCTGGCGAACATCGCCAGCAAGGTGACCGTGATCCACCGTCGCGACAAATTCCGCGCCGAACCGATTCTGATCGACCGTCTGCTGGAGAAAGCCAAGCAGGGCGTGGTCGAACTGAAATACGACCACGTGCTCGACGAAGTGACCGGCGATGACTCCGGCGTCACCGGCGTGCGCATCAAGAACGTGAAGACCGGCGCGCACGAGGACATCGCGCTGCACGGCGTGTTCATCGCCATCGGCCACAAGCCGAATACCGATATCTTCGAGGGTCAGCTCGAGATGAAGAACGGGTACATCGTCACGCACAGCGGCCTGAACGGCAACGCGACGGCGACCAGCGTGCCGGGCGTGTTCGCCGCCGGCGACGTGCAGGACCACGTCTACCGTCAAGCCATCACCAGCGCCGGCACGGGTTGCATGGCCGCGCTCGACGCCCAACGCTACCTCGAAAATCTCGACCAGTAAGGCATTCGCGCCATGTTTCGGCGCCCTCGCCGTCCGGCGCTCGCGGCTTGGTCCGTGGCGCCATTCGGTCTTGGCGCCGCTGCCTGTGGTGCCGTTGACATATTTGGCACCCTCGGCACCCTCGGCACCTTTGGCGCGACCGGATCCAACCGATCCGTTCGCCCAGCTTGATCCTCCCTCGTCCTTGTTCGCACGCCCATGAGCAAGAAGCCACCGAAACTCAGCCTCGGCGACCTCGCCGCCCTGCGCGATACGCTCGCGAAGGAGACGGCCGCGCGTGAGGCCGAACGTCTGGCCGCCGCCCAGCGCGCCGCCCAGGCCCGGCGCGACGCCAATGTGTTCCGCGACAGCATCGGCGACATCGCGCCGCTCGCCGCCAGGGGTGCCGTCGATCGCGTCGAGCACCCGCGTCGCCCGCCCGAGCCCGTCGCCCGCCAGACGCAGGAAGACGAAGCGGCGGTGCTTTTCGAATCGCTTTCCGACGAGTTCGATCCCGAAGCGCTGCTCGACACCGACGACCGGCTGTCTTACCGCCGCCCCGGCATCAGCCAGGACGCCGTACTCAAGCTCCAGCGCGGCGAATGGGTCGTGCAAGCGCAGATCGACCTGCATGGCATGCGCCGCGACGAGGCGCGCGAGGCGCTGTCCGCGTTTCTGCACGACGCCGTCAAGCGCGGCCTGCGCTGCGTGCGCGTGATCCACGGCAAGGGGCTGGGGTCGGTCAATCGCGAACCGGTGCTCAAGGACAAGGTGCGAGGCTGGCTCGCACAGAAGAACGAAGTGCTAGCGTGGGCACAGGCGCAAGGACGCGACGGCGGCGGCGGTGCGCTGGTAGTATTGCTCCAGGCTGCGCAGACGAGGGCGCCCCGCGGGTAAGCGAACGCGCCCCCGCCGATCACGACGTATCACTCCCGGGATTCGCCGATGATTCAAGAGATGAGCGCCCAGCTGCATACGATTCTGGCCGTGATGGAGGCCATTGCCGTATTCTCGTGCGCCATCTCGGGGTTCGCCGAAGCCCGCAAGCAGCACCTCGATCCGGTCGGCGCCTTCGTGCTGGCCTTCGCCACGGCATTCGGCGGCGGCACGCTGCGCGACGTGCTGCTCGACCATCGTCCGTTCTACTGGGTGCAGCACCAGTGGTACACGGTCATCATTCTGGTGCTCTCGCTCTCGACATCCGGCGTCATGAAGCTCGTCTCGCGCGTGGCGACCGAGCGCGTGCTGCTCATTACCGACGCCATCGGCCTTGGCTTCTTCAGCGCATCCGGCACGTCGCTCGCGCTGCAGACCGACATGTCGGCACTGATGTCCGTGATGATGGGGGTCATTACCGGCGTGGGCGGCGGCGTGATTCGCGACATCCTCTGCAACGAAGTGCCGCTGGTTTTGCGCGACACGCGCCCTTACGCGATATGCGCCTTCGTCGGCGGCTGGATCTACATCGCGCTCACGTACGTCGATCTCGACCCGCTCTACACCTTGTCGATCAGCGCGCTGTCGGTGATCTTCGTGCGCCTGATCACCGTCGCGTTCGATGTCCGGCTCAAATCCTGAACGCACCGGTTTCGATCCCGCCTCCATCACACATCCAACGCGCCGCTAGCGCGCTTCCAACGCGATACAAACCGAATCGACGGCATCGAACGTCGAAGGGCGACGCCGCCAACGCGGTCGTCGCCCTTCCGATTTCCGATGCCCGCCTGCGCACCGTGACCGATCCGAGCGTAGCGGCGCGTGTCGCGCCGCGCGCCTCAGACGGCTTGCTCGCCCTCTTCGCCCGTGCGGATGCGGATCACGCGCTCCACGTCGGTCACGAAAATCTTGCCGTCGCCGATCTTGCCGGTGCGCGCAGCGCCCAGCACGGCGTCGATGACCTGCTCCGCCTGCGCGGCGCTCACCACGACCTCGATCTTGATCTTCGGCAGGAAGTCGACGACATACTCGGCGCCACGATACAGCTCGGTGTGGCCCTTCTGACGGCCGAAGCCCTTCACTTCCGTGACGGTCAGGCCGGTCACGCCGACTTCGGCCAGCGCCTCGCGAACTTCGTCGAGCTTGAAGGGTTTGATGATGGCAGTTACGCGTTTCATTGTCGCCTCGATATCCTGGTTGTCTTGGTTGTCTTGGTTGTCTTGGTTGGAGGGTTCTGAGCCTTCACCGGGCTATTGTACCGGGCCGGGAGGGCGTGCCGATGACGGCGCACCCACGGTCGCGGTGTCAGGCATGCGGATCGTCCGGCACCGTGTCGAGATCCGCGAGCCACACCACCGATTCCGAGTCGCTCGGCGCTCGCCAGTCGCCGCGCGGCGAGAGCGAGCCGCCGGTGCCGACCTTCGGAGCGTTGGGGATGCACGACCGCTTGAACTGGCTGGTGCGGAAGAACCGATCGAGGAAGATGCGCAGGTTGCGCTTGATCGCGACCAGGTCGTAGGCGTGTCGCGCGACGTGTCCCTCGTCCGGCCAGCGTCCGAGTGCAGCGTCGTGCCATGCGCTCCACGACAGGAACGCCACCTTGCGCGGGGCATAGCCGAAGCGCAGCGTGTAGTACAGATTGAAGTCCTGCAGCTCGTACGGCCCGATGAAGTGCTCGGTGCGCTGCTCGGGCGCCCCGTTGGCCTTGCCGGGCACCAGTTCCGGGCTGATTTCCGTCTCGAGAATGTCGATGAGCACGTTGCGCTGCGGTGCGCCCTTCGGCGACTTCGCCTGCGAAGCCGACGCGGCGCCGCCCAATTGCCCCGTTTCCGCGACCCATCGCACGAGATGCATGATGAGGGTCTTCGGCACGCTGGCATTCACGTTGTAGTGCGACATGTGGTCGCCTACGCCATAGGTGCACCAGCCCAACGCCAGCTCACTCAGGTCACCGGTGCCGATCACGATGGCGCCCTGATGGTTTGCCAACCGGAACAGGTGATTGGTGCGCTCGCCCGCCTGCACGTTCTCGAAGGTCACATCGTAGACCGCTTCGCCGCGGGCGAACGGATGGTCGAGGTCCTTGAGCATCTGCATGCAGCTCGGGCGAATATCGATCTCGCGCGCCGTGCACCCGACCGCCTCCATCAGCTCGCGCGCCTGACGCAGCGTGCGCTCGCTCGTGGCGAAGCCTGGCATGGTGTACGCCAGGATGTTCGTGCGCGGCAGGCCAAGACGGTCCATGACCTTCGCGCACACAAGCAAGGCGTGTGTCGAGTCGAGCCCGCCGGACACTCCGATGACGACCTTCTGAATTTTCGACGACGCCAGACGCTGCATCAGCGCCTGGACCTGAATGTTGTAGACCTCGTGGCAGCGCTCGTCACGACGCTGCGCATCGGACGGCACGTACGGGAAGCGCGCGACCGCCCGCGCGAGCGGCAGTTCGGCGTCGCGCGGGATCGCGAGATCCACCTCGACAGTGCGAAACCGCGCCACTTCGTCGGCATGACGACGCACCGACACACCGAACGTCGTCTGGTGCATCCGTTCGCGCGCGAGCCGCTCCAGATCGACGTCCGCGAAAATCAGATGCGACTCGCTCGCGAAGCGGTCCGATTCCGCGAGCATGTCGCCATTCTCGTAAATCAACGCCTGGCCATCCCAGGCCAGATCGGTGCTCGACTCCCCCTGTCCGGCCGAGGTGTAGAGATACGCCGCGAGACACCGCGCCGATTGCTGCCCCACCAGTTGATGGCGATAGGCCGACTTGCCCACGACGACATTCGATGCCGACAGGTTGACGAGCACCGTGGCGCCCGCGAGCGCGGCGAACGACGACGGCGGCACCGGCACCCACACGTCCTCGCAGATCTCGCAGTGAAAGTGCAGCAACGGCTGGTCCGCGGCTTCGAAGATGAGCGATCCGAACGGCACGGCTGTCCCGAGCAGCATGACCGTGTCGACGCCGGCGTCGTCCGCCGCGTTGAACTGGCGCGCCTCGTAGAACTCGCTGTAGTTCGGCAGATACGTCTTCGGAACGACCCCGTGAATCCGGCCGCGCGCCACGACCACGGCGCAATTGAACAGGCGCTGCTGCACGCGCACCGGCATGCCGACAATGAGCGCCGCCCCAAGCTCGCGACTCGCCGAAACGATCTCCGCGAGCGCGGCGTCGCAGGCATCGAGCAACGCGCGCTGCTGGAACAGGTCTTCGCAGCTGTATGCGGGAATCCCCAGTTCGGGGAATGCCACGAGCACCGCGCCGGCGGCGTCGGCCTGCCTGGCGAGCGCAATGGTCTGCGCGGCGTTGTAGGCGGGGTCGGCAACGCGGCATTGCGGCACGCCAACGGCCACGCGTGCGAAATCGTGATTGTAGAGATTGAGGAATCGGTTGGTCATGTCGGCGGCTACCAGGCATCGCCCGTGTGCCAGCCCGTCGGCAAGCGGAGCGGCCATGCGTGGCGCGCCCGCCCGACGCGAGTGGCGGACGTGAGAATCGCCAGTATATTACGCGAGGCCCCGATTTGCCGGGCCCCACGCCGCTTCAGCGCCCTCGTTCGCCCTGCGCCCGCGGTCCGGCCATGCATCGTCGCCACGCTATCCCGCTATCCCGCTATCCCGCTTGCACGCGGACGCAACACCGCCACACACATGTCGTCGCCCACGGTGGCGTCGTCATGGGCGGCATGCGTCACGGCGTATGCCGCTTGAACGGCGTATGCGCCTCGAGCTCGCCGATGTGCTCATCCATCGCCGTCGTCTCCGCGTCGAGAAATTCGGCGATGGCATCGGCAAAACGTGTGTCCGCAATCCAGTGCGCCGACCAGGTGGGCGTGGGAAGCAACCCGCGCGCCATCTTGTGCACCCCCTGCGCGCCGCCCTCGAAACTGCGCAGTCCATGCGCAATGCAATATTCGATGCCCTGCGCGTAGCACGTCTCGAAATGCATGCCGGAGACGAAGTCCGTGGCGCCCCAGTAGCGGCCGTACATCGTGTCCCCGCCGATCACGTTCAGCGCGCAGGCGAGCGGTCGGCCGTCGCGCTCGGCCATCACGAGCATCAGCGCGTCGGGCATCGCGGCATGCACGTCACCGAAGAACCCACGGCTCAGGTACGGTGCGTTCCAGTGCTCGCGATAGGTGTTCTCATAGCACCGGTAGAAGAAATCGAGCGCCGCGTCGTCGATGTCGGCGCCGCGCAGCCATCGATACGTCACGCCCGCGTCGCGCACGCGGCGTCGATCCTGCCGGAGCTTCTTGCGCTTTTCCTGGTTCATCTGCGCGAGGAAATCGTCGAACGTGGCGAACCCCGGGTTCTCCCAATGGAACTGCACGCCTTCGCGAAGCATGTAGCCCGCTTCGGTCAGCGCCGCCAGATCGTCGTCGTGCGCGAACAGCACGTGGATCGATGACAACTCGACCTGCTTGGCGAAAGCGATCGCACCGCGTGCGAGCGCCACGCGTTCGGCATGCGTGCGCGCGAGCAGGCGCGGTCCGGTGACTGGCGAGAACGGCACCGCGCACAGCAGTTTCGGGTAGTAGTCCAGGCCGTGGCGGGCAAACGCGTCGGCCCAGGCGTGATCGAAAACGTACTCGCCGCGCGAGTGCGATTTGACATACAGCGGCATCGCCCCGACAAGGCGCTCGCCCGCATGCATGAGCAGATAGGCGGGCTGCCAGCCGGTGCGCTTGGCCGCGCAGCCGCTCGTGTGCATGGCGTTCAGGAAAGCGTGCTGCACGAATGGATTGTCGCCGGCGAGCGCGTTCCACGCGTCGGCCGATACGTCTTCGATCGAATGCACCACACGAATGACCACGTCGCTGCTCACCGCTTCCCCCTCGTCTGCCTGCCTGTGTGTCGACCGCGACACCCCCTGTGCCGGCCCGGCCCGCGCCAATCGCGCGCCGACACCGAATCGCCAGCCATTGTCGCCGAACTCGGCGCCGCTTTCAGACAGGCAACAAAAAACCCGGCATGATGCCGGGTTTTTCGGATGCCGGAAGGCGGCGTCGAGCGCCGCCCGCGAGCCATGACGCTCACTTCTTGGCGTTGGCCACGCCGTCGACGATTTCCTTGTGAGCGGCCTCGATGCCTTCCCAGCCTTCGACCTTGACCCACTTGCCCTTCTCGAGCGCCTTGTAGTTCTCGAAGAAGTGCTTGATCTGGTCCTTGAGGTAGCCCGGCACGTCGTCGATCGACTTCATGTGCGCCGTCATCGGGCAGATCTTGTCGACCGGCACGACGACCAGCTTGGCGTCCACGCCCGATTCGTCGGTCATGTTGAGCATGCCCAGCGCGCGGCAACGCACGATGGAGCCGGCCAGCAGCGGGAACGGCGTGACGACCAGCGCGTCGACGGGGTCGCCGTCGCCCGCGAGCGTTTGCGGAATGAAGCCGTAATTGGCCGGGTAGCGCATGCCCGTGCCAATGAAGCGGTCAACGACCAGCAGGCCCAGATCCTTGTCGGCTTCGTACTTTACCGGGTCGCTTTGCGCCGGGATTTCGATGATGACGTTGAAATCGTTGGGGATGTCCTTGCCGGCAGGCACGTGGTTGAAGCTCATGATGGCATTCCTGTGTATGAAAATGGGCGTGCCGCCGCGCGGCGCATCCCCCCGCCGACCGGCCGGGTATCGCGCCGCCCGACGGCAATCGGGCGCGGAACATTATAGCGGGTTTGCCCGCCCGCCCTGTAGCGCCGGCAGCCTGGCCAGCCGTGCCGGCGTCAGGTCGTCCACCCCGGCACAGCCCAGCAATTGCATCGTCGTGCGCAATTCGTCGAGCAGCAGCGCCAGCACCCCGGCGGCCCCCGCCGCACCGCACGCGGCGACACCATACAACGGCGCACGGCCGAGCAGCACGCCCTTGGCGCCGAGCGCCACGGCCTTGGCCACGTCGGCCCCGCGCCGCACGCCGCCGTCGACGAATACCGCCATGCCCGGGCCTCGCTCGCTCACCGCCGCCACGATCGGCTCCAGCGCCTCGAGCGGCGCCAGCGTGCTGCCCAGTTGCCGGCCGCCATGGTTCGAGACCACGATGCCGTCGGCGCCATGCGCTTGCGCCTGACGGGCGTCGTCCACCGTCTGAATGCCCTTGACGAGCACTTCGCCCGGCCAATGGCGCCGCACCCAGGCCAGGTCGTCCCAACCGAGCGACAGGTCCATCTGACGGCTCAGCATGGCCGCATGGCGCGCCAGGTCGGCCCGCTCGCCCACACTCTTCGCGATATTGCGCAGTTGCGGCGCCCCGTGGGCCAGCATCTGCCAGCTCCAGTGCGGATGCCGCAGGCAATCTGCCATCAGCCGCGGCGTAACGCGTAGCGGTAGCTTGAAACCGTTGCGCACGTCGTGATCGCGCTTGCCGTGCACCGGCGTATCCACGGTGAGCAGCAGCGTGCGAAAACCCGCCTCGCGTGCGCGGCGCATCATGCTCTCGGCGATGCGCCGATCCTGCTGGACGTACAACTGAAGCCACAGTTGCGCGTCGGGAGCCGCCGCGCGCACGTCTTCGAGCAACGAGGTCGACGCGGTCGACAACACGAACGGCAATCCGGCATCGGCCGCCGCCCGGGCAAGCAACTCGTCCGCGCGCGGCCAGAACAGACCGTTCAGGCCGGTCGGCCCCACCGCCATCGGCGCACTGGCCGCGCGGCCCCAGAACGTGGTCGCCGCCGAACATTGCGACGTATCCGTCATGACGCGCGGCAAAAACCCCCACTGCCCGAACGCATCCCGATTGCGTCGCAAGGCGTCGCCGTCTTCGGCACCGCCCTCCAGATAATCGAACGCCAGCTTCGTCAACCGCCGCCGCGCCGCCCGCCGGTAATCCTCCACGCAGGAAAATGCCCGCATCGCTTCCCCCAAATTCCTTGTCGCCCTGGTGTCTCGCAGCGGTGCATCGTGCATGGCAGTGCACTGCCGGTACGGGACAAATCGTTAGTCGCTCACAAACAATTGCATTACAATCACTATCGTTACTATCCGAACATACCGGTACCTGCCATGCCGCGCACGACCGCCCGGTCCACCCGGTCACCCCGCCGCACCGAAGACACCTCCGCTGCCTCCTCGACCCCGCCCACCGGGACGGCGGGTAGCGGCAAATCGACGTCGCGTTCGTCCCTGTTCGTGGGGTCGACGGAAAAAACCTTTCAGGTGCTGCACGCCTTCGACGGCCCGGCGCGCTACATGACGCTGGGCGACATCGCCAAAGCCGCCGGGCTCGACGCCGAGGTCAAGCCGCTCGACCCGGCGGCGATGGAGAAACTGGCCGCCGACGTTGCCGCGAAGGGCGACCCGGCGCGGGGCGAGACGGTCTTCCGCCGGGCCGACGTGAACTGCGCCAATTGCCACGCGCTGAGCGGGGCCGGCGGCGGGGGCGCCGGCGGTGACGCGGCCGAAGGCGGCGAGGAGGCGCGCGGCAATCCGCTGGCCGAGTTCGCCAACAACCTCAACGAACTGGCGCGCCAGGGCAAGATCGAGCCCCTGATCGGCCGCCAGGAAGAGATCGAGCGCACGATCCAGGTGTTGTGCCGCCGTCGCAAGAACAATCCGCTCTACGTCGGCGAGGCCGGCGTTGGCAAGACCGCGCTCGCCGAAGGGCTGGCCAAGCGCATCGTCGATGGCAGCGTGCCGGACGTGCTGGCCGACTGCACGATCTGGTCGCTCGACCTCGGCGCGCTGGTCGCCGGCACCAAGTACCGCGGCGACTTCGAGAAGCGCCTGAAGGGCGTGATCGCGCAGCTCAGGAAGGAGTTTTTTAATGATACGGCGACCACCGAGATCTACACGATCATCGGCGCG
>OFTX01000851.1_pt1 | contig 13283 bp, 12 predicted proteins | sample 1775051 | NCBI WGS metagenome assembly OFTX01 (sample SAMN08195772, study PRJEB24354) | sludge metagenome | isolation source: sludge from phenol fed wastewater aerobic bioreactor A | place: India: Nagpur | collected 2016-09-15
CGATTCCTCGAGGGCCGAGAGCATCCGCGGCGCCAGCCGGGCGATGAAATAGGACAGGTCGCCGGCGCGCCTCGGCTCGGTGCGGCGCGGTGGGGCGGCCGTTCAGGACGAGGGCTCCCAGCTGGTCGCCGTGGCCCTCGCCGCGGCGCGCGTGGACGGCTCCGATGCGAGGTGGCTGGATCTCGCCGCTGGGCCCGGCGGCAAGGCCGCTCTGCTCGGGGCGCTCGCCGCGCAGCGCGGCGCCGCCCTGGACGCGGTCGAAACAGCCGAGCACCGAGCGGATCTCGTCCGGAAGACGACCGCTGGGCTGCCGGTCACGGTGCACACCGCAGACGGCCGTGATCCCGGCCTGCCGCTCGCCAGCTTCGATCGTGTCCTGCTCGATGCGCCGTGCACCGGGCTCGGAGCGCTGCGTCGCCGGCCCGAGGCCCGCTGGCGGCGGACCGCGGCCGACGTCGCCCCGCTCGTCAAGCTCCAGCGTGAACTCCTGGACTCCGCGGCCCGGCTGGTGCGGCCCGGCGGCGTTATCGCATATGTCACCTGCTCGCCGCATCTGGCCGAGACGGCCGGCGTCGTCGCGCGTCGCCCGCAAACGCTCGAGCTCCTCGACGCGCGCGAGTACTTCCCGAATGTGCCGGATCTCGGCGACAGCCCCACCGTGCAGCTGTGGCCGCACCGGCACGGCACCGACGCCATGTTCTGTGCCCTGCTGCGCCGGGTGCACTGACAGTCGCGAGGCTCGCCCACCGGCCAAGGTGGCCGGAACGACACCACCACGAGAAGAACGTCATACTCGATCCGGCGCGCGCGCTCGATAGGGTCGGAGGATGCCGTCAGCGCCCAGAATCGCCCCGTCCATCCTGTCCGCCGACTTCGCGAACCTGCAGACCGATATCGAGCGGGCGCGCGGGGCGGACTGGCTGCACGTCGACGTGATGGACAACCACTTCGTGCCGAACCTGACTATCGGCCTGCCCGTCGTCCAGGCGATCCGGCGCGTCACGGAGATCCCGCTCGACTGCCACCTGATGATCGACGACCCCGACCGCTGGGCGGTGGGCTACGCGGAGGCCGGCGCCTACAACGTCACCGTGCATGCGGAGGCCGTGCGGGAGCCGATCAGCGTCGCCATGGACATCAAGGCCGCCGGGGCGACGGCCGGTCTGTCGCTGAAACCCGGTACCGCGCTGGACGACTGGACCGAGGCGCTGCGCAGCTACGACACGCTGCTCGTCATGACCGTGGAACCGGGCTTCGGCGGCCAGGAGTTCATGGCCGACATGCTCGATAAGGTCCGCCGGGCGCGGACCATGGTGGACACCGGCCACCTCACCGTGATCGTCCAGGTGGACGGCGGCATCAACGCGGACACCATCGAGCAGGCGGCCGAGGCGGGTGCGGACTGCTTCGTTGCCGGATCGGCCGTCTACGGAGCGGCGGATCCCGCCCGCGCCATCGAGGCATTGCGTGCGGGCGCCGAGCGGGCCGGGCGGTACGGGGCGCCCGAGCGATAGGGGAGGATGGAGGTGGCCGCGCGCGGCGCGATGGGCGACATGCGCGTGGCCGATGCGCCGGCCGATGCACCGGCCAGACAGGCGCCGGTCGATCACCGCGTACGGAGAGGGCAGTCCATGTTCACCGGGATCGTCGAGGAACTCGGCGAGGTCGTCGCCGTCCGGTTCGCGGGCAGCGTCGACGGTGAGGCGACCGACGCGCGGGTCACGATCCGCGGCCCGAAAGTGACATCCGATGTCGCGCATGGCGATTCGATCGCCGTGGACGGGGTCTGCCTCACCGTTGTGGACGCATCCGGCGACGATTTCACCGCCGAACTCATGGCGGAGACGCTGGTGCGCACCACCGCCAAGGCGTGGTCGCCGGGCACCCGCGTCAACCTCGAACGCTCGGTCACGCCCGCCACCAGGCTTGGCGGGCACATCGTGCAGGGCCACGTCGACGGCGTGGGCGCGATCGTGTCCCGCATCGGCAATCCCGGGTATGACGACGTATCCGTAGCGGTCCCCGCGACGATCGGCCGCTACATCGCCCCCAAGGGCGCCATTGCCGTCGACGGGGTCTCACTCACGGTGATCGACGTCACCGACGGCGATCCGGTGGGCGACCCCGGCGGTGATCTGGTGACAACCTTCACGGTGGGGATCATTCCGGCGACGCGCGACGCTACCACCATGGGGCATCGGAACCCGGGGGATGCGGTGAACATTGAGGTGGATGTGATGGCGAAATATGCCGAGCGGCTGCTGGCCGCCCGGGAGCTGATCCGATGAGCACCACGAGCGGTTTCGACCCGATCGAATCCGCGATCGCCGAGATCGCGGCGGGGCGCGCTGTCGTCGTCGTCGACGACGAAGATCGTGAGAACGAAGGCGATCTGATCTTCGCGGCCGAGAAGGCAACGCCCGAGCTCGTTGCGTTCATGGTGCGCTACACGTCCGGATACATCTGCGTCCCGCTCCCCGCGGCGGACGCCGATCGGCTGGATCTGCCGCCCATGTTTCGTGTCAACCAGGACCGACGCGGTACCGCCTACACGGTGACCGTCGATGCGCGCGAAGGGGTTTCCACCGGCATCTCGGCCACCGATCGCGCGCGGACCATCCGCCTGCTCGCCGATCCGGCGACCCAGGAGGCCGACCTGTCCCGGCCCGGGCACGTGGTGCCGCTGCGCGCCAAGGACGGTGGCGTGCTACGCCGGCCGGGCCACACCGAGGCGGCCGTGGACCTCGCACGACTCGCCGGGTTGCGGCCGGTCGGCGTGCTCTGCGAAATCGTCTCGGAGACCGATCCGCGGGGCATGGCGCGCTCTCCCGAGCTGAAGGAATTCGCCGCAGCGCACGACCTGAAGATCATCACCATCGCCGACCTGATCGCCTACCGGCGGCGGTCGGAGAAGCTGGTCGAGCGGGTGGCCACCGCGCGGGTGCCGTTGGCCTGCGGGGAGTTCACCGCGATCGGATACGCCTCCAGCTACGACCAGCGCGAGCACATCGCGTTCGTCTACGGCGACATCGGCGACGGCGAGGACGTTCTCATTCGCATGCACTCCGAGTGCCTGACCGGGGACGTGTTCGGGTCACTGCGCTGCGACTGCGGCCCGCAGTTGCAGGCCTCGCTCGAGGCGGTGGCCAAGGAAGGGCGCGGCGCGGTCGTCTACATCCGCGGTCACGAGGGCCGCGGGATCGGGCTCATGCACAAGCTGCAGGCCTACCAGTTGCAGGATGCCGGGCGCGACACGCTCGACGCCAACCTCGATCTGGGGCTGCCCGCCGACGCCCGGGACTACGGCACCGGCGCGCAGATCCTGGTCGACCTCGGCGTGCACACCATGCGGCTGCTCACCAACAATCCCGCCAAGCGGGCCGGCATCGAGGGGTACGGACTCAAGGTGCTCGGCCGGGTGCCGCTGCCGGTCTCGGTCAACCCGCAGAACATCCGTTACCTCAAGACCAAGCGCGACCGCATGGGTCATCTCATCGACGGGCTCGGTGAGGCGCGGCGCTCGATGGGAGATTCCTCGTGAACGGGGCACCGGGTTCGCCGACAGCATCGAGTATGACGTCGTTCGCGGCGCAGGCCCGTTCCGCGACGATGGGGGTGGCGTCGTGAGCGCGGACGGCAAGCCCGATCTGTCCGTCGACGGCGCCGCGGGCTTGCGCGTCGCGATCGTGGCCACCAGCTGGCACCGGGACATCGTCGATGCGTTGGTCGACGGTGCGCAGCGCGCCGCGCGGGCCAGCGGCCTCGCCGATGTCGCCGTCGTCCGGGTACCGGGAGCGGTCGAGATTCCCGTGGTGGCAGCGCAACTCGCCACCGACCACGACGCCGTGGTGGCACTCGGCGCCGTGATCCGCGGCGGCACCCCGCATTTCGAGTACGTATGCCAGTCCGTCACCGAGGGACTGACCAGGGTCGCGCTGGACGCCGGAACCCCCGTCGGCAACGGGGTACTCACCTGCGACACCGTCGAACAGGCCGTCGCTCGCAGCGGCGGCCCCGGATCGGTGGAGGACAAGGGCGGCGAGGCGATGGTCGCCGCGCTCAGCACGGCGCTGATCCTGCGGAGCCTGCGGGGGGCGCCGTCCGCGATGGGTTTCCGATGAGCGGCAAGCCGACACCGACGGGCGTCCTTGTCGTGCGCCCGCTGCGCATCAGCATTGTCGGCGCGATCGCCGCCGCGGCCGTCCTCGGCAGCATGATTGTGCTCGGCCTGCTGTTACGCGGCACACAGGACGGGATCGTCTTCAGGCCGTTTGACCAGATCGGCCTCATCAGCGTTGGTGTCTTCGGCGCGGCCGGGATCATGCTGGTGGCGCGGCCGCGCCTGAGGGCCGACGAGCATGGCATCGCCGTCCGCAATGTGCTCGGCGAAACGTATTTCCCGTGGGCGGTGGTGGTCCGCATCGCGTTCCCGCCCGGCGCGCACTGGGCGCAGGTCGTGCTCGCCGACGACGAGACCCACCCGCTGCTCGCGATCCAGGCCATGGACCGGCAACGGGCGGTCGACGCGCTGCAGGCGGTGCGCATCCTGCACGCGAAGTACGCGCCGGAGCGACCGACGCTCACCCCCGAGGCCGCGGAACGCGTGCGCCGCCGGCTACAGGCCGAGGCTGCCGCAGCGGCGGCCCGCCCGCTCGGCAGGCTCGAGATCATCGACCGGGATATGGCCGCGAAGGGCGCGAAGCGGCGCCGCAGGGGCCGAGCAGACCGCGCCTGACGGCACGCACCCCGGGCGTGAAACCCCCGGGCGTCCGCAACCGGACATGATCGCGCCGCCCCCTAGCACGGTGACGGCCTGTGACATTAGTCTCTGCGATCACGCGGAGATATCGACGGCTCCGTGACGAACGGCGCCTTTGGGGGCTCTGTGCCGCCGAAGCTCCGCCTATCGCAAAGGGGAGCCCATGTCACGCACGTCCGCTCGCTCCGGCCCGTTCGCGCTGGCGACCGTCGTGGCCGTCGGCCTCGCGATGACCCTCGCGGCCACGCCGGCCGGGGCCGCGCTGCCTACCGACCCCGCCCCGTCGGGCACAGCCTCGTCGGGCACAGCCTCGTCGGGCACAGCCCTGCCGGCCCCCGTCCGCGCCCCGGGCGGCGTCACGCTGCCCGCTCCGCCGACCAGTGGGCGCCTCGCCCCGGGCCTCGCCGGCAAGTCCGGGCGGGTCAGCGTCTTTGTCCAGCTGACAGGTGCCGGCGCGGCCGACGCTGCCGCCGATGCCGAGGCAGCCGGCAAGAATGCTGCCGCGCAGGTCGCCGCTGCGAAATCCGCGCGCAGCGCGGCGCGGGCGGCCGCCGGGAACGTCTTCAACGGGGCGAAGGCCATCGACCGCACAGCGAGGGAGCTCTTCCAGGTCGGCAACGCCATCCCCGGCGTGGCCATCGACGCCGACATGACGGCCGTCGAGACGATTGCCCAGCGGCCCGATGTGGTTCAGGTCTACCCGATCGTGAGCAAGCATCCGCTCAGCTCGAACGGGTCGGAACTCACGAAGGTGCTCGCGACCTGGCAGAACACCGGCAACGTCGGTCAAGGGGTGCGCATCGGCGTCATCGACACCGGGATCGACTACACGCACGCCGATTTCGGCGGGCCGGGGACAGCGGCAGCCTGGACCACCGCCCGTGCCGACAACACCGACTCGAACTGGCGGGCGGGTCTCACGCCGCTCGCCGCGGCGAAGATCGCGGGTGGCTACGACTTCGTCGGCGACGTGTACAACGCCGACCCCACGGCAAGCGACTACCAGCCGGTGGCCCACCCCGACGCGGACCCGATCGACTGTGAGGGGCACGGCAGCCACGTCGCCGGAATCGCAGCCGGGTACGGCGTGAACGCGGACGGCAGCACCTTCGGCGGCAGCTACCAGGGCCTGGATTCCACCGCGCTCAATGCATTGAAGATCCCGCCCGGGATGGCGCCGCGAGCGTCGATCTTCGCCCTCAAGGTCTTCGGCTGCACGGGCTCCACCGACGCGGTGATCCCGGCCTTGGACTGGGCCCTCGACCCGAACGGCGACGGTAACTTCGCCGATCACCTCGACATCGTCAACCTCTCGCTCGGCGCCGACTTCGCCACGGTGGACGATCCGGAGAACCTTGTCGTCGACAACCTGGCCAAGCACGGTGTGCTTCCGGTGATCGCCGCGGGTAACAACGGCGACCTCACCGACACGGCGGGCGCACCCGGCAATGCCGTGCGGGCACTGGCCGTGGCCAGTTCGGTCGACGACAATGTCCCGCTCAACAAGCTGACTGTGACCGCCCCGACCTCCGTGCAGGGCGCGGCCTTCGGGCAGGTCTCCACCGCCTACGACTGGGCGAACAAGCCCGCGGTGACCGGGGAGGTGGTGGCGCTCTCCGCGGGTAACACGGACGGGTGCGATGCATTGTCGGGGGCGGACGCCGCCGCCGTGGCCGGTAAGGTCGCCTGGCTCACCTGGGATTCCAACGACGCCACCCGGCGCTGCGGGTCGGCCGCGCGCGCAGGGAACGTGGCGGCAGCCGGCGGGATCGGCGCGGTGTTCACCGGCGACGTGTTCCCGTTCGGAGCCGGCATCCTGGGCAGCGCCGCCATCCCGGTGTTCCAGCTCACCCCGACCGAGACCGCACGGCTGCTACCTACGGTCGGCAACGGACTGCAGGTCGCCTTCGGCCCCGGGACGGCAGCGCTGAGCAGCTTGATCGATCCGTCGCTCACGGACATGCTCAGCTCGTTCTCGTCGCGCGGCACGCACGGGTCCCTCGGCGTCGTCAAGCCGGATATCGCCGCACCCGGCGACAGCATCCTGTCGGCCGGCATGGGTACCGGCACCGACGGCGTCAGCATGTCCGGCACCTCGATGGCGACGCCTAACGCCGCCGGGATCGCTGCCCTCGTGATGTCGAAGCACCCGACCTGGACCGTCGAGCAGGTCAAGGCCGATCTCATGAACACCGCGAACCACGATGTGCACACCGGCCCGAACGGCAGTGGAATCGCTTACGGCCCACTGCGTGTCGGTACCGGTCGCATCGACGCGGCGGGCGCCGTCGGCAACACCATCCTGGCCTACGCCAAGGACAATCCGGGCGGTGTCTCGGTGTCGTTCGGGCCCGTCGAGGCCCCCGCGAACCGGCCGACCGTGGTCACGTCCCAACGGGTGGTCATCGCCAACACCGGCAGCGCGACCGCGACGGCCTCCCTGGGCTATCTGTCCGCGACGGATCAGCCGGGGGTGACGTTCACCGTCTCGCCGTCCACGGTGCGGATCAAGGCAGGCTCGTCGACCACGGCCACGGTGACCATGACCATCCGCACGACGCAACTGCGGCGCACCATCGACCCCACGATGGATGTCGATCAGTTGGGTCTGCCGCGCCAGTTCGTCGCCGGCGCCTCCGGCTGGCTGACGGTCTCGCCGCAGAACTCCGCGGCCGGACCGCTGCGCGTGCCCGTGTACGCCGCCGCCAAGCCGGTGTCGCAGACCCGCGTGATCGACGTGGGGGGCGTCGCCAAATCCCGGTCGCTGCTCATCACCGGCCGCGGCGTGGCCCAGGGCAGCGGGCCGTCCGCCTTCAACTCCCTGGTGTCCGTGATGGACCTCGGCGCCACCAGCCCGCGGCTCCCGAAGTGCACGGCGAAACGGCTCACCGGCTGCACCGTGAACGAGACGGCCCGCTCCGGCGATCTGCAGTACGTCGGCGCCGGTGCGGTGAAGGGGGAGAGCGGCGGGTATGCCGATGGCTGGCTGTACTTCGGCATCTCCAGCTACACCGACTGGGCCACGATCGGGAACACCGTCGTCCCGTACGTCGACATCGACACGACGGGTGACGGCATACCCGACTACGAGGTCTACGTCCAGAACTACCCCGATACCGACCTGTTGCTGGCGTTCCTGGTCGACCTCCATGCGGGCGAGATCGTCGACCTGGAACCCGTCAACTTCAACCTCGGCGACGTGGACACGAATGTCTTCGACACCAACGTCCTGGTCATCCCGGTCAACCCTGCTGCCATCGGTGTGACAGGCACCACGTCATCGTTCCCGATCACCTACACCGTGGGGACGGTGAGCGACTACTCGAACGACGTGGGCGGGCAGGTCGATGAGGTCGGTCCGGTCGCGTTCGATGCGGTCAATCCGAAGATCGCCGTCGATTCGCCGCTGTACCTGGACCGCGCCGGCGCCAAGATCCCGTTCCAGTTGGGCGCCCGCCCGCGCGGTCAGTCGACCGCGAAGGCGTTGGTGCTGCACCTGCAGGGTGCGAACGGGCAGCGGGCCGACGTGGTGACACTGCAGTACCGGTGACACTGCAGCACCGGTGACACTGCAGTACCGGTGACGCCGGACCCCGCTCGGCTCGGCCCCGGTGCGGGCCTGCCGGGGCCGGTCAGGTGCGCAGCGCGGTCGTGTCGCAGCGGTCGTGTAGCATAAACCCTTGCGACCAACCTCGGTCGATGCGGGTGCGCTGCGCCGTGTCGAGCGAGGAGGCAAGCGGAGTCACACTCCCACCCGCGCGGCCGAGAAGGCGGCCGGGTCCGGTCCGCCGATACGCGTATCGGCGAGCGTTGCTGTGCGAGAGCCGGCACCGCGACCATGTGGCCCCGCGTGCCTGCGCCGCGGGGCTTTGTCGTCGATGCGGGTGCCCGGCACCGACACATCGTCATACTCGCCCTGCTGCGCTGGGACGTGACCGTCACACACGTAGGAGGACGTCAATCAGCAACGAACCGCGCATCAACGACAGGATCCGGGTCCCTGAGGTCCGTCTCGTCGGCGCCGCCGGTGAGCAGGTCGGCATCGTATCGATCGGCGAGGCGCTGCGACTGGCCGAGCAGTCCGATCTCGATCTGGTCGAGGTGGCGCCCACCGCCCGGCCGCCGGTCGCCAAGCTCATGGACTACGGCAAGTTCAAGTACGAGACCGCGCAGAAGGCCCGTGAGGCGCGCCGGAACCAGGTGCAGACCGTCATCAAGGAGATGAAGCTGCGGCCGAAGATCGACCCGCACGATTACGAGACCAAGAAGGGTCACGTCGTGCGGTTCCTCAAGGCGGGCGACAAGGTCAAGGTGACGATCATGTTCCGCGGGCGTGAGCAGTCGCGGCCCGAACTCGGCTTCCGGCTGCTGCAGCGGCTCGCCGACGATGTGGTCGACCTCGGCAGCGTCGAGAGCGCGCCGAAACAGGACGGTCGCAACATGATCATGGTTCTGGCGCCGCACCGGCAGTCCCGGCCGAAACCGCCACCGGCGCCGACTGCGGCGGCGAGCTAGCGGCACGCTCGGGCCGGCCTGCCCGGCCCGGATCGACCATGACGCCGTTCGCGCCGCCCCGGCGGCGTGCACACACCGGCACACGGTTTGCAGATCGATGCAGACCGTCAGCAGTGCCGTGCGCAGCAGCGCGCGGCGATGACGAACGAACGAAGGAAGCACCGATGCCCAAGAACAAAACCCATTCCGGCATCTCCAAGCGGGTCAGGGTGACCGGCAGCGGCAAGATCACCCACGAGGGCGCCGGTAAGCGTCACAACCTGGAGAAGAAGCCGTCTCGCGTCACCCGCCGGATGACCGGCATGCGGGATCTCGCCGCCAACGATGTGCCGCGCGTCAAGCGCATGCTCGGCATCTGATCTGACCCACCCATCGACCCGGTCGGTGCCGGAACATGGCCCGCCGAGTCCTTCCATGAAAGCAAGGTGTCGAAGTGGCACGCGTGAAGAGGGCGGTCAGCGCCCAGAAGAAGCGTCGCGAGATCCTGGAACACGCCGCCGGCTACCGCGGCCAGCGCTCGCGGCTGTACCGCAAGGCCAAGGAGCAGGTGCTCCACTCGCTGAACTACGCCTACCGTGACCGGCGGGCTCGCAAGGGCGATTTCCGGCAGCTCTGGATCACCCGCATCAACGCCGCGGCCCGCGCCCATGGCATGACGTACAACCGCTTCGTGCAGGGGCTCAAGATCGCCGGCGTCGACGTCGATCGCAAGATGCTGGCCGAGCTTGCGGTGCACGACGAGGCGGCGTTCGCGGCGCTGGTGACGATCGCCCGCGCGGCGGTGCCCGTGATCGGCGGCTCGGCGGACGCCGAGGGCTCGCAGGACGCGGCCTGAGCACGCACGGCAATTCTCGCGGGCGCCCGGTCGACGATCTGTCGACCGGGCGTTCGTCTGCGCGTGCCTCCGAGGATGACGATGTTCGCGGCGGTGCGCTGTCGGACCACTCGACCCGGATCGTGGCCGCGCACAAACTGCTGCGGCGCGCCCGGCGTGCCGAGGTCGGCGAGTTCCTAGCCGACGGTGCGCAGGCGGTGCGCGAGGCGGTCGCCGCCGAGCGGGAGCGGCCCGGCACCGTGCGCGAGATTTACGTCACCGCCACGGGTTCCGCGCGCAACGCGGACATCGTCCGGGCGGCGTTCGATGCCGGGATCACCGTCACCGAGATCACCGACCGCGCGGCCGCGCACATCTCCGATGCGGTCACGCCGCAGGGGCTGACCGCCCGCTGTGCGCTGCCCTCGGGCGCCCTGCGCTCCGCGGGCGACGGGCCGCTCACCGCTGTGCTGGCCGCGGCGCCGCGGCTCGTCGCGGTGCTCGTGGCCACCTCCGACCCCGGCAACGCGGGAACCGTCATCCGGCTCGCTGACGCGGCCGGCGCGGACGCCGTCATCGTCGCCGGGGACGCTGTCGACCCGTGGGGCCCGAAGGCGGTACGCGCGTCGGCCGGAAGCATCTTCCACCTGCCGGTACTGCGGGCCGCCGACCCGACGGAGCTGGTGGCAGCGCTCTCCAGCGCCGGCCTCGCCGTGCTCGCGACGAGCGGCGTGGGCCAGGTCGACCTGGACGACGCGAGCGCCGACGGGCTGCTCGACCTCCCCACGGCGTGGCTCTTCGGTTCGGAGGCGCACGGCCTCGAAAGCTCCGTCATCGACGCTGCCGATGCCGCGATCCGGGTACCGATTCACGGCCGGGCCGAATCGCTGAACCTTGCGACGGCCGCCGCCATCTGCCTGTACGCCTCCGCCTCGGCGCATCGCCGACGGGCAACCGGCGGCGCGCAGCCGATGGAACAGCCGACGGGTGGTCCGGGCGCTACTTGACGGACCCCGCGGTCACCCCTTCCACGAAGAACCGCTGGAAGGCGAGGAACACGATCAGCGGGATGATCAGCGACAGGAAGGCGCCCGAGGACAGGACGTCGATGCTGTTGCCGAACTGCCGCGTCTGGCCGGCGAGCGCGACCGTGATCGGTTGGCTGGACGCGTTGGAGAACACCAGTGCGACGAGCAGGTCGTTCCACACCCACAGGAACTGGAAGATCCCGAGCGACGCGATCGCGGGCAGGCCGAGCGGCAGGATCACCCGCAAGAAGATCCGTCCCTCGCGGGCACCGTCCATCCGCGCCGCCTCCATCAGGTCGCGCGGGATGCCGGCGAAGTAGTTGCGCAGCAGGAAGATCGCGAACGGCAGCCCGAAGGAGATGTGGAAGATCACCACGGACAGGATCGAGCCGGAGATGCCGAGCAGTCCGTAGAGCTTCAGCACCGGGATCAACGCGATCTGGATCGGCACCACCAGCAGCGCGATGACGACGAGGAACAACACGTCCCGGCCGGGAAAGTCGATCCACGCGAACGCATATCCCGCTGCAGAACCGAACAGGACCACGAACACGGTTGCCGGAACGGTGATCTCGATCGTGTTGAGGAACGACCCGGTGATGACGTGGTTCTCCAGCAGGTGGCCGTAGTTCGCGAACGTGAGTTGCGCCGGCTCGCTGAACACCCGCCACCAGCCGCCGCTCGTGTAGTCCGACGGGTTGCGCAGCGATTCGACGAGTAGACCGAAGGTGGGCACCAGCCAGATCAGTCCGATCGCGATCAGCACGATCTGCAGGACGCCGTTGCCGGCCCGCGCGGCGATGCGCGCCGCGATGCCGCGCCGAGCGGCCGCGGTCACGATGTCCGTACGCGCCGTCATGGCCGATCACCCCTGCTCCGTGCGGAACCGCTTGATATTGCTGATGATCGCCGGGATCACGAGGATCACCAGCAGCACCCCGATGGCGCTGGCCAGCCCGTATTTCTGGTTGGCGAACTCGTCGTAGAGGGTGACCGCCAGCACGTCCGCGTACCTGCCGTTCGCCCCCGCGGTCTGCTGGATCACGAAGACGATGTCGAAAACCTTCAACACGTTGATGATCATGGTGACGAAGACCACGATGAGCACCGGCCGGAGTAGCGGCACGGTGACCTTACGGAAGACCTGCCACTCCGTCGCGCCGTCGATGCGGGCGGCTTCCAGGGCGTCCCGCGGAATCGCCGCCATGCCCGCGGACAGCAGCACCATGGCGAAGCCCGCGTAGATCCAGAGGTAGGCGATCATGATCGCCGGGGTGATCAGGGTCGGCCCGAGCCAGCTCAGTCCGCCGAACGGCTCCGCGAAATTCGAGGCGGGCACAGCGATGTCGAAGCTGCCGCTGGCCAGCTGCGGGAAGTCGAAGGCGCCGGTCGCATCCGTCGTCGTGGTCGCGACGACCGCCCCGCCGCGTAGCGCTTCGACCGTCATCCCCGGTAGTCCCAGCTCGCCGGGGTCGATCTTCCCCGGAGTGCCGCCACCGCCGAGCCTGAAGTCGTTCCACACCACTCCGGCGAGCCCGCTCGCGTTCGGCTGCGGGGCGGCCGGCTTCGCGTTCGCCGGTGGGGATTGTAGGTTCAACCCCACCATAGGGATGAGGATCTGGGAACCGGCACGCTGCGCGGTCGTCGTCGTGAAGCCGTCCGCTGGGGAGCCCGTGAGGTTGCCGCCCGGGCGGGGGTGCACCGTCGGGTACCGGCTGGACGGCGCGAAGATGTCGTGGATGCCGATGGTGACGGCATTGGCCAGCCCGCGACTCGGCTGGTCGTTGTACACCAGCGAGAAGGTGACGCCGGAGGCGAGGAAGGAGATCGCCATCGGCATGAACAGGACGGTCTTGAGCACGGTCGCCCAGCGAATGCGCTCGGTCAGCACGGCGAAGATCAATCCGACGAACGTGACCACGGTGGGCACCACGATCACCCAGATCACGTTGTTCCGGACCGATCGGAGCGTGTCGCTGTTGGTGAAGATGGAGATGTAGTTGTCCAGGCCGATGAAGGAGCCGACGCTCCCGGCAGGCCCGTCGCCGTACAGGCTGCGGATCACCGAGTAGATGAGCGGATAGACGACGATCGCGCCGAGCAGGAACAGCAACCCGCCGAACGCGCGCGCGATGTAGTAGGGATGCATCGCTTCGACGGAATCGAT
>OFTX01000852.1_pt1 | contig 13272 bp, 11 predicted proteins | sample 1775051 | NCBI WGS metagenome assembly OFTX01 (sample SAMN08195772, study PRJEB24354) | sludge metagenome | isolation source: sludge from phenol fed wastewater aerobic bioreactor A | place: India: Nagpur | collected 2016-09-15
AAGGGTTTTGAAGGAACCAGTGTAAGAGACCTCGCAACAAGGGCTGATGTAAACCTGGCGATGATTAATTATTATTTCGGCTCTAAGGAAGGATTGTTTCAGCAATTGGTGGAAGACAAGATATCTTTTATGCGTGAGAGAATTGCCGAATTGAATGATGATAAACAGTTAACCGAGCTGGAAAAAGTGGACATCATTATTGAATCTTATGTAGAGCGTTTCTTAGATCAGCCTGAATTTCACAGGGTATTGCAACAGGAAATGCTGTTTACCAACAGAGAGGTTTTACATGACAAAGCCATTGACTCTTTCATTCAGAACACAAAAAATTTCAATAACATTATTGAAAAAGGCATAAAGAAAAAAGTATTTAAAAAAGTAGATCCGCCATTGGTATTTGCCAGCATTATCGGCACCATTAATCAGGTTTTAAAATCACGTAAGGTTTGCAACACATTTACCGGGAAAGGCGACAACTATAATCCTTACAAAGACGAACAGTTTAAAAAAAGGTTAGTTACCCATATAAAACAAATGATTCATTCTCATCTTTTAATTCAATCGTAAAAAATTATGGAACAAGCAATCGAACAAAAGAAAAAATCCCCTTTACGTATCATTATCCTGGGAGTTGTTCTGGCAGTGGCCATTTATTTTGGTTACCAGAAAATCTCTTTCTCATTAACACATGAAACAACAGACAATGCCCAGATTGAAACCCAGATTACACCGGTGTTGCCTCGCGTTTCCGGCTATGTAAAATCTATTGGCGTAAAAGATTACGACAGTGTTAAAGCCGAACAACTGGTAGCAGAGATTGATGATGCAGAACTGCAAACCCAATTACAGGAAATGCAGGCAGATTACAACCAGGCAGAAGTAGACATTGTAAATGCAAAAGCCGCTTTGAACAATGCGCTCGTTTCTTTAAAAGTGAACAAAGGGAATATTGATATAGCCAATGTTCGTTTACAAAAAGCCCAGGAAGATTATCAACGCGATAAAAATCTTTATGTGGGTGAAGCCATTACCAAAAAACAATTTGATGATAGTAAGTTTGGCTTGGAAACAGCACAAAAACAACTGGACAATAATAAAAACGACCTGGCTTCTGCAGAGAGCAGAATAGCAGTACTGGAAGCTTCCGTTAAAAAAGCAGAGGCTGCCCTGCAAGTAAAAAAAGCGAAGACTGACCAACAATTATTAAAAATATCCTACACCAAAATCACCGCGCCTGTAACCGGAAAAATAGGTAAGAAAAATGTAAGCGTTGGCCAGTTTGTACAGGCAGGCACTCCCCTTTTCTCTATTGTGAACGATACAACTTATTGGGTGGTAGCCAACTTTAAAGAAAACCAGTTGCATGCTTTAACACCGGGGAAAAAAGTAGAGTTAAGAATTGATGCTTACCCCGATGAAAAAATTACCGGAACAGTTGCAAGCCTTAGTGAGGCTACAGGAGCAAAATTTGCATTGCTACCTCCTGATAATGCCAGTGGCAACTTTGTAAAAGTAACACAACGCATACCGGTAAAAATATGGATAGACCATGTTGAAAAATATCAAGCAATGTTAAGAGCAGGCTTAAGTGTTTTCGTTATTGCCTCTAACAACTAATCAATCATTCAATCACTAAATTAAACATATGGCAACGCCCAAAGGTTTTGCGAAAGCCATCATCGTTATCACCACTGTAACTGCAGCCGTAATGGAGTTAATTGATACTTCCATTGTAAACGTTGCTTTAACAGATATGAGTGGTAGCCTGGGAGTAAATATTGAAGATATTAGCTGGGTAATTACTTCTTACGCCATTGCCAATGTAATCATCATTCCACTCACCAGTTTCCTGGCAGAATATTTTGGAAGGAAGAACTATTACATTGTGTCTATGATCATCTTCACTGCCGCATCTTACATGTGTGCTCAATCTACCACACTGGTAGAGATCATTATATGGCGGTTTGTACAAGGTGTTGGCGGAGGAGCATTATTATCTACTTCTCAAGCCATTTTATTCGATGCATTCGAACCCAAAGACAGGCCAATCGCCTCCGGTTTATTCGGAATGGGATTGGTTCTGGGGCCAACATTAGGCCCTACTCTCGGAGGTTATCTTATAGATCATGCATCATGGCCATTAATCTTCATGATCAATATTCCAATTGGTATCGCAGCAACATTATTATCATTTTATTTCATTGAGAAAAAGCCGGACGAAGGAAAGAACAAACATAAAATATCGATTGACTATACAGGTATTATTTTGCTCATGGCAGGCATCGGTTGTTTACAATATGTTTTGGAAAGAGGAGAAAGCGATGACTGGTTTAGCAGCGAATCTATCCGCATCTGTTCCGTGATTGCTGTAGTAGGCCTTATTGCTTTTATTATTTACGAGTTGAATATAGAGCAGCCTGCCGTAAACCTGAAAGTACTCGGAAACAGGAATCTTGCTTTTACCACCATTTTCACTTTCGTTGCGGGGTTCGGGCTATTTACTTCGGTATTCGTGTATCCGGTACTTGCACAGAGAGTGCTTGGCTTTACTGCTTACGAAACAGGTGTTTCGCTACTGCCACCTACCATGGCAGCCGTTGTAATGATGCCAATTATTGGTAAAACCATGAGCAAGGGTGTTACACCCATTCCATTTGTGGTTACAGGCTTTTTGTTATTTGCATTATATGCTTATTTAAGTGCAAGTGTAAGCCCCGAAGTAGGTAAATGGAGTTTCTTTTTGCCACTGGTAATAAGAGCTGTAGGTATTTCTATGTGCCAGCTTCCTTTAATTAACCAGGCAGTTGCAGGTTTACAGCCAAAAGATTATGCTTCCGGTATTTCGCTGAATAATATGATCCGGCAGTTAGGAGGTGCATTCGGTATTGCTATGGCCAATAATTATATAGCACAACGCTATGCCCAGCACCGAAGCGATCTTGTTAGCCTGATACCGAATGGTTCAGCACAGCTCGGTGAAAGAGTAAATGCACTATCACAAGGTATCATCAGCAAAACAGGAGATGTTGCCAATGCCACTACTAAAGCCTATGCATTGGTGAATGGTTCTGTAGACAGGCAAGCTTATTTCCTTTCATATCTTGATACATTCAGGCTGATAGGTATTTTCTTTTTGCTCGTAATACCACTTGTTACTTTTTTAAGGGTAAAAAAGAAATCGGCCACAGAGCAGGCTGCAGCGATGAAAGCAGCGGCAGAAGCACATTAATATTGAAAACATTAAACTTATAGCGATGAAGAAATTTTATGCAGTAGTTATGGTAAGCTTACCTGTTTTTCTTGCAAAAGCGCAGGTATCTGTAAATAATGAACTGAAATCTTTAATTACACAATCTTTTACCTATTTCCCAAAAGTAAGAGAAGCGGAGAATATGGTAAAAACTTCCGAAGAGAAACTGGCATTAACAAAGATCAACAAACTACCTGAAGTAACTGGTAATGCAAGCTATGCCTATATACAACCCAAAATTACCATTCCCTTTCCGGGAGGCCCCGGCGGCAGCCTGGTAGATTTTCAATTTGCACCTGTTCATGCTATGAATGCAGGCGTAAATGCCAGTTATACCCTATTTGATTTTGGAAGAATTGAAGCTGCCGTTCAAAAATCGAAAGATGATATTCAGTTCGCCAAACACAATGCAGATAATGCAAGGGTGCAATTGGCCAACCAGGTTACACAGATTTATTACAACATAGTATACCTGAAAAAAGCCATCGATATTCAAGACAGTGTTATTCTGTTTTTAACCGACAATTTAAAGTTGGTTGCAGCAAAGCTGAAAGATGGTGATGCGTTAAAGATTGATGTTCTGAATATTCAAACGCAAATCAATGAAGAGCAAAACAGGAAAGTTGATCTTCAAAACCTTTTAGATCGCCAAAAGATCTTGCTGGAATATACAACCGGCATTAAACAACAAAAAGGCCTGAATTTTGATTTTGAGGTAAACCTTACAGATGCAGATGCCGCCCTGGCTACAGCGAAAGCCAATAACATAGAATTTCAACTGATAAAAGATAAAATAAAACAGGCAGAATCGGATGTAACAATCGCTAAGACTGCAGACAAACCTTTTGTTGGCCTTCAGGCAAACACAGGGTATAAAAACGGTTATGTGCCTGATGTAACGGAAATGCGTTTCAATTACCAGGCAGGTATTGGTTTATCTATTCCTATTTATAATGGCGGCAAAGCCAAACAACAAACAAAACTGGCAGAAACATTTGTAAAACAAAATCAACTGGCAGCAGAAACATTGAACAGTAATTACAAAAGGGATATTGAACAAACCCTAACAGACATTCAAAGTAATATGGAGCGGATAAGGTACACTCAAAAACAAATTGACGATGCCAAATATGCCCAGCAACTTGCGGCCACAAGGTTTAAAAATGGCGTAAGTACCAATCTTGAATTAACCAATGCTGCCACCACCACTCAAAAAATAGAGTTAATGGAATTAAAGTATCAGTTTCAATTATGTTTATCTAAGGTAGACCTGGCGAAATTGATGGGATATACTTATTGGTAGGAATAAAAAAGAGAGATGAGTTATGATTATAAAAAAAGAGTTGATGATATTCATCAACTCTTTTTTTAGCAAATTCTCGGTAATTGTTCTCCCGTTAAATAATTAACAACACGCCGGCCTCCTATCCTGCTTTTAAGAATCACTTTTCCGCCGTTATCAGCTAATACTTCCCCAATAATGGCTGCATGTATACCGTTACAATCTTTTTGCAGGTCGTTTAAAAAAGCACCAGCCGATTCTTTTTTTACAATTGCTACAAATAATCCCTCATTGGCAACATATAACGGATCTAAGCCCAGCATTTCGCAAGCGCTTTCCACCTGTTCCTGTACAGGTATCAGTTTTTGATCTATATGAAAACCCAGTTGAGTTAGCTCTGCAACCTCATTCAATACAGAAGCAAGGCCTCCACGGGTTGGATCTCTGAGAAACCTGATATCTTTTCCGTATTTGCTAACCAGCGCCAGTACCGTATGATTAAGATTAGTGGTATCGCTCTGAATACTTGTTTCAAACGTTAACCCTTCCCGCAAACTCATAATGGCAATGCCATGAGCTGCTATATTACCACTGATGATAATTGCATCGCCAGCCTCAATATTCCGGTGATGAATGAATGCATTAGTATCTATGATGCCTATGCCGGAGGTATTGATGAACAACTTATCTCCTTTACCTTTTTCCACCACTTTGGTATCGCCTGTTACATTTGCTTTTTCTGCTGCTGTTTTAATGCTCACAAGTACCTTCCAGAATTCATTCATGGCAAAACCCTCTTCTACAATAAACCCGAGCGATAAATACTTTGCTTCAGCGCCGCACATGGCCAGATCGTTCACTGTTCCGTTAACAGCCACATCGCCAATATTGCCTCCGGGAAAGAATATGGGAGAAACAACATAGCTATCTGTGCTGAATGCAATTTTTCCATTCAACTCAAAGCTTGCACCATCGTGTTGCTGGTCTAAAAGATCATTACTAAAAAGGTTAAAAACCCCGCTCTGCAATAAACGGTGAGTAAGTAACCCACCGCTTCCATGCCCTAAAGTGATTACATCAAAATCAAATTTGGGCATAGGGCAACTCATTTGTACATTAATCTTTTCATCCATGTGTTTTATTTAAAAATATACGGAGAAGCTTAGTTTGGCAGCCAGTTTTGTTCCGGCAGTAAAGTTGATCTCTTCTACCGGTGCTACTTCATTTTTTAACCTGCTTATGGTATCAAACTGTGTTTCTTTCCATTTAACATTAAACACATTGTTAATGGTTAATCCCACTTCATATTTCTTTCCGGTATAATTCAAAACAAAATCATTCACAAAATACCCTTGTGCAGTAAGGCTATAATCTTCATTAGCAGGCCTGTTGCCTAACCAGCGATATCTTAAGCTGCCGTTTAACCCGTTTTTATTTTTATAAGTTATGCCACCGGTGCTGCTCCATACCGGCGCCAGAGGAATATAGTCCTGCCCTTTCAATTCTTCTATAAATCTGCCATGTGCATAATTTACATCTGCATCTATGTAAAGCGAATGCAGGGGTTCGTATCGAATAGAAAAATCAGCTCCTTTTCTTTGTGTTTTACCGGAAGGAGAAGGTGTGCCGTCATCTCCGTTATAAACAAATTCCTGATCTAACCATAAATACCATACTGCAAATTGCATTAATAAGTTTTTTACCGGTTTTAAAACCGTTCCCAAATCTGCAGCATAAGCAGGCGGCAATACCTGTTTGCCTTTTTCCATAACACAAACCCTTGTGTCGTTGGAATGAAAGCCTTTACCGATATTTATATAAAATTGTGTTGTTTTATTGTATTGATAGGCAATTCCTAACTTAGGGCTAAGAATGGCAGCATTTGCTTTAAAGAGGCTGTCTGCTTTTAAATGATCGGTATAGTTATTAAGGAACATATCGGCTCTTAATCCTGCATTCACATTTAATTTTTCTGAGAGATGAATTGCTTCGCTGATGTATGCCGATAGATTTGTTTCTATAATATTTCCATAAGCCATCTTGTCTAATAATGTGTACCTGTCTTTAGTATGCGAAAGTTCAATATTATTAATCCTATCATATCGCACTCCTGCTCCCATTTCGGTATTAAGCAATACAGAACCGATATTGGACTGATGCTGATATACACCATTATATCCCAATATATTCCGGGCCTCTTTCTGGCGAAGCTGATCTCCGTTAACCGGATCATTCAAATAGAAAGTGAAGTTTGAATGCAGATCGAAATAATAATTGGAATAATAAAATTGATTTTTAATTAAAGAACCGTTCTTTAAAGTAGTGATGAATTGTGCATTGATATTAGACCGTGAAGTTTCTCCGCCCTCTGTTGAATCTATAGCCCCATAAAAACTGATAAGGCCACTGTTCACTGCTCTTTCGGGTATTTGGCCGGAGGCATTCCATTTACTACTAAATGAAGAAGCACTGATAGTTAAATAAGTTTGCCCAGTAATCTTGCCATTATATTTAGAAAAAAAATTAGTTCGCTTAAAATCCTGCGGATGATCGAAGTAACCATTGGAGTACGCATATTCTGATGCCACATACCACGACTGCTGTTTAGCTTTTGCCGTTGTACTCAATAAATTAAACATTCCTAAAGCCCTGTACGTATCGTACATGCCGCCTTCAAGCTTTACAAGATTACCCGTTAACCCGTTTTTAGTTTGTACATCTACATAACCGGATGTGGTAAAATTTCCTTTTGAAGTTGTATACGGGCCTTTCTGAAAATCTACCTGCTCAATGGTTTCCGGAATAATAAAATGCATATCGGCATAACCCTGCCCATGTGCATGCGATACCATATTTACCGGCAGCCCGTCGGCAGTAATATTAATATCAGTACCATGATCACAATCAAACCCCCGCATAAATATCTGTTCTGCCTTACCGCCTCCCTGATGTTGGCCAATAAACAAACCCGGAACCATTCTTAAAATTTCCTGTGCATTGTTAATGCCCCGCATTTTAATATCTGTTTTGCTGATAATAGAGTATTCTTTACCCGCTTTTGCAGTTACAACAACATTTTCCAGTTGTATTTTTTGTTGTTGAAGATAGATTGCTTTATTGTCCTGTATTTCAGTAATAGGCAAAACTTTTGTTTCGTAGCCTATAGATATAAAAGCAATACTTGTTAGGGGCTCAATACTTTTAAACATGAACCGCCCCCTGCTGTCTGTGTGTACCGGTGTTCCTGCCGGAGCCGGCTGTACCGTAATATTTTCAATGGGCAAATTCGTTTTGGCATCTAACACTATGCCTTTAATTATTTTCTGACCATAGGCTGCATGTACGCTAATACACAATAAAAAACATACAATATTTCTCATAACTATACTAAACATGGTTAATACCGGCATACTGATAATAAGCTGCACAGGCCCCTTCACTGCTCACCATGGGAGCACCTAAAGGATGTTCCGGTTTACATTTGGCGCCGAAGTTGGGACATTGTTTTGGTTTTTTCAAACCTTTCATAATATCTCCGCTAATGCAATCTTTATTCTCCATTGCTTTTTCTATGTCTATATTGAATTTTATACGTGCATTGTAATTTTTATATTGCTCATTCACCTCGTATCCGCTATTGGGTATTGTGCCAATACCACGCCATACCCTATCATTCACCGCAAACACACTATTAATAATAGCAACAGCCATTCTATTGCCTTCTCGCTGCACATAACGGGTATATTGGTTTTCCACCTTATGCTCTCCTTTTTCCAATTGTTTTACGGCCATTAAAATTCCCTGCAAAAGATCAACAGGCTCAAAGCCGGTAATAACAATCGGGCATTTGTATTTTTCTGCAACAGGTTCGTATTCTTCCATACCCATAATTGTGCAAACATGTCCTGCAGCAAGGAATGCATTTATTGTATTGTTTGTATCGCTTAATATTGCCTCCATGGCCGGAGGAACCAATACATGTGAAGCGAGTATGCTATAATTATTCAATCCTAATTTAGCCGCCTGCACAACACTTAATGCGTTAGAAGGCGCTGTTGTTTCAAATCCAACAGCAAAAAAAACAATTTGTTTATCGGGATTATTTTTTGCCAGTTGCACGGCTTCTAAAGGTGAATAAAGTATGCGTATATCGGCACCCGAAGCTTTGCATTCCAGCAAGCTTTTTTTACTGCCAGGTACCCGGAGCATATCACCAAAAGAGCAGAAAATAACATGAGGCTGCTCGGCCAGAAAAATCGCTTCGTCTATAACACTTACACTTGTAACACATACAGGACAGCCCGGCCCGTGAACCATGGTAATGTTAGCAGGCAGCATGTTCAGAATACCGTTCTTTACAAGACTGTGCGTTTGCCCTCCGCATATTTCCATTAAGGTCCAGGGCCGTGTAGTGATGTGGTGTATCTCTTTTAAAAAAGCTTCTACCATTTCAGGGTCTCTGTATTCTGACAGGTATTTCATGAGAAGAGGGATTAATTGTTTGAATAATGGTATAATACTATGATACGGTTGCTTCCAGCTCATGCACTTCACCCATCTCTTTTAAATAACTAAATACCTTCATTGCCTCTTCTTCATCTACAACACCAATAGCAACCCCTACATGTACCAGTACATAATTACCCACCTGCGCTTCAGGTACCATACATAAATTCACTTCTTTTTGTATGCCGCCAAATGTTACCAGGCCTGTTCTGAATGTTTCATCTAACTGTGCAGATATGCTCATGATTTTACCGGGAATTGCTAAACACATGGTTCTTATATTTAAAGTTGGTGTAAAGAAGAATAATGCTCTTTTCTTTCTGAAATGTATTGTTGCTGCATTAATTTATAATATGCTATTTGCCCCAAGCCAATACACTCATCGTTTGGGCTTACCTGCTTATGAAAAAAAAGTTCATGAGAACTACTGAAAAGGTTTTGAATAATCTCTACCAATAATGCATTTTGAAAAACACCTCCGCTAAAAGCAAGCTTCGTTATTTTTTGCTGATTACTTATATCCAAAACAGCAACTGCCAATGAATAAAATATTTTCCATGCTATCATTCCGGCATCTTTACCGGATTTAACATCGTGCAAGAATTCTTTTACAAAAAAATGCCAGTCCAATTCCATATTATGAAGCGGCAATGGGTAGTGTTGCAGAGGCTTGTATATTGCATTTCTTGCCAATGCTTCCAAACGCATGGTTGCTTCTCCTTCATAACTATTAAACGCTGTAACTCCAATTATGCATGCCAAAGCATCTAAAAAACGCCCCATAGAGCTGGTAAAAATACCGGTACCCTTTTCAAGGATTTTCTGATAATAATTCCATTCAAGTTCAGAAAAATATGGTTGTAGCAGGTACCTGCTTTCAGGAAAAGTTTCTAATAAACTTAAAGCGGAAAGCCTTGGCTCTTTGCTCATCTTATCTCCTAACAATTGAGTAAAATACTGTAAGCCTGCAATCCTTTTTATTTGTTGTTCTTCAAATAAAAACAATTCGCTTCCCCATATATTCCCATCATCGCCATATCCGGTGCCGTCCCAAATAAAACCCAACACCTTATCGTTCAATTGTAATAGTTTATTTTCTGCCAGCACTGCAGCGAAATGTGCTTTATGGTGCTGAACAGAGATAACAGTATTAATGTTAAGTAAGCCTGCAATCTTTTTACCATATTGCGATACAGAATAACCGGGATGTTTATCTATTGTAATAACTGTTGGGCTTATTTTTAATAAATCTAAAAAATGCTGCAAGGTTTGCCCGTAGCTTTCCTGTGCTTCAAGATTTGCCTGGTCTCCAAGATATTGGCTAATGTATATATGTTCGTAACAGGCCAATGCAAATGCACTTTTCAGTTCTGCTCCCATTGCCAAAACAAAATCATTATCTATATAAAACGGATTAGGAAAATAATTCGGAGCCATACCTCTGCTCCTCCTTAAAACAATTTGTTGCTGCCTGCCTGCAAACTGTACCACACTATCATCTTGAGGCATTACGATCTCTCTCTCATTGGTTAGAATATAATCTGCCACGTCAAAAAGATTATCCAAGGCAACAGCATCTTTATAAATAACAGGTGATCCGCTGATATTGGCACTTGTGGCTATAAGTGGTTTATTAAAAGCATTGGCCAATAAAAAAAATAGCGGTGTATAAGATAACATAACCCCCAGCTTATCTAAACCGGGTGCAATTAATTGTGTGCAAATACTACTGGCTGTTTGCTTTCGTAATATGCATAAAACAACCGGGGCTGCATTGCTTTGCAGCGCAAGGCGTTCACCATCTGTTAATACAACATCTTTATCTGCCATTTCTATGGAAGGATACATTACTGCGAATGGTTTGGACGGCCTTTGTTTTCGTTCGCGTAAAGTGTTAATAGCTTTCTCGCTGGTAGCATCGCACAGCAATAGGTAGCCACCTATACCTTTTACTGCAACAATTTTACCCTCCTTTAAAAACTGAACAACATGGGCTATCTTATCCGCTTCGCTGTACAATAATTCTTTTTCCTTAGATGTAAACAAATGCATTTTAACAGCACAGTCTGTACAGGAATTGGTTTGACTATGATTTCTTCTATCGTTCACATCAATAAATTCCTGTTTACAATCTTCACACATGGTAAAAGGTTGCATGGTGGTGGTGTGACGATCGTAGGGTAATTGTTTGATGATAGAAAATCTTGGCCCGCAATTTAAACAGGTGGTAAAAGGATATTGATGCCTTCTGCCAGAAGCAGTTTGCATGTCTTTTCGGCAATCATCGCACAGGGCAATATCGGGCGTTAGCAATAAGTCAGGCTCTTTATCATCCTCACTTTCCACAATTTGAAAAGAAGAAAAAGATTTAGGCTGAATGCTTTTCATATCACTATGTGTAATCATTGCATTTTGTGGAGCCAGATTAATAATATCCTGAAAAAACGCTTTGGCTGCAAGAGATTTTGCATTAAATTCTATATGAACACCATCCATTGCATTACATACCCATCCTGATACACCATGCCGCAATGCTAACCTGTATACATGGGGCCTGAAGCCAACTCCCTGCACCAACCCTTTAATATGTATATGATAGGTTTGCATGGCATTTATACAGTAATATCGGCAGATACTTTTGAGTGGATCCAATCGTACCATTCGTTTAACCCTTGTCCTGAAGTGCAGCTAAGTTCAATAATAGATAATGATGGATTTACTTTCCTGGCATTAGCTTTAGCTTTTTCTATGTTGAATGGAACATAAGGGAGAAGATCTGTTTTATTGATAATGCATAATGTAGAGGAATTAAACATATCAGGATATTTCAATGGCTTATCATCTCCTTCTGTAACACTTATAATAACAATACGTTCTTTTTCGCCAAGATCGAACATAGCAGGGCAAACAAGATTGCCCACATTTTCAATAAACAGTACAGAATGATCTTGCAGCTTCATACCTTGCATTGCATGCAAAACCATGTGTGCATCTAAGTGGCAACCTTTACCAGTATTAATTTGTGTAACTTTTGTTCCGGTTGCATGTATACGGTCTGCATCGTTGGTAGTTTGCTGATCTCCTTCAATCACTGCAAAAGCATACTGTTCTTTCAGATTTGTTAATGTTCTTTCCAGTAAAGTGGTTTTACCCGATCCGGGAGAGCTTACCAGGTTCATGGCAAAAATGTTCTTGGCCTCCAAATACCCTCTATTCCTTTCTGCTAAAAGATTGTTTTCATACAGCACGTCTTTTTCAACGTCAACAATTTTTCTTTCGTTTTTATGATGATGAGAAGAATCACCACAGCCACAAGTAGCACACATAATAATTGAGATTTATGATTTCAATATTCAATTTAACAGCGCTATAGTAAAAAAATATGACAAACAGCAAGAAAAAAATGATTTGCGTCATAGATCTGGGTAATGCGTTGAGAGGCCATGCTGTTGTGGCTAACTATACTAATAATACCATTGAAGCAAAGAAATATAACTATCTGAACAAGTTATCTGCAATGCAGATAGGCAATTACCTTGTTGAAGGAGAGATTGAGTGATAGAATGATAAAATGAGTAACTGAAGGAATACAATTATTGGAGATAAATTTCTTAACCATTTATGCTTGATTCATTAATACGCTCAATTTATCATTCTCCTTTCATTATTTTACCAGTGTAACTTTTGTGGCAGACCAGCCTTTCGGGCCTGCTTCCAATACAAAATGAACTTTTGATCTTTCTGATACTCGGTCTATCAAACCATTTATATGTACGAAATACTCTTTTTGAGACTGTAAGTCTTTTATAAAACCATATCCTTTCAGGTTATTGAAATGCAACACAATACCTGTTTTAACAGCATCCGCCTCATCTTCATTGTTTTGATGTACAACTTTAATCTCTATATCTTCCGCATTGATCAGTTTTCGTTTGGATGGATCGGGCGGTGTAGAAGTTAAATTACCATTCTCGTCTACATAAGCTAAAATCATATCAGCCTTATTTCCTTCCGCACTGTTTTTCTTTCTTTCTAATTTCCGAACTTCTTTATCTTTTTTATTTTGTTGCTTTTTAAGTTCACGCTCTCTTTTATTCCATGTTTGTGCCATAAAATGATTTTTTATTTACGCTCTGTTAATTTTGAAAAAGATGATCCGCTATAAATACGTGCCAGATTAGGATTATTTGTTTTCTCCCAGTCTTTCAGATTAGCGAAACTTACAATACGCCAG
>OFTX01000855.1_pt1 | contig 13206 bp, 8 predicted proteins | sample 1775051 | NCBI WGS metagenome assembly OFTX01 (sample SAMN08195772, study PRJEB24354) | sludge metagenome | isolation source: sludge from phenol fed wastewater aerobic bioreactor A | place: India: Nagpur | collected 2016-09-15
TGATCCTGTCGTGGACCGACGTGCTGCATGCCGGGCGCGAGCCCGGGCACAACGTGGTCATCCACGAGATGGCACACGGGTGACGTCGGGTACGGGTTCCGTGTAGGGGCGGCACCCGCCGCGGATCACATCGAGTAGGTGCTTGACCTGCGTGTGATCGGCGATAACGGAGCCGTCCTCGGCCACGTAGACGAGGTAGTAGGGATGCAGGCGGTTGCCCCGATTACCTCGGTTGACTGCGCTGCCGGGCGGGCCGGAGGTTCGGTACTGGTGTCGCTCGGTGGTGATATCGCGAAGCGCGAAAATCACGCCGGGCAGGAGTCCCTTCGCAGGGTCGGCAGGGGCGACGGCGTGCAGACCCATGGGGGCGGTAGCGATGCTGCCGTCCTCCTTCATATATCCGAGTAGGTCCATGCGGAAGTCGTTGAGTCCGAGGTCGGTGATGGCGACGCCGGTGCGCACATCTTCGAGTTCGACGACCTCGTCCTGCAGTCGGCGGAGTTGCTCTGTGCGGAATGCCGCGTCAGAGGCGCGTCCGGTAAGCGGATTGTCATCCGCTGTGGCGGAAAGATCCGCGATCACCATGCGGTTCTCAACGCGTTCCTTGAGCGAGAGGTACTCGTCCAGCGAGATATCCGGCCAGAAGTTCACAAGCTGGATCCTGCTGTTCGTCGAGCCGATCCGGTCGACCCGTCCGAACCGTTGGATGATGCGCACCGGGTTCCAGTGGATGTCGTAGTTGACGACGTAGTCGCAGTCCTGCAGGTTCTGGCCCTCGGAGATGACGTCGGTGCCGATCAGCAGGTCGATCTCACGGGCGGCCTTCGGCATCGTCAGGTGTCGCTGCTTCGACACTGGCGAGAACAGGGTCAGTGCCTGCTGGACGTCATAGCCCTTGCCGAGGGTGGTTTTCGCGGCGTGCGCACCGCCGGTGACGAGCGCTGCTTCCAACCCATCGCGATGCAGCGTGGGTACCAGATGCTTGTAGAGGTACTCGGCGGTGTCGGCGAAGGCCGAGAAGACGAGCACCTTGCGGTTGTCCGGGTTGATGGGATTCGCCGCCTTGTCCCGGATCAGCTGCTTGATGCGCTGCAGCTTCCGGTCGTGTTCGGGGGTGACCGAATCCATGGCGATGATCAGCTCACGCAGTGTCTCCTGGTCGTTCGCCAGGGCGAAGCGCCAAGAGGTGATGTCGATGTCGGCGAGATTGATGGGCGTCTTGGCGCTCAGGCGAAGGGCCTCGGCGCCGTCGGCATCGTCATCATCGAAGTCGTCAGCCTCGAAGCCGCCGGTATCGATCTGGATGCTGGCCTCGGTGGCGCGCTTGGCGGGTTCGGTTGCGGAGCTGGCGATGTGCCCGGATAGCAGGCCGGCCTCGTAGTCGTCGAGCCGCTTGATCGTGTGCGCGATGGCGTCCCGGATACGGCCGAGGGTGAGTCGGAACGCCTCAACGGAGCTCTCCAGGCGCTTGAGCAGGTTGACGGTCATGAGCTTCTTCAATCCCTGCTCCCGGCCGCTCTGGCCGATGCCGAGTTGGGTGTCGTCGTCGGAGGTGACGGCGAACATTTCGTCATATTCGGCACGCCGGCTGGCGAACACGTAGGACATCGGCGTGTAGACCGCGAGGGAGAGTTCCTGCAATTGGCCAAAGATTTCGTTGAACGTCGGTACCGACGGGAGGTCGGTGAGCGGCTCCCGAATCGCGACCGGTGGCAATCGGTCCGGGAATGCCCCGATCTCAGCGGTGTCGTAGAAGGCGGTGATGTGCTTGCGGGACCGGGCGATGGTGACGGCGTCGAGAAGTTCGAAAAAGTCGAAGTCGAGCATGTCCAAGATCCGCTGTGTGGTGCGGTCGGCCGGATCGAGCTTGGACCAGTCGTTGAAGACCCGCTGCGCCTCGGCGAAGACCTTCTCGATAGTGGTGGAGAGGTTGAGGTGCTTAGCGAGATTCTCCGATTCACCCTCGTAGGCGAGTTGTAGCTGGTTCTTCAGATCGTTGAACCTGTTGTTCACCGGCGTGGCAGAAAGCATGAGAACCTTGGTCTTCACGCCCTCGCGAATCACCTGTCGCAGGAGGCGTTGATACCGGGACTCCTTCTCCTCTGCGTAGTCAGCATTGCGGAAATTGTGCGATTCGTCGATGACGAGCAGGTCGTAGTTTCCCCAGTTGACACGGTCGAGGCGCAGGCCGAGCGACTCGCCCTTGGTACGGGACAGGTCGGTGTGGGCGAGAACGTCGTAGTTGAAGCGGTCCTGGGCGAAGATGTTGGTCGTATAGTTGCTGGTGTAATTGGTCCAGTTCTCTGCCAGCTTTTTCGGAGTGAGGACCAGAACCGACTTGTTGCGAAGCTCGTAGTACTTGATCACGGCGAGCGCGGTGAACGTCTTCCCCAGGCCGACGCTGTCGGCGAGGATGCAGCCGTTGTAGGTCTCCAGCTTGTTGATGATCCCGACCGCTGCGTCGCGCTGAAACTCATATAGCGCCTTCCAGATCCCGCTGTCCTGATAGCCAGTGCGTTCATTGGGCAGGTCATCTTCGCGGACCTCATCAAGGAATTCGTGGAAGATGTTGTACAGCATGAGGAAATAGATGCGAGCGGGCGCGTTCTCCGCATAGACGGTGGCAATGTGATCGGCCACGGCGTCGGTAACGTCTCGCACCTGATCCGGGTTGTGCCAGATCTGGTCGAAGATCGCCATCCACTGGGCGGTCTCCGATGGCCCCTCGAACTTCGGCACGGCATTGGACACGGCATTGCCCGGCTCAAGCCCCAGGTCGGAGGTGGTGAACCCTTGCAGCGGCATATAGGCCGTCTGGTCATCGACCACGGCGAACTGCTGCATGGGGTTGCCGGTTGAATTGGATTTGAACGTCACCTTGCGCCGAACCCACTCGGCACATTCTCGGGCAATCGCGCGCTGGGTGAGCTTGTTTCGCAGCCGGATCTCGAATTCCGATCCGTACAGGCTGGATTCGCCGCGACCTGGCTGCGGGATAAAGAACTGCCGCCGCTCACGGGCGGGCTTGTCGGTCGCCATAGTCGGCACGAAGGTCGGCGAGGTGAAGATGAACTGAAGCTGGTCGATCTGTTCAAGCTCTTTCCGAAGGGCTTCGAACGCGTAGATCGAAAACGTTGCCGCGGCGATGCGCAGCTTCGACCCTGGCACGATCTCGCGTCTGAGGTCGTCCCCCAGGGTCTCGCTCACGTTGTCGATGATCTTCACGTCGGTCAGGCCTTCCCGGGCACGGCTTTCTCACTGTATCGTCCGGCCGGCCACGGTTCGTGAGGAAACACGGCGGTGGGGTGCCAAGGCGTGTCCTCAGCGCACAGAAGGGCGATCGGCCAGTCCACGCGGGTCCGGTAGCATCGAATCCGCTATCCCAGGCAACCAGAACCAGCCACCAGAACGAGATTCCACCAGTTCTCTTGGCCCTACTCTTGTTGCCCTCGCCCTCGTAGCTCAGGGGATAGAGCACCGCTCTCCTAAAGCGGGTGTCGGCGGTTCGAATCCGCCCGGGGGCGCAGGGACTTCGGCGTGGGCGGCGGCGCCGCCGTGAACGCGCCCTGCCCCGGAACTTCGTCATACACGTCATGGGAGACACCGCCGACGGCGATGCCAACAGCCGCTCAGTCAGTGCCGGCATCCCTGCGAGGCACTGAATACGTGTAGCGCGTAACGCTACACGCTACACTCAATGCGTGATCGTCAGCTTCCGTCACAAGGGCCTCGAACAGCTCTGCCGGAATGGATCGAAGCGCGGAGTGCAGCCAGCACACGTGCCGAAGCTACTCCGTATCCTGTCGGTTCTCGACGTGGCAGTCAGCCCAGCCGATCTTGCACTGCCAGCTTTTCGGACACATGAACCCAAGGGCGACATGGCGGGCCAATGGTCGATCTGGGTGAACGGGAACTGGCGGGTCACATTCCGGTTCATCGCATCCGACGTCGAACTCGTCGACTACCAGGACTACCACTAGAAGGAGGTCACCATGAGCATGAAGCACCCGGTCCACCCCGGCGAGGTCCTCCGGGCGGACGTACTTGGCGAACTGGGCCTGTCCGTCACCGACGCCGCTGATCGGCTCGGCGTCTCCCGTGTCGCGCTCAGCCGGGTCCTCAACGGGCATGCTGCCATCAGTCCCGCGCTCGCGCTCCGTCTTGAGACCGCAAACGCAGGTACCGCACGTATGTGGCTGACTATGCAGGCCGCTTACGATCTGGCCCGAGAGCGCGCCGGGGGAACCCCCGCCGTCCGACCCCTGGACCACGTCGCGTAACACCCCGAGCCGGCGCACGACGGACCGAGATAAGAGGGCCATAGCTGGAACCCGGAACCCGGCAGGATCGTCGGCGGTTCGAATCCGGCCGGGGGCGCCGCGTGAGAAGCGAGGCGGGCCCGGCCCCGGAACCTCGTCATACACGTCATAGGCGACGCAGCCGACGGCGAGGCAAACCACCACTCAATCCGCGTCGACGCGGTGGAAAATGGCCGTCCGGGCAGCCATGGCTGCCGCGGCGAGGGCGTCTTCGTCGGGCGCCCGGCCGAGTGCCCGACCGGCGAGAATCTCCAATGCACCCAGCGTCGGGTTGCCGATATGCAGAAAGGCCTGAAGGCCATCAACGGTGGTGCGCCAGCCGATGTCGGTCAGGATCATCCGGATCGCGTCAGTCCAGCCGCCGAACTCGGTACCAGCCGCGAAGACAGCGAGACTCACCCAACCAGCCTGGCGATCGAAGTCCTTCCGGCCCAGCGGAAGTCGATCCGCGATATGACGCCAGAGCGCGAGGGGCTCGCCGCTGCATCGCCGGGCTGCCGCGGTCGGCGCCAGCACGCCTTTGCGCACGCTGATCAGGCCTAGCTCTCGAGCAGCCGCCCGCAATTCGAGGATCGGGTAGGTCTGGTCCTCGCGATTCAACTTCCCGTGCCACCAGGCGCCAACTCCGGTGCGTGCGGCAAGCTCGGTGACGACTGCCGGCGGCAGATACCCCGCGGCCGTGAGTCGAACCCCTGAACCGAGCACCTCCAGCAGGGTCCGGAACGGCGCGACGGCCGCGGCCGCCTGTGACTCGGTGGGCTCCGGTGCACCCACCGCCCGGCTCGCCGCGCCCGCATCGGCCACGGCCGGATCGTCTGTGCCGACCGCTGTGCCGACCGCGCCGTCGAGCTCCACCGCCCTGGCCACCAGCTCGCTCAGCGTGAAGCATCCGCGCACGTCGAGCCCGAGCTTGATGAGCATCAGTTCGTCTGGCAGCGGGACCTCCGGCGCCAGAGCGCGATCCAGCAGCTCCTGCGCCTCGGTGACATCGAATCGGTCGGGGTGCCAGTCAAGCGGCAACCAATCGCGGGCCTGATCAGCCGTGTCGAACGGCTGCGGCACGGCCGACGTGTCATACCCGCCGCGCACCCAGTCCGCGAGCTCGCTGTATCCCCACACGCCGCCGCAGTCCTCCGGCGGGCACGCCCGCTTGCCGGTGACCACCGTCGGCCGCTCGGGAGGCGGGTCCAGCACCGCCTCGACGGCGAGAACATGCTGCCAGCCGTCGCCGAAATCGTATTCGTACCAAAGCCTGTCGCCCTTTGTGGCGACGACCTGATCCAGCCGCACGTCGGCCTCGTCAATTCCCTCTTCGCCCTCCTGCTCGATGTCGTAGCGGGTAAGGAAATACCCGGAACGCATATCGGCGCCGGTGCGGAAACGGTGCAGGTGGCTGTCGGTCCAGCCCATGGCCGCCTGGATCACCCTGTGCATGCGGTCGAGCGTGAGATCACCAGGCAGCTCCAACCGCCGCCACACCGGCGGTTTGGTACCTGAGAGATCCAGCCGTATCCGGAACCCGCGCGTTACCGCTGGGACCGGACCGACGACCGGATCGGGCTGGCGGAACATGTCGGCAAACATCCCACCGAACGGCGAGACCCCGGACGCGAAAGCATCATCGTCCATCACGACATGCAACAGACCCCGACGCTCTTCGGCCGTCATACCTGCGACAAGCTGCTCCGCGATCTGGCGAAACGAATCAGACATGCGCACCAGTCAACCATCACGGCCACGGCGCCGGGCGCGGAATCGCCGTCGCCGGACGACCCGCGGAGCGTTCCCGCAGGAACAATGGACGGGTGAGCCCCGGACCCGACCACGCGGCGATCGACCCCGCGCCCGACCCGCGGGAGGCGCTCGCAGGCTTTTCGCCGCTGGTGCGGGAATGGTTCGCCGACTCGTTCGTCGCCCCGACCGCGGCGCAGGCCGGCGCATGGCGATCGATCGCCCGCGGCGAGCACACGCTCGTCGTCGCGCCGACGGGCTCCGGCAAGACTCTGGCTGCGTTCCTCTCCGCGATCGATGAGCTCGTCTCGTCGCCGGGCACCGGAACCGCCGATGACGTAGTTCGTGTCGATGCCCGTCCCGCCGGCGAGCCCGCACCAGGCGGCGAGACGACGCGGCGCGGACGCTGCCGGGTCCTCTATATCTCGCCGCTCAAGGCCCTGGCCGTCGATGTCGAACGGAATCTGCGCTCGCCGCTCACCGGCATCGCGGCCCTCGCCGCAGCGCACGGAGAAACGATCCCCCACATAGACGTGGCGGTGCGTTCCGGCGACACCCCGGCGGCGCAGCGGGCCGCGTTCGCCCGCCGCGGGGCAGACATCCTGATCACCACCCCGGAGTCGCTGTTCCTGCTGCTGACCAGCCAGGCTCGGCGGGCGCTCACCGGCATCGAGACGGTGATCGTGGACGAGGTGCATGCCGTCGCGGGGACCAAACGCGGTGCGCACCTTGCGGTCTCGATGGACCGGCTCGATGCGCTCACCGGCCGCCCAGCGCAGCGGATCGGGCTCTCGGCGACGGTGCGGCCGGTCGAGGAGGTCGCCCGGTACCTGGCGGGCGGGCGGCCGGTGACGGCCGTCGCACCGGTGGCCGACAAGCAGGTCGACATCGAGGTGGTGATCCCGGTGCCGGATCTGTCCGAGATCGGCTCCGCCACCAGCGATCTCGACGATGCTGCCGCAGTAAGCCCGGCGAAACCCTCGATCTGGCCGCATGTCGAGGAACGTATCGTGGATCTGATCGAGGCCCACCGGTCGACCATTGTCTTCGCGAACTCGCGCCGGCTGGCGGAGCGACTCACGGCCCGTCTCAATGAGATTCACGCCGCGCGACTCGACGCCCAGCATTCCGGCGACGCGGCGCCGCTCGACGCCACGCTCATCGCCCGCGACACCTCACCGCCCCGGCCGGCAACCGCATCGAGCGCATCGACCATTGCCACGCACAGTCTCGGCATGCCGGCGCAGATCATGGCGCAATCCGGAGCCGGCATGGGTGCGCCACCCGGCCTCGCCCGGGCGCACCACGGCTCGGTCTCCCGCGAGCAGCGCGCCGAGATAGAAGACGCGCTCAAACGCGGCGTGCTGCCCGCCGTCGTTGCCACCTCGTCGCTGGAACTCGGGATCGACATGGGCGCAGTCGATCTGGTGATCCAGGTCGAATCGCCGCCCAGCGTGGCCTCTGGGTTGCAGCGCATCGGCCGCGCGGGGCACCAGGTGGGTGCCCCCAGCAAGGGCGTGCTGTTCCCGAAGTTCCGCGGCGACCTGGTTTCCGCCGCGGTCGCCACCGAGCGGATGCGGGCCGGGTTGATCGAAAAGACCCACGTCGTCACGAATCCGTTGGATGTGGCGGCGCAGCAAATCGTCTCGATCTGCGCGATGGACACCGTCACCGTCGACGAGCTCCTCGCCCTGCTGCGCCGCTCCGCCCCGTTCGCCACGCTCGGCCGCGGCGCGCTGGAATCGGTGCTCGACATGCTCTCCGGCCGGTACCCGAGCGAACAGTTCGCCGAACTGCGGCCGCGCCTGAACTGGGACCGCTCCACCGACCGGCTCATCGCCCGCCCCGGCGCGCAGCGCCTCGCCGTGACCTCCGGCGGCACCATCCCCGATCGCGGGCTGTACGGCGTGTTCCTCGCAGCGTCGCCCGAGATCGCGCCGCCCCCGAATGGCACGGATTCCGTTGAGCCAGAAGCCTTGTCACCTTCAGCGACGGAGATGACGCCGTCCGCCGCGTCCCGCGGAGGGGCCCGCGGATCGGCCCGGACCGGAGGCCGGCGGGTCGGGGAACTCGACGAGGAGATGGTCTACGAGTCGCGTGTGGGCGATGTCTTCGTGCTCGGATCGAGCTCGTGGCGGATCGTCGATATCGGCCGCGATCGCGTCGAGGTGACGCCGGCCCCCGGCATCCCCGGCCGACTGCCGTTCTGGAAGGCCGACTCGGCCGGCCGCCCCGCCGAGCTCGGCGCCGCGCACGGCGCCTTCGTGCGCGAGATCGCGAGCACCGCAGGAACTGTCGCTCGCAACCGGCTCACTGCCATCGGGCTCGATCCGTTCGCCGCCGACAACCTGCTCGCCTACCTCGCCGAGCAACAACGCGCCACCGGAGTGCTGCCCGACGACCGGACCTTGGTGGTTGAACGGTTCCGCGACGAGCTCGGCGATTGGCGCGTCGTCCTCCACTCGCCCTACGGCGCGGCCGTGCATGCTCCCTGGGCGCTCGTGATCGCCGCGCGGATGCGTGAACGTTACGGCATCGACGTACAAGCTCAGCATTCTGACGACGGCATCGTCGTGCGCCTGCCGGATGTCGAATATGACGGATCTGACTGGGGGTTGCCGGATCTCGCCGACCTGGTGGTGTTGGACCCGGACACGGTCCGCGCGGACGTCACCGCGCAGCTGGGTGGTTCGGCGGTCTTCGCGGCGCGGTTCCGGGAGTGCGCCGCGCGGTCCCTGTTGCTCCCGCGTCAGCAGGTCGATCGGCGGCAGCCACTGTGGCAGCACCGGCATCGCGCCGCGCACCTGCTGGAGGTGGCCGCGGGCTACCCCGAGTTCCCGGTGGTGGCCGAGGCGGTGCGCGAATGCCTGGCCGACGTGTTCGATGTGGCCTCGTTGGCCCTCCTGATGCGGCGCATCGCCGCGCGTGAGGTGTCGTTGGTCGAGGTGACGACACCGGTACCGTCGCCCTTCGCACGGTCACTGTTGTTCGGGTACGTCGCACAGTTCATCTACGAGGGCGACAGCCCGCTCGCGGAGCGCCGCGCGGCCGCGCTCACCGTCGACCCAGCCCTGCTCGCCGAACTCCTAGGCACCGCCGAGGCGCCATCGCTGCGGGATCTGCTCGATGCGAGCGTACTGGCCGAGGTGGAGCGGTCCCTCCAGCGGCTCGCTCCCGACCGGAATGCTCGATCCGAGGACGAGATCGCCGACCTGGTAAGGATTCTCGGGCCGCTCACAGCAATCGAGATCACCGCCCGCACCGAGAATGGCACTGAAGAAAACACCGACGCTGCCGGTTCACTGGAGCGTCTGGCGGCAGCGCGGCGGCTCATGCCCGTCTGCATCGCCGGGCAGGCCCAGTGGGCCGATCCGGCAGATGCGGCGCTGCTACGCGATGCGCTCGGCGTCGCGCTGCCGGAGGAGGTCGCCGAGGCGTTCCTCGAACCGGTCCCCGATCCCCTCGCCCGACTGCTCAGCCGATATGCCCGGACCCACGGACCGTTCACCGCCACCGAGCCTGCGGCCCGGTTCGGCCTCGGTATTGCCGTGGTTCGAGACGAACTGACGCGCCTGGCACAGGCCGGCCGGTTGGTGACCGGCGAGTTCCGGCCGCTCGGCAGCGTTCTCGGCCGAGATCTTGGCGGTGGCCTTGGAAGTGATCTCGGCGGCGTTCTCGGGACCGGCGCGGCGGAGGGCGAGATCGAGTATGTCGACCCTGCCGTCCTGCGCCTGCTGCGGCGACGCTCGTTGGCCGCGCTGCGCGCCGAGGTGGAGCCCGTCGCGCCCAAGACGTTGGGCCGATTCCTGCCGGCGTGGAACGGCATCGAACCTGCTCACACAGCAGGTCGGAGAGGAACGGGAAGCACAGCCAGCCAGATGGATCGCCTGTTCCGCGCGGTCGAGCAGCTCGCCGGGGTCCAGTTGCCGGCCTCCGCGCTGGAGACCCTGATCCTTCCCGCCCGCATCTTGGAATACTCCCCCGCCATGCTGGATGACGCGATGACGGCCGGTGACGTCCTGTGGTCGGCCCACGGTGAGATCGGCGGCGGTGACGCATGGATCGCCCTGCACCTCGCCGAGACCGCGCCGCTCACCCTGCCGATACCACCTGATCTGTCCGAGCCGCCGCCGGGTCCCCTCCACACCGCCATCCTCGACGTGCTCCAGCGCGGCGGGGCCTTCTTCTTCGCCGAGCTGGTTGATGCCGTCCGCGCCACGGTGCCACGCGCCGAACTCGGCGACGACCACTGGATCGGCCAGAACGCAGCCGGCATGGGCGCGCCGTCCGCCGACGCCGTGCTGGAAGCATTGTGGGACTTGGTCTTTGTCGGCCTGGTCACCGGTGACACGCTCAGGCCGCTGCGCGCCCGGCTCTCCGGTGGTCACGTGGCGCACCGCGTGCGGCGGCCTTCGCCACCCTCCCGGATGCGCTCCCCGTCCCGCCTCACGGCGCTCGGCGGTCGGCGTGGCGTCGGCGCATCTTACGAATTAGCGGCCCGCGCGACGCACACACCCGGCCACGCAACCGGCCGGTGGTCGCTGCTCCCCCGACCAGAGACCGATCCCACGGTGCGGCTCCATGCCGCCGCCGAACTACTGCTCGACCGCTACGGAGTCGTGACCCGCGGCAGCGTCGCCGCCGAAGAGACGCCCGGCGGATTCGCCGGGATCTACCGCGTGCTCGCCGCGATGGAAGAAAGCGGCCGCATCCGGCGCGGATACTTCGTGGAGGGACTCGGCGCCGCCCAATTCGCCGACCCTGGCGCGGTCGATCGGCTCCGCGCCATGGCTCCCTTGCCCGGGGATGACGGAGCGCCGAGCGAAAAACGCTGGAAAACAACACTTCTCGACGGACACGCGGAAGAGCCCACCACCGGCGCGCTGGTGCTCGCGAGCGCCGACCCGGCAAACCCGTACGGCGCGGCGCTGCCCTGGCCGGAACCGATCACCGCCGAGCCCGCTGCGGCACAGGCGGTTTCATCGGCGCAACCGGAGATCGCGTCGCCGGCTGCATCACCTCCCACCGGCCATCACCCGTCGCGCCGCGCCGGGGCCATGGTGTGCCTTGTCGACGGCGTACCCGTCATGTACACCGAGCGCGGCGGCCGCACACTGCTGACCTTCATCACCGAACCCGGCCCACTGGCACGGGCCGCAGCCGCGCTCGCCGACGTCGTTCTCTCCGGCCGGCTCGAACCGCTGACCATCACCAGGGTCGACGGAGCCTCGGTACACGGATCGACCTCACCGGCGGTCGCCGCACTGCGCGGAGCAGGTTTCCGAAGCACTCCGCGCGGCTTGCGACTTCGACCCGGACCCGGTGTCGGCACGCCCGTCCCCAGCGCCCCGGCACACCCCGAACACGGAAACCGCCCCGCCGGACCGTGATGCCGTATCCGCGGTAGGTGCATTCGGTCGACGGCGGCACGAGCGTCGATCAGGGCTGCCACAGCCGAGCTCGTCGTGGGACAGATACTCTTCCGTGGGACGCATGTTGATGCTCCCCACTCAACTCGGTACAGTAGCCATATGAGCGCGGTGAGTATGTCGCCCGGGTATCGGGTCCGGATCGACGCCAAACGTCGGCCGACGCTGCCGGCCGCGCTCCTCGACGAGGCCCAGATCGACGCCACCCACGAACTGGTGGCGCACGCTGACGGGCTCGGGCGCATCGTCCTTGAAGACCCGCTAGCGGTGCTCGCGGCGTTCCAAGATGATGTGCTCGCCGGCAAGACCGCGATGGGGAACGACACCTCATTGGTTTCGGACCTACTTGCGGACCGCGCGGGAGACCGGTCCGCAAGCGCGTGACGACCCTCCCTGCCGGACTGATTGTTGCGGATGCGTCTTTTCTGATAGCCGTAGCCGAGCGCGACCCGGACGCTGCCCGCTTCGTGCCCGTTCTCGACCGCTGCGAGGTGACCGCCGTCAACTTCGGCGAAGTCTGTGACAAGCTCCACCAGAAGAGTGGGATGAGCGCCGAGCGGACCACGCACGTTTTTGCCCACGTATTGAAGGTTGCCGTCAAGCCGGTCGAATTGAACCACGCCCGCTGCTTCCCAGACCTCAAGACGATCGATGCGGCAAGTAAGGCTGCCCAGCAGGCAACGGGTGTCACCGTATTCAAATCGCTGTCACTAGCCGACATCACGTGCCTGGCGTTCGCGATGTGCGCGGGGAACGCTCCGGTGCTCACCGGAGACAAGCACTGGACCACGCTCGGCCCGCACGGGCTGCGGGTGGTGGCCTACGACTTTCGCGACCCGAATCTCACCCCGTAGTACCTCGCCCCGTAGCCGATCGGAAACGGCCCCGAGAACCTCGTTGGCTACCGCCAGGCTCCGGCGCACCACCGCCGTCATTGCTCACCCCGACGCCGATGGGAGTTGCGGCACCGCCGGCCGCACCGGGCAAACACGTGAGATCGAAGCCCCGGCCACCGTTTCCGCGACAACGCCCGGCGCCGCAGGCGCGAGCGTCGTCATCGGCGTCATAGGCGCTGACCCGCGTCCCGACACGGCACGGAAGAATGACGCGCATGCACGCGACCCTGCAAATCCTCGCGCTGGTCGCCGTGATCGTCGCAGTATCCGCGGGGGCCAGGCGGTGGCGCTATGCCGAGCCGCTGGTGCTGATGGTGGTCGGTGTGGGGCTGTCGTTCATTCCGCATGCCTTTACCATTCGCATCACGCCGGATCTGGTGCTCACCGGGCTGCTGCCCCCGCTGCTCTACGCGGCGGCGATCCGTACGCCGCTGGTGCAGTTCCGGGCGAACCGGCGCGGGATCATCCTGCTGGCCGTCGGCGCGGTCGCGTTCACCACGGCGACGGTCGGTCTGGTGACCTGGTGGATGCTGCCGGCTGCGGGCCTCGCGGCGGCGATGGCCCTGGGCGCCGTGGTCGCTCCGCCGGACGCTGTGGCCGCCACCGCGGTCGGCCGCCGCGTCGGCATGCCGCGCCGGATCATCGCCGTGTCGCTCACTCAGGCTTTCTTCAGTTTGGGAGGTTTCTGGCGACATGATGGCGCATCCGTTCCACATCCATGGTGTCCACTTCGAGGTGTTAAGCCGTAATGGTTCGGCCCCTGGTATTCGTGATCAAGGGCAGAGGGACACCGTCGTCGCCCAAGAGCCGGTCGAACTTCTGGTGAAGTTC
>OFTX01000856.1_pt1 | contig 13196 bp, 11 predicted proteins | sample 1775051 | NCBI WGS metagenome assembly OFTX01 (sample SAMN08195772, study PRJEB24354) | sludge metagenome | isolation source: sludge from phenol fed wastewater aerobic bioreactor A | place: India: Nagpur | collected 2016-09-15
GACCGCGGCGAGAACGTGCTCCTGGAGGGCGGGCAGGGGACGCTGCTTGACGTCGACCACGGCACGTATCCGTTCGTGACGTCGTCGTCACCGACGGCTGGGGGCGCGGCGACGGGCTCCGGGATCGGACCCACGCGGATCACCACGGTCGTCGGGATTTTGAAGGCGTACACCACGCGGGTCGGCTCCGGGCCGTTCCCCACCGAATTGCTGGATGCCTCCGGGGAGTACCTGCGGGAGACCGGGCACGAACGCGGCGTGACGACCGGGCGGGCACGGCGCTGCGGTTGGTTCGACGCGGTCGTCGCGCGCTACTCGACGCGGGTCAACGGGCTGACGGACCTGTTCATCACGAAACTCGATGTGCTGTCGTCGTTGTCGACGGTCCCGGTGTGCGTCGGCTATGACGTCGACGGCGTCCGGTTCGACGAGATGCCGATGACGCAGACCGCGTTCCACCACGCCAAGCCGATCTACGAGGAGCTGCCGGGCTGGTCCGAGGACATCACCGGGGCGCGGTCCCTGGCCGACCTACCGTCGAACGCCCGCCGATACCTGGATCGGCTGGAAGAACTGGCCGGATGCCGCATCTCGGCCGTCGGCGTGGGACCTGGCCAGGACGAGACCATCGTGGTGAACGACCTGCTCGCCTGAGCCTTCGGAACGGCCCCAATCCGCCCCGCCGGTGCGGTTTCGCCGGGACCGGCACCACGGCGGCCTGCCGCCGCGAACGTCGTCATGGGCGGTTGAACCGGGCTACAGCACGACGAGGTGCTCGGGCGTGGCGCCGGGCACGGCCGCCAGCGTGATGCCGTGATCGAAGGTGACGAGCTGGCCACCGTGCGCGACCGCGAGAGCGAGCAGGTACACGTCCGTGACCTGGCGAGGACCGAGAACTCGTTCGCGGTCAATGACATTCGCATCGCGGATAGTGACGTCGCACGGCCAGTATTCGTGGTCGGTGCCCCGGCAGGTCGCCTCGAGGATGCGGGTTGCAGTCAACGGAGAGACTGCGTGCGGATACGACGACTGGCTCACGATGCGCACCATGCCGTTCTCTGTGATCGCGCACGTGGCCCAGCCGTCTGTGCCGAGCCCATCGACCCATGCCATCGCCCGTGAGTGGTGCTGGTGATCCATATCGGCGAGCGCAACGAGCAGGTTGACGTCGGGCAAAGCACGCATCAAATGCCTTCCTCGTCGCGAATGCGATCGATGATCTCGTTGGTAACAATGCCGCCGCGCGACGGCAGCGAGACAAAGCCCTTGTAAACGACGAACTCGCCTGCATCAGGAGTTGGTGGATACCTGAGCTGCTCCCGGGCCAGGTCCGAGAGCACCTGCCCAGCGGTGCGCTTCTCGTAACGCGCCCGTTCCTTCACGGCTTGCAGGACGTCGTCATCGATGCTCAGAGTGGTGCGCATGCATCTGATGCTACTGCATCACGACGTTACGGGATGCGGCAGCGGTGGCACCGGCGCCTCTTGCCCGGTGTTCCTCCGACTGCCCGAGCCCGATACCCTTGCCCGTTGTGCGCATCCTGATCATCGGCTCCGGCGCGCGGGAGCATGCCATCGCCCGGGCGCTCGCCAGGGACCCAGGCGTCACGGACCTGCACGTCGCACCGGGTAATGCCGGGACCGCGGAACTGGCGACCAACCACCGGGTCTCGGCGTCGGATGCGGAGTCCGTGCTCTCCCTCGCCCGCAAGGTCGGGCCGGATCTCGTCGTCATCGGCCCGGAGGCCCCCCTCGTCGCCGGGGTCGCCGACGCCCTGCGCGATGCCGGTTTCGTGGTCTTCGGCCCGTCTGCCGCGGCCGCGCAGATCGAGGGATCCAAGGCGTTCGCGAAAGGCGTCATGGCCGCTGCTGGCGTGCCGACGGCACGCAGCATCACCGTCACCGACTTCGGTGCGATCAAGCAGGCGCTCGCCGAAACCAGGGCACCGTACGTCGTCAAGGACGACGGGCTGGCCGCGGGCAAGGGCGTCGTCGTCACGACGAACAAGGCGACCGCCATCGACCACGCGTGGGCCGTCCTGTCGAGCGGTAGCCACGTGCTCGTCGAGGAGTATCTGTCGGGGCCGGAGGTCAGCCTCTTCGCCGTGTGTGACGGCGTTCGGGCGGTGCCGCTGCTGCCGGCCCAAGACTTCAAGCGGGTCGGCGACGGGGACACCGGCCCGAATACCGGCGGAATGGGCGCCTATGCGCCCCTGCCATGGGCGCCGCCGGATCTGGTCGCGACCGTCCAGCAGCAGGTGTTCGAACCGGTACTCGCCGAGATGCGCCGCCGCGGAACGCCTTTCACCGGGCTGCTCTACGCCGGCCTCGCACTGACCGCGGCCGGGCCGCAGGTGATCGAGTTCAACTGCCGGTTCGGCGACCCCGAGACCCAGGTCGTGCTGGAGCTGCTCGAGACGCCGCTGTCGGCCGTGCTCTGGGCGTCGGCAGCCGGCGACCTCTCGGCGTTGCCGGCATTGCGGTGGAAGAGCGGCTCCGCCGTCACGGTCGTGATCGCGGCCCAGGGATACCCGGCCAAACCGGCGTCCGGCGACGTGATCACCGGCGCCGGCGCGGACGGGATCCTGCACGCCGGAACCGACCGGGACGACGCCGGCAACCTGGTGAGTGCCGGCGGCCGCGTGCTCTCCTGTACAGCCGCTGGGGCGAGCCTTTCCGAGGCGCGAGATGCCGCCTACGCCTTGGTGTCTCGCGTGCATCTGCGTGGATCGCACCATCGCACCGACATCGCGGCCAAGGCGCTGGCCGGGGAGATCGCGGTGCCGTCCCACTAGCTCTGGCAGCGGGTGGGTGCCCGTCGGCTACGTGGCATCACTTGGCATCCGCGTAGCAGCGCACGGCGACCGGGCGCACGGGTGTGTGCACCGACGAGCCGGGGAACACGAGATCGCGAGCGGTGGTCGCGGCCGCGATGGCCGGCTCGCACCCTGCGGCGGCGTATGGCTCGGGCACGTGGATCACCAACTCGTCGTGCTGGAAGAGCACCATCTCCGCGGTCGGCACGTCGTCGAGGAGCGCGAGGCGCAGCGTCGTCATCCATGCGGCGGCCCAGTCTGCCGCGGACGCTTGTATGACGAAGTTCCGCGTGAAGCGTCCGCGGTCACGCGCCACTCGGCGGGCGCGTCTCTCGTCCGACGCTCCACCCGCACCGACCGCGCGCCGCCACGTCTCGGACGGCGGTGGGCATGCCCGGCCGAGGACCGAGGCGACCACGCCGCCGGCCTCGCCCCGCCGCGCCGCCGACTCCACGCACGCGACCGCAGCAGGGTAGCGGACCCGCATGGTGGCCATCAGGCGTGCGGCCTCGCCTGAGGTCTGGCCGTACATCGCGCCCAGCATCGCGAGTTTCGCGTGTCGCCGATCGCCGCCGAACCCGTCCGCCGCGAGTGCCGCGTACAGATCGGCGTCGCCCGAGAGCGCCGTCAGCGCAGGGTCTTTGGAGACCGCCGCCAGGATGCGCGGTTCCAGTTGCGCCGCATCGGCGACCACCAGCACGTGCCCCGGCTCGGCTATCGCGGCCCTCCGGATCGACGTCGGGAGCTGCAGGCCCCCGCCGCCCCGCGTCGCCCACCGCCCGGACACCACGGCACCGGGCAGGAACTGTGCCGCGAGCCGGCCGCCGACCACCCAGTCGTCGAGCCAGTTCCACCCGTTCGCGGTGAACAGCCGGGCGAGGTCCTTGTAGCGCAGCAGCGGGGCCACCGCCGGGTGCTCGATCTCGCGCAGCACCCATGCACGGGTGGTTTCGATGTCGAATCCGCTGCGGTGGAACGCTTCCCGAACGTCGACCGGCGAGTCGGGGTTGACCGGGAAACCGAACGCCGCGGAAATCTCCTCGGCCAGCCGGGCGAGCGTCGCGGGCCTCGTGCCGTCCGCAGGCCGCGTACCGAGCGCGTCGGTGAGGATCTGCCGATGCACGTCGGCGTCCCACGGCAGGCCGCGGCGGCTCATCTCCGTAGCGACCAGCGCCGATCCGGATTCGGCGGCGATCAGCAGTCGCAAAGCGCCGGCCGACACGTCGATCCCGGCCGCAGCAGCCTCTGGCCCGCCCGCCGACCGGTCTACCCGCCGCGTCTGGTCGCGGTAGGCGGCGATGAGGAGTCTCGGATCGGTTTCGGCTACCTCGGCCACAGCGTCGTCGAATAGGCCCGGCTGTGCGGCGACACGCAGCCGGCCCCCGTCATCGATCGGCGCGGGATCCGCAGGAACCGGTTCGCCGTGCGCGCGGGCGAGGATCGCCGCCGCCCGGCAGGGCTCGCCGAAGCAGCCCTCTCGACCGCGCAGGATGCGCTCGGTCAGTGCGAGATCGTGGCAGCGACGGACTCGGATGCCCATGGCCAGCAGCGCCGGGTATGTCTCGGCGGCCGAGTCGAAGATCCACCGGGGGGCGTGGTTCCGCTCCAGTGCGGTCAGCTGGGCCGGATCGGTGACCTCGGTCGACACCGGGGCAGCGTCGACAGATTCGGCGGGCGTGTCCGCGGCAGGTGCGTCCGCTAACACGCCATCGGCCGCGTCATCGGCGACGCGAACGGCGCGGGCGCCGCCGTTCCGGATCGTGACCGCCACCAACACAGGGGCATTGTCCCCCGAACAGCGTCACACTCGTCGACCAACGGCGTCATGGCGGCCACTGCCCGTCGCCCAACACGTCGGATATTGGAATTTCATGAGCAACTCATTACGGTTTTATGGCATTACATAATCGTTATCCGAAATCAACCAATATCACACCGGATCCCGGGTTTCGCACATGAATAATGAGGAATCATAGAAGTGTGCTCCAGCAGAAGGGAACTCAGCGGGCGACCCATGGGCGCGCGTCGGCTTGGGTGCGTCGCGACGTCCCGAGCTGGTGGCTACCTGCGCTGATCGCGGCGACTGCGGGGTACACGCTGCTCACGCTGCTCGTGCTCGCCGGGTCCGGCATCACGGAGTTCGACTCCTTCTGGTACGACCTCGATCTGGTCCCGCCGACATCGCCACTGCATTTGCCGGTCGAATTGTGGGTCTTTCTCGGCCAGCGCGTCCCGGCGATGATCATTGCCGGTCTGTACTGCCTGTACCGCGCGCGGCGAACGCGCAGTTGGACACCGCTTTTGATGTATGCCATGGCGGGCACCGGGTTCGTGGTAAGCGTCCTGTCCGTGAAGTACCTGACCGGCCGCATCGGCCCGCGCTACACCGACGTGGCGCACACGGTGTGGGACGGCGGCGACATCTTCCCGTCCGGGCACGTCACCGGGACCGTGGTGATGTACGGGCTGATCGCCCTGCTGGTGCCGCTGGCACACCGCAAGCTGGCGACGGTGGTGGCGATCGTGCTCTCCGTGACGGTCGGCTTCGGCACGGTCGCGCTCAATACGCATTGGCTGTCCGACGTGGTCGGCGCCTGGCTCAACGGATCGATCGTGCTGCTGGTGGTGTGGGCGATCACACCGGAGGTGCAGCGCCGGCTGGGCGCCCGACTGCAACGGATCAGGGCCTGGCATCACGCGGCGATCACCGCCCATGACGGTATTCGGCCGCCCGCACCGGTTGTCGAACCTCGCCGGTAGGGGGCGTCCCGCGACGCCGCGGCTCCGGTTCCACGACTTGGTGCGAGCTGTGCCGAAAATGCCATTGACGGCGCGGAGGCGTGCGGAGCCGTCCATCCACACGCTGAGACCCGCGGGTGGACTACAGATACATGCCCGTCTTCGCGCCAGGGTGGTCGGTGCCAACGGCATGAAGATCGCGCTCACGCAGCACCAGGTAGGACTCGCCGCCCACCTCGACCTCGTAGGGGTCCTCAGGACTGAAGAGCACCCGGTCGCCGGCCTTGACAGACCGCACATGCTGGCCGACCGCGACCACCTCGCCCCACACCAGACGCTTGGCGACCTCAGCCGTCGCCGGGATCACGATCCCGGCCCGCGTTGTCCGCTCGCCGACGCCGCCGCCCTGCTTGACCATGACGCGGTCGTGCAGCATCTGAATGGGAATACTGGATTCGGCCACGGGGAGAAGCCTAATCGCCGCGGCTTACGCGTCCGGATATGCCTTCGGATACACCTCCGGGCACCTGCCTGAGGGTTCTCAAGCGGGTGCCCGGATGGTTGATGTCCTCTCCGCCGGGATCGCCGCCGAAGAGGAGGCCGCGTCAGTTCGTGCGCGACATCGACCGTTGCGCGATCATGATCAGCTCGTCGCGCATCGCCGGGGTAGCGGCGTTGTCGATCGCGGCGGCCAGTGCGCGGCGGGTGCGGGAGATCTCACGGTGGCTGCGGAAGGCCTTCGCGAGGCGGGTCATAACGGATCAGTCCTTCTGGTTGGGTTCTCAACTGCTGACATCTATTAGACGCCCAACGCGATCCGATGTTTACCGCAATCGCCGGTGAACTGCCTCACATTCCGGATAATCATCGGTCTTTATCCATCTTGATCATCGTTCTTCCGGGTGATCACGAACTGAATCGATCCCGCTCAACGATCAAGAAAACCGGACACAGAAGCAGAAAACGCACAGCGCTGAGAGCGGTTCGGGTCGGCCACAGAGACACCGGCCCGTCCGGCCCAGGCACGGCCCGTCAGTAGGTGATGGCGAGCCCCGGGTCGGCCAGCAGCGCGCCGACGTCCGCGAGGAATCGGGAGCCCTTCTCCCCGTCGATCACCCGGTGGTCGAAGGACAGGGCCAGTTGGCAGACCTTGCGGACCGCGAGTTGCCCGTCGACCACCCAGGGCGCGTCCTTCACCGAGCCGAGCGCGAGGATCGCGGACTGGCCCGGGTTGATGATCGGCGTCCCGGTGTCCACGCCGAGCACGCCCACGTTCGTGATGGTGAACGTGCCGCCCGTCATGTCCCCCGGTGGCGTCTTCCCGGACCGCGCCGTCTCCGTCAACTCAGCGAGCGCCTGCGCCAGGCCCATCAGGTCGAGCTGGTCGGCGTCGCGGATCACCGGCACGATCAGCCCGCGCGCCGTTGCCGCCGCGATCCCCAGGTGCACATACTGCTTGAAGACGACCTCGCCGGCTGGGTCGTCCCACGTGCAGTTGGCCTCCGGCGTCCGGCGCGCCGCCAGGCACACCGCCCGCGCCGCGAACGCCAGCGGCGAGAGCTTCACGCCCGCCCACTCCGGGAGTCTGCGCAACCGGTCCCGCAGCTCCATCATCGGCGTCACGTCGACGCTCAGGAACTCGGTGACATGCGGCATCGTGAAGGCGCTCTCCACCATCGCCTGCGCCATCATCTTGCGCACGCCCTTGATCGGCTCCCGCCGCTCCCGGGTCGCCGGGTCATAGGCAACCACCGCGCGCGCCGGCGCAGGCACGCCCGTCGCCGAAGCACCCTCGGTCTGCGAGATTTCCGAGTATGACGATGTTCGCGCCGTTCCGGCGGCTACCTCTACGTCGACCCGGCTGATCACCCCGTCGGGCCGTGTCGCGGTGACCGCTCGCAGATCGATACCGAGGTCCTTGGCCAGCTTCCGCACCGGCGGTGTCGCCAGCGGCGCCTGCTGCGGGACCTCTTGCACCGACACGGGCACCACCGCTGCTTCCACCGTCGCAGGCGCTACTGTCGCCGCGGCCTCGCCTCCGCCGCGCCGGGCCCGCCGGGTCGCGCCGCCCTCGGCGGCGATGTAGCCGACCAGGGTCGCGACGCGCCCGTCCGCGGTCTTCTCGCCGATCTTCGCCCCGGCCTCGGATGTGCCGGCCTCGGATGCCCCGCCCTCGGCGGCTCCAGCCCCGGCCATCGTGAGTGCGCCGCTCGACGCGGGGGCGCCGGCGCTGACGTCGTCATCTGCGGTTCCCGAGCCGGAACCCGATGCGGCGCCGGACGTTTCGCCGCTGGCGTCATCGGGAAGCGGTCCGGCGTCGGGCTGGGTGTCGATCTGGATAATCGGCGTGCCCACCTCGATGGTCGCCCCGACCCCAGCCAGAATCTTGTGCACTCGGCCGGCGTGTGGCGACGGCAATTCCACTGCAGCCTTGGCGGTTTCGATCTCCACGATGATCTGGTTGACCTCGAGCAGGTCGCCCTCGGCCACCTTCCATTCGAGGATCTCCGCCTCGGTCAGCCCTTCACCGACATCTGGCAGGGGGAACGTCTGCAAGCGCGATGGCGTCATCGGTCTGTCTCCCGGATTGTCAGTAGGCCAGCGAACGGTCGACCGCAGTCAAGATCTTGTCGATATCCGGCAAGTACTCTTCTTCGAGTCTTGTTGGCGGATAAGGGGTGTCAAACCCGGCGATGCGCAGCACCGGGGCCGCCAGCGAGTAGAACGCCTCCTCGGTGACGCGGGCCGCGACCTCCGAGGTGATCGACGCCTCGCGCGGCGCCTCCGACACCACCACCAGGTGCCCCGTCTTGCGCACCGATGCCAGCACCGGGTCGAGGTCCAGCGGCGAAAGCGTGCGCAGGTCAATGATTTCCAGGGAACGGCCCTCCGCTTCGGCCGCCGCCGCTGCCTTCATGAGCACCGGCATCGACGGGCCGTAGGAGACCACGGTGCAGTCCGTGCCGGCGCGGCGCACGATCGACGACACGACAGTGTCAGGGCGAGAAGACGTGTCCACCACGCCCTTTTCCCAGTACCGGCGCTTGGGCTCGAAGAAGATCACCGGGTCCGGGCACTCGATCGCCTCCTGGATCATCCAGTAGGCATCCGCCGCCGTCGAGCAGGACATCACCCGCAGACCCGCGATATGGCAGAACAACGACTCCGGCGACTCCGAATGATGCTCCACCGCACCGATTCCGCCGCCGAACGGGATGCGGATCACCATGGGCATCTGCCAGGCACCCTGCGACCGGAACTGCACCTTCGCGACCTGCGAGATGATCTGGTCGAACGCCGGGAACGTGAACCCGTCGAACTGCATCTCGCAGACCGGACGATACCCGCGGAGCGCCAAACCGACGCCCGTGCCCACGATCCCGGACTCGGCGAGCGGCGTGTCCAACACGCGGTGCGCGCCGAAGTCCTTCTTCAGCCCGTCGGTGATTCGGAAGACGCCGCCCAACGTGCCGACGTCCTCTCCCATCACCAGCACCTTCGGGTCCGCATCCATCGCGGCGCGCAGGCCCATGTTCAGCGCCTTGGCCATGGTGATCGGCTTGAGTTCCACATCCGCGGCGCTCGGCACGCCGGAGGCGGTCACCGTGCGCTCCCCGCTGCCGAGACGGCATGCGCGCCAGCGCGAACAGCGTCATCCCCGTGAGCCGCGCCATCCGCGATACCGCCGGCCGGGCCGCCAACAGCACCACCGCCGGCGCCGTCTTCGAAACCCGCCAGGTACTCGAGATAGTCCGCCTGCTGCCGCTCCAGCTGCTGATTCGGCGCCGAGAACACGTGCGAGAACATGCGTGTCGGCGGCGGCGTCTCCATCGCCATCGTGAACGCTCGGAAACGCGCGGCCAGCTCATCGGCATCCGCCTGCACGGACGCGAAGAACGCATCGTCGGCCCAACCGGACCGCGTCAACAGCACCCGCACCCGCTCGATCGGATCGAACATCTTCCACGCCTCGGTCTCGTCGGCCAGCCGGTAGCGGGTCGGGTCGTCGGAGGTGGTATGCGCATCCATCCGGTAGGTGAAGGCCTCGATCATCACCGGGCCGTTCCCCGAGCGGCACGTATCCAGCGCCCAGCGCGTGACCGCGAGACAGGCCAGCACGTCGTTCCCGTCGACGCGGATGCCTGGAAACCCGTACCCCGCAGCACGTTTGTGCAGCGGCACCCGGGACTGCGTCTCCACCGGCTCGGAGATCGCCCACTGATTGTTCTGGCAGTAGAAGACCACCGGCGCATCGAAGGACGCCGCATACACCATGCCCTCGTGCACATCGCCCTGGCTGGTGGCGCCGTCGCCGAAGAAGACGATCGTCGCCTCATCGGTCTGAAGCGCATCCGGGCCGCTCGACCCGACCTTGCCGTCGAAACGCTGCCCCATCGCATAGCCGGTGGCATTCAGCGCCTGGTTCCCGATCACGATCGTGTAGTCGTGGAATCCTTTCTCCTTCGGATTCCAGCTGGAATGGTCCGTCCCGCGGAAGATGCCGAGCAGCTCGGTCGGATCGACCCCTCGGCACCATGCGACGCCGTGCTCGCGGTACGAGGGGAAGGCCATGTCCTGCGGCCGCATCGCGCGCCCCGCACCGACCTGCGCAGCCTCCTGCCCGAGCAACGGCACCCAGATGCCGAGCTGGCCCTGGCGCTGCAGCGCGTTGCCCTCACGGTCGAACCGGCGCACCAGCACCATGTCCCGGTAAAGACCCTTCAGCAGGTCCGGCGTCACCTCTAGTGGGTAATCGGGGTCGGGGGTCAGCTCGCCCTCGGGCGTCAGCAGCTCGACGAGCCCCTCCCCATGGGCGGTCTGTCGCAGACCGTGCACCATCTGTTCCGCGGTCGGCACGCCGGACGTGCCCGGCCCGGCTGCATCCATTCCAGCATCCGGTCCTGTCCTTGGGTTTCTGATCCACCGATCGGGTGCCATGCAGACTCCTTCGCGTGTCGCCTCGCGCCGGGATCGCCGGTCGCATCGGGCGTGGTGGGTGAGTGCGCTTTCCTCGATCCTGACACGAAAACATGTTTTGCACGACGGCGCGGGGTTCCGACGATTTGCCTGCCTACCGTCGGATGTACGGTCGGCGCCCCGGTGCGCGTCTCCGGCCGGAACCCGTCCGGCTTGGCGCGGTGCGACTGGCGAAGATGATCCACCCACGTGGCGATCACTCGCCTCGAACTGCCGTTTCGACCGTCCGGTCGTAGGATCGGCCTACCGAAGTCGCCTGCGCTGGAGGGCCGTCGTGGAACTGGAACACCGTTTCGAAGTGCCGGTCGGCATCGACAAGGCGTGGACGCACCTGCTCGACATGAAACTGGTCGCCGCATGTTTCCCCGGCGCAACGCTGTCCAGCGCGGACGGTTCCGAGTACACCGGCACGGTGAAGGTCAAGCTCGGGCCGATCCAGCTCACGTACGCCGGCTCCGCACGCATCGTCTCGGCCGACGAGGCAACACACACGGCGACGATCGAGGCGTCGGGCAACGCCGCGCGGTCCGGGTCCACGGCGTCGATGACGGTGGTGGCCGCGGCCGAATCCGTGGCGAGCGACCGGACCGCCGTGACGATGAAGACGGACCTGACGATCACGGGTCGCCCGGCCCAGTTCGGCCGCGGGGTGATGGTCGAGGTGGGCGACAAGATCCTCGGCAAGTTCGCCGACTGCCTGGCGTCCACCTTGGCAGCGAGCGAGGCGCCGGGTGCCGTGGCCACCGCGGAGGCCGCCGTTTCCGAAACCGCCGGTACCGCTGCAGATTCCACCGAGTATGACGCTTCTCGCGCCGCGGTCGCGGCGGAAGGCACGACTCCGGAGGGAATGGCCGCGGAAGTGTCCCCGGAAGGGATGGCCGCTGGTGCAGAAGGGGCGGCGGCGGGGGCCCACGCGGCGGCTGGGGCCCACGCGGCGGCTGGTGCCCACGCCGCGGCGGGGGCGGCGGGCGGTGGGGGCGGTCCGGCTTCTACCTACACCCGGGCGCCGGGCGCCGCTCCGGCGGCGGAACCGATCGACCTGCTCGCCTCTGCCCGCGGCTCCATCATCAAGCGCGTCGTGCCCCTCGTCGTGGCGGTGGTCGCGGTGCTGATCCTGCGGCGGTGTCTGCGGCACCGCCGCGCGCGGCGCGCGATAGACTGACGTGCCGGCGCGGGCCCCCGTGTGGGTCGGTGGGTCCAGGATGCGGCGGACGCGCGCATCGGGCTCGTTCCGTTCGCGTCGCTTCGCAGCTGCAGTGTGCATGTAACTGGGACAAATCGCCCAGATTGCTGCAGGATGCACACTCCAAAAAGCGCAAGATGTGAGTCCAGCAGGAGAGTGTGCATGTAACTGGGACATTCCGGGCATTCTGTTGCAGGATGCACACTCCAAAAAGCGCAAGGTGTGAGTACTGCAGCAATCTAGGCGATTTGTCCCAGTTTTACTCACACCCGGATAAGGCTAGACAGGGGTTCAACAGGGTCCGGATGCGGGGCGCGCGCCGGCGACACGTTCGTTTCTGAATACACGATGCACGAGGACGGAACGTTCAGCTACACCTCGGATCTTCAGCTCACCCTCGCCGCGATCGACCAGACGATGCACCACACCGACCGAAACACCTTGCACCGCACCGGAAGCGACGTGACCTGGCCGCACCGGCTCTGAGCCGAGCCCGCCCGTTCAGGCGCCTCCCCCGCCTCCCGTCACTAGATCCTGATCCACGCCGTCACCGCCGCGAAAGACCGTTTATGACGCTGTTCGCGGCCTACCGGCCGCCGGGCCTCCACCGTGCCTCCCATGCCCCGGGGGACGGCGCGTCAGTGCGCCGCGACGGTATCGAAGCGCGCATCCAGCTGCGCCACCGTCGGCATGGCGTCCGATTGCTCTGACATCCATTGCCGCAGATGTAGTGTCGCCAGCACATCGTCCTCGTTGTAGCGCAGGATGCGGTCGCGGTGCGCGGCGATGTCGTCGTGCGATGCCCCGTCCTGGCCGGTGGCGATGCGGTACCACGCCATGGAGTTCTCACCGCCGGGCTCCGGGTCGCGCCACGCGAACCCGGCGGCCGGGGCGACCGCCTTGAGCCGCAGCGAACCCGGAACCACGAACAGCCTCTTGACCTCCCGGTAGAGATCGACCCATTGCTCGGAGGCGCAGAACGTCGCGACCTCCTGGCGCGTCGGCATGCCCGCGTAATCCGGGAACCGCGCCGGGGTGCCGTACAGCCATCGCTCTTCCGCATGACGTGAGTAGCAGTACGCTGCAAAGGTCTGACCGGCCCGCTCGCACGCCGCCCGGATCGCCGACAGGTACTCCCAGAAGTTCACGAAATTCGTTGCCGTCGCATCACTGTCGAGGCGCTCCCAGGTGGCGAACGGCCGGTAGCCGGCGGTGAATCCGGGGATCGGGGCGCCGCTGAGGTAGGTGCCCCATAGATAGGCGCCGTCGTCCAGGTACGACTCCATGTCGACATCGAGTTCCACGTCCGCGCGCACCGGGTCGACGATTCCGCGCCGAACCAATGGCACCCCGGCGGCCATCGCCCGAGCTCGGACGCGTGCTTCGCCCGCGGGAATCCCTGTCAGCGGGAGCGCCGCGATCTCCGCTTCGCTCATCCGGGCGACATCGTCGTAGGTAGCGGCGCCGGCATCTCGCAGGATC
>OFTX01000858.1_pt1 | contig 13098 bp, 10 predicted proteins | sample 1775051 | NCBI WGS metagenome assembly OFTX01 (sample SAMN08195772, study PRJEB24354) | sludge metagenome | isolation source: sludge from phenol fed wastewater aerobic bioreactor A | place: India: Nagpur | collected 2016-09-15
CTATTAATCAGGGTGGTAGTTTTGAAAGGGAAATTACGATAGAAAAATACAAACTGCAGCCGGGTTGTTATGAGATAAGCCTTGCCACACAAACATTTTATTACAAGGATACACTTAGTAATTTCTTTTGCTACGATCCGGAGATCATTGCTTTTACCGATAATGCCCGGCCTGATGATTTTAGTGCTTATTGGGAAGATGCAAAAAGATCTTTGTACAACACCTACCCTTCCTTTACTGTTAACAGGCGTAACGATCTTGCTGATAATTATACGGAGGTATACTCGGTAGAATACTTGTCCGTAGATAATATCACCATCAGAGGCTGGCTAACTGTGCCCAAAGGCCGCGGAAAATATCCTGTACTGTATAAACTGGGAGATTTAAATGAACCCACCTATCCGGAAAAATTTAAAGACAAGGCAATTTTCTCTATAGATGTGCGGGGTTTTGGCAATAGCGCAGAAGATAACCTGAGGTTAAAAAAGGACGATTATATTACCAAAAACGCCAACAATAAAAATAAGTTTATAGGCAAGGGGGTGTACCTTGATTGCTTGCGTGGTATAGATTTTTTATACAAGAGTAGCGATCTTAGAATAGATACTTCTAAAATTGTAGTGGTAGGCATTGGCCAGGGAGCGCCTATGGCTGTTGCGGCAGCAGCATTGAGTGGCAAAGTAAAGGGACTGGAACTGATTGCACCCCAAAATTTTGATTTGTTTAATTTATTAATGGCAGCAGACGAAAAAAACAATTTTACCGATTGGCCGGTAAATGTGATAAGAGATTTTATCATCAATCCTGCAAACAAAACCACCAGGGATGATTTTGAAAGAACCTGGTCTTATTTCGATCCTGTAAACTTTGCATCCCAGATAAAATGTAATTTTTTAATGGGTGCCAATCTGAGAAATCCGGCATCTCCTGCAAAATGTATTTATCATTTTTTAAATAAACTTGCTGTTGGAAGAAGAGATATCTATGTTTGCCCTGAGTGCAATAATAATGAGATGGATTATTCGTTTAAAGTAATGGAGCAGGTTTGGTTTAGAGGCGTGTTTTAAAGTTTTTTAATTCTGTACTAATGAAAAATATGTTGAGCAAGGGGTTATTAGGCCTTTTTTTTGTATTGTTTTTATTACCAAAAGCAAAAGCAGGGTTCCCATTGGGTCAGGGGCATTGGATGCTTTCGCCTACTTATAATTATTATTCTGCAAGCGGGTATTGGAACAGTTCTAAACTGTTTACCCCCTATGCCAATAACGGCAGGTTTTCATCAAATTACTTTGGGCTTTATGGTACCTATGGTATTAGCAGGAACACTGAATTTTATTTTAATGTACCGGTAGTTGTACAAACTTACTCAGAAACAAACCTGCTTAACCAGAAAGCAAGCTTGGGCGACGTAACAATGGGACTTAGCTTTTATCCGGCGCAGAACGATATTGATAAACATTTTTCCATTAGCGGAGGCATTATAATACCGCTGTATCAAAATAGCAGTAACACTCCCAGCAGTTTAAACGGAGTAACTGCACCTTATGTTGGATTTGGAGCTTTGGGTGCCGAAGCTAAATTAGGATATGCCGGGAATGCTCCTAATTTTATTAAGAACTGTTATTTTGATGTGTCTGCAGGCCTGAGGCAATATTTTTCTGCAATGGGCCCAACACAAATATTTTTTGATGGCACTTTCGGTGTTGGGATAGATGAGAACTGGAAAATATATGGTAACCTGAATGCAGTTAACTCTACCAGCAACTACCAAAATTCAAGTAGCACCGATGGTGTGAACAGAGATTTTGGATATTTTAGAATGACAGCCGGCGTTGGCAGAAAACTCGGTGAAACCACGCAGCTTTTTGGTAGCATTTTTCAGGATGTTTCTGGCAGAAATACCGGTCGTGGTAGCGGCTTCTCTTTATTCCTTGTAATCAAGTTTTAATTCTGCCAAGGTTACATTATCTTCTTTTTTTGTATCAATCTAAAAGTAATGGCAACAACACAAGTGATAGGCAAAAGAAAGCGTATAGCATTGGTGGCTCACGACCATAAAAAGCAAGATCTTATAGATTGGGCTATTTTTAACAAAACCACTTTAGCCAAGCACGAATTATTTGCCACCGGAACAACAGGAAAATTCTTAGAAGAATCTTTAGACCGGCCGGTGAAAAAATTATTGAGCGGCCCTTTAGGCGGAGATCAGCAAATAGGCAGTATGATTGCAGAGGGAGAGATTGATGTATTGATCTTTTTTTGGGATCCTATGGAAGCACAACCGCATGATAGCGATGTAAAAGCATTGCTTCGTTTAGGCGTTGCTTGGAATATACCCATGGCTTGCGACAGAGCTACCGCCGATTTTTTAATGACCTCGCCCTTCATGCATGAAGAGTATGAAAAAAACCTTCCCGATTATACGGATTATCTGAAACGCAAAATCTAAATACAACCAACTGTTTTGATTTGTTGTTATCTTTCAACAAACCAAAACACCATGCGAAAAATACTATTGCCTGTCTTTGCTTTTCTCTACATTACCTCACTTTCGCAAGACAGTATTACCAAAGCCGACCTGCTCTCTGCAGCAAAACTGTTTGATCTTTCTTTCACACAAAGAGAAATTGATACCATGTACGATGGTGTAAGAGAAAACATTGGCAATTATAAGCTAATGCATAAGCAATCACTTAAGAACAATATTCCGCTTAGCCTTTGGCAAAGCCCAGTTTTACCGGGAATGAAATTTAAAGAGAAACAAGACCCTGTTCTTTGGAGCCTACCTGCTAATGTTGTATTACCCGCTAATAGAAATGAACTGGCATTCTATTCTGTACAACAACTTGCTTCGCTCATTAAAAACAAAAAAATAAGTTCTGTTGAACTAACCAAATTTTTCATTGAACGATTGAAAAAATATGGTGATACGTTGCAATGTGTGATTTACATTACTGAAGACATTGCCATGCAGCAGGCAAAACAGGCAGATGAAGAAATAGCGAAAGGGAAATATCGCGGTTTATTGCATGGCATTCCTTATGGATTGAAAGATCTCTTTGCCGTGAAAGGAACAAAAACAACATGGGGAGCTGCCCCTTACAAAGAACAGGTAATAGAAGAAGATGCCTTCGTGTACACCAAACTAAAAGATGCAGGCGCTGTATTGATTGTAAAATTTACTTTGGGGGCATTGGCAATGGGCGATTATTGGTATGGTGGCAGAACAAAAAATCCCTGGAACACCAAATACGGCTCATCAGGTTCTTCAGCTGGTTCCGCAAGTGCAACAGCTGCAGGTTTAGTACCCTTTGCTATTGGTACAGAAACCTGGGGTAGTATTATTTCTCCATCTTCAACATGTGGTGCAACCGGCCTCAGGCCTACATTTGGAAGCATTAGCAGAACCGGTGCAATGGCATTGAGTTATAGTTTGGATAAAGTTGGTCCGATTTGCAGAAGTGCAGAAGACGCTGCTGTGGTGTTCAATTATATACATGGAACAGATGGTATTGATGGTTCGGCTGTAAATAAACCCTTTAATTACAAACCGAATCTGGATATAAAAAAATTAAGGATTGCCTATACCAAAAACTACTTTGATAAAATAACCGACACCAGCCGTAACGAATGGAAAGTATTGCAAACCTTTAAACAAATGGGCATTCAACTGATACCGATAGATTTTCCCGATAGCGGCGTATATAATTTTAATATTATGCGATTGGTAATAGGAGCAGAAAGCGCAGCGCAGTTTGATGAATTTACAAGATATAATGTAGATGACGAAATGACGAGGCAAACAAAAAATGATTGGCCCAACGAGTTTAGAACAAGACGGTTAATGAGTGCTGTTGAATACATTAATGCACAACGCCACCGTTATCTATTGATGCAAAAGGTAAATGAAGTGATAACAAAGTATGATGTGATTATCTGCCCGGGCTCTTTGGGTAACCAGTCTGCCATTACCAACTTAACGGGGCACCCCGTAGTATGTGTGCCAACCGGGTTTAACAAACAGAATTTGCCAACAAGCATTACGTTTATTGGAAACCTGTATGATGAAGCTACCATTCTTCGGGTTGCCAAAGCCTACCAGGAAAGTACTCCCTGGAATAAAATGCATCCCGAAATGTTTAAATAATAAGAAGAAAAAAGAAATGACCGAGGACCTTATTTTTTAAAGATGCTGTTGTATATAACACTCTCCAAATATTTTAACAGAAGAGGCCATCACTACTTTGTGATGGCCTCTTCGCAACAAAAGAAAATATTCTATTGCTTACAGTCATTATCTTTTACCACGCTCATGCCGCCATTCATATTAGTTACATGTAAAAAACCATTTTGTGTAAGCAAATAGGCAGCCTGCGGACTTCTATGGCTGTGTGAACAAAAAACAATGATCTCTTTAACTTTATATTCTTTTAATTCAGCCAACCTGTTATTTAATTGCTGAATGGGAATATTGATAGCATTTTTTAATGTGCCATAATGCGGATTGGCCTTCCCTTCGTACTCTTCTTTTGTTCTTACGTCTAACAAAACAGCATTGGGGTGCTGTTTAATATAATCACATATTTGTGTAGGCTCTACTGTTTTAAAAACCACCGTAGATTTTTCTACCAGTTGCATTCCGCAAGAAGCACATTTGCCTGGGGCAGAATAAACTTTCTTATCACAGCCGGAGCCACAGGGCAAGCACTGATAAATGGCAGGCTGGGCATTTTGCTTGCCGCTTGGAATGTTTGTAAGGAAAACAAAACTCAAAAGAAAAATAAGTGATTGCATGATGTTGTTATTTGATGTCTTTCAATAATGCAGTTACGGCTGCTTCCAATTGCTGATCTTTCCCTTTGCTAACTTTTTCAAATTCGTTGAACACTTTAATATCCGGCTCCGTTTGATGATTCTCTAAATAGTTTCCATCAACCGATTTACAGCCCAATGGTGGTACGCCCCAGCGAATGCTGTTATCTTGTAAAGTTTCCCATCCTGCAAACGTGCAAGTGCCCGGTACAGGCATGCCCACCAGTTTTCCAAGTTGTAAATATTTATAAGTAAATGCGTAACAATGGCCATCACTGTAATTGGCTTCATTGGCTAAAGAAATACTTGGTTTTGTCCAACGGAAATTCGGCTCATAACCTGCACTTCTGTTATCTGTTCCATAATCCATAAATTTTTTACCACTTAAGAACATGGCAAGGTCTGCAACCAGATCTCCTCCTCCATTATTTCTGGTATCAACTACTATTCCTTTCTTGTTGAAATATTTTCCCATGATCTCTTCATACGTTGTTCTGTAAGCACCATCATTCATTCCGGGAATATGCACATAACCCAATGTTCCACCGCTTAATTTTTCAACTTCATCCGCATTGCGTTTTACCCAACGCTTATACAACAATTGAGATTCTTCTCCGAGTGAAATTGGCTTAATAGTAATTTCTTTTTTATTCGCTCCATCAACAACCGTTAATAAAGTAAGTTTTCCTGTTTTTCGATTTAAGTATTGTGCTAAATCTTTATCTGCTGCAATGGTTTCTCCATCTATACTTTCAATGATCATTCCCGGTTTAATATTAAGCCCTGCTTTGTCTAACGGACCATCTTTAATTACTTCTTCCACTTTTACACCGTTGCCTTTGTAAGTATAATCATAAAAAATTCCGAGCGATGCAGTTGCATCTCCATTCGGTGCATTGTTAAAATAACTCGCACCACTATGACTCACATTTAGTTCTCCTAATAATTCACTTAACATTTCGGCAAACTCATAGTTGTTGCCAATGTGCGGAAGGTATTTTTCATAATCGGGTTTATAACTATCCCAATCAACACCGTGCATGGTTTTGGTATAAAAAGTTTCTTTGGTTCTGCGCCAAACATGTTCAAACATAATGGCTCTTTCCTGTGCAACATCAATACTTGCTTCACTGCTAATACGCACTGCATCTTGCTTTCCGCTGGTTGGATCTAATTTGAAAATACTTCCATCTGCATTAATGAAAATATTTTTTTGATCCTTATCCCACTGCATGTTTGCAAAACCTGCATTCAAAGGCGCAAGCTGTTTGGTTTCCTTTGTTCTGAGATTCGTACTCCATAAATTGAAGCCTTTTTCAAAACGTGCTAAGTAGTATAGTGTTTCTCCATCTTTACTGATCAACGCATCGCTTAGTTGAGAAGAATGAATGGTGAGTTTTGTTTTGCGAAATGTTAATCCATCCCAATCAATCACCACACTATCTTTTTTTATCTCTTTCTTTTTAGAAGTATCTGCCTTCGCTTTGGCATCTTCTGCTTCTTTTAATAATGCCGCATCCTCTTTTGATAATTTAAACCTGTCGAATGCTTCTTGCGTAAAGAACATGGCATAAACATCTTCCTGTCTTCCGCCGCTTTGTGCTTTGCTGCGTAAACCATCTCTATCGCTGAACCAAATCATTGCTTTTCCGTTCATAATCCATTTTGCTTCACCATCATTAAACCCGCTCTGTGTAAGGTTTTCAGCTTTTCCTTTTCCATCGGAAGAAATCAAACCAACTTCATCAACAGCATCACCGGGAATATGATAATTGAATAAAAAATATTTTCCATCGGGGCTCCATTGAAAATATTGATCGTTATCGCCCATGCTAAATAACTCGCTGCTATTTAGAATGGAACGTGTTTGTTTGGATGCAATGTTGTACACTTTTAAATTCATTCTGTTTTCAATGAAAGCAATTTCTTTTCCATCGGGAGAGTATTGCGGCTGATAATTTTCATTGTCATTTGAAATAATCGGTGTTTCTTTTACAAGGGTTGATGCATAGAAGTACAATTCTTCATCACGTTGCTTTCTCGTTTCAAAAATTTGCCAATGTTTATTTCTTTCACTTGAATACAATAATGTTTTTCCATCGGGAGAAAAACTTACGTTTCTTTCCTGTTCAGGTGTTGTGGTAATTCTTTTGGTAACACTTCCTTCCACACTACTCACATACACATCGCCTCTGAAAACAAACGCTACTTCTTTTCCATTTGGCGAAACAGCTACATCTCTTGCATTGCCTGCAACAGGAATAATTTTTTCGTTATTTCCTTTTACATCTGCATTAATCGTTACGTTTACTTTTTTAGGTTGTGAGTTTGCTTGCATGGTATATATATCACCATCATAACTGAAACACAAAGTGCCATCATTACTCTTGCTTAAAAAACGAACCGGATGTTTTTTGAAAGAGGTTAATTGTTTTGAAGTTGAAGGGTTACTCAACGAGAGTTGATGCACATTGAATGAACCACTTTCTTCACTTAAATAAAAAATGCTTTGTTCATCATTCGTAAAAACAGCGTTTCTGTCTTCACCTGCAAACGATGTTATTTTTTTATGTGTTTGTGTTTTGGTATCGTACACCCAAATATCTCTTGCGATAGCAGAAGTATGGTGCTTACGCCATGCATTCTCTCCGCCTTTTTTATCGTGATACAACATTAAAGTTCCGCTCTTATTAAATTTCACATCTTCGGCAGGTGTTGTAAAAACTTGTTCCGGCCTTCCTCCTTTTACAGCAACCTTATACAATTCAGGTTGTGAGCCTGTTGGAAACTGCCTGTTACTGGCAGCATCCATTCTTGCAGAACCAAAAACAACATACTGGTCATCGGGTGTAAAATCGTACGGGTATTCTGCTGCAGAATGATACGTAATACGTTTTGCTTCACCGCCTTTGGCGGGAATAATAAAAACATCGAAATTGCCATAGCGATCACTTGCAAATGCAATACTCTTTCCATCATGGCTCCATACCGGCATAAAGTCGTGGGCTTCGTGTGTGGTTAAGGCTGTTGCTGTTCCACCACTTGATGCAACCGTAAACAAATCGCCCTTATACGTAAAGGCAATAGTTTTACCGTCTGGCGAAATGGCTGAATATCTTAACCAGCTTGGTGTTATTTGCGCAGTAAGGATATTAAGGATTGCTCCTGAAATAAGGAATAAAAATAATTTCTTCATAAGCTGAAAATGAATTTGTAAAATAAGAAAGAACTCTCAAAAGCCATTATTTTTATGATGAATGCAGAATCGTTATAAAATATTCTCCCTTGGAGATGCAGCACTTAGTATAGAGTTGGGCAATAAAATAGATATTGCACTGAATAAGGATGTGCATGCATTAGCATATGGCATACGCAGCGCAGCAATTGATGGAGTGAAAGATGTTATTCCTGCTTACACATCCGTTACTATTGTGTATGATATTGTATTGCTTAGAAAAAAAACTAGTTCAGCATTTGAATGGATGAAGAAAGAAATTGAAGAAGTTATTACAACCAGTAACCAGCAAACAGTAACCAACAACAATAAAAAAATCATTCCTGTTTGTTATGATATTTCTTTGGGCATTGATCTTGAAAATATGGCTGCAATAAAAAATATCAGTGTTGAAGAAATCATTCAATTGCATACAGGTAAAACCTATCATGTGTACATGATCGGCTTCTTGCCTGGCTTTGCATACATGGGTTCTGTTCATGAAAAATTGATTACGAAAAGAAAGCATCAGCCTAATTTGCATGTAGCTGCCGGTAGCGTTGGTATTGCAGGAGAACAAACGGGCGTTTATCCTTTCAATTCTCCGGGCGGTTGGAATATTATTGGAAGAACACCTTTGCAAATGTTTGATGCAAACAGAGAAGAACCTGTTTTATTAGAGCCTGGTGATGAAATCGAATTTAAACAAATTAGTTTGGAGCAATTTAATGCTTACAGAATATGAGCATCACCATTGTTAAACAAGGATTGGCGGATAGCCTGCAAGATGCTGGAAGGTTTGGCTTTCAGCATCTGGGCATTAATCCAAATGGTGTGATGGATGCAGTTGCTGCTCAGACGGCAAACGCTTTAGTAGGTAATGAAATGAATGAAACTGTTATAGAATGTCATTTCCCTGCAAGTGCTTTTTTATTTCATCACACAACACTGGTTGCATTGAGTGGTGCAGATTTTAAAGCAATGGTGAATGATATTGAAGTTGCTATCAACACGCCTTTCATTATTCATGCCAATAATATTCTTCATTTCAAAAAAAGAAAAACTAAAGCGAGAGTTTATATTGCCGTGCAAGGCGGATTTAAAATTGAAAAATGGTTGAATAGTTGCAGCACTAACGCAAAAGCCAATGCCGGTGGACTTTTAGGAAGATTTTTAAAAAAAGACGATGTACTTGATTTGAACGATCAGAAAGAATATAAAAAGTTATTGAATGATAAAGATGTTTTGATGATGCCTTGGAAAGTATCTGTTGAAAAACTTTACAGCACTACGATTGAAGTAATAAAAGGCAATGAATTCGAATTACTGCAACCATCGTCTCAACAGAAACTGATCAAACAAAAATTTCAAATCAGTAGTCAAAGCGATAGAATGGGTTATCGTTTAAAAGCAGAAGAATTGTTTTTACAAAAGCCTTTAGAAATGTTATCATCAGCAGTTACAAAAGGCACTGTACAATTATTACCAAACGGACAATTAATTGTATTAATGGCCGATCATCAAACAACAGGAGGTTATCCAAGAGTAGCGCATATTACAAGCGCTGCATTTGCATCATTGGCACAAATGAATGCGAACGACTTTGTTCAATTCGCTACTATTTCACAACAAGAAGCGGAAGATAATTGTATTAAACAACAACAATATTTGCATCAATTACAAATTGCCTGTAACTTTCGTTTGACTGAATTTTTACAACAACATGCATATTGATCTGAATTGCGATATGGGGGAAGGCATGATAACCGATGAAAAGATTATGCCTTTTATCAGCAGTGCCAATATTGCCTGTGGTTTTCATGCAGGAAACTTGGAAACGATGAAAGCCACAACCGCATTGGCTTTGCAACACCATGTTGCTATCGGAGCTCATCCGGGATTTAATGATAAAGCAAATTTCGGCAGAACAGAAATACAGTTAACTACTAAAGAATTATACGAACTCATTTCCATTCAAATTATTCAACTCCATAAAATTTGTGTAGATGCAAAAACAATATTGCATCATGTAAAACCACACGGCGCTTTGTACAATATGGCCGCAAAAGATAAACAGATGGCTGCAACTATTGCACAAGCTGTGAAAGATGTAAATGAAGATTTGATTGTATACGGATTGAGCGGAAGTTATTTGGTAAGTGAAGCGAGAGCAATAGGATTAAAAACAGCCAGCGAAGTTTTTGCGGATAGAACCTATCAGGATGATGGTGGCTTAACTTCTCGCAAAGAGAAAAATGCCTTGATAGAAAATGATGATGATGCGATTGAACAAGTATTGCAAATGATTGAATACAAAACGGTGAAAACAATTTCAGATAAAAATATTTCCATCAATGCAGAAACGATTTGCCTGCATGGCGATGGAAAACATGCTGTTGATTTTGCAAAAAAAATTCATCACACGCTAAAAGAAAAAAACATTGTCATTAAAACTATTTAAAAAATTTTCTTTTACAGCAGGCTCTTTAGGCGGGGCCACTATTGGTGCTGCATTTTTAATGGCCAACTCTTCCATTGGCCCGGGCTTTTTAACACAAACATCTTTTTATACCGAACAACTCATCACCAGTTTTGGTTTTGTAATTCTTGTTGCTGTTATATTAGATCTGGGCGCTCAATTAAATACCTGGCGCATTTTAACCATGAGCGAAATGCGGGCACAGGATTTAGCCAATCAATTATTACCGGGATTAGGCTTTGCTTTAACAGCCATGGTAGTGTTAGGCGGCTTTGCATTTAACATTGGCAATATTGCCGGATGCGGCCTTGCCATTAATGTTTTAAGCGGATGGAGTTTTGAAAAAGGAGCCATACTCAGTGGCGCATTTGCTTTGTTGTTATTTTGGTTTAAAGAGATTGGTAAAATGTTGGATGGCTTTACAAAAGCATTAGGCACGTTAAAAATTTTGCTCACTATATTTATTGCATACGCTGCAAAACCGCCGCTGATGCAGGCTTTGCATCACACTTTCATTCCTGAAAAAATTTCTGTTGCAGCTATTGTAACCATTGTTGGTGGAACGGTTGGCGGGTACATTACTTTTTCCGGCGCACATCGTTTATTGGATGCAGGTATTGTTGGTGAAAAAAAAATTCGTCAGGTAAATAAAAGTGCAGTGGGTGGAATTGTTATTTCTACCATCATGCGTTTTGTTTTGTTCCTGGCTGTTGTGGGCGTTGTTTCAAAAGGTGTGGTGCTGGATAAAAATAATCCCGCTGCAACAGTATTCGAATTTGCTGCCGGCCATTTCGGACTAATGTTGTTTGGCGTGTTGTTATGGTTCGCTGCTATTTCATCTGTTGTTGGTGCTGCGTATACTTCTGTTTCTTTTTTCAAAACATTTCATCCCGTAATTCAAAAATATGAACGATGGTGTATCTCTGTCTTCATTATACTTTCAACATTCATTTTTATTTTAATTGGCAAGCCGAAAGAATTATTGATCTATGCAGGTGTGGTAAATGGGTTTATCCTGCCACTGGCTTTAGCGGTTGTATTGATTGCCGTTACAAAAAAACGATTGATGAAAAATTATCAGCATCCTTTGTGGATGCAAGTTTCCGGCTGGATAGTGGTTGCATTGATGGGTGCTATGAGTGGTATGGCTTTAATGGATTTGATGAAATAACCTCGTCATTCTGAAAATGCGAAGCATTATTCAGAATCTTATTTTATCGAAGCATTTTCTTTGTTTATTCTTTTTGCTCCAAAGCCGCATGGCTTCGTCATCGCAACCGCACTGCTTTTTATTCTTTCAATAAGCTTCGCAAATTGAATCACGCCGTTGGCGTGACCGAATAAAAAAAGGTGCTTATTGCGATGACTGGCGCTGGAAAAGTAAATAGTAAAATTTTATTGTATGCTGAGCGGAGCGAAATATTCGTTCAACTTGCACAACATAATTTTTGTACAGGTAAATTACAGGCAACGAACAGGGCCTGCCGAAGTGTGGGTAATAGAATTACGTCTGCTTGGCTTACTAATGCCAAATTGAAAATATGTTGTTGAAGTTATGAACTAAAGCTGAACATTGAATGGTTGATCCCGAACCAATGCTGATGCTTGTACATAGCTGATGTTACAATGTCCAGCCCTGCTTTTGCAAATACTTTTGTTGCACGTAGTTTTTATTTGTTTTTCAAATAGGCTAACACTGTTCTGTACGCCCTGCCTTGTTCTCCTTCAAGTATTAAATCATCGTCAATATTGTGTTCAACTGTTAAATGAGGATTCTGTTGAATTCTTTCATAAAGTTGAAGAGCAAAAAAGTTTTCTGGTTCAACAAGTTTCTCAATTACAAGCGGTACAATAGCTTCACCCATTTCTACTAAACGAAAAAATTCAGATGAGTTTGTTCTTGAAATTGGATTTGAGTCAATGGTCAATCTGTTTGAAAACCATGTTTTTTTCCACTCTTCAAATGATTTTTCAAAATCAGAAACGGTTTTTTTTGGAAGTTTTTTTATTTCTTCTTTTAAAAATGCTGTTTCATCTTTCGCGAAGCGTTTTTTCTCTTTCATAAGCAATTTTAAGATTTTTTCAGCTTGGCTTTCAAATACAAGAGCTCTTGTATAAAAAGCAATAACCCTGCCGTAAGAATTGCCAACTAATTCATTAAGTCCATGTTGAATTCTCAGGTCACCACCGCATTTAGATTCCCATCTTGGTCCATGTCCTGGCCCTGAAATGCAGCCATGCGTCATGTTATTAGTTGCATGCCCCCATGCAGCTACATTTCCATTACGCGCTCGTACAAGGCCAAATCTTCTGTAAAAAGCATCAAAATCGTTTAGGTTTACTCCAGGCCAAAGCCATTGGTTAGTAACACCAACCGTCCATGAAATACAGTTATAAACACGACTAATTTCGCCTGTCACAACTGCTTGGTCAACATTTAAGCTGGGGAAATAACCTCTGAAACGTTGTTTTTCAGCAGGTGTCATTTGTCTTGCCATAGTTTTTAGTTTTAGTTATTAATTGATGTATTAAGGGAATTAATCGAATTATAGAAAATATTATAAAACAGTAATAGTGTTGTTATTACAATTAG
>OFTX01000862.1_pt1 | contig 13043 bp, 11 predicted proteins | sample 1775051 | NCBI WGS metagenome assembly OFTX01 (sample SAMN08195772, study PRJEB24354) | sludge metagenome | isolation source: sludge from phenol fed wastewater aerobic bioreactor A | place: India: Nagpur | collected 2016-09-15
ACATTGGCACCAATACCTGGTGTTGTATTCAATACTAATTTCATACCATTATACTGTACTCCTCCAATAACAGGATCAATTTTATGACCCAGTAAACAGGTATCCAAATCATAGAATCGGATATTGTTTTTGGCCATTGCAAAATGTACTTTAGCGGTTAAGGCAACCCTGCTTTCTAACATACCGCCCATCATGCAGGCGATATTATTTTCTTCTGCAACTGCATTTATTTTCAAGGCTTCATTAATACCGCCACTCTTTGCAAACTTAATGTTAATGTATGCTGCGGCATTATTCCTGATAATACTTTCGGCATCGTAATGTGTAAATACACTTTCATCTGCCATGATTTTTACAGGAGAAAGTTTGCATAGTTGCGGTAGCAGATGATCGTTGTGTTTACGCATGGGTTGTTCACAAAACTGAATGTTGTATTTACTAATTTCTGTTAAGGCGAACAAAGCATCATCATAGCTCCAGCCCTGGTTAGCATCTATTCTTAAGATAGTTTTATCTCCAATGGCTTCTCTTATACGTTGCATTCTTTCTACATCTTCCCTCGCATTTTTACCAAGCTTAACTTTAATCATATTCACACCCCGTTGCACAAAATCAATAGCTGTTTGGGCCATGTTTTCAGGAGTATCAATCCCAATAGTCAGATCACTTTCAATCTCCTTCTGTTCACCGCCCAAATATTGGTAAAGTGGTTGGTTTGCATGCTTTGCGACAATATCATACAAGGCAAGGTCAAAAGCGCTTTTGCAAGTGAAATTGCCGGCAATCATTAAATGCAGTTCATTCATTCTTGCATCAATATCCAATGCATTCTTACCCACCCACATTTTTGCAAAATCTTTCGACAATTCATAACAGGTGTTTTGTGTTTCCCCTGCAATCATGGGAAAGGCAGAGCATTCTCCCACACCAATAACCCCTTCGCGGGTATGCACCCGTATAAAAATATTCTGCGCAAAGTGCATGGTGCCTGTGGCAATGGTAAAGGGCACCATGGGAATACTATATTTATAGATCTCAATAAACGAAATTTTCATAAGCCGCAACTATTTGTTTGTGTACGCAAAATACTTACTTAACCATTACAACAAATTTCAACTCCTTAATATTGGGCTGGTTTTTATTGACAACAATTTCTGAATAACAATTTTGTGTATTTGCTTCAGCAGGAAATTTTAATTGTAATAAAGAATAGTAAGCATCAATAACGGAATTGAACATGAAAGGGTTAAAAAGAACTGGCTGTGTAAATGTTTTGTTCTTTCCCTTTTTATAAATGATAAGCTTTCCATCGAGGCTTTCTGCTTTCAATTGTTTTTCATAAACCGCAACGATTAACAACTGCTTGCCTGAATAGCATTTCACTTGCAGGGTAAGCTCTTTCTTATCTTCCAGACTTGAAAAAACTTCGAGGAAATGGTATCCTTCTCTCGAATAAATATCAATAACATGTGCTACCAGTTGAGAGCTGTCTGTAATAACATTTTTTTGAGCAAGAAGCGGAGCTGAAAATAAACAGCCTATGATTGCTAAATATAATGTTTTCATAGATAGATAAAGGCAACTATTAGTGACTGTCTACCGCAACAACAGGAGTGGCACCTAATTTTTTAATTACCTGCATTACTTTAATGGCAGTGCCTAAATGCGAAGTGCTGTCGCCGTTAATCACTACAGAAGGTTTATCTGTTTCTTTAGATAGATAATCTTTTAATTCGGGCTCTAATTGTTCAAATTGAATTTGTTTTTGGCCAATATATATCTGCTGATCTTTATTAACTGTTACAACAACTGTTTGTTTGGATTTTGCATCACTTTTTGCCTTTGGATTAGAAACCTTAATAACGTTAGGGTTTGCCAAAGTAGAAACAATCAGAAAGAATAAGAGCAATATGAATAAAATATCATTCAATGCACCGGTATGCATTTCCGGATGAGCTCTTAATCTTTTTCTGATGTTCATTTTTTTGAATTATGAATTAAGAATTATGAGTTATGCATTTCAACTTATAACTCATCACTTATAACTTAAAACTATCTCGTTGGCTCTTGTAGAATATCTATAAATTCTGCACTTGCCGCTTCCATTTTATTGGCTGTTTTATCAATTTGAGTTGATAGAAAATTGTGCCCAACATAAGCTATAAGGCCAATAATTAAACCGGTTGCACTGGTAACCATTTTTGTATAAATACCGCCGGCAATAGTATTCAGCGTGTATTCGCCTGTTGAGGCAATACCATAAAACAATTGTACCATGCCAACAATTGTTCCCAAAAAACCAAACATTGGTGCAATTCCTGCAATTAAGGAAAGGATATTTAGGTTTCTTTCCATCTTATACATTTCCAGCTTACCTACATTCTCCATGCTCTTTTCAATGGCATCAATCGGTTTGCCTACACGCTGCAATCCTTTATCAATCATTCTGGCTACAGGATTATTGGTGTTTTTGGCAAAACTTCTTGCTGCAGAAATATTACTGCTCATAATATTGTCTCTGATGATGTTCATGAAATTGTCATCAATCTTAGAAGCTTTGCTAATGGCCAGCAACCTTTCTATAAAAACAAAAATGGCAAACGCCAGTAATAAATATAAAGGGTACATGATCCAGCCGCCTTTTTGTAATAAATCCCACATAGAGATTTTTTCGGCAGCAACAGTAGTATTAACTGCTTTATGTAATGTATCTGTAACGTTAGCAACGGTGGCTTGCAGTAAATAAAACATAGCATGTAATTTGGGTGAAACTAAAGTAGCAACAGTTACAAAGCAACAATGTTGTTGTGAATAAAAAAGGATAAAAGCTTTTTTTAGGAAAGCTTTTGCACATGGGTAGCGCTAATTTTTTATCATGAGCAAAAAATGCCGTAGTAGCTATTGCTACAACTGATTTCATGATTTGTTAATATTTCTTATTGAATCCATATTTTATTTTTAGCAAATGTTTAACTCCTTTTAAATCAATACCCCCATCCCATGCCTTTATTTAAACCCTGGTTCAAGCAAGAGCCTTTTTGCATAAAACTTAAGCAGGCGCAAACATTGTTGCATCTTGTTGAAGAAAAGCTGATTGCCAAAGCCGACCTTACAGATATTAAATGTTCTAAAGAAAACGAACACCTGTACTGGAATTATTGGATGTTGAAGAAAAGAGTAATGATTAAAGCATTTTGGGTAGATTATTCGGCAGCGGGTAGCTCTAACGACCGTTATGTAAAAAACCTGATAAGGGCTTTGCCGGATGGAGTATTGTTTGATAATGACGCTGAGAAAAGTGTTTTAAACTAATTATTGCACATTTGTTTTTCTCATACCATAGCAAGGATGACCGGTTCAATCCTAAGAAAAGCCTTCATCTCCATGAAGGCTCTTTTGTTAAAATCTTAAACTTGTTTCGGAGTTGTACTTTCTTACTTTTGCGGCATGATGGATATTACCGTTACAACCGCCCAGGAACTTCGCCTTACGGCAGAGGAATTTGAAATGATAAGGCAAAAATTAGGTCGTACTCCCAACTTTACAGAATTGTGTGCATTCAGCGGAATGTGGAGTGAACATTGCAGTTATAAAAACTCAATCAAATGGCTAAAAACCTTGCCTCGCAGCGGTGGGAAAATGTTGGTTGCAGCAGGAGAGGAAAATGCAGGATTAATGGATATGGGCAACGGATGGGGTGTTGTATTTAAGATTGAAAGCCATAATCACCCCAGCGCTATTGAGCCTTTTCAAGGTGCAGCAACCGGTGTTGGGGGTATTCAGAGAGATATTTTTACAATGGGTGCAAGACCAATTGCTTCTTTAAACAGTCTTCGTTTCGGTAATTTGAAGGATAAAAAAACACAACGCTTATTAAGCGGTGTGGTAAAAGGCATTGGCCATTATGGCAACTGTTTTGGTGTACCAACAGTTGGCGGTGAGGTTTATTTTGAAGACTGTTATCATACCAATCCTTTGGTAAATGCCATGAGTGTTGGTATTATGAAAGCCGATAAAATGGTGAGCGCTACGGCAAAAGGAACAGGAAATCCTGTTATTTATGTAGGTAGTGCTACCGGAAAAGACGGAATTGGCGGTGCAAGTTTTGCATCTGCAAATATTACCGAAGAGAGTACGGAAGAATTACCGGCAGTGCAGGTGGGTGACCCCTTTCAAGAGAAAAAATTACTGGAAGCCTGTTTAGAAGTGATTGAAACAGGAGCAGTAGTAGGTATGCAAGACATGGGTGCCGCCGGAATTATTTGCTCTACTGCAGAAATGAGTGCTAAAGGTGAGGTGGGAATGAGAATTGACTTGGAAAAGGTTCCGATGCGCCAGAAAAATATGAAAGCATGGGAATTGTTGTTGAGTGAAAGCCAGGAAAGAATGTTGATGGTAGTGGAGAAAGGAAGAGAGCAGGAAGTGATTAATGTATTTGAAAAATGGGATTTAAGTTGCAGTACAATAGGAGAAGTTACAGATGATGGTTTATTGAAGTTCTATATGAACGGAGAATTGGAAGCAGAACTTCCGGCACATGAATTAGTATTAGGTGGTGGCGCTCCGCAATACACAAGAGAATATACCGAACCAAAATATTTTGCACAGATTGCTGATTTTAAAATGTCTGATGTTAAGGATATTGATGATGTAAAATCTGTTGCGGAACAGCTTATTCAAATTCCAAACATTGCCAGTAAACGTTGGATTTATACGCAATACGATAGTATGGTGGGGGCTGCCAATGCAAGCACCAATGCACCAAGTGATGCTGCAATAGTGTTGGCAAAAGGTACTGGTAAAGCATTGGCTGTAACAACAGACTGTAACAGTAAATATGTTTTTGCCAATCCATATGTTGGCGGAATGATCGCTGTTGCAGAAGCCGCCAGAAATATTGTATGCAGTGGCGGAGAACCTTTGGGCGTTACCAACTGTTTAAACTTTGGTAATCCTTATAATCCTGAAGTATATTATCAGTTTGTAAAAGCGGTAACAGGAATGGGCGATGCATGTAAAAAATTCAATACACCGGTAACCGGCGGTAATGTTAGTTTTTATAACCAGGGGCCCGAAGGCGCTGTTTACCCTACGCCAACCATTGGCATGGTAGGAGTGATAGATGATTTTGAAAATAGAATGACACTCGATTATAAAGAAGAGGGAGATGTGATTGTGTTATTGGGTAAACAACAAAACGATATCGGTTCAAGTGAATATTTACACAAGTTGAAAGGAGTTGAATATTCTCCTGCTCCACATTTTGATATTGAGGAAGAGTTTCAATTACAACAATTCGTTTCAAATATCATCAAAGAAAAATTAATTGTAAGTGCTCACGATATCAGCGAAGGTGGATTAGTCATTACGTTAATTGAAAAAGGATTCAATAGAAATCTTGGATTCGATGTAACTGTTGATACGGCTGCATTTCGTAAAGATGCATTCTGGTTTGGCGAAGCGCAAAGCAGGGTGGTGGTAACATGCTCAAGGCAAAAAGCAGAAAGCCTGAAGCAAAAGGCAATAAGTAATAATATTAATGTTACTGAATTGGGAACCGTTACTTCCGGTACGCTTAAAGTGAATGGAGAAAACTGGGGCGATATGAAAAACTGGAAAGAAAAATACGACACCGCTATCGAAAAAATAATAAACCCCTAAAAGGAAGCTAAAGGAATTTTTTATGACTGGTATAATGCATCAAAATAAACTTAATACGCCTGCAGGGAATGGGAGCAAAATTATATTAACAGGAGCGGCGGGTTTTATTGGCAGTTGTATGTTACAATTGTTGAACGATAATGGCTTTGAAAATATTATTATCGTTGATGATTTTGGGGTGGAAGAAAAAAGAAAGAACTGGGAAGGTAAAATTTTTTCAGATGTTATTGAACGCTATAACTTGTTCGACTGGCTGGCAAAAGAAAAACCTGTTATTAATTGCTTTATTCATATAGGTGCAAGAACAGATACTACCGAATTCAACTATGCTGTTCACGAAGAATTGAATGTTCAATATTCTAAAGATGCGTGGCATTATTGTGTTGAAAACAATGTTCCGTTTATTTATGCATCATCGGCTGCAACTTACGGTGGTGGCGAATTTGGTTATGATGACAACCACGAACTTCCATTCAAATTAAATCCTCTGAACCCATACGGAAAAAGCAAAAATGAATTTGATAAATGGGCTTTGCAAGAAGAAACACATCCTCCGTTTTGGACCGGCCTAAAATTCTTCAATGTGTATGGCCCTAACGAATATCATAAAGGAAGAATGGCCAGTGTAATCTGGCATTCATTCAACCAGATAAAAAAAGATGGTATTGTAAAACTCTTCAAATCTCATAGGCCAGATTTTAAAGATGGTCAGCAATTGCGCGACTTTGTTTATGTGAAAGATCTGATTTCTGTTATTTACTGGATGTTTCAAACAATGATCAATGGTCAATGGCCAATGGTGAATAATGGGTTATATAATTTAGGTACAGGCTCTGCCAGAAGTTTTGAAGATTTGGTGAAAGCCACTTTTGCAGGATTAGATCTGCCACCGAATATCATTTATATAGATATGCCGGAAGATATTAGGGATAAATACCAATATTTTACTGAGGCAAATATGCAAAAACTGAAACAGGCGGGTTATACAAAAACATTCTATACTCTGGAACAAGGGGTTGATGATTATGTTCGCAACTATTTAAAAGTGTTGAAGACCTTTTAAACCACACTGATAGAAAGCACTTTTTTCATTTTTAGTATCTTGTTTGCTTAAAGGATTAGTATGAGCAGGAAAATAGCCATTATAGGTGGGGGAAATTTAGGTACGGCCATAGCCGAAGGATTAATCGGTAGCAATTTTATTGCTCCGGGTAATATTATTGTTACCAAACGAAACATAGCTACACTTGGCAGTCTTCAGGAAAAGGGGGTTAACATTACCGGCGATAATATTGCTGCGGCAGAACAAGCCGATTGCATAGTGCTTGCTATTAAGCCTTTTCAATTTAAAGAAGTATTGTTACAAATTAAACCTGCTTTAAAACCCGGCAAACACGTATTGATTAGTGTTGTTACAGGTATTTGGATGAAGGAAATGCAGGAGCTTATTGGTACAGCCTTCCCTTTATTCAGGGCAATGCCTAATACTGCTATTGCCATTCGCCAAAGTATGACGTGTATTGCTTCTCAAAATGCATCTGCCGAACAGAACCAATATGTTTTAGATCTCTTTAATCAGTTAGGTAAAAGCGTAATTATAGAAGAAAAACTAATGGATGCGGCAACTGTACTGGGCGCTTGTGGCACTGCTTATGCTATGCGTTACATAAGGGCCAATATACAAGGCGGTATTGAAATTGGTTTTAGCGCTCCTATTGCCTCTTTAATAGCAGCCCAAACCGTAAAAGGTGCAGCTGAACTACTATTGCAAAAAAATACTCACCCTGAGCAGGAGATAGATAAGGTTACTACTCCAAAGGGATGCACCATTGCAGGGTTAAACGAAATGGAGCACCAGGGGTTTAGTTCTTCCTTAATTAAAGGTGTAGTTACGAGCTATAGAAAAATCGTCGATGATATGTAAGTAATCACATATTATTTTTCTTTCTTAATTACGAATCACTTTAATTTGCAACAAAAAACTACACTTCTGTTTACAAACGCTCTAAAAATAGTTATCGCGCTTTTATTAAGTAGTACTTGTTTATTGGTAACGGCACAACATACCGGAGATTCATCTGCTACAGATACAACAAAGCCTAAAATTATAAAGAGATTAACTGATAAAGATATTATAGATGTACTGCATCACTGGTCTCATAAAGATAGCCATCCGCATGCGGCAGAAAGGCAAATAAAGGCTAATAAATACAATCTTTCATTCGTTCCCGTTGTTGGATATACATTACAAACAGGGTTTGCTGGTATTGCCAGCGTTAATGTAGGTTATTATAATGATGAAGGGCCCAACGCCAAAATATCTTCCTTATCAACCAGCATTACTTACTCTCAATACAACCAGGTAATTGTTCCGCTATTTGTAGATATATGGTCTAAAGGAGAAAAATATAACCTGGTATCAGATAACAGGTTTATTTCCTACCCTTCAGATATTTATGGTTTGGGTGGAAGAACAGACCCTAACAGGGGGCATACGATAGACTTCAACTCTATTAAATTGCATGAAACCTTTTTAATTAAACTAACAAAAAACTTGTACGGCGGGGTAGGTATTTATTACGATCAGTTTTGGAATATTAAAGCCATCAATCCCAATACAAGAAGAATAGACAGCATTATTCAGAGAGAGCTTGGAAACAAAGAATTTGCTGTGGGGCCTACGGTAAAGCTTTTATACGATTCAAGAACCAATCAGATCAATCCGGATAAAGGCACTTTCTTTAATGTAGTGTTTAGAAACAGCTCAGACTTTTTTGGCAGCGATGCCAATTGGAGTTCTGTGGTAATAGATGCCCGTACTTATTTTCCCTTTCCCCGAAGATCGAAAAATACCTTTGCTTTTTGGAGTTATAACTGGTTAACAGCTCATGGTAATCCTCCATATTTGTTGTTGCCGAGCACTGGATGGGATGATCAGTACAATACAGGCAGAGGGTATATACAAAGCCGTTTCAGGGGAAAACAAATGGTGTACCTTGAGAGTGAGTACAGGTTCAGGGTTACGCACAACGGGCTTATTGGTGGGGTGGTATTTTTAAATATGCAAAACTTTTCTGGCGAACTTTCACAAACATACGATGCCATATTACCTGGATACGGATTGGGCATTAGAGTAAAGTTAAACAAACACTCCGGAGCCAATCTTTGTTTAGATTATGGCTTTGGAAACAATGGCAGTGGTGGCTTTTATGTAAATTTAGGAGAGGTTTTTTAATTAACTTAAAATATATCATTATTGCGTTTGTTTAAAAAAATTGCAATCTTCTTCTTCATATCTTGCTATGTACACATTTTGTATGCACAAGACTCAGCAACATTAACATACACAAATCGGCACATTGCCGCCAATGCAGACACTGTAATTAAAAATGAACGAGATTTTATAGATGTGTTCAGGAAAATATTTGTTAAGCATGCCGCTCCACGAAAAGATACAAGTAATGTAAAAACCGGTAAACTGCATGCTTCTTTGTTGCCTGCCGCACAATATACATTACAAACGGGATTTGTATTTTCTGCCGTGGCCAATGCCGCATTTTATACCGGCAACGATAGCGCTGCTAATATTTCAAGTGTTTTAATGAGTGCCAATTATACACAGAAAAGCCAGTTCTTTATGCCAATCCAGGGTAACTTCTGGACCAAAGGCAATAAGATTAACATTTTAACAGACTGGCATTTTGAAAAATTTCCACAACCAACCTATGGCTTAGGCGGGTACACTAAAAATGCCGACGGGTATACCATTAACTATACCTACATTAGAATGTACCAGGCTTTTATGAAAACGATTTATCCTGATATATATGCTGGCCTTGGTTATAACCTGGATTATTACTGGAACATTGAAGAAGTAGATCCTCCTGCAGGAGTGATAACAGATTTTCAAAAATACGGGTTAACAAAAAGCGCTGTTGCCTCCGGCCTTACATTCAATTTTTTATTAGATAACAGGAGAAATTCAATTAACCCCGATAAAGGTGAATATGTAAATATCAGCCTGAGAGAGAACTTTACATTTCTTGGAAGTGATAATAACTGGAGTTCTTTGTTAATAGATGCAAGAAAGTTTATTCGTTTTCCGAATGCACATGCTAATAGTATTTTAGCTTTTTGGACTTACGACTGGTTTTCATTAAGTGGCAAACCTCCATACCTAAATTTAGCCAATACGGCCTGCGATACCTATTTAAATATGGGAAGAGGTTATATACAGGGAAGGTACAGGGGGCAAAACCTTCTGTATTTCGAGTCTGAATTCAGGTTTAAAATATTACACAACGACTTAATAGGCGGTGTTGTTTTTGCAAATGCCCAAAGTTATACCGAACCAATTTCTAACCGGTTCGAAACCATATCACCGGCCTGTGGCATTGGCTTACGGTTTAAATTGAATAAATTTTCCAAAACCAATATTGCTTTCGACTGGGGATATGGTAAAGATGGGCTTGTTGGGCCTTTTTTTAATTTGGGTGAAGTATTCTAATGTGCTTTTAAAAAGGCAATGGTTTTTGCATGAGCATCTTCTGTTGCTTCTTTATTGAAAGCCGGGTTGCTTGGATTGGCAAAACCATGTCCGGCTTCATATTTATTGATGCTGATATTCTTTCCTGCATCTTTCATGTTCTTTTCAAAAGCATCAACAGCTTCAATTTTAATGCCCTGATCTTTAGTTCCAAAAAAACCGATTACATCGCAATTGATCAATTTTAATTTATTCATATCGGTTTCTGGCCTACCATAATACATTACACAACCAGCGGCTTGTTTGCCGGCCAGAATAGTTGCTTGTAAACTCCAGCCACCGCCAAAACACCAACCCACTGTATAAATTTTTGCATCAGTACCCGCATAAGCAATGCCCGCTTTTACAATGGCTTCTAATCTGTCTGCTTTTGCATTACGCATGTAAGCCATTGCACTATCCGGAACAGCGGCAACTTTGCCATCGTACATATCTAACGCTAAAACATTTACATCACCCAATTCTGAATAAAATTTATCTGCCTCGTTTTTAATGTTATCATTCAATCCCCACCATTCCTGAATAACCAATAACCATTTGTTAGTTTTCTTTTTTGCTTTTATAAAATATCCCTGAGCGTTACTGCCATCAGCCGCTTTAAACTGTATCATTGAACCTAAAGGGTTTATAAAACTGATTTTTTTGGGATATGGATGCAGTGCTGCGAAACCGGGCTTGGCGGCATCGAGCTGAATCAGGTCTCTTGTTTCGGCATTAAAACAACTGATATAACAATCAGCCGTTAAGGGTTTGGGTTCAGGCCGCTTGAATGTATAACTTAGTAAGGCAGCCGTGCAAAAAGCAGCGGCGGATAATAACAATAGTTTTTTCATATTTATGTGTTTAAGTTTTGGAGATGTACACCCTAAATTAACACAAATGATTGCTGTTTGTTTGAACTTGCTTCAATGATTTTTTTGAAACAAAAAATTGCTGTACGTTTGTACGACCTCCGAAAGTTATTCATCATTTGCTCTTTCACGGGTCAAAAAAAAAGCTTGATACTTATTGGTTAATTTGGATGCAATACAGCACAGGTGTACAAGTGTGCGACGCAACTAGGTTTAATAGTAGTAATTCAGCTTGGCAAACGATAAAATTTGTAAACGATAAACACACGAGTTTATGGCTAAGTATATTTTTGTTACAGGTGGTGTAACCAGTAGTTTGGGTAAGGGAATTATAGCCGCTAGCCTTGCAAAACTATTGCAGGCAAGAGGTTTTAAAGTTACTATTCAAAAATTTGATCCGTACATCAACGTTGATCCGGGAACATTAAACCCTTATGAGCACGGAGAATGTTATGTTACCGAAGATGGTGCAGAAACAGATCTGGATCTGGGGCATTATGAAAGATTTTTAAACATTTTTACTTCTCAGGCAAATAATGTTACCACCGGAAGAATTTATCAAACTGTAATTAATAAAGAACGTGCAGGAGATTTTTTAGGAAAAACTGTTCAGGTGGTTCCGCATATAACAGATGAGATCAAAAGAAGAATGTTACTGTTGGGTGCAGAAAAAAAGTTTGATATCGTCATCACAGAAATTGGTGGAACAGTTGGCGATATTGAGAGTTTACCCTTCATAGAAGCTGTTCGCCAATTGCAATGGGAATTACCCGATGATGATGTTGCGGTGGTACATTTAACGTTGATACCCTATCTAAAGGCCGCAAAAGAATTGAAAACAAAACCCACGCAGCATAGCGTAAAAATGTTGAGTGAAACAGGTGTGCATCCCGATGTAATTGTATGCAGAACAGAGGAACCTTTGAGCAATGAGATCAGAAGAAAAATCGCTTTGTTCTGTAACGTAAAACAAGAGGCTGTAATTGAAGCTATGGATGCCAGCACTATTTACGAAGTTCCTTTATTAATGCTTCGGGAAAAACTGGATGTGATCTGTATGCGTAAATTGGGCATCAGTATATTTCCTGAACCTGATTTGGAAAACTGGAAGGTATTTTTAGATAAATTAAAATATCCTAAGAGCAAAGTTTCCATAGGACTGATCGGAAAATATATTGAATTGCAAGATGCCTATAAATCAATCTTAGAAAGTTTTATTCATGCAGGTGCCATGAATGAGGTGAAAGTGAGTGTAGTGAATGTGCATAGCGAGTTTATTACCGAAGATAATGTTGCAGAAAAACTGGCAGGTTTGGACGGATTGCTTGTTGCGCCAGGTTTTGGGCATAGAGGCACAGAAGGAAAAATTACTGCTGTAAAATATGCAAGGGAAAACGATCTGCCATTCTTTGGTATTTGCCTGGGCATGCAAATGGCGGTGATAGAATTTGCAAGAAATGTATTGGGATTGAAAGATGCGCATTCAACCGAAATGGAGCCAAATACGCCCAACGCCGTTATTAATATGATGGAAGAACAGAAAAAAATTAAAATGATGGGAGGCACAATGCGTTTGGGGTCTTATCCATGCGAAATTGTACAAGGTTCACTGGCCGAAAAAATTTATGGGAACACACATATTACGGAACGCCACAGGCATAGGTACGAATTCAATAATCAGTATTTGGAACAGTTTGAAGAAAATGGTATGAAGGCAAGTGGAACTAATCCTGACACGGGCCTGGTAGAAATTATGGAAGTGCCATCTCATCCGTTCTTTATAGGTGTTCAGTACCATCCTGAATTAAAGAGTACCGTAGAAAGCCCGGCTCCATTGTTTGTAAAATTTATTGCTGCGGCAAAAAAATATAACGAAACAAAAGGCAACCTTATTAGTGCATTACTGAAAAAAGAAACAGTATAATTCTTAAAAATATCTTCAGGTTTATAGCTATTTTCATTCAGTAAAGATCGGAAGAGCGTCG
>OFTX01000863.1_pt1 | contig 13033 bp, 9 predicted proteins | sample 1775051 | NCBI WGS metagenome assembly OFTX01 (sample SAMN08195772, study PRJEB24354) | sludge metagenome | isolation source: sludge from phenol fed wastewater aerobic bioreactor A | place: India: Nagpur | collected 2016-09-15
CCATACCGCGCCTACGCGCGGGGACCGTCCCACTCGTTCCGCGGCGAACCAGTTCAGGAGACCGTTTGGTGCGGACAATCTGATAACCGCGCCGCCCGAAATACCACACGGGGACACTCCAGATGTGGACAAGGCGCGTGAACGGGAAGATCAGAAAGATCGTCATGCCAAGTACGAGATGCGCCCGAAAAACGGGATGAACGCCCGCGACGTAATCGGCCGCGCCGGATCGCAGCGTGACGATCCCTTGCGCCCAGTTCATCAGCTTGACCATCTCCTCGCCATCAAGGTGATGCGCCGAGACGAGGATCGTCGAAAGCCCGAGGATAAGCTGGACGTAAAGGATGACCAGCACAGCAATATCGCTCGGATTGGAGGTCTTGGGGACACGGGCGTCGAATAGCCGCCGATGCAACAGCATGGTCAGCCCGACGAAGCAGGCAACGCCCGCGATGCCACCGACGGTCATGGCGAGGAGCTGTTTGGCGGTATGCGAGACGCCAAGAAACCCCCAGATCTGGATCGGGGTTAGAAGTCCTGCCGTATGGCCGGCCAGGATGACGAGAATGCCGACATGGAAGAGGTTCGAGCCCCAGATCATCTGTCGCCGGCGCAGTAGCTGGCTGGAATAGCTCTTCCACGAATACTGCTCGCGGTCGAAGCGGATCAGGCTTCCGGCAAAAAAGACGGCCAGGCAGAGATAGGGATAGACACCGAAGACCGCATAATTGAGATAAGAGGACATGCCTTCCCTCCTCATGCTTCAGGGCTGTGCCACGGGTGCGCGACGGGCGGCGCGCATGCGGATGGCGAGACGGTCGCGCGAGCAATTGTCGAGCGCCTCGCCGGGTCCGAAGGTCACGGCGGCCTCCTCCCATGCGGCGTCGAGCGCCTCGAGATCGTCCGGCTTCACGCCGTCGTCCTTCACGAGCTGGGCATCGCCGGCATCGCCTCCGGCGAGTTCCGCGACGGCGGCAAGCAGGGCCGCATAAGGGGATTCGCGCTTTTCCAGCCGCGTCGCGAGTTCTTTCACGATATGCGCCGCATCGGCGAGATGCGACCGAGCCTCCTCCAGAGGCAGGATCGACAGGAACTCCAGGAACAGCGGCAGGAAATCCGGCAGTTCGCTGGAGCCGAGCTGGAGGCCGTGGCTTTCGTAGAGCGCCTTGAGGTCCACCATCGCCTGCCCCCGGTCGCGGGACTCGCCGTGGACATGCTCGAACAGGTTCAGCGCGAGCGAGCGCGAACGGTCGAACAGCAGCACATAGGTTTCCTCGAGCTCGTAGATATCGGCGCCGGCGAGCCATTCGAGCAGGGGTTCGAGGCCGGCGAGCGTCGCCGGGGAAAGCAGACGCTCTTCGTGCAGGACAGCGCGGATGTCGGGAACCGAGCCGACGAGCGCCGATGTCGGATAGCACAGGAGCGCGGACAGCGCCTTGAAGGATTTCATCAGGCGATCTCCATCGGATTCCTGGCGTTGTGCTTCTTCGGCCCTGCGAACAGGTTCACGTCGTTGTCGCCTCCGGAGCAGCCATTGCCGAAGGAGAACCCGCAGGAGCCGCGCATGCCGTAGGCCTCCCCGCTCATCTCGCGATGCGCGGTGGGAATGACGAAGCGGTCCTCGTAATTGGCGATGGCGAGATACCGGTGCATGTCCTCCACCTGCGAAAGCGAAAGCCCGGCCTGCGCCAGCACGTCGGCGCCGTCGCCCTCGCCGAGCTGGCGGCGGCGGTAGTGGATGCGCATGGCCAGCATCCGCTCCAGCGCCGAAACGATGGGCGCCTCCGCGCCGGCGGTCAGCAGATTGGCGAGGTAGCGCACCGGGATGCGCAGCGAGCGCACGTCGGGGATTTCGCCGACCGTGTCGATGGCGCCGGCGTTGGCGTGCGACTGGATCGGCGACAGCGGCGGCACGTACCAGACCATCGGCAGCGTGCGGTATTCCGGATGCAGCGGGAGCGCTACCTTGTGCCGGACGGCCAGGTCGTAGACGGGGGAGCGCCGCGCCGCTTGGATCCAGTCGTACGGGATGCCGTCGCGGATGGCCGCCGCCTCGACCTCGGGATCGTTCGGGTCGAGGAAGACGTCCAGCTGGGCCTGGTACAGGTCTTTCTCATCCGGCGTCGCCGCGGCGTCCAGCACCTTGTCCGCGTCATACAGGAACAGCCCGAGGTACCGCAGCCGCCCCACGCAGGTCTCGGCGCAGATGGTGGGCTGGCCCGATTCGATCCGCGGGAAGCAGAACGTGCACTTCTCCGCCTTGCCGGTGCGGTGGTTGAAGTACACCTTCTTGTAGGGGCAGCCCGAGACGCAGAACCGCCAGCCGCGGCACTTGTCCTGATCGACGAGCACGATGCCGTCTTCCTGCCGCTTGTACATCGCGCCGGAGGGGCAGGACGCGACGCAGGACGGATTCAGGCAGTGTTCGCAGATCCGCGGGAGGTAGAACATGAAGACGTTCTCGAACTCCATCCGGACCTGTTCCTCCAGGCCCTTCAGGTTCGGGTCGTCCAGCGCGGTTTCCGGCGCGCCCGCCAGGTCGTCCTCGAAGTTGGACCCCCACTGGACGGTCATGTCCTTGCCGGTGAGCGCCGAGATGGAGTGCGCGCTCGGGTTCGGCGTGCCTAGCGGGGCGTTCAGCACCGACTGGTAGTCGTACGTCCACGGGTCGCCGTAATCGTCGATGGTCGGCAGGTCTGGGTTGTAGAAGATGGACAGCAGCTTGCGCAGCCGCCCACCCGCCTTGAGCTGCAGCCGCCCCTTCTTGTCCAGCGTCCAGCCGCCGTGCCACTGCTCCTGGTCCTCGTACCGCTTCGGGTAGCCGATGCCGGGCTTGGTCTCGACGTTGTTGAAGTAGACGTATTCCGTTCCGGGGCGGTTGGTCCACGTCTGTTTGCACGTCACCGTGCAGGTGTGGCACCCGATGCATTTGTCGATGTTCATCACCATCGACACGTTGGCCATTACGCGCATATCGTCACCGCCGAAAGGAATGGGTCTGCAAAGGGAACCGTCACTTGTACTCGACCTCCTGCGACCGCTTCCGGATCACCGTGATCTCGTCACGCTGGTTTCCGGTCGGCCCGTAATAGTTGAATCCGGCGCTGAATTGCCCATAGGCGCCGATCATGTGCGTCGGCTTGATCACGACCCGGGTGAGCGAGTTGTCGCCGCCGCCGTGCCAGCCGGAGATCTCCGACTTCGGCGTCATCAGGTGACGATCCTTCGCGTGGTGGTAGTACACCGTCCCCTTCGGCATGCGGTGGCTGATCGTCGCGCGGCACACCACCACGCCGTTGCGGTTGTAGACCTCGACCCATTCGTTGTCCTTGACACCGATGGTCGCGGCATCGACGTCGCTCATCCAGATCGTCGGGCCGCCGCGGAACAGGCGCAGCATGTGCAGGTTGTCCTGGTATTCGGAGTGGATCGACCACTTCGAGTGCGGCGTCAGGTATCGCACCGTGATCTCCGGATATGACGACGTTCCGGACTGTTGATTCCCGAAATGCCGCAGATAATTGAGCGGCGGCCGGTAGGTGGGCAGTTGCTCGCCGTATTCGATCATCCAGTCGTGGTCCACGAAGAAGTGCATCCGGCCGGTGAGCGTGTGCCACGGCTTGAGCCGTTCGACGTTCACCACGAACGGCGAGTAGCGCCGCCCGCCGGCCTCGCTGCCCGACCATTCCGGCGACGTGATCACCGCGCGCGGCTGGATCTGCGTGTCCGCGAACGAGATGCGTTCTGCGGCGCGCTCTTCCGCGAGGTCCGCGAGCTTCATCCCGGTCCGCTGCTCGTATGCCTGCCAGCCCTGGATGGCGACCTGCGCATTCGTGGTTCCGGACAACGCCAGGATGGCCTCGGCCATGTGGACGTCCCGCTTGAGCGCCGGCCGGCCGTCGGCGACCCCGCCGCGGATGCGCCCGTTGACCCGGCCGAGCACGTCGACCGCACCCACCGGTTTCCAGCTCACGCCCTTCTGCGGGGTGCCGAGCGTCTCCACGAGTGGGCCGAGCGCCACCATCTTCTCGGCGACCTTGGTGTAGTCGCGCTCGATGGCGATGAGCGCGGGCATCGTGACGCCGGGGATCGGCTCGCAGTCGCCGTTCGCCCAGTCCAGGACCCGGCCGCCGGGCTGTGCCAGCTCGCCAGGGGTGTCGTGCTGCATGGGTGCCGCGATCACATCGGTGCGGGTGCCCAGGTGCTTGCCTGCGAGCCGGGAGAACTCGCGCGCAATGGTGTTGAACGTATCGAAGTCGGTACGGGTCTCCCACGGTGGTGCGATCGCCGGGTTGAACGAATGCACGAAGGGGTGCATATCCGTGGTGGAGATGTCGTGCTTCTCGTACCACGTCGCGGCGGGCAGCACGATGTCCGAATACGTGCAGGACGACGTCATGCGGAAGTCGATCGTGGTGATGAGGTCGAGTTTCGCCCGGGGCGCCTCGTCGTGCCAGCGGATCTCCTTGGGCCGCAATGCTTCTGGAGTCTCATCGGCGCGTACCGCGTCCGCGGCGCCGAGCAGGTGGCGCATGAAGTACTCCATGCCCTTGCCCGAGGAGCCGAGTAGGTTCGCCCGCCACACCGTCATCACCCGCGGGAAGTTCTGCGGCGAATCGGGATCCCGGCCCGCGAACCCGAGCCGGCCGGCCTTCAGCTCCTCCACGATGTAATCGGCGACGGGCTTGCCCGCTGCCGCGGCCTCGTCGGCGACGTCCAACGGGTTGCGGTCCAGGGTCGGATGGGACGGCGTCCAGCCCATGCGCGACGCCTGGGCGAGGGCGTCGGCGAAGGCCTTTCCACGGAAGATGCCCTTGCCGAGTGGGGATGCCAGCTCATCGGCGCCGAAGCTCTCGTACCGCCACTGATCGGTGTGCATGTAGAAGAACGATGTGCTGGTCATGTGCCGGGTCGGTCGCTGCCAGTCCAGCGCGAAGCCGACCTGCTGGAATCCGGTGAGCGGCCGCACCTTCTCCTGGCCGACGTAGTGTGCCCAGCCGCCGCCGTTCACCCCTTGGCAACCGCACAGCAGGAGCAGCGTGAAGAAGGTGCGGTAGATCTGGTCCGAGTGGAACCAGTGGTTCGTTCCGGCGCCCATCGCGATCATGGATCGCCCGTGCGTGAGCTCGGCGTTGCGGGCGAACTCACGCGCGACCCGGGTTACCGCCTCGGCCGGCACCGAGGTGATCGGCTCCTGCCAGGCCGGCGTGTAGGGGTGAACGTCGTCATATCCGGTCGGCCACTCGCCCGGCAGCCCGTCACGGTGGACGGCATACTGCGCGAGCAGCAGGTCGAAGGCGGTGGTGACCAGGTGCCCGCCGACCGTGGCGGTCGGCACTCCGCGCCGGATCGACGTTCCGCCCTCGGTCTCGCCGATGTCGAATCGCGGTAGATCCACGGCGACCGGCTCGCCGCCTCGGCCGAGCATCGTCAGCGCTGGGTCGACACCTTCGAGGTCGAGGTTCCATTTGCCCTCGCCGGATTTCGAGTACCGCGACGCCAGGGTGCCGTTCGGGAATACCGGTGTGCCGGTCGCCGAATCCATGAGCACGGTCTGATGCGCGGCCGCTTCCTGATCGCGGCCGAGATCCGCGGCGGTCAGGAACTTGTCCGGCACGTAGGCATCTCCATGCTTTCGCAAGGTGACCAAGAACGGCAGATCGGTGTACTTCTTCACGTAATCGGTGAAATAGTCCACCTGCCGGTCGCGATAGAACTCGGTCAGGATCACGTGCCCCATTGCCATGGCGAGCGCGCCGTCGTTTCCGGGGGAGCAGGGCAGCCAATCGTCGGCGAATTTCGTGTGGTCGCCGAAGTCCGGGCTCACGACCACGACCTTCTGCCCCTTGTAACGGGCCTCCGTCATGAAATGCGCGTCGGGGGTGCGGGTGATCGGCAGGTTCGATCCCCACAGCATGAGGTACGCGGAATTCCACCAGTCGGCGGATTCCGGCACGTCTGTCTGGTCGCCGAAAACCTGCGGGGAGGCGATCGGCATATCGGCGTACCAGTCGTAGAACGACAGGATGGTGCCGCCGATCAGCGACAGGAAGCGAGTGCCTGCCGCGTACGAGACCTGGGACATCGCCGGAATGGGGGAGAAGCCCACCACTCGATCCGGGCCGAACTGCTTGACCGTCTGCACGTGCGCGGCCGCGATCAGCTCGGACACCTCGGGCCAGGTGGAGCGGACGAACCCGCCCTTGCCCCGGAACTGCTTGTATTGCGCGGTCAGCTCGGGGTTGGCGATGATGTCCGCCCAGGCGAGGACCGGATCACCGAGCCGCGCCTTCGCCTCGCGCCACACCTTCAGCAGCGGGCCGCGAATGTACGGATAACGCACCCTGGCCGGGGAGTAGGTGTACCAGGAGAACGAGGCGCCGCGCGGGCATCCGCGAGGTTCGTACTCGGGGCTGTCCGGACCGACGGACGGATAGTCGGTCTGTTGCGTTTCCCAAGTGATGATGCCGTCCTTGACGTACACCTTCCAGGAGCATGACCCGGTGCAGTTGACGCCGTGCGTCGACCGGACCTCCTTGTCGTGATGCCAGCGGTCCTTGTAGAACTGCTCCGCCTGCCGGCCGCCCTGGCGATGCAGTTCGCGGTGGTCGGGGGTCGGCGTGCCCGGTGTGAAGAACTGTGCCTTTCGCAGCAGCGATTCAACTGGTGCGCCTCCGGGCAACAGCGGTGCGAGTTGTGCGGGATTCGCGGCCGGGGTCGTTCGGGTACTGCTGGTCATCGTGATGCCTCTACTCTCACGCATATCGACGAGCGTCGGGTCCCGCGGCATGGTCGATGGTGCACGGAAATACCGCGGTGTGGTCGTACTTGCTGGGCATGCGATGCATCATGTTAGTGGCCCAAACGTGTTCTCGCGCGCCGAGTTTCGGCGTTTCGAGAATCGATTTATGCAACCGGAATGTTGATAAAACGCGTCGTTGTCGGGGAGATGACGGACTGTGTTCATAACGGACGGCATTGGCGCTGGATATGACAATCCGACGTCAATGTGGTGGGCCGTTCCGGAATGGGGCTGACGCAGGTCAGAGGTGCTGGTGCAGGCGCTCCAGGGCTTCGAGCGCAATGGTTGAGTGGGCGTATGAGCCACCGGCACGCATTTCCGCTGCCACCCAAACGGCTTCCATGATTTCCTCGTCGGTCGCACCCTTGCGATGCGCCAATGTGGTGTGACCCTGGATACAGTAGGGGCATTGCGTGGTGTGCGCGACGGCCACCGCGATCAACTGTTTCGTCTTCTCGGGCAGGGCGCCGTCGGCGAATACCGCCTTGCTGAACGCCTCGAACGCGTCATGCGTCTGCGGCGCGAGTTCCTTGCGCCGCTGGGCGATCTCGCGGGTGGTGGGATGGTACAAGCTCTCGGCCATGACGTGTCCTTCTTCGTGAGTGTGTCTGGTTGCCGTGTGCCCGCTGGGGTTCCGGTGTCTGGTGTCGGCCGCACGGGCGGTGCAATGCACCGCATGGTCAGCGCGGAAGCTGCGCCTCGATCGCGCCGACCAGCGCGGGATCGTCGGGAGCGACAGCGGACCGGAACCGGCCGACCGGCACCGAATCCGGGGAGATCAGGAACTTCTCGAAGTTCCACTGCACGTCCCCGGCGATGCCGTCGCCGTCGGGATACTGCGTCAGCTCCGCGTACAGCGGATGGCGGGTCTCACCGTTCACGTCCACCTTCGCCAACATCGGGAACGTCACGCCGTAGGTGGTGGAGCAGAACTCCGCGATCTCCTCGGGGGTTCCCGGCTCCTGGCCGCCGAACTGGTTGCACGGCACCCCCAGGACGGAGAAACCGCGATCCTGATACTTCGCGTGCAACTGCTCGAGGCCGGCGTACTGCGGGGTGAACCCGCATTTCGACGCGACGTTGACGATCAGGACGGCCCGTCCCCGGAAGTCCGCGAGATCGACCGGGTCGCCAGCCAGCGATTGCATCAGATAGTTGTCAATGGTCATATCCATCTCCTTCGCCGATACCTCGAGGCTATCCCGGCGCCGGTCCATCGGCCCGGGGCACGTCATCCGCAGCCGCGGGCGGTGCGGTTCCGGCTGGCGGATCAGGCTGGGCGGTGCGCGCGGCGCGGCGGATACGATCGACCAGTTCCTGTTGTCGACCGCTGGGAGCCCGCTCGTGTCCGTTTCCGCCGCATCACCGACCCATGCCGTTCGGGTGCGAGTACCCGCCGGGACGAGCGCGTCGGTCGCGATCGGCGAGGCGGGGCTGCCGCGAACGGGCCCGGATGCGGTCGTCGTCATCCGCGATGCGGACGGGCGCCTGCGCGATCTCGCGTGGACGCCGGACGCGGACACCGAGGTCGAGGCGGTTTCCGCCGATTCCGACGACGGTCGCGCGGTGATCCGGCACTCCACGGCGCATGTGCTGGCCCAGGCCGTCCAGGAGGCGTTCCCGGAGGCGAAGCTGGGCATCGGGCCGCCGATCCGGGACGGCTTCTACTACGACTTCGACGTGCGGCGGCCCTTCACGCCGGATGATCTGGTCGAGCTGGAACGCCGGATGAAGAAGATCATCAAATCCGGACAGCGCTTCGCCCGACGCGTCGTCATACCCGACGACGCCCGCCACGAACTCGCGTCCGAGCCTTACAAGCTGGAGCTCATCGGACTGAAATCCGGTGTCGCGCAAGAGGATTCGGAGGCCGTGGACACCGCCGAGGTGATGGAGGTCGATCCGGCGGGCGGCGAGCTGACCATCTACGACAACCTGCACGCGCACACCGGCGAGCGAGTGTGGGGGGATCTGTGCCGCGGCCCGCACCTGCCGACGACCAAGCACATCCCGGCGTTCAAGCTCATGCGCACGGCCGCGGCCTACTGGCGGGGGAGCGAGAAGAACCCGCAACTGCAGCGCATCTACGGCACCGCGTGGGAGTCGGACGAGGCGCTTGCCGCGCACCTGGACATGTTGGCCGAGGCGGAGCGCCGCGACCACCGGCGGCTGGGTGCGGAACTAGACCTGTTCAGCTTCCCCGACGAGATCGGTTCCGGCCTGGTCGTTTTCCATCCGAAAGGCGGGGTGATCAAGCGGGAGATGGAGGACTACGTCCGCCGCCGCCACATCGAGGAGGGTTTCGACTACGTCGGCACCCCGCACATCACCAAACAGCACCTGTTCGAGCTCTCCGGGCACCTGCCGTACTACGCGGACACCATGTTCCCGCCGATGCACGTGGACGAGGAGCGCGATTCGGACGGCACGCTGCGGCGCGCCGGGCAGGCCTACTACCTCAAGGCCATGAACTGCCCCATGCACAACCTGATCTACCGCTCGCGGCAGCGCTCCTACCGCGACCTGCCGATCCGATATTTCGAGTTCGGCAGCGTCTACCGGTACGAGAAGTCCGGCGTGGTACACGGCCTCACCCGGGTGCGCGGGCTGACCCAGGACGACTCACACTCGTACGTCACGCGGGAGGGCGCCGCCGACGAGGTCAAGCACCTCCTGAAGTTCGTGCTCTCGCTGCTGGACGATTTCGGGCTCACGGACTACTACCTAGAGCTGTCCACCCGCGACGAGAAGAACGTCGCCAAGTTCAAGGGCTCGGAGGAGCAGTGGGCGGCGGCGACCGCGGTCCTGGAGGAGGTCGCCAAGAGCACCGGGCTGAAGCTGGTGGCGGATCCAGGCGGCGCGGCGTTTTACGGCCCGAAGATCTCGGTGCAGGCGCGCGACGCGATCGGCCGCACCTGGCAGATGTCGACGATTCAATACGACTTCAACCAGCCCGAAGGATTCGAGCTGGAGTACGTGGCCGCGGACGGCTCCCGGCAGCGCCCGGTGATGATCCACTCCGCGAAGTTCGGGTCGATCGAGCGGTTCTTCGGCGTGCTCACCGAACACTACGCCGGCGCGTTCCCGGTCTGGCTGGCGCCGGTGCAGGTGGTCGGAATCCCGGTGGCGGACGCGTTCGCCGATCACCTCGACGCGGTGGCAGCACAGCTCCGGTTCGCAGGGATCCGGGTGGAGGTCGATCGCTCCGACGACCGGATGCAGAAGAAGATCCGCACGCACACCACACAGAAGGTGCCGTTCCAGCTGCTCGCCGGGGCGAAAGATATTGAGGCGGGCGCGGTTTCGTTCCGGTTTCGGGACGGCTCGCAGATCAACGGAGTGGGCGTGGCCGCCGCCGTCGCCGCGATCACCGAGTGGGCGGCCAGTCGGCGAAACGATTCCCCGACGGCCGAAAGCTTCCGGGTGCGCTCGGAGACGGCGTGACTCGAACAGGCCCGCCGGACAGGGCCGGGACGCCGGACGGCCTCGAGCGGCTGTGGACCCCGCACCGGATGGCCTACGTCGCGAAGGACGACGGTCCCGCCCATGACGCTGTTCGCGGCGAGCCGCCGCCCTGCCCCTTCTGCCGCATCCCGGCCCAGCCGGACGCGGACGGGCTGGTGGTGGCCCGGGGGCAGCTGGTGTTCGCTGTGCTGAACCTCTACCCCTACAACGCCGGTCACCTGATGGTGGTGCCGTATCGGCATGTCGCCGACTACACCGACGCGACGGCGGACGAGGTGGCCGAGATCGCTGCTTTCACGCAACACGCCATGACGACCATCCGTGCCGTCTCCTCGCCGCACGGTTTCAACATCGGACTGAACCAGGGCGCCGCCGGGGGTGCTGGCATCGCCGCGCACCTGCACCAGCACGTGGTGCCCCGGTGGAACGGCGACGCGAACTTCATGCCGGTGATCGGCCGCACCAAGGTGCTGCCGCAACTCCTCGCCGAGACGCGCCGACTGCTCGCCGACGCCTGGTAGGACGCCGGTCGGGAGTCGCCGGCGAGCTGCCCATCACGACTTGCCTATCGGCGCTGCGGCTATCGTGGGTTCCTGCGCCGCGCGGCGCACATCGTGCCCATCGCGGATGCCCATCACGGCCGGGCGAGCCGGCACCGTCGGCTCACAACAGAACGGAATCGCGCCCCCATGCTCAACGCTCTGGCCCGGGCCTCGGTGTCCAAGGTGACCGCGCCGATCGGTCGGGCCCTGCTGCGTCTCGGCCTGACCCCGGACGGGGTGACCGTGATCGGCACGGCCGGCGTGGTCGGCGGGTCGGTCGGTCTCATCGCGACCGGGTACCTCTTCGCCGGGACGATGGTCGTGACCGTATTCGTGCTGTTCGACCTGTTCGACGGCGCGATGGCCCGGGTGCGCGGATTCGGTACCCCGTTCGGTGTGGTGCTGGACGCCTCCTGCGACCGGATCGCGGATGCGGCGCTGTTCGGTTCGATCGCCTTCTACGTCTTTGCGGACGCGCATTCCACCCCGCTGGGTGTGGCCGCGCTGCTGGCGCTCGGCTCCGGCCAGGTCGTCTCCTACATCAAGGCGCGAGCCGACTCGGTAGGCCTGACGATCAAGGGCGCCATCGCGGAACGGGCCGAGCGCAACGTGCTCGGCCTGGTCGGCGCCGGGCTGGCTGGACTCGGCGTGCCGTACGTGTTGGACATCCTGCTCTGGCTGCTCGCGGCGGCCAGCGTGATCACCGTGGCGCAGCGGCTCGTGCAGGTGCGGATGGCCGCCGTCAAGGCAGGCGCGGTCGAGGCCACCAAGGCGGCGGGGGAGTCGGCGCCATGACGGCGGCGGCCGGCGTCGGCGCCCTGGCCTATCGGGCGGCGTGGGCAGCCGTCCCCAGAGTGCCGGAAAGCCTGGCGCGCGCGATGGTCAACCGGGTCGCTGACGCACTCGTCGATCGGCGCGGACCGGGTGTGCTGCAGCTGGCCCGGAACCAGCGACGGGTACTCGGTGCCGATGCCACCCCGGCGGCGTTGCACGCCGTGGTACGCGCCGCGATGCGTTCCTACGGACGGTACTGGCTGGAAACGTTCCGGTTGCAGCGGATGGACACCCGCGCGGTAGCCCAACAAGCGCTGGCCGGCAGCACGGGCCTGCATCACATCCGGGCGGCGCAGGATGCCGGTCGCGGCGTCATTCTCGCACTGCCGCACTCCGGGAACTGGGACATCGCCGGCCTGTCGATGGTCGAACTGGTCGGCGGGATCACCACCGTCGCCGAACGCCTCGAGCCAGAGAGCGTCTACCGGCGGTTCGTCGCCTATCGCGAGCAGCTGGGGTTCGAGATCCTGCCGCTCACCGGTGCCACGGGGACCTCCGGGCGGACGGCGGCCGTGCTGCGCGAGCGCCTGGAACAGGGGCGCATGGTGTGTCTGCTTGCCGACCGCGACCTGGCCGGCAACGGAATCCCGGTCACCTTCTTCGGGGAGCGAACCACGATGCCGGCCGGGCCGGCGATGCTGGCCGCACGGACCGGCGCCGCGCTGTGCCCGGTGCACCTGGCGTACACCGATACCGGGTGGATCCAATACGTCGGCGCCCCGCTGGAGCTGCCTGGCGCGCGACTCGCCGATCAGGTCCACGGCGGCACCCAGGCGATGGCCGACGTCTTTGCCCAGCGCATCGCGCTGTTCCCGGCGGACTGGCACATGATGCAGCCGTTGTGGGCGGCGGATCGATGCGGCGCGGCCGGTGTCGTGGTGGCGACGAACGGGTCTGCCGACCGGGCCGCAGTCGGGACCCCGGGCGGCACCCCTGTCGTGACCACGGAGGCGCGCCCATGAGGGTCGGCCTGGTCTGCCCGTATTCGTTCGACACGCCCGGCGGCGTGCAGTCCCATGTCGCGGAGCTGGCCCGGGTGCTCATCAGCCAGGGGCACTACGTCTCGGTCCTCGCGCCCGGCGACGACAGCGCCGATGCCGCAGGAGACTTCCCGGACTTCGTCGTGCCCGCGGGCCGCAGCGTGCCGATCCGGTACAACGGGTCGGTCGCCCGGCTGTCTTTCGGGCCGATGTCCTACACGAAGGTGCGGCGCTGGATCCGGGCCGGCAACTTCGATGTATTGCACGTGCACGAACCGGTCGCGCCGAGCCTGTCCATGCTGGCCCTCATGGTGGCCGACGGCCCGATCGTCGCCACCTTCCACACGGCGAACCCGCGGTCGCGCATGCTGGCCGCGTTCCAGGGCATCCTGCAGCCGTTCCTGGAGAAG
>OFTX01000864.1_pt1 | contig 13030 bp, 8 predicted proteins | sample 1775051 | NCBI WGS metagenome assembly OFTX01 (sample SAMN08195772, study PRJEB24354) | sludge metagenome | isolation source: sludge from phenol fed wastewater aerobic bioreactor A | place: India: Nagpur | collected 2016-09-15
GTTCTGCTATAATAAGATCAACAGGTCGTGTAATTTTAATATTACTGTATTCTCCTTCAACCAAGAAAACTTCCCGGCCTGTTGATTCCACCACAGTAGCCTCATCAGTAAAACACTCGTTAAAAGTTTGTTGAAAGGCTGGCAATAAGATATCCGAAAGAAATGTTTGCGGTGTTTGAATAATCCGAACATCGTCTCTGCTTACCACAGCATGTTTTCCTGCGTGTATTACCCGCATACTATCAGTTGCAGCAATGGCAGGTATGGCACTTCCTTTTTCAACAGCCTGCTCATAACATTTTTTAATTAATTGTTCCGACACCAGGCAACGAACAGCATCATGCACAAATACAACCGCTTCTGCAGTAATAAGAGATAACCCTTTTTTTACCGAATCAAACCTGGTATTGCCACCTGCCGTTACCTGAACAGGAACGCCCGGAAATTCAGTTGTTATCTCTTTTCCATATTGCAAATACTTTTCAGGAAGCACCAATATAATTTCAATATCCGGGTAAGCTTTTACAAAAGCCATAATGCTATGCCATAAAAGAGGCTTGCCTTGTAAGGCCATAAACTGCTTCGGCATTGAACTACCCATTCTACTACCATTTCCCCCGGCAACAATAACTGCAATCTTTTTCATGATGAAAGATAAAGGTGCAAATATTTTTTGAAAAAATGCGGCCAATTATAAAGAGGCAATTTCATCTAACCTTACTTTTGCAAAAACTTCAACCATTGGTTCGGCAACTCCTGATAGTATGTTTATTGCTTGCTTTTGCAATACAAACCTTTAACAGGGTGGCCATTGTGTTTGATTATTACACCAACCAATCTGTCTTTATCAAAAATTGTGAGAACAAAAGCAAACCACAGCTTCATTGTAACGGTCGATGCCAGATGATGAAGAAATTAAAGCATGAAGACAACAAAGACCAACAAAATCCAGATGGAAGGGGAAATACGAAAGAAGAGGTGATCTCTTCCAAATCATTCTTTATTACAACAATCTTACCTATTAGTTTTTCTGAAAAGGTCTATTATCCGCAATTATCTTTTTCATTAAGCAAGTTCTCTACTGATTTTTTTCATCCTCCAGGCGTTTAAGACCGCAATAGGCCTGCATTTTAATAACAATTCAACAAAATAAGTTGCCATTGTTATTGCCCTTGCGTGTAATAGCATTAAGCCTATTCCGGCTTAACATTATGTATTTGCATTGTATAAATAATGCTGAATATTTCTGCTTTAAAAAGCACTTATGCTACTAGATTGTCATTCAGTATTGTGTTTTCCAACATTATTCTTTTTGCTTATTTATTATATAAAAAAAGCTTATGAAAAAAATTATTTCTTTTTACATATTCATACTCATTGCCTACCCGGCCTTTACCCAACAACCAACTGTTATTTCAGGTAAAATATTTGACGCTATCAGTAAAGAGCCTTTACAAGGGGTTTTGGTTTCAGATACAAGGAACAAAGCCACTCTTACAGATGCCAACGGGAAATTCATTTTAAAAACAGAAGATAAAGCGATCACAGTGAGTGCCGTTGGTTTTGATAAACAAATTACACCGGTATCAAACAAGTTAATGGCTATTGCATTACAACCTTCCAGTAAACAGTTACAGGAGGTGGTTGTATCTGCCAATAAAACATTTGAAAAAAGAACAGAATCGCCTGTTGCTATTTCCATTATCAATAAACAAACCATTGAAGATGCCAAAGCCCAACGTTTAGATTACCTGCTTAATAAAGCAAGTGGTGTTTTCATGGTAACCCTTGGAAATGAACAACACGAAATGAGTATTCGCCAGCCAATGACCACCAGTAGCCGGTTCCTGTATATGGAAGATGGCATACCCTTACGTACCACAGGTGTTTACAACCACAATGCTTTACTGGAAATGAATTTACCTGCTGCAAAAAGCATAGAGATTATTAAAGGCCCGTCTTCTGCCTTATACGGAGGGGAAGCCATTGGCGGTGCCGTAAACGTTATTACCCAGGCTGCTCCTGCATTTACAAGCGGAAGCATTAGTGCACAAATGAACAATACGGGGTATCAAAGAGCCGATGCTCAAATTGGCAGCAGCTTTGGCAAGCTTGGTATACTGGCAAGTGGTTATTATGCCAGCAGGTATAACGGCCCTGTAGAGCATAGCGATTTTCACAAATCAGCCTTTACCGTTAGAGCAGATTATAAAATAAACAACCATTTAACATGGGTAAACAACCTTAGTTATGTTGATTACTATAGTGATATGACCGGGGCATTAGACAGTATAAAATTTGCACAGAATAACTTAAGCTCTTTGCAAACATTCACTTACCGCACCGTTTATGCCTTACGCTATAAATCTGCTTTAACGCAACAATGGAACAGTAACAGTACTACCAGTCTTGCTTTTTTATACAGGAGTAATTCAGTGATACAAAATCCTTCTTATTCTATTGCCAGCACTAACGATCCAACAAAATATAAGGGGCAGATAAACGACAATGCGTTTAACACCTATGCCCTCTTTTTACAGCATACGCAAAAATTCAACTGGATGAATAGTAAACTAATTGCAGGTGCCAATATAGATATAAGCCCGCAGGCCTATTACGCCAAGTTTATATGGATAAATAAAGACCTAACCAGTGGAAAATATGTTAGCTATACTTCTCCTACACCCGACTCTTTGCTAAGTAATTATAAAACCAACATTAGCAATACAGCTGCTTTTGCCGACTTTGAATTTAGTCCCGCCAAAGGGTTAAGAGTAGTTGCAGCATTGCGTTACGATGTATTCAGGTATAATTTTCAGAACTACCTGCCGCCGTCTGCTTCATCCGGAGCACCCTCTTCTGTTACAACCTTTAACAGGCTTACGCCAAAAGTTGGGTTTACATACAACAAAAAAGGAATTGGTTTCTATGCAAACTATAGTGAAGGTTATGTTCCGCCACAAATCACAGAACTATTCAATAGTGTAAAAGTTCCTTACCTGCAACCGCAAACTTTTTTCAATTATGAAATAGGCGGATGGCTGTCAATCCTTCAAAATAAACTATATGCAGACTGGAGTATTTATTTACTCAATGGCACTAACGAGATCATTTCTGTAAAGCTGGCCGATGGCAGTACTGCCAATCAAAATGCAGGCAAAACACAGCACTATGGAATTGAATATGGTGTTACATATAAACCCACAAACGAATGGAGTATAAGAGTAAGCGCCACCAATGCCAAACATGTATATATTGAAAATATTGTAAAAGGAGTTGATTATAGTGGTTACGAAATAAGCGGTGCTCCAAGATTTTTCTCTAATACAGAGATTACATTTAAACCTAAAGCTGTAAAAGGTTTACGGGTAAGTACTGAATGGCAACACCAAAGCAAATATTTTATGGACGACCTGAACAAATACACATATAACGGATTTGATGTAGTACACTTCAGGATGGGTTATCAACTAAAAAGCTTTGAAATATGGATGAATGTATTAAATGCGTTTAACCAGTATTATTCAACACTTGCCACCAAAAGCAGTACCAGCAGCGGCAACTCTTCCTACTCTTATAACCTGGGAGACTCACGGGAGATTACCCTTGGCATTGCTTACAAATTCGGAAAAAAGTAAAATAAAAGTGCTACCGGCGGCAGTAACAATACGGAGCTGCCGTTGCGTCGCACACTTCAACTTATTATTCATTACTCATCTAAAGCATGAAAAAAAATATTTATAAATGGCATAGAACATCATCTTTAATCATTGCCATTCCTGTTCTGTTATGGGCAATCAGCGGCTTCATGCATCCCATCATGACAAACGTACGTCCGCAATTAAGCACCCAGTTCATGCCACCAACGGTTATAGACAGCAGTAAACTAAAAATACCCTTACAAGATGCATTGTCCATAAACCATATAGATTCCTTTCAATCGTTTAGAATAGTGCATATTGATACCAACTGGTTTTACCAGATAAAAATGCTGCAGCAGGATGAACTATTGTATATAAGTACCCAAACAGGTAAAACTTTCAAAAAACAAGACGTAAGAAATACACAATACCTAGCAAAGAAAAATTAATAAAGGAGACTGGATATATGCACAATACCTTGCAAGGTATTTTTTAGAAGGGGGTAAGAGTAAAAACACACCAGGTACACATGCCATCAACAGCAACCAGGAAGAGCCAAGACACCCTGATTGCTGCGATGCTGCCGCAGCCTTTGTTTTAAAGCCAACACAGGGTGCAAAAATTACAACCATTCACTCATTAAAGAATTTCGACAATGAATATAAAAGCATCAACAAGCTGCTTCCTGTTTACAAAGTTTCTTTTGAGAGAAAAGATGGTATCCGAATCTATGTTGAAACCGGACAGGACAGGTTTGCTTTTGCCATAGACAATAAACGGGCTTTGTTCTCAACATTGTTCGCATGGTTTCATACTTGGGAATGGCTTCAGTTTTTAGGGAAAGGCAGAGTGTTTTTTGAGCTGTTTTTCACAGGCCTTGCTTTTATTACTTCATTAATGGGTATATATATTTTCTTCATTACGAAAACAAAAAAAAGTAGTAACAACGGGCTGGTAAAAGCGAGAAAAAATCACAGAATTGTTTCTATGGTTGCAGTATTGTTTACACTTATGTTTAGTTTAAGTGGTTTTTATCATGCCACCACTAAACTGAAAGAAGAACAATACAATATTCGCCTGCAACAAAACTATGCCACAAAAGATATACGGTTTAATCCCAGTGAAATATTACAATCCGTTAAGCAGCCTGTTACCAATATTCAGCTGGCAACTATTAACCATATTGCTTACTGGCAGGTGTTTATAAAAAAGAATACTTTTAAAGAAGCAGGCAAACCATCTAAAGACCTGATGAAGGAAATGGGTGTAACGCCTCCAATTGTACAATACGTCAATACAAAAGATTACGGTATTCTTACAGATGGCGAGAGAATATATGCACATTCTTTAGCTAATACTTTCAGTCATCATACTTCCTCAAATATTCTGTCAGATTCTGTTATTTCAAAGTTTGCGGGAGAATACGGGTTTATTAATAAACGCCTTCCAGTATGGCGTATTAACTACAATACAAACAAGCAGGAGCGTTACTATATAGAAACAACTTCAGCAACTCTTGCAACTATTATTAATGATGATGATCTGAAAGAAGCTTATTCATTCAACTTCCTGCATAAACACCATTTTATGGACTTTGCAGGAAAAGGATGGCGGGATTTCAGCACTATGTTTTGGGCTGCCGCCCAGATTGCTATGGTTATTATTGGATTGATCCTTTATTTTAAAGCAAAAGCAAGAAAAATGTAATAAAATAAACCATGCACATTAAAGGTATTCTTACTAAGAATGCCTTTAATGTTTTTATATGTTTTGAAGTAATGTGGTTCAAATAAACACGTAAAAGCCCTGATTAATACAATTACAGATTATTTGTTTTCAGGATCAACAGGTGCTACAGTAAACATCCATTTTACGGGGTTTTGCCAGTCTTTCCCCTTAAAACTTCCTACCGGAAGTTTCACCACAATCTCATCCCATCCTTTCTTTAACGGAATTAATAAAGGCTCCCTATACTCATACCCTTCATCAATCAGGGGTACTTCAAGGTCGCCCTTCAATGAAGCATGTTGCCATTGGGGAGGCAATATTAATTTACCATTTACCCAAATACAGCTATGCTTATCATCCCAGGTAAGTGCATCGGGGCTATCTGTAGCAGTAGAACGAGACATATTATTAAACCCTATCCAAAATGGTTGCAGCCCATTATCATCGCTCCAAATTTTTCTCAAAGCATACCAGGTGGTGTTTTCTTCGGGCTTTGCGAGTATGCCGCTAATCATTGGGTACCACCAATGTTTTAAGATAATGGTGTTGCCCCTTGCTATGAGATCAGGTTTATTGTAAGTAGAATCAAAATTTTTTGTTTCAGGAGTAAACCGCATAGTTAAATTTCCTTTGTTAAAGAAAGGCCCAGCAAGATGCCAATAAGACGAAGCCTGTTCACTATAAGGAAAAGAGCTGTTATGAAAATATAATTTTTTATGTTCCAGTAATTTTCTTTCAAAGAGCATAAAGTTTTCCTGCCCTTGGGGGGTGAGTTCACTCAACCCTGAAACATATTGATTACTGCCATTGCCATTCCATACTTTTTCTGCAAAAGCAAGCATAGATGGATATACAGGGTTCAATTTTAATATATCTTCTTCATTGGCTACTCTCCTGTCGTTCCATAAGCAAAGTTCAGCCCCAAGTACATTTTGCGTTTGTGTATTAACGCCGCCTACTTTCCTGTTAAAAATAGTTACCACACTTTCAAACGGGTCAAAATGATTGATATAGAAATGCCTTGAATCAATATATTTTTTTGAAGTGGTTGGTTGTTCGTTCCCCATCCATAATTGCATGATGGTGCCGTCTCTGAAATTACCGCCGGGTTTCCAACCAATCGTTGTAATATGATTATTATTCATACGTTTCTCCATAGCCGGCAAAAAAGCGGTGTCGGTAATTTTCACTTCATCTCCACCTATATGAAAATACTTTAGTTGATACGTAGCTGATATCTCATCAAGAATATCGTACAATATTTTCTTACCCTTTTCAGATTGCATACTGCACCCCATGGCCCTTTCAAAAGCTTTGCTATGCCCGGGCATATCCAGTTCAGGAACAAACTCTATATACCGCTCTTTACAATATGCTATCAATTCCTTTAATTCATCTATCGAATAATACATGCCTTTATCTCTCAGCATATATCCGGCATTTGTTAATTGCGGGTAGCATTTAACCTGCCAGCGCCAGGCAATATCTTCTGTACAATGAAAATGAAATACATTTAATTTATAGGCGCTCATCCTATCAATTTGTTGTTTTAATAAATTGATAGATTCATAATTTCTGCCTGCATCAACCATGTAAGCCCTCCAGGAAAAAGAGGGCCAGTCTTGTATATCACAACCGTCTACAACAGCGCCATCTCTCCGTAATTGCTTAAATGTTTGCAATGCATAAAAAATCCCTTTTAGTGAATTAGCTTTTAACTCTGCCTGCAAAGAATCAATATGAATGGAATAAGCTTCATCATTTAACGCAGGTGCCCTTTCTTTTGATAGTGTTATTTTTATGATGGGTTTATTTAAGGGAGTACTCACAGCATTAAACAAAGAATCGATCGGCCTTCCCAGGAAATATTGCAGATTCATTTTTGCAATGCCGGTATCGCTAATATAAACGGTACCGGTTTTCCATAATGGGAACAGAGTATTGTTCCATTCTATTTTTTTGGGGTAAGGGATTAAAGACGGTTTTGTTTCTACATTATATAAATAAGGAAACAGCACATGTTTCCATAACATATAGGCATTTCCTTTTAAATGCAATCCATCATTGGTATAGGCTGTATCTAATTTACCGGCATCATTACAAAAATGAGGGAACAGATCAATAAACGTATATTTCAATTCTTTTTGCCTGTTACGGAGCAGGGTATTGAGTTCCTTTATTTGTTCTGATTTATTGGTATGGCCTGTAAATTTTTTAAAATAATCATTAACAGGCAAAATACTTTGAACATATACCTGGGTAGCTGCAGCATGATGATGCACATACGATACAATTGTTGCGATGTTTCTGAAAACGCTATCGGCACTTACCCCTCTTGCCAGATCGTTAATACCTATTAGTAAAAAAATCTTTATCGGTTTACCGGAAACAATATTACTCAACCGGTGCATCACGCCCGTAGTCATATCTCCGCTAATGCCTCTGTTCTTAATATGCACATCATTAAATAATTCTACCCATTCAGCGCCATCCGTAATACTATTGCCTAAGAATACAATGTCTTCTCTGCTGGCAGGCAAAGTATTAAAATGCGAAACTCTTTGGTGATAATAAGTAGAAAAAAGGGTATCGCTAAAAACAGGTAATTGTTGGGCAAAAGAATATTGCAGGTTGAAAAAGCATACAACAACACACCACACTTTGTTCATAACAATGGTTTTAAAATGCTATCTATCGAGAATATCAATTAAAAAAGTAGATGCAGGCAACATTTCTTCATTTACCAGGTTCCCTTTAGAAAAAGGTTGCCAGCCATAATACAAATGAAGCGGCTTTTGCTTAACAGGTATCTGTACCGTGTTATTTTTAATTGTTGCGGCAACAGTAGTTATACCGTCTAGCGAAAAGCCCTGCACCGGTTGATGATCGGATGTTTGCAGTTGATGGGAATATGTAAAATATACCACTACCGTATCTTGTACAAGTACCGCTTTCAGAGGCAAAGGGCCGCTGGCAATGATAGCTTCTTTGTATACATTATGCAATGCCCATCTTGCCAATCTTTCGCCAACAACTTTTTTGTTGGCAGGGTGTACATCTGTTTTGGAGCCTACATCGCTGGAAACGGCCATTCCTCCAAAAGGTATCTCGTTCATTAATTTTCTTTGTTCATTTCTAAACAATGGCCAGTATTGAGATTTATAAGTTAATGTATCTATGGAAGATAGCTGCACCCAAAAGAAAGGAAGTTGCGGCTCTTTCCATTGTAACCTGTAATCGGAGATGAGTAATTTTAAAAGATCCTTATATTCCTGTGCCCTGTTCAATTCTAAAGAATTGCTTTCGCCCTGGTACCAAAGTATACCTGTAATGGCAAAAGGCAACAAGGGTTTGATGCCGCATTCAAAAGCAAAGCCCGGTTTATATGCATGATTCAATCCTGATTCATCCCCGAATCCATTTTTATTGCCACCAACATTTTGAAAGCCCCTTTCCTTTATCCACTTAGGTAAATCGGGATTGGTAAGCCAATTGCCTTGCGCTTTTTTGGCAAAACTGCCGCTTTGTAATAAAGCTTCTTTGCGAATGAATGTTTCAATAGGTGCTCCGCTAATAGATAAGTTAATCATACCAACCGGTATCTTTTCCCTTGCAGTTATTTGTTTCGCAAAATAATATGCCACAGCACTCATACCTGCAAAAGAATTACTGTCGCAAACATGCCAGCCATTCCATAAATAAAAACTATCCTTTATAAGCCTCCTGTTTAAAGAATCTGTGAAAGCAGTGCCATAAACAAACCTTCCTGCAGGTGGCGGATTACATAAGCGAACAAGCGGCAGGTATGCTTGTTGCTTTTCTTCTGTAAAATGCATTTCTCGATGCATAGGAAATTCCATATTGGATTGACCAGAACATACCCAAACATCTCCTATCAAAACATTATGTATTTGTATGGTTTGGCCGGAAGAGGTAATCAATACAGACAAGGGACGGGTTGTTGCTTTTTTCTTTGGGAAAGAAATACGCCAGGAAGCGTTTTGCCCTGCAACCACTTTTCTGTTCTTACCGGCAAAGCGAATGGATACAATATCTCCGGGTATTGCTTTACCCCAAAAACAAATGGGTTTGCCTCTTTGCAAAACCATATTATCGCCAAACACTTCTGCCAGTTTTAATTGTGCCCGTATTGTTTGTATAGTTGTGCCAAACAATAACAAGCACAAGCCGTATTTTTTAAGCAGATGCATATTACCTGTTTTTACTATTCATCTCCTTTAATATTTTTGCGCAATACCACTCCTGCCTGGGTAAATGAAACGGCCCTTTAAACAGATTTCCTTTTGCGGTTTGTGCAATACTTCCATCTCTGTGCAAATAACCAAACCATTCGCCATATTTTGCATCGTGAAATTTTGCATATGCATAATCGTGCACCATTTTATGCCATTGCGCATACCGTTTTTCTCCGGTAAGCAGGTATGCCAATAAAGTTGCAATGATGGTTTCGTTATGCGGCCACCAGAACTTCATATCTTGCCAGTACTCCTGAACCGGTTTGTTATAAACATCTCTGAAATATAAGATGCCGCCATACTCTTTATCCCATCCTCTCTCCCACATATAATCAATCATCTTGCAACCTAAACCAATTAATTTTTGATCGTAGTTGCGATGAACGGCTTCATGTAAAATAAACCATGCTCCTTCTATAGCATGGCCGGGATTTAAGGTTCTGCCATCAATATGATTGATAATGCTGCCATCGGGCGCAACCTGCTCCATTACACACTGCAGTTCATCTTTCACAAAATAGGTTTCTATTTCATGTATCCACTCTTCAATTAAAGCATCACAACGTACATCGCCAATTGTTTCTCTTAACTGCTGTGCAGTATTGATCATAATCATAGGCGGCCCAATACTTTTTGCAACACGTGTATTGGTAAATTTGGGTGTTAATTTTTTTTCGCCATGCATATAGGCGAGGCAATTACCAAATACTTTTCTGGCATTTTCAGCAGCTTCTTCGTTTCCTGATGCTTTTGCATAAGCTGCTGCGGCTATTACATAGAATGTTTCGGAAAAAAAATACCTTCTTTTCCGAATGGGGCTTCCATTCCTTGTTACATGAAAAAACATTTGCCCGTCTGTATCAAAACAATGTTTATTTAAAAAATCATATCCAAGCCTGGCGCCTTCCAACCACTCCTGCCGTGCTTCAATAGTGTTGTATAAAGTGGCCAATAACCAGGTGGCTCTTCCCTGTATCCATACAGCTTTATCATCATCAATCAAACTGCCATCAGCATCACGCATCAATAAGAAACCGCCATACTCGGTATCGAAAGATGAAGGGAACCAGAAAGGAACAGTATTGGTAAGCAATTGTGTTTCGTAAAATTGTTGTAAACGGTGTAATGCCTCCTGTGAATATGACATAACAATTATTTTATAATATCTTTTACAGGTATCTGAACAAAATAAATTTCTTTTACTCCTTCATATAAAAGGCCAATAGTATTATCGTCAATTTTAGTTAAAGAAGAATAGCCATAACAATTTCTTTCATCTATTAGTAATTGGTTAACGGGCAACCAGGTTTGCCCCATATCAAGGCTTGCTTTTACCGTAATATTATACCTGCCAGAACTGGTATTTGGATTACTGAAAAACAAAACTTCTTGCAAACCATTACCCGTATTCACCCTGGCTTTTATAAAACTTCCCTGGCAAACAGGATCGGTTAAAGTATTGTAAGAAGTAATATGTTCCTGCCATGCATCGCCCATGTTTGCAGTAGTGGCAACACTTCTAAAGCTGCCTCTGTTATCTCGCATATTCAACATTAAATTACCTGCAGTAGTTTCTACCACCTGGCATTCTGTTGTATTGGATTTTGCGCCGCTGCCACCTCTTTTCCAGCTAAGCCCTTTATCATTGCTATATACAATAGAAGAATAGGGTATTCCTGAAGCATCCCAATATTGTGCAGGGAAAACAATTGTTCCGTTTTGCATTACGATGCCACTACCCGGGCCCTGGAACATTATCTTCCAGGCAGGATCTTTTACCTGGGGAGTAATGCTTGTTGGTGTTAACCAGGTTAACCCATCATCGCTGCTGTTTGCCAGCATAAACTGCCCGGTTTGCTCCGGCAATAATCCTGGCCCGGAGCCAGCTATTGAATGATTGCCTTTACTCCATAAAGCAGCCACCCATATTTTTTTTGTTTGCGCATCAAATAAAATACAGGGGTCGCCAATACCACTATTATCATTTGGGCCTCCCATACTCATAATCACTTTCATGCTTTGCCATGTTCTGCCACTGTCTGTGCTCCTGCTCATTCCTATATTGATGTAACCTGGCAAATCTGCACTATTGTTGTATCGTATATCGTAAACAGCAATCAGTGTTCCTTTATCGGTTGTTATGATTCCCGGTATGCGAAAAGTATTCACACCATCATCTCCTGCCCTTCTTACAGCAAAGCCTGATAATTTTGCATAAGGTGAAATTGTTTCAACAACACTCGAAGCATTTCCTGCATCATCTGTTAATTGCGTGCAATGCACTTCTATTTTTTTATTTACGGCTGCACCATCTTTTAAAACAGCACTCAGCCAAATAAAAGAAACACCCGGTTGCGCCGTTAAGTTTACAGGTATATCAAAGGAAGATGATAACTGGCTACAAGATGTTAGTAAATTATCTGTTGCAAAAGCGGTGTTGCCTGTTTGGTATACATCAATCTTTTGAATATCGCCTACAGATGCTGCATTAATATTGCAATGTATTCTTTGATACTTCTTGTTGGAAATGGTTGCAGGTACATCAATCGTTAATCTTATCAACGGATTGGCAGCAAGTCCTTTTAAAACGGGGTTGGAAGATGCTATAGACCTTACGGTAACAGTATCTTTAACAGATATGCCTGAAGGCAGGTTATTTTTAGTACAGGCGAGTGTACTTGCCCATAAACAACAAAAGAAGCCATACCCGATAGCAATTTTTTTCATACTATATTTTTTTAGTGATCATACAATCAATTCAATTGTTTACCCTTAACAGGGCGAAGAAATAATAACTGAATACAAAGTGCTCCTAATACCACAAAAGCCAGCTTTGCGAGGTCGGCTCCAAGGCTGCCGTTATCACTTGATTTTCCAAGAAAGCTGGTGATCAGTGCACCGGAAAAAACACCCACCATATTCATTAGTCCATAGGCAGTAGCTCTATACCTGCTTCCCACAAACTGGCAAAGTATAGGCATGTTATTGGCATCGAACATGCCGTATCCTATTCCAAAACAAAATGCTGCAGATAGTACATATACAAAAGAATGTGCCAGCCCTAACAATAATAAAGAAGGAATAGTAAGCGCAATACCAATTGCACTGGTATAAATTCTGCCCCTGATGTTTTGTTCAATCCATTTATCAGATAACAAACCGCCCAGTAATACACCCAGCAAAGATGATGCAGCCGTTACAATGGTAGCCAGAGGCCCTGCAAGGTTCATATCAATCTTCAGGTTTTCTGCAAATAAAGTAGGTACCCAGTTTTTAATAGCCCACCCCGGTAAACTTGGTACTGCAAAATATAGTAGTATCAATAAAAAGGGAAAATTAGACAATAAGGCCATTATACTTCTAACAACAGAAACCGGTTGATGCCTTAACAATTCACTGGCCTGG
>OFTX01000872.1_pt1 | contig 12885 bp, 14 predicted proteins | sample 1775051 | NCBI WGS metagenome assembly OFTX01 (sample SAMN08195772, study PRJEB24354) | sludge metagenome | isolation source: sludge from phenol fed wastewater aerobic bioreactor A | place: India: Nagpur | collected 2016-09-15
CCGCGCTCGGGCCTGGGCCACAAGCACGGCATCGTGCTGGGCAACCTCGTGGGCCTGATCGACAGCGACTACCAGGGCGAGCTGATGGTGAGCTGCTGGAACCGTGGCGCCACGGCCTTTCGCATCGAGCCCATGGAGCGCATCGCGCAACTGGTCGTGGTGCCGGTGGTGCAGGCGCAGTTCAACTGGGTCGATGGCTTCGAGCCGTCGGCGCGCGGGCAGGGCGGCTATGGCTCCACCGGCCGAGCCTGAGGCCGGGCATCGATTACGTTTCGAAGCGATTGCGCCGACTTCTTCATGCGGCCTTGGTCGCCGCCACACGCTTTTCGTGCGTTAATGAATCAGGCGCCGCGCCCATGATGGCTGCGCGGCAGGTGCAACAAAAACAGGAGCATTGACATGATTTTTCGACAACGCTGGGTTTCGTTCACGGGCGCCGCGGTGGCCGCGGCCGCACTGGCCGGATGCGCGGCGCCGGGTTACTACCAGCCCGGGCAGGGCGCGTATCCCGCGGGCCAGCCCGCCAGCGCCGGCTACTCGCAGTTCGGCCGCGTGGCCGACGTGCGCTACGTGCAGGGCAGCGGCTCCTCGGGCGTGGCCGGCACCGTCATCGGCGGCGCCGTCGGCGGGCTGGCCGGCCACCAGGTCGGTGGCGGCAGCGGCAAGACGGCCGCCACCATCATCGGTGCCGTCGGCGGCGCCTTGGTCGGCCGCGCCGTCGAGCAGAACACCAGCCGCGGCGGGCAGGGCGTGTACCGCGTCACGGTGCAAATGGACAACGGCGGCACGCGCACCTTCGACTATGCCGACGCGCCCAGCGTGCAGGTGGGCGACCGCGTGCGGGCGGATGGCAACCAGCTGTATCGCTGATTGAAGAACAGTTTCTCCAAGTACTCCGGCGCCTTCGGGCGCCGTTTTTTTTTGGATTCTTGATCAGTGCAGGCGCGGGCTGGCCGGGGCGCTGGCCTGCAACCGGAAAAATCCGGTGCCGACGCTGCCACGGCCCACTTCGTCCACCGTCGCTTCGCGCACCCGCTCCACCTTCAGGTGCAGGCGCAGCGCGATGCCGGCCAGGGGGTGGTTGCCGTCGATCACCACGTGGTCGGGGTAGATCTCGGTAATGGTGAACAGCGCATCGCGCGGCGCATCGGGCACGGCGCCCTCGGGCAGCGCGGCGGCCTCCAGCAGCATGCCTTCTTCGATGCCCGCGGGCAGGGCGGCGCGCGCCAGCCAATGCACGCGCGTTTCGTCGTAGTCGCCGAAGGCGTTTTCGGGCTCCAGGTTCAGGCTCAGCCGCGCGCCGGCCTCGTGGCCTTGCAGGGCTGTTTCGATGGCCGGCAGCAGGTCGTCGCCGCCGACCAGAAATTCGACCGGTTCGGCCAGTTCGTCCAGCGTCTCGCCCAGGCTGTCCTTCAGCACCCAGGTGAGCGCGACCACGCATTGAGGGGAAATTTCCATCGCCGGATTGTCGCATCGCAGAACCCGCCGCGCCGACTTCCGTATGCTCGCGCCCATGAACGTCGATCAAGCCCTTGAGCTGCTGGGCGGCCTCTCGCCCGCCCGGTTCATGCGCCGCCACTGGCAGAAAAAGCCCCTGCTGGTGCGCCAGGCCATGCCTGGCTTCACACCCCTGCTGCCGCGCGCCGAGCTGTTCGCGCTGGCGGCGCGCGAGGGCGTGGAGTCGCGCCTGCTGCGCCATGGCGGCGGGCGCTGGACGCTGCGGCGCGGGCCCCTGCCGCGCCGCGCGCTGCCGCCGCTGGGCCAGCGCGAATGGACGCTGCTGGTGCAAGGGGTCGATCTGCACCACGACGGCGTGCATGCGCTGATGCAGCGCTTTCGCTTCGTGCCCGACGCGCGGCTGGACGACGTGATGATCAGCTATGCCAGCGACGGCGGCGGCGTGGGGCCGCACACCGACCGCTACGACGTGTTCCTGCTGCAGGCGCAGGGGCGGCGGCGCTGGCGCATCGGGCGGCAAAAGGACCCGCGCCTGGTCGAGGGGCTGCCGCTCAAGATCCTGGCGCATTTCGAGCCCGAGCAGGAATGGGTGCTGGAGCCGGGCGACATGCTGTACTTGCCCCCCGGCTGGGCGCACGACGGCGTGGCGCTGGGCGAGTGCATGACGTATTCCATCGGCTTTCGCCAGCCGGCCCGCGGCGAGCTGGCGCGCGAGCTGCTGCAGCGCCTGGCCGACGAGGCGGGCGACGCGCTGGGCGACGCGCCCTACCGCGACCCAGGGCAGGGTGCCACCGGCGCGCCGGGCGCCGTGCCCGAGGCCATGGTCGACTTCACCCGCGCGGCGGTGCGGCAGCTGGCCGGCGACGAGGACACGCTGGCGATGCTGCTGGGCGAGTGGCTGACCGAGCCCAAGCCCGACGTGTGGTTCGACGCGGCGCCCGACGCCGGCTTTGACTCTGCCCGCGGCTTGCGGCTGGACCGTCGCACCCGCATGATGTACGACGCGCAGCACGTGTTCATCAACGGCGAGGGCTTTCGTGCCAGCGGGCGCGATGCGGAGCTGATGCGCCGCTTGGCCGACGAGCGTGTGTTGCCGGCGGCGCAGTGGCGGCGCCTGAGCGCGCCGGCGCGCGAGCTGCTTTCGGAGTGGTTGCAAGCGGGGTGGTTGCACGAGTGCGCCGGGCCGCTCCCAGACGCGAATCCAGCGGCGCGCAAGCGCGGAGGCAAATCCAGTGAACACGACTGACGACGACGACGCCCTGCCGGCCGGCCCCTTCATCGGCCGCGAGAGCTTTCGCGCGCGGGTGCGCGCGGGCTTGGCCGCGGCCGGCCGCGCCGGCTGGCGCGAGCTGATTCTGTGCGATGCCAGCTTCGAGGACTGGCCCCTGGGCGAGCGCGCGGTGCTGGACGCGCTGGAGGCCTGGGCGCGCGGCGGCCAGCGCCTGACGCTGCTGGCGCGCCGCTACGACGAGCTGGAGCGGCGCCACCCGCTGTTCGTGCAATGGCGGCGCCAGCGCGCGCACCTGATCGAATGCCGCGGCGTCCCCACGGCCGACGCGCTGGCCATGCCCAGCGTGCTGTGGTCGCCCGCATGGGCCTTGCAGCGGCACGAGGTGCTGCGCTCCAGCGGTGTGTGCGGCGACGAAGCGGCGCGGCTGCTGCGCCTGCGCGAGCTGCTGGACGGCTGGCTGGAGCGCAGCAGCCCGGCATTTGCTGCAACCACGTTAGGTTTGTGAAACATTGTCAATTTGTCGTGCCCACGCATCGGGGAAGGCTAGGGCGGTCTAGGGTTTTCACTATAATTTTGGATGCAGGAAAGAGGCTTGGGAGGCTCTTTCCTTCGGCCGATTCGCCCGGCCAATCACCGGGCCGTGCCTTTTCAAATTCCCAGTCATCGATCTCTAGCAAGGAATTGCCAAAATGAACAAGTCGCTCGTTCTCGCCGCCCTGGTGGCCGCCGTTGCCCTGTCTGCCTGCGGCAAGAAGGAAGAAGCCGCGCCGGCGCCCGCTCCGGCCGCCGAGGCGCCCGCTGCCGCTGCCGCCAATGAAGCGGCCACCGCCGCCGCCAACGCCGCCTCGGCTGCCGGCGCCGCCGTGACCGAGGCCGCCTCGGCCGCTGGCGCTGCCGCCAACCAGGTTGCCGACAAGGCCGCCGAAGCCGGTGCCGCCGCCGGTGCCGCCGTGACCAACGCCGCCGACAAGGCCGCCGACGCCGTGGGCAACGCCGCTTCGGCCGCCGCCACCGCTGCCGCCGAGGCCGCCAGCGCTGCCAAGCAGTGATGAACGCCTGGGGCGCGCGGCCCATCGGCCGCCCCGCCCCACCATGAAAAATGCCACCTGATGCGGTGGCATTTTTCATGGGCGGATCAAACCGTCATCCAGTCCAGCCCCTCGCGCGTGGCCACCTGCACCTCGTGCGGCGCGCAGCCCAGGGCCTGGGCAAAGCCGGCGCGGGCGTGCTCGGGCCGGTTGTTGCGCTCACTCAGGTGCGCCGCCACCACGCAGCGCAGTTCGGCGTGCGCGAGTTGCGCCAGGGCCTGCGCGGCCTGCTCGTTGCTCAGGTGGCCCCGCTCGCCGGCGATGCGGCGCTTGAGAAAATCGGGATAGCGGGAGTGCGCCAGCAGCGCCGGGTCGTGGTTGCTCTCCATCTGCAGGGCGTGGCAGCCCGCCAACTGCGCCAGCGCGTGCGGCGTGACGTGGCCCAGGTCGGTCAGGATGCCCAAGCGGCGCGCGCCGTCGCTGCAGTGCAGTTGCAGCGGCTCGCGCGCGTCGTGTGGCACGGTGAACGGGCTGACTTGCAGGGCGCCGATGGCGACCTGATGGCCGTCGGCGGTCAGGTGCACGATGGGCTCGAAGCGCTCGTCCGCGATCGCGGCCCAAGTGCCGGCGCTGGTCCAGAGGGGGATGCGGTGGCGGCTGGACAGGGCGAGCGCGCAGCCCACGTGGTCGCCGTGCTCGTGGGTGATGAAGATGGCGTCGAGGTCGCCCAGCCCCAGCCCGGCGGCGGCCAGGCGCGCGGCGAGCTGGCGCAGGCCCAGCCCGCAATCGACCAGCACGCGGGTGGGGGCGCCGCTGCCGGCGCGCGCCTCGACGAGGGTGGCGTTGCCGGAGCTGCCGCTGGCCAGGCTGCGAAAGCGCAGCATTGCCTTCGATCCGCGCCCGGCTCTTACTTCAGGTCGTCGGCCAGCACCTTGATGATGCGCTGCACGTCGCTCTCGGGCACCGTCGCGCCCTGGCTGCCCTGCACCGTCACCAGGCTGGCGTTGCCTTGCGACTGCACGCCGATCTGGTACTGGATGGCGGGCAATTGCGCGCTGGCACCGCCGAACAGCTTGCTGAAGAAGCCGGGCTCCTTCTTCTCGATCGTCGGGTCGACGTAGCGCACGTAGTAGATGCCCTTGGCGCGGTCGCGGTCGACGACGGTGAAGCCGGTGCGGTCCAGCGTCAGGCCGACGCGGCGCCAGGCGCGGTCGAAGTCGTCGCTGAGCGCGATGGCGGGGGCGCCGTTCTGGTTGACGACGCGCGCCTGCGGGCCGGCCGCCGCGGCGGCGGCCGAGGCGCTGGCCAGCGCGGCCTTGGACTGCTCTTGCGACACGCCCAGGGCCACCATCAGGCGGCGCAGGAACTCGTCTTCCAGGCCCGGGTCGCGCGCTCGCGGCTGCCACACGGTGCTGTCGCGGCGGGCCGAGTTGTAGACCTCTTCCATGCCGCGGTGGGTGATGTAGATGTCGGTGCCGCCCTTGGCGTCGCGCTCGACGCGCACGCGGAACTTGTCGCGCTCGCCGGTGGAATAGAGCGAGTCGAACACCTTGCCCAGCGTGTTGCGGATGATGTCCTGCGGGATCTTGGCGCGGTTCTCGGCCCAGTCGGTCTCCAGGACGCCGGTGGTCGGGTTGTCGACGGCGATCAGGAAGCCGTTGTCGAGCCAGAAGTCGCGCACCAGGGGCCAGACCTTTTCGGGCGGGCGGTCGACTTGCAGCCAGCGCTCGTCGCCCGCGCGCATGTAGTGCACGTCGGCGATGGTGTTGGGCACGGTGGTCTTGGTGGCGCCGGCCGTGGCCGCCTGGCCGGCCTGGTAGCCGCTGGCGGTGACGGTGGCGGGCACGCTGTAGCGCGACTGGCCGGGCAGTTGCGTCAGGTCGGGCGGCACCTCGAGCGACACGCCGCGCCCGGAGCTGCGGTAGTCGATCTTGTCCGGCTCCAGGCTCGAACAGCCGGCCAGGGCCAGCACCAGCGTGGCCACGATCGGGGCGGCGTGCAGAGGGCGTTGAGCGAACGTCACGTGGAGTGATCCTTTGAGTGAAACCGGGCGTTTGCGCCCGCCAAGCAAGCGCAAGATGCTATGAAAACGATATTGATCAGAGCAGGCCGGCGCTCTTCAGCGCCTGCTCCACCACGGCCTGGTGGGCGTCGGCCAGCTCGGTCATGGGCAGGCGCAGCGTGGGGCCGCACAGGCCCAGGCGCGCCATCGCCCACTTGACGGGGATGGGGTTGGCCTCGACGAACAGGTGCTTGTGCAGCGGCATCAGCTTGAACTGGATGTCCATGGCGGTGCGGCGATCACCGGCGACGGCGGCCACGCACAGCTCGTGCATCAGGCGCGGCGCCACGTTGGCGGTGACGCTGATGTTGCCCTGGCCGCCGCACAGCATCAGCGCCACGGCGGTGGGGTCGTCGCCCGAATAGACGGCAAAGCCCTTGGGCACGTCGCGGATCAGCCACTGCGCGCGCTCGAGGTTGCCGGTGGCCTCCTTGATGCCGATGATGCCCGGCACCTGGGCGCAACGCAGCACGGTGTCGTGCAGCATGTCGCCCACCGTGCGGCCGGGCACGTTGTACAGCACCATGGGCAGGTCGCCCACGGCCTCGGCGATGGCCTTGAAGTGGCGGTACTGGCCCTCTTGCGTGGGCTTGTTGTAGTAGGGCACCACCTGCAGCTGGCAGTCGGCGCCGACCTTCTTGGCGTAGCGCGCCAGCTCGATCGCCTCGGCCGTGGAGTTGGCGCCGCAGCCGGCCATGACGGGCACGTGACGCGCCGTGTGCTTGCGCGTCTGCTCGACCGACACGCGGATGATCTCCTGGTGCTCCTCGACGTCGACGGTGGGCGACTCGCCCGTGGTGCCGACCACGCCGATGCAGTCGGTGCCTTGCTCGATGTGCCAGTCGATCAGCTTGCGCAGGGTGGGGTAGTCGACGCTGCCGTCTTCGTGCATGGGGGTGACGAGAGCGACGGTGCTGCCGGTGATGGGGGTCATGGGGTCCGGTGGGGTCTGGTCGGAAGAAACAGGCATTTTAGTGCCGCGCGGGGCGGGCCGGCGGGTTCAGACGGCGGCCAGCGGATGGCGCGGCGGCGGCTGCGTCGCCGGCGCGCCGTCAAGCTCGCGCACGGCAGCGATGCGCTGCACGAAGCGCGCCGGCGCATCGAGAAAGCCGTCCTCGTAGGCCACCACGTGCAGACCCTGGCAGGCGCGCAGCAGTTCCCCGGGCTGCAGCAGAAAGTCGGGCCGCGACGGCTTGCCGACGGTCTCGTTGCCGGCGGCAAAGGTCTCGTACAGCAGTACGCCGCCGGGCGCGACGCTGCCGACGATGGCCGGCAGCAGCGGGCGCCACAGGTAGTGGGTGACGACCACGCAGCCAAAGCGCCGGCCGGGCAAGGGCCAGGGGCCGCCTTCGATGTCGGCCTCGACGACTTCGCCCCAGGCGCGTGCGGCGGCCAGCGCCTGCGGGTCGCGATCCACCCCCGTGACCGGATGGCCGCGCTGCGCAAACCAGCACATGTGGCGGCCGCTGCCGCAGGCCACGTCGAGCACCGAGGCGCCGGGCGCCAGCAGCGCGGAGAAGCGCCGCACCCAGGGCGAGGGCGAAGGGGTCGAGGCCGAAGGAGAGGGCGTCATGGTCTTGATTGTGCAGGGGCGCGGCCCGTGCACGGCGGCTTGCCAACTGTGATTAAACCCAGCCAGCCGCCGGCCCGTCGCTAGAATCGCCGCCCATGGCATCCGCATCCACGTATTCCGAAGGCTCCATCCGCGTCCTCAAGGGCTTGGAGCCCGTCAAGCAGCGCCCGGGCATGTACACCCGCACCGACAATCCGCTGCACGTCATCCAGGAAGTGATCGACAACGCCGCCGACGAGGCGCTGGCGGGTTTCGGCAAGAAGATTCGCGTGACGCTGCACGCGGATGGTTCGGTCAGCGTGGAAGACGACGGCCGCGGCATCCCCTACGGCCTGCATCCTGAAGAGAAAGCCCCGGTGCTGGAGCTGGTCTTCACCCGCCTGCATGCCGGCGGCAAGTTCGACAAGGGCGCGGGCGGCGCCTACAGCTTCTCGGGTGGCTTGCATGGCGTGGGCGTGTCGGTCACCAACGCGCTGGGCAAGCGCATGGAAGTGGCCAGCCACCGCGAGGGCCAGGTGGCCGCCATGGCCTTCGAGGGTGGCGACGTGGTGCAAAAGCTGCAGCTGCGCAAACAGGGCGAGGGCGATCGCCGCCAGGGCACCACGGTGCGCGTCTGGCCCGACCCCAAGTACTTTGAATCGGCGCAGATTCCGCACGCCGAGTTGGTGCACCTGTTGCGCAGCAAGGCCGTGCTGCTGCCTGGCGTGAAGGTCGAGCTGATCGACGAGAAAAAGAAGGACACGCAAAGCTGGCAATACAAGGGCGGCCTGCGCGACTATCTGGAGCAAAGCCTGACGGCGGACGCGGTGATCCCGCTGTTCGAGGGCGAGGGCTACGCCGGCAAGGACGACGACAGCTTTGCCGAAGGCGAGGGCGCGCAATGGGTGCTGGCCTTCACCGAGGACGGCCACCCGGTGCGCGAAAGCTACGTCAACCTGATTTCGACCACCGCCGGCGGCACGCACGACAGCGGCCTGCGCGATGGGCTGTTTCAGGCCGTCAAGGGCTTCATCGAGCTGCATGCGCTGCTGCCCAAGGGCGTCAAGCTGATGCCCGAGGACGTGTTTGCGCGCGCCAGCTATGTGCTCTCGGCCAAGGTGCTCGACCCGCAGTTCCAGGGCCAGATCAAGGAGCGCCTGAATTCGCGCGACGCCGTGCGGCTGGTCAGCAGCTTCGTCAAGCCGGCGCTCGAACTCTGGCTGAACGCCAACGTCGAGTGGGGCAAGAAGCTGGCCGAGCTGGCCATCAAGGCCGCGCAAACGCGCCAGCGCGCCGGCCAGAAGGTGGAAAAGCGCAAGAGCAGCGGGGTGGCGGTGCTGCCGGGCAAGCTGACCGATTGCGAAAGCCGCGACATCGCATTGAACGAAGTGTTCCTGGTCGAAGGCGACAGCGCGGGCGGTTCAGCCAAGATGGGTCGCGACAAGGAAACGCAGGCCATCCTGCCGCTGCGCGGCAAGGTGCTCAACACCTGGGAGGTCGAGCGCGACCGCCTGTTCGCCAACACCGAGATTCATGACATCTCGGTCGCCATCGGCGTCGATCCGCACGGGCCGGGCGACGAGGTGGATTTGAGCAACCTGCGCTACGGCAAGATCTGCATCCTGTCGGACGCCGACGTGGACGGCGCGCACATCCAGGTGCTGCTGCTGACGCTGTTTTTCCGCCACTTCCCCAGGTTGATGGAGGCCGGGCATGTCTACGTCGCCCGCCCACCGCTCTACCGTGTGGATGCCCCCGCGCGTGGCAAGAAGCCCGCCGCCAAGCTCTACGCGCTGGACGACGCCGAGCTGGCCGCCATCCAGGACAAGCTGCGCAAGGACGGCGTGCCCGAAGGCAAGTGGAGCGTGAGCCGCTTCAAGGGCCTGGGCGAGATGAACGCCGAGCAGTTGTGGGACACCACCCTCAACCCCGACACCCGGCGCCTCTTGCCCATCCAGCTGGGCGCGCTGGGCTTGCAGCCGACGCAAGAGCTGATGACCCGCCTGATGGGCAAGGGCGAGGCCGCCGCCCGGCGCGAGCTGATGGAGTTGCATGGGGATGCGGTGGATGTGGATGTGTGATTTCGATAATTTGGCTAATTTGTACAAAATAGCTAAAATAGGGAGATTGATCTGATCTTCCTAGGAGTTCCTGATGCAGCAAGTTACTTCCGCCGAGGCGCAGAACCGCTTTGGTCAACTGCTTGACATGGCGCAGCGCGAACCTGTGGCCGTCACGCGCCATGGGCGCACGGCGGGCTATGTCATCGGGCCTGCCGACATGCAGATTCTGATGGCGGCGCTAGAGCGTCGTACCCAGGCGCAACAGGCGTTGGAGGACTATGCGCGGCTTTTTGAAGCGGAGCGCGCCGCCGATGCACCGCAGATCACCGACGAAGAAATCGCTCAGGAAATCAAGGCCGTGCGCGCTGAGCGCCGTGCACTGCAAAAACGGCAGCGCGCATGAGCCGGAGCGCACGGGTTGTTCTGGACACCAACGTCTTGGTCAGTGCTGCGCTGCGACCGCATTCGGTTCCGTGGCAGGCGCTTGATTTCGCATTGGCAGCGGGCGCACTGGTGGCCTGCGATCAATCCATTGCTGAACTGCAGGCCACACTCCTGCGGCCAAAGTTCGATCGCTATGCGACGCGCGAGCGGCGCGCCGAAATCCTTGCGTTGATCCGTGCACATGCGGTGTTTGTCACCGTGGCGGCGGGTGACCTGGCTGCAGCGCACGGCGTGTGCCGCGATCCGGATGACGAGCTGTTCCTTTCGTTGGCGCTCGCAGCGCGGGCAGGCACTATCGTCAGCGGCGACACCGACTTGCTTGCATTGCATCCTTGGCGGGGTATCGGCATTTGCACGGCAGCAGCTTATTTGGCAATGTGAACGTATTGGATTTGCTGGCTTGTAGCGCTTGTCAATGAGACGCTTGCCACTTGTGTTTCTGAAGCATGAATGATTTGACCACCCCCGACCTGTTCGTCCCCGAGGACGACGGCGACCAACTTGCGCTGGGCCAGTACGCCCAGCGCGCCTATCTCGAATACGCGCTCAGCGTGGTCAAGGGCCGCGCGCTGCCCGACGTGGCCGATGGGCAGAAGCCGGTGCAGCGGCGCATCCTCTACGCCATGGAGCGCATGGGGCTGGGTTATGGCGGCGCGGGCGGCAATGTGCCGGCGCGGCCGGTGAAGAGCGCGCGCGTGGTGGGCGATGTGCTGGGGCGCTTTCACCCGCATGGCGACTCGGCCGCGTACGACGCGCTGGTGCGCATGGCGCAGGATTTCTCGCAGCGCTATCCGCTGATCGACGGACAGGGCAACTTCGGCAGCCGCGACGGCGACGGCGCGGCGGCCATGCGCTACACCGAGGCGCGCCTGGCCAAGATCACGCGGCTGCTGCTGGCCGAGATCGACCAGGGCACGGTGGATTTCGTCCCCAATTACGATGGCTCGACCGAGGAGCCGAGGCAACTGCCCGCGCGCCTGCCGTTTGCGCTGCTCAACGGCGCCAGCGGCATTGCCGTGGGCCTGGCCACCGAAATCCCCAGCCACAACCTGCGCGAGGTGGCCGATGCCTGCGTGGCGCTGGTGAAGAACGCCAAACTGACCGACGATGAGTTGTTCGCGCTGCTGCCGGGACCCGACTATCCGGGCGGCGGGCAGATCATCAGCCCCTCAAGCGACATCCGCGCGGCCTACGAGAGCGGGCGCGGCAGCCTGAAGGTGCGCGCGCGCTGGCAGATCGAAGACCTGGCGCGCGGCCAGTGGCAGATGGTGGTGACCGAGCTGCCGCCGGGCACCTCGTCGCAAAAGGTGCTCGAAGAGATCGAGGAGCTGACCAACCCCAAGGTCAAGAGCGGCAAGAAGGCGGTGACGCAGGAGCAGAACCAGCTCAAGGGCACCATCCTGGCGGTGCTGGACGGCGTGCGCGACGAGTCGAGCAAGGACGCGCCGGTGCGCCTGGTGTTCGAGCCCAAGAGCCGCACCATAGCCCCCGACGAGCTGGCCAACACGCTGCTGGTGCACACCAGTCTGGAGACGTCCAGCCCCATCAACCTGACAGGCATCGGCCTCGATGGCCGGCCGGTGCAAAAAAGCCTGCGGCAGATGCTGGAGGAGTGGGTCGCGTTCCGCCAGCAGACCATCACGCGGCGCAGCCAGCATCGCCTGCAAAAGGTGCTGGAGCGCATCCACATCCTCGAAGGGCGACAGCTGGTGCTGCTCAACATCGACGAGGTGATCGCCATCATCCGCCAGGCGGACGAGCCCAAGGCGGCGCTGATCGCGCGCTTCAGTTTGAGCGAGCGGCAGGCCGACGACATCCTCGACATTCGACTGCGCCAGTTGGCGCGGCTGGAGGCGATCAAGATCGAGCAGGAGCTGGCCGAGCTGCGCAAGGAACAGGGCGGCCTGGAAGACGTGCTGGCCAGCCCCGCGACCTTGCGCCGCTTGATGGTGAAAGAAATCGAGGCCGACGCGAAGGAATTTCAGGACGCGCGCCGCACGCTGATCCAGACCGAGAAAAAGGCTGTGGCCGATGTGAAGGTGGTGGACGAGCCGGTGACGGTGGTGGTCAGCAGCAAGGGCTGGGTGCGTGCGCGCCAGGGCCACGGGCATGACGCGGCGGGCTTTGCCTTCAAATCGGGCGACGCGTTGTATGCCACGTTTGAATGCCGCACGGTCGATCAGATGCTGGTGTTCGGCAGCAACGGCCGCGTGTACAGCGTGCCGGTGGCGGGCCTGCCGGGCGGGCGGGGTGACGGGCAGCCGATCACCACCTTGATCGAACTTGAATCGGGCACCGAGGCGCTGCACTACTTTGCGGGCCCCGAAGGCGCCGTGCTGCTGCTCTCGGGCTCGGGCGGCTACGGCTTTCTGGCGCGCATGGTCGACATGCTGTCGCGCAACCGCAGCGGCAAGGCCTTCGTCAGCGTGAGCGAAGGCGAGCGCGTGTGCCGGCCCTCGGTCGTCGTGCTGGATTCAGAGCAAAAAACGCCTCCAGTGCCCGTGGATCAAGCGTCAGCAGCTATCGGCGCGATAGCGGCCACACATGTGGCCTGCGCCTCCACCGGCGGGCGCATCCTGACTTTCGAGATCGCCGAGCTGAAAGTGATGGACAAGGGCGGGCGCGGCCTGAAGCTGATCGAGCTGGAGGCCAAGGACAGCCTGGCCGGCGCGGCGGCCTACGTGCGCAGCGTGCGCATCAGCGGCGTGGGGCGCGGCGGCAAGCCGCGCGAGGAGCAGCTTGAGATCCGCAGCCTGAACAACGCCCGCGCCGCGCGCGGGCGCAAGGGCAAGGCGGCGGACCTGGGCTTCAAGCCCAGCGACATCGTGCGGGTGCTGTGATGTGGGGCCAGGACGTTTCCGCGCTGGGCGTGGCCATCGCGGCCATCACGGGGGTGGGCGCCTTCTGGCTGGGGCGCTCGCTGTCGCGCCGCTGGCAGCAGCGTCGGCGCCAGCGCGAAGATGAGGCGAAGCGAGCGCAGGAAAGCCGCCAGGCGCGGCGGGCGCGCGAGCGCGGCGAAAAGCGCAGGCGCTGAACGTCAGCCGCCA